>POVV01000162.1_pt1 | contig 54829 bp, 32 predicted proteins | sample 1560271 | NCBI WGS metagenome assembly POVV01 (sample SAMN08337232, study PRJNA429181) | Bioreactor metagenome, whole genome shotgun sequencing project. | biome: cows' rumen and soil; feature: anaerobic; isolation source: anaerobic chemostat enrichment culture, galacturonate as sole carbon... | reverse complement strand
TAATATGTATTCCTTTGGTTTCGATTCTGACAATTATGAACTTCTTTTCGATATAGATTTAATATTGGAATGGCATACGGAAAAACCTAAATGGAAGTTCTCGGTCTGTCCTGTAACGATTGTTTTTAGAAATGTCTATGATATTGAAATGGATATTAACTCCAATACTCAGTTGATTATGGATGACATTATAAAATCTAATCCGAGAGTTCCAAAAAATATAGAATACTTCCTGCAGGCACTTTAGAATATGATTGGTATTTTGATTTGATTGTAGGAGGAGAAATTCAGTTTAAATCCATAGGTATGACTATGTATCAACGGAAAGAACCCGTTAGTCAATCAGGACAGGCTATCGATCTGAATAAACGAGGTGGTTTTTCTCTAAATAAAGAAGGTATTATTATTCTTAATGACTTCATGACAGATTGACCTATACTTATTTGCGGTTCGATATTTGATTTAGAGTTATTATGATGAATGGAAAAATAGAAATATTGGAAAATAATAAGAATCAGCACATTGATGATTTTTATCTGACATTTAAAGAAAAGTTGGAGGAACTACATACATTTCCTTCGGATTATATCTTTAAGTTTATAATATCTGCGGAGCAAACTAATATAGTCCGATTGCATTCGATATTTGAAAATGCCAACGCGTCTATCTCCAGTCGGGATAGTAAGAATGGCAAATATTCAAGCTTTACGGTTAAGGCTCCAGTCAGCGATGCAGATGATATTATACTTTATTACAGACAAGTGTCAGCTATAGATGGAGTTATGATGCTTTAAGTTTAACTAACCCAAATAGGAATCCTCAAACATGAATTTGTTTGGGGATTTTTTATTTATACAGAATTATTTGATGTCTGTCATTTGACTGATAACTGTCTCATTATGAAATTTGTGAGCTTGTTAGTTTTGGGTTCTAATTCAAAACTAATTGTATGCAACAAGAAGACGATTTGAGAGGATTAGCCAAAGTGATGGAATTCATGAGGGCTATCAGTATTTTGTTTGTAGTAATCCATATTTATTGGTTCTGCTACCAGTCTATACGCGAGACGGGAATAAACATTGGAGTTGTAGATAAGATCCTGCTGAATTTTCAGAATACAGCAGGATTGTTTTCTAATATACTTTGGACGAAATTGTTCGCAATCGTATTTCTTGGATTATCTTGTTTAGGAACGAAAGGTGTAAAAGAAGAAAAAATAACATGGAATAAAATATATGTATTTCTGTTCTTTGGCTTTATCTTCTTTTTCCTCAATTGGTGGATATTGGTTCTGCCTTTACCATTGGTTGCAAATACGGCTATCTATGTATTTACAATAACGATTGGCTACATCCTGCTGTTAATGGCAGGGCTATGGATGAGTCGCTTGTTGAAGAATAACCTGATGGATGACGTCTTCAATCTGGAGAATGAGTCTTTTATGCAGGAAACACGCCTAATGGAGAACGAATATTCCATTAATCTACCGACTCGATTTTTCTACAAAAAGAAATGGAATAAAGGCTGGATAAACGTTGTCAATCCATTCCGTGCATCTATTGTGTTAGGTACTCCGGGGAGTGGTAAATCTTATGCAATAGTAAACAACTACATCAAACAGCAGATTGCAAAAGGTTTTTCAATGTATATATATGATTATAAATTCGATGATTTATCTACTATTGCTTATAACGAATTACTGAAGAACCTAAATAAGTATGAAGTTACTCCTAAGTTCTATGTAATCAACTTTGATAATCCGGCAAAGAGCCACCGCTGTAATCCGATTGCTCCCGAGTTTATGACCGACATTTCAGACGCATATGAATCAGCTTATACGATAATGCTTAATCTTAATAAAACTTGGATTCAGAAGCAGGGGGACTTCTTTGTGGAATCGCCAATTATCCTATTTGCTGCTATAATTTGGTATCTCAAAATATATAAAGAGGGAAAATATTGTACATTCCCTCATGCTATCGAATTCCTGAATAAGAAATATGCAGATATATTTCCAATATTGACATCCTATTTTCAACTTGAAAATTATCTTTCTCCTTTTATGGATGCATGGGAAGGTGGAGCACAAGACCAGCTTCAAGGACAGATAGCATCAGCTAAGATACCTTTATCCAGAATGATCAGCCCGCAGTTATATTGGGTAATGACAGGGAATGATTTTACGCTGGATATTAATAATCCAAAAGAGCCCAAGATACTTTGTGTAGGAAATAATCCCGACAGGCAGAATATTTATTCGGCTGCATTGGGTTTATACAATTCAAGAATTGTAAAACTTATAAATAAGAAGGGGATGCTCAAGTCTTCGGTTATTATTGATGAGTTACCAACTATCTATTTTCGAGGATTAGATAACCTGATAGCCACTGCCCGTAGTAATAAAGTAGCTGTGTGTCTGGGATTCCAGGATTATAGCCAGCTGAACCGTGATTATGGGGATAAAGAATCGAAAGTAGTTCAAAATACGGTTGGGAATATATTTTCAGGACAAGTAGTAGGAGAATCGGCAAAAACATTATCGGAACGATTTGGTAAAGTTTTGCAGAAACGTCAGTCGATGACGATTAATAGGCAGGATAAATCGACATCTATCAGTACACAGTTGGATAGTCTTATCCCTGCCAGTAAAATATCAAATCTGACTCAGGGTATGTTTGTGGGTGCTGTTTCGGATAATTTTGACGAGCGAATCGAGCAAAAGATATTTCATGCTGAAATTGTGGTGGATAATGTTAAAGTTTCAGCAGAGATGAAAAACTATCGAAAAATTCCTATCTTGACCAACTTTATTAATACGGAAGGTGTTGATTTAATGGAAGAAGAGATTCAAAAAAATTATACTCAGATTAAAGCGGATATCGGGCAGATTGTAAAGGATGAGTTGGAACGGATAAAGAATGATGATAAATTGAAGCATTTAATCAAAGGATAGAAAAGCATGGATGCATTATCTCCAGCTATAGGGGTACTGGTATACCTTACGAACAGGAGTAATGCTCCATGCTTTATGTGCATGAACATTATTTCCTTTTCTTTTGTTCGTGAATTTTAAATTACCAGTTTTCTATTCGCTAAAGAAAATGAAATGTAATGATCTGTTATTTATCTTTCCTTCTTATTTTTTTCTTTTTAAAAATACCGTTATCCATATTATCCATTCTTTCGTTTAACTTTTCAATCATTTCGTCAAGAAAGAGGGTACGGCTTCCCACTCGTCTTCGGATGGCTCTGAATGTGTCGTAACAATCTTTTACTTCAAAGGAGAATAGCTTACAGAGAATTTCAATCAGTAGATTAACATCAATTTCCCCATTCTCAAATTTCTTGGTTTCCAAGGCACCGTATGCAAATTCTACCAAATCGGCAGCTGTTCCGGTCCAATGAAGGTCTTGTTCTGATTTTTTTTCTTTTTGATTTCCTTTATTACTATTATTCTGTATTTGCCATTGTAAAATTCTTAGTTCTATATCAATGAGAGAGATTGCCTTGATTGTATATTTTAAGGCATTTTTTTTCCTCCTTATCGGATAACCCGTCTTGTATTCCGACAAGTTCCAAACGTACAAAACCAAGGTGATAATACAGCTTTGTAATGTTTGATTCAATCTGTAGTTTGTCTAATAACTTTAGTGCAAATTCTTCATAAGCTTCTGTTAATTCTGTTAATACTTCTTTTTCTTTTGAGGTTTTCGTTAATAGCAGAAATAACCTCGAATTCGTTAATTGTTTCATGATTATAAATATTTAAAAAATAAATAAATGGGAATATCCCCAATTTTATATTTTAAAGGTTAATCTTGAAAGCTTACATTTCCACTATGTATTAAATTATATCTATTTATTCCTGAAATTCCATACGAAATGCTTTAGGCGATAAATTCATTCTTCTTTTGAATATGCGGTTAAAATTAGATATATTATTAAATCCAGTATTATGGCATATAATGTGTATTGGCAATTCTGAATCTCTCAATAAATACGATGCTTGTGTTAATCGGAAATCGATTAGATAGTCCGATATACTTTTACCTGTATGCTTTTTATAAAACCGACTTAGTGAAACAGGAGTCATTTTAACTAAACTTGCTAAATATTCTAAACGTATATTCTCTTTATAATGCATCTTGATGTATTCTTGTATTTTTTGGATTCTCCAGCTTTTTAAACGAATATTGTCTATCTTAGAAATATTAACAGATGAAGATAATTCCTGTGTTTCCCCAACGAAACATGATAGTTCGTACAATAAAGCAAAGAGATTGGTTACAAAATAAAAGTCTTTCTCTTTTTTTGTCAAAGAATCAATTTGATGATATGTTTTCAGAATTGCATTCATAGAGAAACAAAGTCCGGGAAGCGCTTTATCAAACATTCTAGCAATAGAACTAAATGCATTGTTGCGTAATAAATTTCCAAATATATCAGGAGAAAATTGTATCGATATTCTGCGTATATGCTGATTACTATTGTATTGCTCTAAATTATATTCCAAATCTCTATTTCTAATCAATACTAAGTCGTATTCTCCAATTGTCTCGATAGAACTACCTACAATACGGTTTGTCCCGGTTGCATTGATTACAAGACTCAGTTCATACTCAAAATATTTAGGAATAGGGAAATCAAATCTATCTATATAGCGATCTTCTATATAGAAACAATCTTCGTTTGGTAATATTTTCTTCCTGTAATATTCCATAAACTGATTATAAGGGATTTATCTGTATATTTTCATTACAAAACCACCACCCTGAGCCATCGAAATTGATAATTGTCTATTGTCAGGAATTATTATAGTTTCTTTCTTGTAATCGCGTGCAGCATTATTGGCATTTACTCCGTCTTTGAATACTTCTGCTTTGAAGTTACCTTCACCTAAGAATGATAAATCCAATGTCATTGTACGTTCATTCCAATCAGTCAGAGAACCTATATACCAAATGTCATCTTTCTGACGGGCAATGGTTATATATTTCCCTATTTCTCCATTCAGAGCGATAGTATTGTCCCAGACTGTAGGTACCGTTGCTATAAATTCAGCACATTCGGCTTCATTCATATAATTGGATGGGCTGTCGCACAACATGTTAAGAGGAGATTCAAAAATAATGTATTCAGCTAACTGCCGACAACGCGTTCCCTGACTCATAGCCTCACTATTAACTGGACGATAATTCCACTTAGTCGCGTTACGCATGGCTCCCTGAGTATAATCAACAGGCCCAGCTAACATGCGGATAAACGGAAAAGTAACATCGTAAGTTACTTGATCTACCGACTCATCAGCCCATTTCATCTGCTCCAATCCATGTACCCCTTCAAAGTTGATTACATTAGGAAATGTGTGTTGTAATCCGGTTGGCTTATACGAGCCATGATAATCGAGCATCATTTTATATTTTGCGGCGATCCCGGCAGCTCGATAATGGAAATCTACCATCGGCTGATCGTCACGATCCATAAAATCTACTTTAAATCCCTTTATCCCCATCTCGGAATAGTGTTTACATATACCTTCAATATCCTTATTGAAAGCATAATATCCAGCCCATAAGATAAGTCCTACATTCTTCTTATTCGCATAACTAATCAACTCCTTTAGATTTATTTCGGGAATAACCTGATAGAGATCGGCTTTCAGGTTTACTGCCCATCCTTCGTCCAAAATCACATATTCTATTCCGTAATTAGATGCAAAATCTATATAATATTTGTATGTTTCATTATTGATGCCTGCTTTGAAATCGACGTCATACAAATTCCAGTCATTCCACCAGTCCCATGCTACTTTTCCGGGTTTCACCCAGCTATAATCAGTATTTTTATCGGCAGGTGTCGCCAACTTATATACCATATCATTATCGGCTAACTGAAAATCGTTTTCCGAAATAATCAGTGCCCGCCAAGGAAAACTCACTCCTTTTTCATATCTGGCAATGTAGTTTTCCCGACTCTGTACTTCTCCCTGAAGCATATTATGTCCACCTTGTTTGATTTCTTTCGGATAAGGAGCGAAAACACCTTTCAGAGAGTTTGATGCATCGCCATTATAGAGATACATTCCCGGATAATTGATCAGGTCAGATTCAACTATTGCGATTTTCTTACCGTTTACGCCTTCGGCTACCAGCGGAGAGAAAGCCAATCGTTTTTTGTCCCATTGCGAGAGATTGATATGTTGGTAAGTATTCTCAAACGAGTTGTAGAACTGTTCTTCGAGAGAGTTACGCTGGTGTTGTACATAAGGTACAAATATTTTCTGATCGGATGGAAAATTGAATACTGCCTGTTCGTCTTTCACTTCGAAAGGTTTCTTCGATTTAGAGATAAAGCGATAGGCTACTCCATCATCATAAGCTCGGAACAATAAGTCAAAACCATCTTTAAATTGAAGTGTCAATTCATTATAATTGTCAATAATTGTTTTACGCTTATAGATAGGAGCATCAATGGTTTGATTCACTGTTCGGGTGGATGACCTTGAGAGTTTCGATTTTTTTCCATATGACGAACCATCCGCAAGCATTATGGATATAGGGGATTTTGCCAACATCAAATCACCATTGTGCGACACTGAATATTCAATGACATCTCCTACTGAAATCTCTGCTGTTATTCTTCCGTCAGGAGAAACGACTTTAAACTGCTTTTGGGCATAGGCACTTATTCCCAGATTAGGAAAAAGAAGCATTATACTTATAATAAATATGTTAAATAGGTTTTTCATATATTCTCGATTTTCATTTTACTTTATATCGGCATTCATCAATATATCCGGCTTTGCTATGAACCCTTTGAAATCAGAAACAGAAGAGTGTCCTTCAAACGGTACATAAAAATGATTCGGCATATTCGTTTCCCATGCATTACGCCAAAATAATACCCAACCGATTTTATATTGGCTTATTATAGGATACACTGCTTCGGTAAAGTATGTAGGATAAGGTATTGCTTCCATTCCCGTTTCGCCGATAACAGGTAATTTTCCTGATTTTTGAGCATAAGCAGTAATTGTTTTCAGATTACGATCCATTGCGGCTTTATAATTGGAGACAGCAACAGAATCACTGCCGGTTGCATAGCAGTCATAGCCTACTATATCCACATATTCATCTCCGGGGTAACGTTCCAGAAATTCGATTTCATCCTTTATCTCAGAAGGAGAGTAGGCATACAACAGGTTGTGTACATTTTTTTTATTGCGAAGATGATCCACCGTCATTATCCACAGTTGCTTATATTCCTCGGGAGTGCATTGTTCGCTTCCCCACCAGAACCAAGCGCCTGTATGTTCGTGATACATACGGAACACTATCGGAATAAGTTTACCATCTTCATCTTTCAGGTCAAGAAAGAAATCTCCTACACGCTCGAGCCAAGTCAGATATTTCTCGTGGTTCGAACCATTCGGCAAAATTGTTCTTACAACAGAATCCTGCGCACAATCCCATGCCGTATTTTTTGTTACTATATTATCTCCATGCCAACTTGCGGTAGTAATTCCCCCTCTCTTGTATGTATCTTTTATATATTGCTTCATATCCGAAAAATAGATAGAGTCAAGATTAAATTCCGCTCCTATTTCGATATGTCCGAGTTCCCAACCTATGACTGCAGGATAATCGCCCGCCACATCTTTCACGTCCGAGCGTCCCGGCTCTTTATACCAACTATGTCCATATGCCAAAGCATCCTGGTGGCCTATCATGATGCCTTTATCCGCTAAATTAAATAACCGGTTATATAGCTTTACCGTTTCCGTCGTAGCGTCCTTATCTATAGGCATATGTTGGTAAGTTTCTTCTTTTTTCTGATTACATGATATAAGTATTACGCATGTAGCTAAAGCGATTAAATATCTTTTCATATTATGTCTTGTTTCTTATTTGAGGTTAAAATTTTCTATCATTTCCATACACATACGACTATTGTGGTAAGGACACTTCCAGAATCCGGCTTTATCGTCGATATGATTAATAGAACCATCTTCGTTCCGGCTCCATATCCACTCTCCATGTTCGGTATCTACTATTTGGTTTTGTATATATTGCCACAATCTCGCTGCTTTTTCTTTATATATTATATTTTTTGTATTCTTATACGCATACATAAAGCCAACTACGGCTTCGGCCTGTACCCACCAATGGCGTTCCTTATCAGCGTGCTCATTGTCTTTTTCATATATCATACTGCCATCAGCATCTAATCCTTCCGCTGCTGCATCTGCTATTTTCAGAGATAAGGTTCTGATTTTATTCAATAAAGGTCTGTCTCCCAATATCTCGGCGGCTTCATATAGCAGCCACGATGCTTCTATATCGTGCCCGTAGGAAATCGCCGATGATTTTACCGTCCAATCTTCACCAAAGAATAAATTCTGGTGGTACGTTTTATGGTCTAATATAATATCCGAGAAAATGTCGATCAGTCCTCTTTGAACCGTTCTTAAATCCTCGTTGTCCCATATACGTAACAGATTGGTATAAGGTTCCAGAATATGCAAGTGAGTATTCATTGATTTTTTCTCATTGGCATCTTTATCGCTCAGGCGCATGTCCTCTATTGGTTCCCACTCGCGGGTAAATGCTTCGAAATAGCCGCCATGTTTTTTATCCTTATATTTTTCTATCAAATGGAATAATCCGATAGCTAAATCCAATGCTTCTTTATTTCCTGTTGCCCGATGGTATTCAGAGAATCCGTACAGGGCAAATCCTTGCGCATAGACTTGTTTTTTCGTATTTATAGGGTTTCCTTTATAGTCGAGTTCCCAATATACACCACCAAATTCTTTATCCAGAAAATATTGGGTGATATAATTATAGGCACGGGTTGCCATCGTCAGATATTCTTCTTTTAGGAGGATACGATATGCAGCAGAGAATGTCCACAGGATACGGGCATTGAGCACAGCTCCTTTATTTGCTCTTTTATGCAGTTCGTTATTTCCATCTATACGCCCGTAAAAACCCCCATTTTCAGTATCCTGCATTTTATCCATCCAGAAAGGAAGTATATTCTGGGTAAGTTCTTTTTCGAATCCATTCATTTTATTATCCTCTTTTATTGTTTAATTCTGTTGTTATCTCATTTAGCTTCTTTTCTGTCAATGGATAGAAGTAGATGAATATTACCGATAGTAAGGTTCCGATTGCCGGGAGGAAACTAAGCATCAGGCGGATGCCTTCTTGTGCTTCTGTTGTCTGTGCCACATTTGCTTGAAATCCAAAAAATGCCAACAACCAGCCTGTTAAAGCTCCGCCTATTGACCAACCAAATTTCTGAGACATAGATGAAGATGAAAATATCAAGCCTGTGGCACGGCGTCCTGTTTTCCATTCCGAATAATCGGCAATGTCTGCGTACATAGACCATAGCAATGGGAAGATGCTACCCGCACAAGCACTAATGAGCACTTGCAAAACAAGCATCATTGCGATATTACTTTTATCAATAAAATAGAAGGCTACACTGAAAACTGTGGCAAAAACCATAGCAAACAGATAAGTCTTTTTCTTTCCTATTTTGTTAGAAACCGGAGTTACAAACAGGATACCCAAAATATTAGCAGCTTGCCCCAAAACCAAATAAATAGTTGTTAATGATAGTGCTGAACCTATAAAACCCAAATCGAACGTATCAGGGGCAACTGCATAATATTTGAAATAATAAACGGCAGCACCATCTCTGATAGAATTGAATATCAGAGCTGCAATACCAGCACCCAGCAATATCCACCAGGGTTTGTTACCAAACAAATCTTTTATATCATCTTTCAAAGGATTTTTGGTTTCCTTTATCGGACGTATACGTTCTTTTGTCCACGAAAAAGTACATAAAAAGAAGATTACAGCTATAATGGCAAATACAACGACCGACATAGACCAGCCAAATTGAAGATTCTCTCCATCATTACCAAATAACTTAACTAACGGCTCAATCAATACTAAAGCCAATATACTCCCTAAGAAGGCAAATATCATGCGATAAGAGGATAAAGCCGTACGTTCCTTCGGATTGGATGACATAACCCCAAGCAATGATGCATACGGCACATTAATAAGAGAGTAAACCATCATCATCAGTGAGTAGGTAACATAGGCATAAATAATCTTTCCTGTTGCTCCAAAATCGGGAGTCGTAAATGTAAGGACTCCCAGTATACCGAACGGAACAGCTACCCATAACAGGTATGGACGAAATTTCCCCCACTTAGTTTCTGTGCGGTCGCCCAGTACTCCGACAATAGGATCGAACAGCGAATCCCAGACACGGGTTACGAGGAACATAGTACCTACTATACCGGCTTCCAGTCCAAATATATCGGTATAGAAGAAAAGTAAGTACATTCCAAAAAGTTTCCAGAACATCGAAGAGGCGGCGTCGCCTAATCCATAACCTACTTTTTCTTTTAATGTTACTTTTGTTGTATTCATGGTTTTTACAAGCTAATACTCCCCTTGCCCTCCCTGATGAAGGAGGTACACTTTCTTAAAAAAACAGGAGAGGATATTATTTTTTCAGTTCGAGATTCTTTCTGATAATAGAGGACAGAGCTTCAACCGATGCAGTAGAACGATAGCCATCAGGTGTAGTATTCAGACAATAATCGAGCAGGCGGTCAACAGAGGATACAGCAACATGCATACGAGTGTCTGAAGATGCATAATAGAGATAAACTGTCCCATCCTCATCAGCTATCCAACCATTGGTAAACAGAACGTTGGATACATCACCGATTCTTTCTTTGCCACTTGGAGCCAGAATATGTCCTGCCGGTTCTGCTATTAATTTTGCAGGGTCTTCCAAATCTGTCAGATAAACATATAGCACATAACGAAGTCCCGCAGCACAGGCACGTACCCCATGTGCAAGATGCAACCAGCCTTTCGATGTTTTAATAGGATGCGGGCCTTCTCCGTTTTTCAGTTCTTTGATTGTATGATAATGGCGGAAGTTGATGATTTTTTCATCTTTTACTACTGCATTCGTAATGTCATCGACCAATCCCCAACCGATACCACCGCCACTTCCGGCATCAATAAAGCCATCTTGCGGACGAGTGTAGAATGCATATTTCCCATTTACAAATTCGGGATGCAGTACGACATTGCGTTGCTGCCTTTTCGATTTCAGATCGGGAAGGCGTTCCCAGGTTTTCAGATCTTTTGTACGTGCTATTCCTGCAGCCGCTACAGCTGAAGATAAATCGCCTGCCGGAGCATTCGGGTCTTTCCTTTCCGTACAGAAAATGCCGTAAATCCAACCATCTTCGTGTGCAGTAAGACGCATATCGTATACGTTAGTGTCGGGATCTTCTGTTTCGGGCATCGTTACCGGATAATCCCAAAAAAGGAAATTATCTATTCCGTTAGGACTTTCGGCAATAGCGAAGAATGATTTGCGGTCGTTGCCCTCTACACGTACAGCAAGTATGTATCTGCCGTTCCATTTGATAGCTCCGGCGTTGAAAGTCCCATTAATACCGAAACGTTCCATAAAGTATGGATTTGTTTCGGGATTCATATCATAACGCCAGAATACAGGCGTGTGAGCAGCTGTCAATATTGGATTCTTATATCGTTCGAAGATGCCATTGCCTGGCAATACGGGTTCATTCTTTAATGTAACCAGATTTTCGTATTCGGCAGTTACAGCTTCTAATCGTTTGTTAAATAGATTGTTCATCTCGTTGTATGATTTATGTAGTTTATTTATATATTTTCAATACCAGTGACTGATTCTTCTCTAATTTCTGTTTAAGTACTTTTTGGGTAGTGCCAATTTCTTTGTTCAGATACAAATCTTTGAGTTTATAGACATTGTCTTTGCCGAAAGTGATTTCTTTGTCAAATACATTGTCTTTTATTGTTTGACCTTCCCAGTTGAAAGTAAAATCTACTGCATCTTGCGAGCGATTGAAAAAACATACAGCCCATTGGTTATTTACCATTGGTTTCACCCATATCTCAACTGTTCCTTCGGTTTTGTATTTGAATCCTTGAATACCTAATGAATCCTGATTGACTGCAATTATTTCCTTATTGGTAAGTATATCCAATGTTTCTTTCGACATATTTCGCAAATCGTTGCCCAACAACAGAGGAGAGTTCAGAATTGCCCATAATGCAAAATGTGTTTTTTCTTCATTCGGGGTCAAACCTCCGTTACCTACTTCGAGCATATCCATATCGTTCCAATGGTCGGGACCTGCAACTTTGCGAAGCATTTCCTGATCGCGCATATCCAATATATTCATGGCGCCCCATGAAAAATAGCCCCCATGATCGTGTTCGCATTCGAAACAATTGTATATATCACCGGTTATACGCCAGCTGTGACCTAGCGGCTGAGCCCAGTCCCAAGGCTTGTTATCTCCCCACTCGCAGATACTTAGCAAAATTGGACGTCCGGCTTTATAAATAGCATCACGCATAGTGATATACGCCTCTTCGGCATTGAGTTTACCTGTGCTACACCAGTCGTATTTAAGATAATCCACTCCCCATTCTGCATATTTCAGAGCATCCTGATATTCATGTCCACGGCTGCCGGGATATCCTGCACAAGTTTTTGTACCTGCACAATTGTAAAGACCGAATTTTAGTCCTTTGGAATGTACATAGTCGGCTACAACCTTGATACCATTAGGGAATTTTTCAGGATGAGGTACAAGGTTGCCCTGAGCATCGCGCTCCATTGCCATCCAACCATCATCGAGCAATATATGGTTATATCCGGCATCTTTAAGCCCTGTGGCGATTAAGGCATCAGCCATTTCTTTGACCATCTGCTCATTTATATCTGTTCCGAATTTGTTCCAACTGTTCCATCCCATCTGAGGGGTTGGAGCTAATCCTTCAAACTTTTGAGAGGAGATGTTTAATGATAGAGATAGGAATATGATTAAAAAAGTGAGATTCTTCATTTTAGTTTTTATTAATTGAGTAATATGTTTTATGTTTTTACTTCAAGTCCGGCATTTGCTCACGGGTTATAACATTACTGTTTTGCATTATTTTGCTTAGATAATCAGCTCCGTTGTGTTTGTCTGAACGGGTGTAGTCCCCTCCCCAAGGCATAAACCAGGACCATGTATCGCCATATTCAAACATCTTTTCTATTTCGGGAACAGAGCCACATTCGGTCAATGCAATGAGTTTCTTGCCGCCAAATAGTTCTTTTACCTTATTAAAGGATATATATTGCGAACCATGTTGATTCTCGCCTGGATAGATATCCATGCCTATAATATCCACATAATCGTCGCCCGGGTACCACTCTAAAGCATCATTTGCAGAGTCGCTCGTCCAAATCCAGATTAAGTTATTTAATCCGTGATGGTTCATTAAGCGGTCGTATAGGATTGTCCATATTTTCTTGCATGGTTCGGCTCCTTTAGCTCCCCACCAGAACCACTTTCCCGAAGCTTCATGCAATGGACGCCACAATACAGGTATGTTTGCTTCTTTCAGTTGTTTTAAGTAACGGGCAACTATATCTATATCCCTTATTATGGCTTTGTATTCCTCCGATTCGGGATTGTTTATCTTCGATACGTCAAATGCAGTTTTTTCTGTATAAAACTCATCTGTAGTAAACGACGGGTCTCTCCAGTGCCACATGATTGTGACTATGCCATTATTGCTCCACCAGTTTTTTGATGTGCTTACTATTTCCGTATAATCAACCCAGTCCCAGTCGCGAGTATAATTCATGAAATCTAGTCCAACAAGGGCTGTCTGCTTTCCGGTTTTCTCAAATATCCAGTCAGCTTCTTTAAGTTCCATACTTCCCGAAATAATTTTCTTCCCAAAGTTTTCTTTCAGGAAATCATATAACTTTACGGCTTGGGGTGAAGCATTGTTTGTTACAAGATTGGTTGCTATATCGAACGGTGTTTCTTTTCCTTGTGGAAAGATTTCAATATAATCGTAATAAGTCCATCCCCAGTTTTTCTTTATAGTAATGGTATTACTACCCTTGTTCAATATCACTTTGCTCAATGGAAAAATACTCCATTTGCCTGCGGGCTCGAAAGTAAGGTTCGCTACTTTGGCATTATTGATGTATAAATCATTTTCTTTCCTCTGATTCTCACTGAAATAAGATATGTGCATTGAATATGGGCCTGTCTCGGGAACAGTAACTGTAAATGAAATATCTCCATCTTTCTGATTTACATAGCCAGAGCCGGAAAATCCGGAAATGCTTTTTTCTATTGCAGCACCATTCAATAAAGTAGCCTCTTCTGCTTCGTATCTTTTAGAATCGGCAACTGTAGTAAATGAAAATGATACTGCCGGAGCATTTTTGCCATACTCATTCTTCACGGCATTTGCAGGTACTTTTATCTCATATTTCTTATTCTGTTCCAGATCAATATTAAATATTAACTTATTAGTTAATACAGAAACAGATGCTTTATTTCCATTTACTGTTATACTCTGATTCTCATCCAATAGGATATTCATGTTATATATAGCTGCAATTTGAGTATCCAACAGTATATTCTCTGTATTATTCCCCAAAGATGTACTTATGAATTGCAGTTCATTTTTTCCCTCTTCGTTATCATTCTCACTTCCACATGCTGTGAATGACCATGACAATAGCATCACACATATTATGCTGCATTTGTTAAGGAAGAGAATTCTTTTTTTTAATAGCCTATACATAATACTTTAATTTTAAATTATAGCCTCATCCCCAACAGAATGAGGCTATAGTGATAACCAATAAGCTTTATTTCTTTATAAAACGAAAGTTACATATACTGAAATCAGGTGAAACCTCATTCGCAGGCTGATGAACTATACCAAAACCATTCCATCCTACGGCAAGTGACGATTTTGTTGGAGCATTGTCATTCTTGAATACATCTGTGGCATTTAGTGTTATTGTCATCCATTTTCCATATGTATTGAAAGACAGTCCACCACTACTCGGATACCAATCCATATTCTGCATAATGATTTTTTCGAAATCATTAATAGGTTTATCCTGCTTAGTCAGAATCTCGAACTTTACATAATAATCCTGAGGGTTATTGGCAATATCTGCATCATTCAGGTTGAAGCCACCTCCAAATACATTAGTCCATGCCCATGCTCCGAAAGAGCCTGCAAATCTTGTATATTTACCAACTAAAGGTTCCGGATCTCCGGGCTTTGTTCCGTCTGTAACATATTCACCACCTGCCCACATACCATTGCTATTAAGGTCTTCATAATTTAATATTTGAATTCCTAAATCACGGTATTTAAAACTCATCGAATTATCAAGTTTTGGACTGGATAATGTGAATACAGAATTATCAGGAGTTCCCTCCGGTACGATTATACTGAAGCTTTTGTCTGTAAAGTCTAAGACTTTGACATCCGAGCCGTTCAAGGTGAAAGTTCCAAGTTCTTCTGTTATTTCATACAGGTCGAGGAAATCCCCAACTATCTGAGCCGTATCTCCCGGTTGAACAAATTCGTTATAAAAACCTTTGACTACCAAAGGGGGAATCGTTACCTCGAAAGGAAAAGTAGTTATACCTTTTTCTGTTTCTACTGTGAGGGTATTGGTTACATTCTCGGGTAAAATGCGTGGAATAGGCAGTGTTATCTTATGACGCATTGCATAAATGGTAGACAAATCGACCTCTACATCATTGAACAAGATAGATTTCACATCGGTGAGGTTATTCCCTTGTATAATAATCATTTGGGTTAATGCTCCCGTAGAAAGAGCAGTAAGAGTATCGTAAGGCGTAGCTATTTTCCTTATCGAAGGAGGCCCATAGGAAGTAAGCTGATTGTCCCAGTTATCGTTGTAATCTACGATATCGTTACATGAGGTTGCAAACAGAGCAACAACTGTAAGAGATAATGCATATATTATATTCTTGATTTTCATTTGTTTTAGTTTTTAGGTTAATTTTACCATCCCGGATTATTCTCTGTAATTGCACTATTGGCATCCATTTCAGATTTAGGCAGAGGGAATAACAAGTGTTTAGATTGCCTGCTCTTCATTACATTTACCTCATCTACACCTCCGATTGCATTCATAACCGGCAAATATATTCCCCAACGTATCAGATCCCAACGTCTGTCTCCTTCAAGAGCCAATTCCATTGCTCGTTCTTCTATCACAGCAGATCTGAAATCCACAAGATTTCCTATATTTCCATTTCCTGTTAATGTTTTCGGTGTTGCATTGCTACGGGTACGTACTCTATTCAAAGCGGCAAGGGCTTCGTCAGTCGGAGCATTATTCGCTTCGTTTGCAGCTTCTGCATATATTAGCAGCACATCGGCAAAGCGTAGGAATGGCCAGTTGGCGTCTGTTCTTTCTATCTTGTTATCCGTCACATAAGAATACTTGGTAAGGAATGCCAAAAAGGATGAGTTTTTATCGCTTCTGTAATCGCGTCCATCATCGAATGGTGCTACAGGAGAAACAAAATTGCCGTTTTCATCGGTATAACCTTTTGCTTTTTTACGCCACTCTTCATTGTCAGGATAGAATGATCCACCTGCCCAATCGGAAGTATTATCCGAGCCTTCTCTGACCCAACGGTGCATTACGCCTTTTTCTATACGATAGTCTTTGCTTTCGAACAATTTGTACCAATGATCGCGACACCCCCACCATAGTCCGTTAATAATGAATCCGGCATCATTTACTGTTCCACAATATGCATTCGGATATGTCATTCCATATTTAGCGTCGCCCGATATCGTTTGCAGACTCCATATATGCTCCACTTTATTTTTTGATGACTGAGTCCACATCTCATCGAATGGTAATAAATCATATGTTCCGTATTTTCCTGTTATCACATCATTTGCTTTATCTCGGGCAAGTTCAAAATATTTCTTAGAGTCGTAGCCTTCATAACCTTTCACTTGCTCTTTAGTGACCGTCTGTGTTGTAGGATTAGTATATACTTTATCATTTCCGTTCATTATGAAAGGGGTTCCACCTCGTACTTTTATTTGCTCTCCAGCAGGTTTTGATGCAGACGCAATCGTTACATATACTTTTGCCAATAAAGAAGCCGCAGCACCGGCAGAGGCTCTGCCTTCCACAAATTCAGCATCTGTGTTTTTATACATCATGTTTTGGGCGTCAGTCAATAATTCAATAACATGTGTATAGACATTCTCAATAGATTGACGAGGCTGATTCGGGTCTTCTAGTCCCGAATTGATAGATGCTTTACGAATAGGAATTTCACCATAAGCCCTTACTAAAGAAAAGTATGCGTAAGCTTTAAGAAAATACAATTCACCAACAACATTCTTCCTGTGTTTTTCGGAAACATTCTGCATCTTATCTATACTTTCCAGTGCATAATTTGCCCTGTGGATAAGATTGTAATATTTTTCCCACATAGTTGTTGCGTGTTCCGACGATTGGAAGTTTCCTGCGCCAAACGAGCCGAAAGACCAATCGGGACCAGTCATATAATCGCAATCGAATTCTAAAACCGAAGGGAATACCGACCATCTGAATATATCGTCAGATAGCTTACTGTATACACCTGTAACCCATTGGTTAGCACCATCATCAGAGTCTTCTATATCTTCGGGCTGAATGAAGTCGAACTTTTTCTCTTCTATCATATCTTCACAAGAAGTGGAGACCATGGCAAACAATCCTGCTATACAGAATAGCTTGAATATATGTATTATTTTATTTTTCATTGTTCTGTGTATTTCTATGGTTATTAAAAGTCTACTTTGACACCAAGCGAGAAGGTACGGCTACTTGGGTACGAATATATATCGACACCTCGTCTTGAAGCATCCCCTCCAAATGCGTTTACATCCGGATCGAACCAACTATAATCTGTAATAGTAAACAGGTTTGTCGCACTAGCATACACATACAGGTTGTCAACACCTTTGAACTTAGGCTTGAAATTGTATCCGATGTTTATGTTTTTCAGTCTTACATAACTACCATCTTCTACATATCTGTCCGATACTCTCCACACCCTGTTGTATGAAGCGATTGCCTTAGGCCATTTTGCATTGGCTTTATTCTCCGGTGTCCATCTGCTATTGTAAGCCGACATTGGGATATTACCAATATTACCCATTGTGACATCGAGCAGGTTGCCATTGAATATATCGTTGCCTATAACACCTTGTATAAAGAAGCTTAGCGTAAAGTTTTTCCAACTAAAATTATTTGTTATTCCAAATACATAGTCAGGATTGGCATCGCCAATGATTACTCTGTCGGCATTTGTTATTTCACCATCTCCATTTACATCCCGGTACTTCACTTCCCCAACCATACTTGTAGGATTAGATAATCCTTTATTTACTGGGTCTGCCATCACTTCGGCTTCATTATTGTAAATTCCATCCTCAACAAAACCGAACATTGCTCCGATAGGCATTCCGTTTCGTTGGATAAATATTTCTTCTTTTTGATACCAAAGGCGTGCAGCAAACTGGTCTCCATTTAATCCGCCTATCGTATTTTTATTGAAAGATATATTTGCATCAATGTCCCATTTAAATGTTGGTCCGGTAAGAGCATAGAATTTTGCACTAAGTTCAAGACCTTCATTCTTAACCCATCCGGTATTAGCCCACATGTTTGCAAATCCTGTACTTGACGGAATACTTACGCTTTGCAATAAATCATTGGTCTTCTTAAAGTAATAATCGGCTGTAAAATTGAGACGCCCTTTCAATATCGAGATATCTAGTCCGACATTATATTGGTCTGTAGTTTCCCATTTGAGATCAGGGTTTAATGCTCCCCGCCAGTCTACTTCAGCAAATCCGCTTGAAAGACTACCCCCGTAAGGATAATTGGCTGTAGCAAGATAGGCCTGACTTTGGTAAGAGTTTATACCTTGATTACCTGTTTGTCCATAGCTCAAACGTAGTTTCAGATTGTCAAAAAAATTCAGTTTCTTAATAAATTCTTCTTCTGATATACGCCATGCCAAGGCACCTGATGCAAAGTTGGCAAACTTGTTTCCTGTAATAAACTTACTGGAACCATCACGACGGAACGATGCTGTAGCTATATATTTCCCTTTGTACGAATAATTGGCACGTGCCAAAAGTGACACCAGAGAACTCTGCCCCCTGCTACTTGTAGGTGTATCTTGAGATAAGCCTTGAGATATATCGAAATCCTGTGTAATATCTGTAGGGAAATTAGATGCTGTAATAGACTTTCCGCCATAGTTTGATTGCTCGTAAGTAAACCCGGCTACGGCATTTACAGCATGTACTTCCTTGAAGGTTTTGTCAAAAGTCACTATAGATTCGGCAGTTGTACTTTGCCACCAGCTATCACTTTGTCCTGCTCTGCCATTTACGGGTGGACGGCCTTCCTGAGTATGTCTGTTATAGTAGGTTCCCCTGTTGTTATTTGTATATCCTAGTCCTAGGTTTTGGCGAAATTTCAGATAATCTGTGAATTTCAATTCTGCATAAGAAGAACTGAAAAAGTTACTTGATTTTAACTGGTCTTTTGCAGTGTTCACATATATAGAAGGATTAGAAGCAAGCCAGTTTAATTCATCCGATACATCTGGTCCCACATTCGATGCATATGTTGGAGGAAACAGTAAAGCAGAACGGATTAATCCATAATCGTAGGCATTTGATTTAGAGAAATCTGTGGTTGAATTTGTGTAGCTGATATTCATGCCTAACTCAACCCAATTTCTAACCCTGCGCCCTATATTGGTACGTAATGCATAACGCTTATATCCTGAGTTCTTTATAAATCCTTGTTGATCGAGGTAGTTTCCTGAGAAAGAGTGCCAGCCTTTGTCACTTCCTCCGGATATAGCGAGGTTATATTCTTGCGAGAAGCTTGTCTGATAGATTTCATCCTGCCAGTCTGTACCCTCTACAGAAGTTTGGTTGCCATATTCATCTGTATAGATGCCCGGTTTCATAAAATCCTCTGGAGATGGGTTATATTTTCCTGTGGAGGAAATAATATCCCCATTGCTATCATATTGATAATTCCATTTTCCCGAATAAGGAAGATTGTCATAAGCAATTCCCTCATAATAAGCGCTGTTTACAGTTTGCTCGTTTATATAGCGAGCATAAGTTACCGGATCCAGCATTTTCACTCTCTTACCAATAGTAGATACACTAAAGTTTGAAGTGAATTCAATTTTATCGTTTCCTTTTTCACCTTTTTTAGTTGTAATAAGTACAACTCCATTTGCTCCACGGGAACCATAAATTGCAGTTGCAGAAGCATCTTTAAGAACCTCTATCGATTCAATATCGTTAGGGTTAATGGCTGCAAGAGCATTCGATGTCTGATTATTGTTCTCATTGGCACTACTTGATGGCATAGATGCCACATCGTAAGGTATTCCATCCACAATATATAATGGCTGAGAGTTTGTAGAAAAGGAATTTACACCTCGAACCTGTATGCTTATGCCGGCTCCGGGAGCGCCATCATTCTGACTAACGACAACCCCGGCTAGCCTTCCCTGTAATGCCTGATTGATGCTTGGAGCCGGATTTCCTTTTAGTATCTCCGATGTTTTAATCTGGCTTACAGATCCCGAAAGATCTCTTTTCTTTACAGTTCCATATCCAACTACCACAATTTCATCCAAGGCTACATTATCCTCCGATAAAGCGATATTAATGCTTTTATCTGATTTTACGGTAACAGATTGTGTGGCCATACCCATAAAAGTGAAAGTGATAACATCTCCTATATCTGCTTTAATTGTATAAAAACCATCATTATCAGTCATGGTTGCAGATTTGTTTTGTATCTGCACTGTAACTCCGGGTAAAGGAGAATTATCGAGTGCATCGGTGACTTTCCCTGAAATACTCAGGTTTTGCGCGCTTATTAAAACAGGAAGAGCACAAAATAAGATTAGAAAATAAAGAATTTTACTCATAATGTAGATATTAATTAACAATGTAATCTATATTTGTTTCATGGTATCATTACTTGAATTCAACTAGTTCGATTTTTCAATAGAATAGATTTTCATCAACATGATATTATGATCCTGTTACAAATATGAATAACTTTTTATATACCTAACTTCCCAAATGAATCACAGAACTATCTCGTATGTCGCAGAATACAAAAAGGATAGTTGTTGGACACAAAAGAGAATATTGACCTTAAATATATCTTAAATAAAGGAAAAGACCTTTTCGGAATATCCTGTTCCCTTTTCCGTATACCACAGTTCAAAACCTTAAACTTATCTTATATTTCCCTGTAATTGATACAAACCAAGAGGTATTTTGATACGTAAGGGAAGTTTAATCAGATTATAAAATATTATCTTTATCTGCAATAATAGCTATTCTCACACTAATATCGCATGAAAAAATATATATTGGCTTTATGGCTTAGTGTAATATGTATATATATTTATCCTTATGAAGGAATCAATTTTAACACGCTGGATGTAAAGAACGGAGTGTACGACAATTATATACATGATGTATTACAGGATGATTATGGTTTCATGTGGTTTATTACGACGAATGGCCTGAGCCGTTACGATGGCTATAACTTCAAGTACTACCCGATTGATCCCCAAGGAAACGATACATATTATATCAATGAAGATGCGAATAAGAATATGTGGATACAGGCAGGAGAAAACTATTTCCTGTACAATCGCGAAAAAGATATAATAGAAGAGGACATTAGCCCAATATTGCAAAAATTAAATATCATAGAAAAGATAGAGATACTATTTGTCGATCACGATAAAAATTTGTGGTGTTCCTCTGGAAATACATTAATACATCACAATTTCTCAATGCAAAAACAATCCCGTTTCCAGCTATCAACAAGTGAAAAAATTAAATACCTGGAATGTAGAAACGGGCAAGCTTATATATTATTTACAAATGGACAGGTAAAGAAGATTGATTTTGAATCGGGGAAAATATTGAATGAAACTTCTATACCATTATCCACATATTCGCGGCACAGAATGTATTTGGATTACGCGTATAATCTGTGGTTTTATACAGAACATTCACCTGAAGATGCATTGAAATACTACAATCCGAAGACAAAAGATCTGAAAAATTTCAAAGATAAGAACAATCGCGATTATAATTTTGTAACATGTGTAATTGATGACAGCAAGGGTAATATCTGGATTGGGACAGATAATGCAGGGATAACAGTTTATAATACCAGCACCAACCAATATTCGGCAATCACTTATAAACAAAACAGACAATTTTCGATACCGTCTAATCATATAAAGTGTTTCTATCATGATAAACAAAACATCATGTGGGTAGGAACAAGTAAGAGGGGAGTTGCATACGCATCCCTTGATAATACATTTTTTAGGAGGTATAATATATCTGAACAAGATGATATAAGCTGTGTTATTGAAGACAAAAACGGAAATTTGTGGTTAGGATCGGATGGTGAAGGTATTACTAAAGTAGAAGCCTTCAATAACAAACATGCAAATTTCAATTTTCGTAATGGGGATATTCCTGAGAATCTTATCGTTTGTTCTTTCTTGGATTCTAAAGGTAGAATATGGTTTGGTACCTATGGTGGAGGAGTCTGCTTCTATGATAAAGGTCGATTTGTAAATCTTAATTATAATGAAGCGGATGGAATAGAGAATCCTCTTAAATATATACGGAGTATCGATGAAGATAAAGCCGGTAATATTTGGATAGGGACGGTTGTAAAAGGGTTGTATTGCTACAATACAAATGGGGAATTTACAAGTTATACCGTAGACAAAACACCTTTGCAATCGAGTAGTATTACAGATCTGTATTGTCATCGTGGACAAAAACTATATATAGGCACTTCTGCCGGACTTTGTGTTATGGATACATACTCGCGTCAGATTTCCCAGATATCGGGTACTACCGATGAAAAACAATCTCTTGCCGATTCGTTTATAAATTGCCTGTATCGGGATAGTAGAGGTTTACTATGGATTGGAGGGAAAAAGGGAGTCTCTATCCTTGATGAGGTAAGAGATTCTATCATTTATCTCAATACCGACAATGGATTATCTCACAACTTTATAAAAGCTATTGCAGAAGACCATAATAAGAATATTTGGATTACAACCGATCTGGGCGTTACAAATGTTGTTGTTATAAATGATCCGATGTCGCCAATGCCAACTTTCAGATGCTATCGTTATTATGAAGAAGATGGACTGGGTGATATTGCCTTTAATAATCACTCGCTCTGGTGTAACAGAAATGGGGAAATACTTATGGGAGGAATTGGAGGTTATATTAAAGCATATCCGGAATCTATACCTAATAATCTATATAAAGCTAAAGTAGAGTTTACGGCATTATATATTGCAAATAAGAGAATTGAGGTTGGGGAATCGATAAATGGAGGAGGTATTATACTACATAAAAATATTCAACTCCTTGATGAAATTTATCTGGATTATTCCAATAATAATTTCTCTCTTGATGTTTCATCTTTAGACTATCAGGCACTACATAAAACGATATTCGCATACCGGCTGGGAGATGATGCAGAATGGATCAGACTTAATGGAAATACCATTCATTTCAATGAACTATCTTCTGGAACTTATAATCTGCAAGTTAAAATAGTTAATAATAATGGTCATCAGGATAATAAACATGCTTCATTACTGATTCATATAAAACCTCCTTTCTGGTTGTCTATACCCGCCTATATCTTTTATTTTATTCTCTTCTGTGTTGTCATTATTGCCATAATAATATATATGCGTAGAAAAGATAAGTTTAAAATACGAATGCAAAAATTAGAGATGGAGATGGTTCAACAACATGAGATGGATGAGGCTAAGATGCGTTTCTTCACAAATGTAAGCCATGATTTGCGTACTCCATTATCACTTATTATAAGTCCTCTAGAAAAGCTTATCTCTTCACCTGTGTCCGAAAATCAGGCCAAAGAGGACTTAAAATTGATGCACCGTAATGCCCTGATTCTGATGAGTGAGGTGAATCAATTATTAGACCTCAGAAGGCTTGAGAATGGAAAGGCTGAACTCAATTTGTCTCATGGCAACTTATTAGAATTCATCAAAGAAATATGTAACTCTTTTGAGCCATATTCTAATAAGAAAGGAATACAAATAAAATTGATATCGAAAGCTTCATCTATTGAAATGGATTTTGACAGGAATAAGATACGGCGCATTTTTATGAATCTGTTGTCGAATGCCTTCAAATTCAATGTCGAAAATGGAAGTATAACGGTTACTCTGGATAAAATAATAAGTACAGATGGTGAAAGGGTAAGAATACAAGTAGCCGATACAGGCATTGGAATTCGTGAAGAAAATAAAAACCATATTTTCGAAAGATTTTATCAGGAAACAAATGCTTCGGCTTATATAGGAAGCGGCATCGGTTTACATATTGTAAAAGAATATGTTAATATGCATGGCGGTGACATCGAAGTGAGGGATAATATTCCTCAAGGCTCTGTTTTTATTGTAACATTGCCAATTACAGAGACTATTGATCGATATGTAGGCATTGAGGAAGAAAAGAATAGCAAAACAGAAAATAATGAAGACTTTTCCAACGAATATCCTATTCTGGTTGTGGAAGACAATGATGACTTCAGGCAGTTTATTGTTGACTGTTTAAAAGATCATTATCCTGTGATCTCTGCACCAAATGGTAAAAAAGCTCTCGCAATAATGGCTCAGCAACAGGTCAGAATGGTGATCAGTGATGTAATGATGCCTGTAATGGATGGACTTGAACTTTGTAATAAAATAAAAGGAGATATACGATTTTCTCATATTCCGGTTATTTTACTAACAGCCCGGACTGCCGATGAGCATGTGTTAAGCGGTTTGAAGGAAGGTGCTGATGACTATATTACAAAACCATTCAATCTCGAAATATTGTTATTACGGATCGAAAAACTTTTGGAGTGGGGTAAGAATAATCATCAAAAATTCAAGACTATAGAGGTTGAGCCTAATGAAATTACGATAAGTTCTTTGGATGAGCAATTAATTAGCAAAGCAATAGCACTTGTAGAAGAGAACATTGATAATACGGATTTTTCCGTTGAGGACCTTAGTTCTGCCATCGGAATGACCAGAGGTCATTTGTACAAAAAACTTATGATGATAACTGGAAAGTCTCCAATAGAATTCATTCGCACCATTCGGATTAAAAGAGGAAAACAATTACTTGAAAAAAGCCAGCTTAGTGTATCTGAGATTGCATATAAAATAGGGTTATCTCCAAAACAATTTGCCAAGTATTTCAAAGATGTCTATGGAGAACTACCATCAATATATAAGAAAAGATAATCATGATATAGCAAATTTTTCCATTTTTGAGAGGGAAACCTAAAACATAAAAAAAGTCCTTCTAAAGTCCCCTAACTTTTCCCGGAAAAATACATCTTTTATTTATAATTATTATATCTTGATTGCTAGAAGCCTCTCCATTTTTATAGGTATCCATCTTGTTTTCTTTTTTGTCAAGTTTATCTGTTTCATTTTTATTCTCCAAACTCAAATTTATCTGCCTACTGAGTGAATCCAACTGCGATTTCAAATCCTTCAATTCCGGCTCTTTCTTCCATGTAGCCGTCATTACCTCTTTCAATACAGGTAAATCCTTTTCCAGTTTTTGATTGTCCGATTGGTATTTCTCGATGAGAGTAGGAATTCTCTCCAATGCTTTCAGAAAGTTGGTAGAAGCCAGTAGCGGATCAGTAGCAATATGCCCATTGTTATAAGAATATTTGATATTTCCTTCTCCCTCAATAAAGAAGCGGTTATCTTTAAACATCGAGCCTTCCTTCTGGCTATCCTCCGTTTTGACAAGTATCTTAAAACCATATAATTCTCCGATTTTAAAATATTCGCCATTGGTTCGGGCATTATTTGCCAATTGATTCAGTTTATCTCCGATTGCTTTCGGGTCAGAAGTATTGAGATTGTCCAGTTTTATTGGATTAAGTTTATTACCCTCCTTATCAACCTGTACTTTATCATTGAACTGTTGCAGATCTTTAGACATTCTGGCAACCATTTCACTGTTGCTGTCCACTGTACGTGTAATATCCTCAAACTTATAGATAGCAGAAGACTTACTGCGGTTAAATGCCTGCCGTTCACTTTCCAAAGAAGCTATCTTCTTTTCCAGTTTGGCTTTTTCCAATAAGTCGGTATTACCCGATAGTATAGCCACATACTCCGAAAAATTCATACCCGAACCTTCGTCCAAACTACCTTCGTCAATGGTTCGGGTAGCCATATTATTTGTTTTGAGCTGGTTGATAAATAATTGTTTGTTTTGGAGCAGATTGAACTTATAACTGTCCAATGATTTTTCAACCGCATAAATCAATACATCCACTTTATTGTCAGCATATAGCTTGGCTATTTCATTGCCTTTACGAATGGCCCTGCCATCCCTTTGATTGAGGTCAGAAGGCCTCCACGGCGTGTCCAGATGATGAATGGCAACAGCCCGTCTTTGTGCGTTCACTCCTGTTCCTAGCATACTCGTAGAACCGAACAATACACGGATACGTCCTGCATTCATGGCTTCTATCATCGTCTTTCGTGCATTATCGGTCTTGGCCTCCTGTATAAAGCGTATCTCATGGGCAGGAATTTTGTGGTCCTCAATGAGCTTGCGTTTTATCTCTGAATATGGATTCCATTCATTGGGTTTGTATGTGCCTAAATCAGAGAATACAAACTGCGTCCCTTTTTCTTTTGCGTATTTATTGTAGTATTCAGCGATCTTACTTGCACAATGAGATGCTTTATTATCCACATGGTCTCCGTAAGACATATCTATCATACGCATATCCAAAGACATCTTTCGTGCATAGTCTGTCGCTATCAGCATCTTTGCTTTTTCTTCACTTTGGGATAAGGGTTGTCTGCCCAATATTGTAGCATCTCCCGTTTCTGCAAAGCGCATCAGTTTCTCTATAAAAATTTCCTGTTGCGGTGTAGGAGGAATATTATACAATACTTCATTCTTTTCGGGACGGTCTATCCCTATATCCTTTGCTGTGCGGAAGTCTGTTATTTCCGAATAAAAAGATGCCAGTTCAGGTACTTTAATAAAATACCGGAATCGTTCTTTCTGTACTATCTGGTTGGTAACAGAGAATTCATAGTCTGTTGTCTTCTTTGCAAAGACAGCCGCCCAGGCATCAAAGGAATTGATACCTTGTTTTTCCAGTTCTTTTGGGCGCAGGTATTTGAATAAAAGATATAGTTCCGTTAATGAATTACTGATAGTTGTTCCTGAAAGAAATGTTGCTCCTAAATCCTTATCCCTTCTTTCCTGTATGGTACGGATAGCAAAGAGCATATTCATAGCCCGCTGGCTACCCTCGGGATTGCCTAATCCTGCCACACGGTCATGCCTTGTAGTAAAGGTCAGGTTCTTGAACTGGTGGCTTTCGTCTATAAAGAGATGGTCTATACCCATCATCTTAAAGTCTACCACATCATCTGTCCTGTCCTTAATCTGTTCGGCTAAGTTGCTTAGTTTTACTTCCAGATTGGCTTTTCGTTTCTCCAATCCCCAAAGCATCATTTTGGATATATCCTTTCCCTGACTGCGCAATACTTCAAGATTTTCCTCCACTGAATCGAGTTCTGCTTGGAATATCTCCTGCTGCATTTCAGGAGATTGTGGTATCTTTCCGAACTGGTCATGGGTAAGGATAACAGCATCCCAAGAGTTGTTCTTAATATCATTAAATATCTTTACCCTTTTCTGTGGAGTAAAGTCTTCCTTACCCGGATAGAGTATCTTAGCATTGGGATATGATGTACGGAAGGTAGAAGCAATTTCATGTACATTGGCTTTGAGTCCGATAATCATGGGTTTATTGGCTTGTCCCAAACGCTTCATCTCATAGGCGGCTGTACACATAATCAAAGTCTTCCCTGCTCCAACCTCATGGTCGCATATTCCTCCTCCGTTTTGTTTGAGCATCCATACACAATCTTTTTGCGACTGGTATAAATCAGGAATACCCAAGCCCCTCAAATCCAGTCCGGGGAAGTTTTGGTGTGAACCGTCATACTGTGGACGGACAAAACAGTTGAACTTGCGGTTGTAGGAATCAGCCAGTTTATTTTTAAATTCGGGAGATTGCTGGTCCAGCCAGTCGGTGAAGCCGTTGCGGATTTCATCGATTTTGGTATTCGCCATTTGTATGGCTTGCCCGTCAGGTACTTTGACATCTTTATCTTCTCCGGTATCAGGGTCGGTAACTTTTATGGTTTTAGTAATATTGGGAGTTGTATTGAGAAGGGCATGTTTTAACAGGTGGATACCTGTATATAGCCTGTTCTCACTTTGTACAGCAAACTTTTCATTGATTATCATATTACTCCTGTCCGCTTTGACGGTAAAGTCATCACGGGAAGCATAGTAAAAAATATTTATATTCGTTTCAAAGAGTTTACCCATATAGTCTTCATAGACATTTGTATCAATCCATCGTTCCCCGAAGTTGAAGTCCAGTTCTTCAAAACGTATCGGTTGCGGGATAGCTTCCTGTAATGCTTTTAAAGATGTTTGGGAACGGATATCTTCGGGATGGTTCAGCATATAGCGTTCTACAGCCTCTGCTTTCTCAATCACATTACCTGCTATAAACCTGTCCCTGACTTCATAGTTTTGAACTAAGGGATTAAAATAGATACGACTGTCTAAGTCATGGATAAGTTCGTCCCTGTCTTTTCCTTCTATCAGGGAAAGCATGTAATCGATATCCACTTCTCCATACTTATTTAAAGAAGCAATTAGAGCTTCATCGGAAGTATCTGCAACGGTAATCTCATTAGGATTAAAAGCCACAGGCATAGAGAAGATATCGGCTTTCTGCAGGTTGCCATCCACACTTCTCTCCAAAGAGAGTATCTCCCTTCCTCCGACATCCATCTTAATGATATCAAGGTTTTTCTTATCATTGAGATGCCCGTAGCGACGTACAAAGGAATCATAGTACAGGTTCAGGTTGCCTCGCAGGGAAGCATGTTCTGTCAGATGCTCGGCTTCATGGTTATACAGGGTATGGTATGTGTCGCGTATCTCTATATAACGGCTGATCTTTGCACGTTGGTCGAAAGCTACATCCAATGCCTGAAACTCGGCATCATCGCGGTAGCGTTCTTTCAGGAAGCCGATTTGTCCATTATCTTCTACAAGTGAGCCTTTTTTGTGAAACTCAAAAAGTTCACCCGAATAAGGGCGAGGCTCAAAGGAGCGTTTGCGCTCTTCCTGTCGTTGTTCTTGTCGAAGCCTTTCCTGTTGTTCGGCTATTCGGGCATCTTCTATGGGGTAAAGCCCCTCCTGACCTCCCCCTGGGGGAGGAACAGAAGTCCCCCTTGGGGGATTTAGGGAGCTATCTTTGGAAAACATGCTTAATTGTACAGGTTTTCCTTTCGATGCAGGTGCTTTCTTTCTACATTTGACAGGTTTAACCTGTGTCCGTTCCTCCTGTGTAAAGCCGAATAAATCATATAAAGAAATAACAGGATCGGAAACATTGACTTCTAATGCCTGATAGGTGGTTTTCTCCATTTTGACATCTGCTTCAATACCTAAATCTTCGGGGTTGGGCTGTTGATCCCATAACTGCCGTTCTTTTTCTTCAGTGTATGCTTCGAACTGTCTTATATCTTCTGCATTGGGCAGGTTATTTTTAATTGCATGGGTATTGTATAAGTCCAGATTAAGGTTATCTCGTAAATCGGCATCCAGCATTTTACGCATGGTTTCAGCTATGCCTTCCATTCCTCCTTCGTGGATAAATACCTGTGCTGGCTTTCCGTATGGGTCTGTATCAATAAATGCTTTTGTCTGTACAACCCTTCCATAGTTATAGAAGTAATCGTTGTTATATATACCTGAAATCGGTAAGGGTGAACTTTTGACAAATAAGTCTTCTCCGAAATTCAAACTTTCTTTAGCTGTATTCTTTTGTAGCACAATTAAGTCGCTACCTACTTCTGTTCCTGCATAATCTGTAAAGAGATTATTTGGCAGGCGAATAGCTGAGACAAGGTTTGTATTTTCCATCAGCCATTTACGGACAGGTTCATTATTAGGAGAATTCATCACTCCCTGCGAAGTGATAAAGGCCATAATACCGCCCTCCCGCAACGATTCTACTCCTTTTACAAAAAAATAATTGTGTATGGCTCTGGTAGAATCACGATGTAAAGCATCCTGCTTCATAAATCCTGTATCGAATACACTCATTTCCCCAAATGGTATATTGGAGGAAACTACATCGAAATAGTTGTTGTATCTACCTTCGATAGTTTCAAAGCCTTCGACTTTGACTTTATCTTCAGGTTGAAAATGTGATAACAGCTTCCCTGTCAATATATCTTTTTCAAAACTGATTCGTTCTCCGTTACCACCAAAAGCACGGGAGAACTCTCCCATACCCGCAGATGGGTCAAGAAATCGGTTTATTTCTATGCCGCTATCTTTTATGGCATCTGCAATGGCTCCTACTACTTCGGGTAGTGTATAGAAGGCTGTAAGCACCGAGTTCTTGATGCTATTGAAATACTGCTTGTATTCTTTCTCGGATGAGGTATTATCCCTGATAACCCGGTGCAGTTCAGCTACCAATGGAAACAGTTCCAGTTCCGATTTAGCCCATTGGGATGTATCAGCCAGAGAAGATGCAGGATTGAGGACACATTTAAGTCCTCCAAATCCTGAATAGCCCTGCATGATATTCCGTTCTTCATCTGCAGCTGTCCTCTGCTCCCTTTCGAGAGTAAGGACAGTACGGATGGCTTCGATATTGGCCCGAAGATGAACTTTTTTATTAAAGCTCATTTTCTTCCAGCCATAAGTCAATAAATCCTGTTAGTTCGGTATAGAGTTCATCATATCCGGGAGAATAGGCGAACTCATCAAAGAGTGGATATTGCAAGAACAGGAACTCGCATTGGGATAGAATACGCACGGCATAATCTTTTGCTTCGCTTTGGGGGACAATATCGGAGAATTCGTTCCACAACACATTGACGATAGTATCATGCTTGGAGAATAGAAGCCCTTTGAACAGAGTCAGGTTTGCCAACTCTTCGGCTTCGGTCTGGTTTACCCCCTCTTTGATGGCATTGGAATAGGCTTCAGATGCTTCGTCAGCTCTTGTTTTGATAAAATCTGTATCGGATGCCAGATGCGGATGACATTCTTTGAGATAGGATAGAAGAGTTAATCTGTAATAGGATAACTCCATGATGTTATTCTGATTATTATTCTGTATCATAATTATATTTTTTTGATTGTCGGAAAATTGGAATTATGCCTACCTTTGTTTTATTCAGGTTATTTACTCCGTTTTCGGATATATGTCGGGAGGCATATCGGGTTAGACCGGATAACTTGGATAATTAGCTGGGCACTTGGGAGGGATACCCAAGTGCCGTTTGTTTGGTGGGAGCCATAGGCTCTTTGGTTATTGTTTTTTCTTTGATTTGTTGCTTTTCTGCTTGTTATCGGGAAAGATGAATTTTACATTATAGTCTTCATCAAATGCAAGTGAAGCATCAAATTCTTTTCCTGCTTTGCTCTTGAATCCCTTTATCGGTCCTATCTTTTGCCCTTTGCATAATTCGATTATCTGTGTATCGTTCAATGTTTTTCCAGACTTATTTCTGAATAGTACAAAATCGCAGTTCTCATTTTTACATCGGGCAACCATCGGATAGAGCCGTATATTTCCTTCTTTACATTTCGGGCAGGATATTTCAGATTGTTTTTCCCTGAATACAATATTGGAGGATAATAATTCTCCGGTTACCTGAGAAGTGTAGACACTGATGCTCTTCATAAAGGTATCGACATCAAACTCCCCTCTTTCTATTTTAGCCAGTGTTTCCTCCCACATGCCTGTCATTTCCACATCGGCTATTTTCATGGATTTGACAATACCATAAATAGCCAGTCCTTTCTCTGTCGGGACAAGGGATTTCTCTTTTCGGAAGATATAGCCTCTTGTTATCAGCGTTTCGATTATGGAAGCACGTGTAGCAGGGGTTCCCAAGCCGCAATCTTTCATGGCTTTTCGCTGTGCCTCATCGTCTAGTTCTTTTCCGGCATTTTCCATTGCCGTCAATAAGGAACTTTCGGTATATAGTTGTTTCGGCTTGGTTTGTTTCTCAATCAATACACTTGAAGCAGACTGTATGTTATCACCTTCATTAAATACAGGAATACGGACAGACGTGTTTTCTTCTGAATCTGTTTGCTTTCCTCCGTTATCTTTTGCGGGTTGCTCGGAAAGGATAGCCCGCCATCCGGCTTTTATTATTACTGAGCCTCTGGCTTCGAATTTCAATTCATTTGAGGTAAATACAATCTTTACCTGCTCTTTAGTACATTTTGGAGAGATAGCTTCCAGCATACGTCCTGCAACCAGGTCATATATTTTCCGTTCGTCTTTTACAATATCATGGGCATAGTTCTCTGTAATAAGCAGTGCATGGTGGTCTGTTACTTTCTTGTCATTGACTCCCTGTTTATTCAGATTTCCTTTTTGCAGTCCGGTTGCATGGTCCACAAATAGAGGATGTATTTTCAGGCACCTGAGTAATTCGGGTATTTGCTCGAATACATCTTCGGAGATATAACGGCTGCCTGTACGGGGATAAGTAATCAGTTTCTTTTCATATAGAGTCTGAGCCAGGCTTAATGTTTTATCTGCCGAAAATCCGTATAATTGGTTGGCTTTCTTCTGTAAGCCTGTCAGGTCGAAGAACAGGGGAGCTTCCTCAGTTACATTTTTTCGCTCAACCGATTTCACTTCCGCTTGTGGGTTACTTTTCAGCAATTCATAGAGCCTGTCCGCTTCTTCTTTTTTATCAAACTTGCATTTGGAATAGGCTTTGAATGTTATATTGTCTTTCTCTATTCCTAAGACCAGTTGCCAATAAGTTTGAGGCACAAATTGTTTATTCTCCTTATAACGGGAGCATATCATGGCTAATGTAGGCGTTTGTACCCGTCCGAGAGAATAGATGCCTTCTCCTACTGTAATACTCAATGCCTGGCTGGCATTGATACCGACAAGCCAGTCGGCTTCACTCCGGGATTTGGCTGCTTTATACAGATTGTCATAATCGGTTCCGACTCTCAGATTCTTTAATCCTTCACGGATAGCTTTTTCAGTCAAACTGCTTATCCATAGACGGTCAAAAGGTTTGGTACATCCCAGATAGGAATGGATATATCTAAAGATAAGTTCTCCTTCGCGTCCTGCATCGGTGGCAACAATGATTTTGTCACACTCCTCAAAGACATTCTTTACTATTTTGAGTTGTTTCAACGCACCGGGATCGGCTTTATAGCCTTTTTCTCCTTTTACCTGACGGGGTTGGAGGGTAAATATTTCGGGTATAATGGGAAGGTTCTCTCGTTTGAAACCTTTGAATCCGTAACCTTCAGGCATGGATAGCCCTACGAGGTGTCCCAGTGCCCAGGTTACAAGATAACCGTTACCATACAGGTAACCATCTTTTTTATCGTTTGCCCCGACAATAGACGCTATTTCACGGGCTACACTTGGTTTTTCTGCTATTATAGCTATTTTCATATTTTTTGTTTTTTATTAGAATGGATAAGTTTTAACGGATATGATGTTTATTGCGACTCGGCAGAGTTCAAACAGGATTTGACTCTGCTCCCGTTGCTCTAAATATTGGATAATTAGCTAAGAATAAGGGAGAATTACATTTTTATTCCCTTTGATTTGGTTTGTTGCTGTTCCTTCTTTTCTTCCTGTTTCTCTTGTTGTTTTTCGGTAGGCTGTGTCTGTCCTTGCTTGAGCGGTTCTTCATTCTTTTTGGTCGCTTCATTGGTTTTACCTTCTGAATTGACGGCAACCTGAGTTTTACTGTTGTTGTCGGGAGTAACCTTTTGTGCCTTATCGGGATTCCATTTGAAAAAATCCAATTTTTCCTTCTCTGTATTGACTTTGATATAGGCATTGAAGGTTTCACCTTTTTTATCGAGCATGCCTGTTACATAGATAGTTTTGTTCTCTTTCAATTTATCCTGCTGTTCCTGAGACAGCTCTACGCCCAATAGTTTGGTCGGGATACGGAACATCTTTTCCTGGGGTTGGGATTGGTCCTGTTTGTTCGTGTTCGACTGCTGTTGCTCCTGGGATAATTTATTGGTGTTATCGAATTTGAACTCCAATCCCCTGCGGTCTGCATTAATCTGAACGGTTGCATTGAATTCTTTTCCGTTTTTACCTGTCATGCCTTCAAGATAGACTCCTTTTCCTTCTGCTAAATCTTTCTTTTGCTGGTCATTTAAAGCTACCCCCTTGATTTCATTCGGTATTTTTATCCTGTCGGCACGGACGGCAACAAGCTCGTTGGTCATTTTGTCGATGGACACAAAGGCTTTCATTTTTTCACCTTTCACGGGCTCTATCTCAACCAACCGTCCTGCATGTCCTGTCTGGCGGAGGTTTTGTTTGTCATCTTCATTCAGGCGTGTTCCGTAAAACTGCCTGTCCAGTTCGGGTTCTTTCCGCAGGGCATGGATAGCCAATGTAAGATTACCTTCTGCTGTTTCCCTAAGTGATAGGCGGGCATCAGTGCGGATAGTCATTCCGTCTATCTCCACTTTAATCGGTATCAGTCCGGGGGATTTCTGCCAGTTGAGCATTTTATCCAAGCTCTTTGTCTGCTCCAGCATTTCTTTGGTTACACCCAATTTTTCGAATTGGGACCAGTCGATACGGGATTCATCGATAGCCTGATAGGTTTTTTTGGCAAATTCTTCGGGTAATACCCGTTGCATATCCAGCATAGTTTTATTGGAGGGATTTTCAGGGTCCTTCAGCATTTCCTGTAATACGGGTATCATGTTCTCAATCATACCTACAGGCACTTTAAAGAAATGGAAATGTGTCGGCTCCTTGCATTGACGCAGAAAATTGGACATAAAATTGTCCAATGCGTCGCTGTTTTTGTCGATTTTCAGGAAATCGGGTTCATTCTTTTGGTCGGGCTTGACTGTTTTCGGCGTGCCGTCTTCATTCATGCCTGTAACAACATTCAGTTTATTGCTGTCCTTTTCTTTTACCAGAAGGACATCCTGGTCTTTTAGTTTTTCTTGCATAACTATAATTATTTTGGATAATTAGTGATTATTCTTCTGAGGTGTTTTCTTCCCTGTCTTTGTCAATCTCCTGCATATATTTTCGGAGGAATTCTTCGACATCGGATTTGTAGTAATAGGTTTTCTGTTCAATCTGCTTGTATTTGAGCTTGCCCTCGCTGCGGTAGCGTTGGAGGCTTCGCTTACTGACTTTGAGTTGGAAACAGAGGTCCTGGTTGTCGAGGAGTATTTCTCCGTTCAGGACGTTTTGACGATGGAGTATCCGGTCTATTCTCTTTTCCAGAGCTTCCATTTTCGACCAAAGCCTATTCATCCATTGTTCAAATTCTTCATTTGACATATTCCAGATAGGCTTTACGGAATTCCTGAAAAGATTTGATGTGGGTTGGGAAAATCTTTTCTTTTACAAGTTGTTCAACATCTTCGAATTTGTAGATGCACTTGCCTTTTTCGATGTAATAGAAGAGCCTTCCTTCTTTGCGGATTCGCTGTAGGGTGCGGGTACTGATATCCAGTATATCGCAGATTTCTTCGGATTCTAACCGGATATCTTTCCAATCGGGGTCTTTGTTGTTAGGGGTGGCTTCAATGTTTGTTACAAACCCAACAATCCGGTCAATCTTCTTTTCGAGTTGTTTGAAGGCGTCGCTCTCGAATGTTATTACTTCCATATCTGATTTTTATTGGTTCGGGGACAAATTTCAGATATGTTAATTTGATGATGATACCAGTCTTATACGGGGTGGATAGGGAATTAATTTTGATTTAATAAATAATTAGGACTCTATTATTATTTAATTTATTAACAATAGTTTATATTTGCATATATGTTAAAATAAAGATCATGGAAGAAGAAAGGGAAATAAGACTATTCCAAGATAGGATTAGAATATTATTTATCTTATATATATTTTCAGATGAATACTCAGATGAACAAAATCCTCACCAAAAGAAGATTTTTAGGACTGAAGTTAAACTTCAAAAGCTAGATTTTTTACTTCGCAATCCAGATTATTTAGCGTATGAACTACTTATGCTTGTGAGAAATAATCAAGCTGATCAATCAGAAATTAAGAGTATCATAAAAGACATTTTTTTGAACAAGGAACCGATATTGCGAAAAATGGAGATGACTCGGTTTCTCTTTGGCGCATACGAACATATTGATGATGTAATATCATTTTTAAAATCATTTGGTTTATTAGAGTTTTCGAGTAAAAAAGATGATATTTTGAGAACTGTAGATAAAAGATATTTCTTAACAGAGAAAGCTATAGAGAAGCTAGAACAGATTGATAATTACAATGCTTTATTATGGTATAAAGAACGTTGTTTATTGATCAAAAAATATTTTGGGCAATTTTCAGGATCAACATTAAAAGATATGCAGTATCAGATTGAAGAATATAAAGAAACGGCTTATTCAGATCTAATATCAGATATACAGAATAAAGTATATGAAGAATTTCACTTAATATATAATGAAGTATTATGAGCTTTAAATACAACACTTTTATTAAGAATATTCATGCAAAATATAGTAATGACTTTACATTAGATGAAATAAAAGACATTCTTTTTGTTGATGAATATTTAAAAGATAGCCCGATGTCCACTGGGCAAAGATTAATAATCGACAATCTACTATTCCGTGGAATTAAAGGGGATGAAACCGATTTTTTCTTTTCACATAGGTTTCAGTCGGGAGTAAATGTGTTGATCGCAGATAATCTGAAAGGGAAGTCTTCTATTTTTAAAATTATTCGTTTTGCTTTGACTGGGAAAACTGTTGATAATATTGGGCAGTGGATAAAAGAAGTATTATTAAGTTTTAAAGTAAATAATAATTTTTATTCTACATATATTGATTGTAGTAGTCATAGGCTTAAAGCTAAATTATTAAAAGGAAATATTTTGAGATATGAAGATGTAGAAAATGCTGAATCATTTTGGGAAGTATCGAGTAAGGAAGATTATACTCTTAAAATTCAAGAATTTTTCTTCAATCAATTTTCTTACTATTCACTTAAATGGACGCAGAAGCCATCCCAAAAGGATAAAGTTGAACTACAAGAAAATGCTACTTCATGGAAAACATATTTTCATTCAATTTTTTTAGAATCAAAAGATAGTTATGAACTTTCCTTTGGTAATCAAGAAATCAAAACATTTGAAATGCTGTTTGGCCTAGAACTAACTTATCCTATAAATAGTTTATCCGTTAAATTGGATAAACTAAAATCAGAAAAAGGAATAAATGTAGATCACATTACAAGAAAAAAAAATATTGATGAGAAACAAAAGAAAAAGATTGAAGAAGAACTTGTTTTAAAAAATAAGGAATACAACCAAGCTTTAATACCTGTACAAAAAGAAATTATTGATACGAAACCTTTGTATGAGTACTATCAATCTTTGACCCAAAAGCTTAATAATGAAAATGAACGACTGGTCATAAAGAGAAAAGAATTACTTGTTATTGAAGAAGAAGAAGAAAAAATAGCAATACAACAAAAAGCTCTAAAAAGTAAAATCAGTTCTTTAAAAAAGGAGAGTCAACAGAAGCAAAAAAGAATTAATGATTTGAACGAATATAAAGATAGTCTGTCTTTTTTCTCAAATCTTGATATAAAGCATTGTCCAAATTGCGATCATCCTGTATCTCCTGATAAAATAAAAATACAAGCCAAAGAGCATAAGTGTTCATTATGTAGTGAAGATGTAACTTCTAAAGATGAAAAAGAAACTCAAGAAAATATATTAAGTAAGGTAAATGATTTAACAGAAAATATAAATCAATTAAATACTCTCATTTCAAACTTAGAGTCAGAGTATGCCAATTGTTTAGGATTATTAGAACCACTGGCTAGTAAAAAAAAACAAATTAACATCAAACCTAATTTTGATTTAGACAATCTCTCTCAGGAAATTTCAATTACAGAAAGACGGATTAAAGATGCTTTGGATAATAATAAAACAGAGATACCGACACCAGACTTTTCATTGCTTTTAAAAGAAATTGCAGTACTAGAATATAAAAAACTTGAATTAGAAAATCAGAAACAAGCGGAAATAGACACATCATCTTATGATAAACAAATAGAGTTGTTAGATAATGCCATATCTGATTTAAAACATATGAGATACAGTATTGGTAATAATTCTATAAATAAATTAGAAGATATAATATTATCAAAAATCCATTCATTCGGCATAAAAAACATCTCAAAAATAAAAATTACAGAAGGATTGGGTATCAGATATATTCAAGATGGAGTTCAAAAAGAATTTAAGAATCTAGTAGAAGGTGAACAACTACGAGCTAAAATATCTCTATATCTTAGTTTGATTGAATTAGATATCTCTGAACAATTAGGAAAACACTCTCATTTTTTAATAATTGATAGTCCAGCTAAAGAAGAGGGAGATAAATATTATTTAGCAGGATTAATATCTGAATTGCAGAATATTGATAAAACAATGCATGAGGATTTACAGATTTTAATAGGTACAGCCGAGAGAGATTTTGAAAATAAATTTAAAAATCAGCTTATTTTTGAAGATGGTCAATTTGTATTTTAATGAATAATGAATCTCTGATAATAAAAGAATTTCATGATTGGGATATACAACGTAAGTTGGAGATCTTTGATAGAGGTTGTGTAGATTTAGAAAAGTTCTCCTCCTCTACACTGTTTGCTTTTCTTAAAGAAATTGTATTAAATCAAAATGAAAATGATTATATACGAAAAAAAGCTTTACAAAGTATATTTGATTTAACTTTCATAGACAAAACGACTGAAAGAAAGACTATTAGTCTAATTCTCGACGATATATCAAGTGAATCTGATTTATTTATACAATTGGAATGTTTAAAAAATCTATATCTCTTTTTAGAGAAGGAGCCCTCTGAAATAGAAAATTATTATTTAAATTTCGTCACAAATGAAGCTGAACTTCAATCTGAATGTTTTTGCTCCCTCGGTATAATTAATTTCTTCAAAGCTATTAGTGCAAATAGTCAGAAAGAATTTTTAATTATAATAAATGATAGTAGAACTTATTTTTCTCAATCTAGCAACCTTATTGAAAATAGAATTGATGCTGCCTTTTTTACTACCGTCTGTGATATAATATCTGTTGTAAGATACTCTCCTTTCATTTTAAAAGATCATATAAAAACTATTAAAGAGTTATTATGGGAAAGGAATATATTCTCCTCAAAAAATAATTTATTTGAATATAAAATATATTTATTAATCATCAACTTAGCTCAAATTAATAAAGAAGATCCGAATTTATGGATTGATTACAAAAGTGAATTTACTCGCCTATGTATATCATTTATACAGGTCAAGAATTTAGAATTAAAAGATAAATTTCTCAATTCAAAACTGATAGCATCTTTGGCTGAAAATATATTGCAAGATAATATTTTACCATTTCTGACTGTAAGTTTTAGTAACCAGACAATTAAGATTGAGGAATGCTTAAAACTTGAAAGTATTACAAAAGAAGAAAAAGACTTCCTTGAGTATTTATATTCACTAGTAAGTGATAAAAGTTCTCTTAAAAAAGGTACTTCTGATATTTTACAGAAATTAAAAGAAACATATCAAGATATAACAGATGATTTATTAAAATTTTTATCTTCTAAGACAGAATCTCAAGAAGAACTAATTTCTCAAATATTACAATACATAGAAAACAAAAATTTAAATTTTTCGGATGTTTTAAATAAGATCATTTCTGCTTGTATAAAACTACAAGGTAATAGCTTGTACAATAAACAGCCAGAAGATTTTAGAAATACATATATTCGGGATTTATTAGACTCATCTGGCTTATATTTAAAAGATCAAAGTTTTTGGGGAAAATCTCAGAGTGGTACTAATCCTGGAGAGGTGGATATGGTAGTATTAGATACAAAGAAAATACCATTTTGTATAATTGAAGCATTAAACTTAGATAGCCTTAAACAAAAATATTTAGAAGATCACATACAAAAGTTATATGGTTATGATCCTAATGGACTAAAAAATAATATTATATTGGTATATTCTGAAGTTGTAAACTTTTCTGATTTTTGGTTAAAATATAAAGCTCATGTAACATCATTTAATTGGGGCCTTGATATGTTAGACAACGAAGAAGTTGACTCAGGATTAGGTAATATTAAGATATTAAAAGTAGAATATAGAAGAAATGATTTTTGTACAAATCTTTATCATATAATTATCCATCTAAAAAACTAACTGGATAATGTTTATATTGATGTTAATTATCATTGTTTTCTCAATAATAAATTAAATCTTTTGCAATATCATTTATGGATTTGTTTGATTATGCACTTTCTGAAGATGTTGATAGGGGGAAATACAGAACATCTTTTTTTCATTTAATAATGAGTGGGGATATTGGTTGGCCTGTAACAATACAACAATCTCCAGATTTTGGTACTTTTATGCACGAATATATGCATTACATTCAAGATATTTCAACCTTACATGGTATTGCTTGGAGTGAATGGTATCTAAATTATTTATTAATATGTAAGGAGTATATTCATGAAAATAAGAATATTGAGCTACCCATAAAAGTACCCTACGAAAGATATTCAAATTTTAAAGCTGGTAAAGACATATTTGATAGAATCAAAGGCTGTGACTATAACAATTACATCAAAATTGATGATTTGTATATATTAAAAAATGAAATAAGAATTGCAAAAGATAAAAAGGAATCGGTCACAATACATACATTCAATTTTGATGATGAAACAATTGATTCATTTGATTTTGGTTATACATGTATTATAGAAAGCATGGCACATCTCTTCCAAAGTTTTTTTGATCCCACGATAGAGCATCAAGATGTTCCATATAATACTGTTCAAAAAATATGTGAAATTGAATATCCTGAAATTGCAGCTGACAAGAAAATGCTTATAACTCTTTGTTTGGTATCATTAAATAGTCAAAATCCAGGATTATTTTTCCTTGAATGCATAGAAAAATTTAAAAACAATAAAGAATTAAATGGTATAGAGTTTTATGATTTAATAATAAGAGAATATAGTTTTTGGTATAAAAAAAGGAAATATAGTTTTCACGATTTTATGAAAAAGTATATTGGTAGATTAAAGCATATATTACAGAATAACCAAAGAATTCCATTAGAATATTATAATCAGGTTTTAGATTCGGTTTTATTACAAACTCAAAATTATCAAAATGCTTTGCTTTTTGCTTTGTACCAGGATGATTTTCCTTCCCAGGAGGGGTTAGAGTTCCTTTTTAGTAATTATGGACTACCTTATATTGAGACTTCATTATATGATCATTTTCCATGTAATCATATAACAGATATACCTTATAGAGATAGCGTTTTACTTTTTGCTTCTGAGCTCGTCATTAAACGATTGAATAAAAAAACAGGTATGGTCTGTCCTCAATTTAATAGATGTTTAAGTACGCAATATTCACCATCTCCAATTCCAATGAATGATTTTTGTAATAATTATCAATGGAGAAAACAAGAACAATGTATTATGACCGAAGGATGCAAATTATGGAATATTAATGATGAAAAAATAATTGATGCTTAATATAAATTTCCTATAATTAGATGGAAAATTAAAAAATATTGATCATTTTTCTTTATCTTTGAATGAAGAAAGAATAATGACATCCCAAAGCCAAAAGTGGTATTTTGAGAGACAAATGATAACATTCCTAAATCGTTACTAAAAAATAAATGTTATCATATAATTAATTGACAATATACTATTTAGAATAAGAAATAAACGACCTCTCCGGAGTCACGAGAACAATAAAGCTCTTGTAAATGCTTCATTTACAAGAGCTTGTTGTTTACATTTCAAGGGACAGAACCTATCAGGGAATATTTGTTAAATAACTGCAATTCAATACTATAAATTATTTTATTCTCTTTAAAGTAGATTGAACTATCTATAATCCGTTACTAAATCATTACTGAAGACTTTACTGTTTGTCTGTAATATTTTTGATTTCGAATGTCAAGTGAAAAACTATTATTTGGAATATTTTGGGTTTTACTTCTATTTCATAATTTTCATTAATTGAGGTTTTACAGAATATATAAATACCATCTTTGGCGATTCTAAGGGTATTATTTTAATGTTCCTATTGAAAATAAATATAGGACTGTGTGTTTGATTAAAATTTACTGAGTTCGGACAAAGGTCTTTTTATCTATACCAACTCCAGTTATTGTCAGTTTTTTCCAATGCTTAGGTAGTACAGATCTTACTTGATTAATGTTTCCTGCTTCGTCAATATCCAAACCTCCAAACCCCATCATCACAGCTTGTAAGACGCCTCCGGCACCTGTCGCAAAATAAGGATTTGTACCACCTTTACATTCAGCAATCACTCTGAAAGGAGGATTGAGATTGGGTTGATAAGCATCTTTGAACCAGTGATAAGCCTGATCACTATCACCCAGACGACTATACAGCAATGAAAATATTGCTTGCGTCATAGCCGGAGTATCAGAATGAGGTACTTTGGTTTGGTAGAAGTTCAAGTCTCGTGTTATTTGTTCTTTATCAGTAATAATCTTCAGCGGATATGCCAAAAGATTCACATCTGCTTGTTTAATATTCTGATCTGTATAGCTATCATGTTCTCTTGTTACTCCATTATTCATTGTTGAAATTGGGATTTTACTCGCAATCAAATTCCACTCCTCAGGTGCGGCAATTCCAAGCACAGATGCACTTTTAGATGCATATTGCAAATTTCGGATAGCAGTACCATTGGTATAAGCATTATTATTAATATTTTCAGCCCATTCATCTGCTGCAACAACATTCTTAATCTCGTATTCCCCTTTATCATTTTTTTCCACACGGCTAACCCAAAATTCAGCTGTTGCTTTTAATATTGGCCAACCTTTCTCTTTTAACCATTCTTTGTCTCCTGTAACAAGATAATATTGCCACGCAGCAATAGCGACATCTCCTGTGATATGATGTTCGAATGCTCCTGTCAGGGCATTAACAGGGGTTTCTTCAAATCCCGAATCGGCACTTTCCCAAGGATACATTGCACCATCGTATCCATACAAAGCCGCCTTTTTACATGCGGCATCCAACCTTTGAAAACGGTATTCAATCATGCTTTTTGCTATTTCGGGATGAAGGAGCAACATCGGAGGATACATCCATATTTCTGTATCCCAGAATACATGACCGTTATATCCCAATCCACTCAATCCCATAGGTGATGGAGATAAAGCAGTATTTTTGCGAGTAAATGAATAAAGATGATAAAGCATGCTTCTCACATCTTGTTGTGCCTGAGCATCTCCTTCTATCTGAATATCACTTTCCCACAATTTCTCCCATTCTTTTAGATGTCTGTCTAAAAGCCTTGACTTTCCTTCCAATGCAGCGTAGATAGTCATTCGTTCCGCTTCGTTGTAAGGGTCTTTTGTCTGATCTGATGATATCAAGCTGCCAATTAATGCAAAAGAATATTTCTGGCCTGCTTTTAGGTTTTTCTCGAAAGACATGGCATGCATATCCGTATCGTTCATTCGGTGCATGAGTTGAGGCTGATCGTTTTTGCCTTCTTCGAAAAGAAATGTATTTGAAACAACGATCTTTGATTTTTTTGTAGGAGTATAGGCTACCGATGTCAACAAAGGTATATTAACATGCGAGTTTGTTATACTTTGGAAATAATGCTGTTGATTATTGAGTGAGGCCGGTGTTTCTAATAGATTTTCTACATTGATGTTCACATCTTTCTGTGTCTCGATTTCTACAACCATCATTACATAATGAGGAAGATGGCGCAACGCATAGTATGAATAGGTTACAAATACAAAATCTTTATATTGAAATGATCCGCTAAATGCTCCATTGCGCATATTCAACTCTTGCCTGAAATTGTTGATGTTATAAGAAGCTACAGACTCACCATTGAAAGCAAGTCTCATATTTAACATATTGTAATTTGGGATAAAATTGCTGACCCTCCCGCGTTTATATACATCGTACACACCCGCTAATACAACCTCCTTTACCCTCAATGGCTCGGGCGATGATATTATCCCGATAACGCCATTAGCGACAGTTTCTCCATAATAATTGCTCGGATCGGGCTGATCTGCCGAAAGTATCCATGGATTCTAGCTATACAAATTATTACTGATAGATAACATCAAAAGAGAGAGGACGAAATAAAATATATGTATTTTCATTTTACTTAGTTTTATATATTTATGAAAAAGATCGTTGCTATTTAAGCAAATAGTAACGATCTTCAATAAAAATTTAGATACTTAAATCTTTCTTAATTCATTAAAGTTTCTTTAATCCTTTTATCTGGGCCCTGTCAGTTACAGGATAGATGCTTATCGCCATACCTCCTCCCGGAGCACAATATTGTGATAATTTAGAATTACTGTTTACTACAACTTTGCGGATATGATATGCTTGTGGATTTGTCTTGTAATGCGCGTCTTTGTCATCAGCGTAAATAGTGGCAATATATGTTTTGCCATTTTCCAGAAAATCAAAGTTGACAATACTATTTCTTCCCGTTTCGCCATTCGTATTTCCTACAAACCATTTGTCTGTACCTTTAGCTTTACGGGCAACGGTCACATAGTCTCCCGGTTCTGCTTCAAGGTATTTCGACTTATCCCAGTCTAGAGCCACATCTTTTATGAATTGAAACGCATCCATATACTTTTCATAGGTTTCAGGGAAATCACAAGCCATTTGAAGCGGACTAGACATAGTTACATATAAAGACAGCTGGTTTACCAATGTTGTGTTTACCCATGATTTGTTATTCGGGTTATATTTACTAATATCATTTTCAAAAGCCCCCGGAGTATAATCCATCGGGCCACCTATTAAACGAGTAAAAGGAAGTACAGTTGTATGGTTTGGTTTACTTCCGCCAAAGGCTTGGTATTCCGTTCCACGAGCCGATTCGTTTCCTATTAAGTTTGGCCATGTACGGCAAACTCCTGTTGGACGTACAGCCTCATGCGCATTTACCATGATCTTGTATTCAGCAGCTTTCTCAATGGCATACTGATAGTGATTGTTGATCCATTGACTATAGTGATTCTCTCCTCGAGGGATGATATCTCCTACATAACCACTTTTTACGGCAGGATAATCATATTTGTTCATCAATTTATATGCATCATCCATAAAACGTTCATAGTTGCGGATAGATGCAGATGTTTCATGATGCATAATCATTTTGACACCTTTATTCTTCGCATAACGGTGTATATCTTCAATATCAAAATCCGGATATGGAGTTTGAAAGTCAAACACAAAATCTTTGGAATGTCCGAACCAATCTTCCCATCCGATATTCCATCCTTCGACCAAGACCCCGTCAAATCCATGTTGTGCAGCAAAATCAATATATTTCTTCACGTTGCTCGTAGTTGCTCCATGACGTCCGTGTGGTTTAGCTTTGCTATAATCTGTTTTGCCAATCTGTATACTAGGAAAATCGTTGGTATACGACCAATCGCTCTTACCAGTAATCATTTCCCACCATACCCCAACGTATTTCATGGGTTTGATCCATGATGTATCTTTTATTTTACATGGTTCATTCAGATTCAATGTGATATTAGAAGCCAGAATATCGCGAGCATCGTCACTAACAATAATTGTACGCCAAGGTGTAGAACAAGGAGCTTGTAAATGCCCTTTTGTTCCATTTGCATCAGGTGTTAACCAAGATTGGAAGACGAAGTTTTTATCATCCAGATTCAGGTGCATACACGCATAATTGATCAATGCCGCTTCATGTAAATTAATATAAATGCCATCAGATGTTTTCAATTGTAAAGAAGTCTGCACTCCTGTATTGGAAAATCCTGTTTGTGAAAGATTATCCGTTCTTGCAGATTCCTGAAGATGACGAATTTCTGATAACTGGGATTTTGTATAATCATATTCTTGGGTATCATAATCGCCCGGAATCCACCATGCTGTATGATCATCAGTCATAGCAAATTGAGTCAATTCCTCTTTCACCGCAAAATAAGTAAGCTTTTTTTGTTCTGGAAATTCATAACGGAATCCTAATCCATCATCAAATAAACGGAAACGAAGAATCATTATTCGCTCTGTATCTTTTTGTGTCAGGCTAACAATCATTTCGTTATAATGGTTACGGATGTCTTTTGATTCACCCCACACCGGTTGCCATGTTTCGTCAAATGAAGCGTTATTCACATTTACAACACTAAAATTATCGTAGAAAGAGGGTTTATCCCCAAAAGATTCTAATCCTAACTTACTAGGGTTTATTACTTTTTTCCCTTTATAGTTCAGTTCATATGTTGGCTCACCTTTTTCTGTGATAGAAAATTTCATCTCAAAATTTCCTGAAGGAGATTTGAATGTCTGAGCTATAGCTGTTACAGCTATTAAGTAAAAACTTAATAGTGAAAGTATTTTTTTCATCCTTTACTTATTAATTTATTGATATTTTAATTTTGTTACGTTTATCCGGAACTTTTACCCAACATTCTTTAGAATCTTCGTTCCACGACCACTCTATTGATGAAAAGTCTTTCTCTAGCTTATTTGTGAGTTGATTTTCTTCTATTATCGTAGCAGTTTTACCATCTATGACTACATTGTTAGGTTTACATTCCAAATGGTATGTGAGAATGATATTCCGCTTGTTCGATTGCACAAATCCATTGTCATTTGGAGTAATTACAGTTTCATAGCTATTGGTTAATGTTGTAGAGGTAAATTGTGTTTTAGAAGATATATCTTTTAAGTAATCCAGATTTTCACCTTCGTCTTCATAAAGTTCGAAAGAAGTACTTTCATCTTCATAATTCGGGAAGATATGAACAAATAACGGGTAATCTTTTTTCTCGTGTATATATTGCATAACAGGCATCATGGGAATAATAGAACCTTTTTTTACGAAAATAGGAATTGTATTCAACGGTGCACGATAGGTAATGGTTTGCCCACCCAGATAGGCTGTTTTTTTATCATTAAAATCTATCCATTCTCCATCAGGAAGGTATATACGTTTTACACGTTCACCCTTTTTCAGCACAGGAGCGACTAATAATTCCTGTCCGAAAATAAATTGGTTATCAATTTTTATTGCTTCCTCGTCATTCGGATACTCCATAAACAAACCTCTTGTTATAGGCAACCCAGTATCGTGTGCTATGCGTGAATAAGTATACAAATAGGGGAATAGTTGATATTTCAACTCTATAGCCGCTTTTGTATTCTTTTCCACTACATCACCGAACATCCAAGGTTCTACAGCATTGTCTCCCTCATGATGTGCACGGCTCAACGGGCAAAATACTCCGAATTGCATCCATCGGGTATATAGCTCTCCCATAGCATTATAATCGGTAATATCACCACAATATCCCGAGATATCTGTTGTCCAGAAAGGAATACCGCCTAATCCGGCAGAAACTCCTACTGCTACCTGATTTTCAAGTTGCCCCCAACCTTCCAATACATCATTGCCGTTACCACTGTCGTTCGTCCATCCGAAAGTATAACGCTGTAATCCTGCATAAGCAGAGCGTGTCATCTGAAAGATTCGCTTGTTAGGATTTCGTTTTTCAAACTGTTCTTTTACTACTTTATCCCAAGTAAGGCCATACACATTATGTATCTCATCATGCATACCTATGTGGTGTTTCATATTCAGGCGGTCAATATCTTCTTCGTTGCTCCAAGCTGGTTCGCCCATATCTGTCCAGAAACCGCTTATCCCATCGTCGATAGGTTTTTGCTGGTAGGTACCCCACCAGTCAGCTACTTCAGGGATTGTAAAATCTACCACACCACAGTTTCCTCCCCAGGGCCAAGGCATATCGTAGGATTTTCCGTTACGGATATCTTTTACAAAATAACCTGATTTATCGGCTTCTTTCCATTGTTTATCATTCGCCTGTGACACTACAGGATCTTGCGACACAATCATCTTAAAGCCCTGCTCTTTCAATGTTTTCAACATTCCTTTCGGGTCGGTATAGTTTCCCTTACGCCACTCGAAATCCTGTAAATATTGAGTCCATCCTATATCCTGATAGATTATATCGCAAGGAATCTGACGCTTACGAAACTCGGCTGCTACTTCCAATGCCTGAGCCTCTTTGGTGTATAAGCCACGGCTCTGTGCAAAACCTAATGCCCATTTAGGAGGCATGATAGGTTTACCAGTCAGGTCGATGTATTGCTCTTGTATGTCTTTATAATCTTTTCCAAATATGAAATAGTAAATAAAAGCCCCATCCGGTGCTTCAAATGAGTAGTACTCATCAGATTCCGTTCCGAACTTAAATTCGGTTTTATATGTATTATCCAGAAATATTCCATAACGGTAACTACTCATAAAAAATGGAATACTTTTAGCCAACGGATCTTCCATTACGCTGTAACAAGGTCGGTCGCTATTCCACATTTTATAAGAACGTCCGCGACGGTTCAATGGTCCTGTCTTTTCTCCAAGGCCAAAAAACTGCTCATCATTGCGCAAAATTTTATAAGCTTTTACTGCTTTTGAATCGGCTATATGTCCTTTCTCTTTAAAATCGCTAAAAAGCAACTTCTGCCATTTATCGAATATTTGCAACTGCATCGGATTCTTATTAATCCGGATGCGTAGCTTAGATGTGAATATCTCGTAGCAGGAGGGCTCGTCATTAACATTCACCTCTCCAATATCTTCCAGATTTTCATTAACAATGGCAAATGATTCATTACTTCTTATAAATTTTCCAGATTGATCGAACCATACTTTGACTACCGAACTGCTATTGATTGTCAATGATAATTTCGAACCGTCTTTACAGTTAAATATGACCTGATTGCCATTCTTCGTATAGGAGATACATTCTCCGGCAATCAATGTTGCCGAAGAAAATATCAATCCCATGATAAATAACCAAACTTTCTTTATCATAATAGTCTATTCTTAAACCTTTAATATTCGAATACTACCATATCCCAATATTTAAGAGATGGTAAAGTCAATGTAACCTCATTGCCCGACTGAGAAAACTCGATATTCTGAGCGACTCCACCATTTATATCCGGTGAAGCTATCCACACTTTTGAGACAGCCTTACTTGCCGTTATTTTTATTGCAGGGTTTGCAACTAACGTTGGTTCTGCTTGTGTACCATTCGTATCGCGCCATTCCATAGAGTTAGCCTGAGAGAAATTTATCAGATGAATGATTTCCCTGTCATTAAACTTTTTTCCAAGTACGGCTACACTCCCTTGCGATGCTGGCCATGTTTCAAAAGTCAAACCTCCATCAACAGATTGAACATTTACCGAAGAAAAGGTTCCTCCATCACGCAATAAATTCTGATATGCTACAAGAAAATCATAGTAATGCGTCATCGACTTTTTCAGTTCTGTCTTCATCTGCAAATTCGAATTCGGGAAATATTCATTCGCTAAATAGTGTTCTCCCAATTCGAGATGAGCTCCGCCAAAAGAGAAAATCACAGCATTAGTCAGCAAAACTCCAGGTATATTCATATAGCCTCTGTTGTTTGACTTTGCATAATTCATATAGGCTGCAAGAACTGTACTTTTGGTACTATTGCTGAAAGAATAGTTGTCGGTAATTACTTTTGCTAAGGCCTCGAATGTTTTACTTTCGTCCCATACTTCCGTATATAGAAAGTCCACATCGGATTTTGCAATGCTAGTTTGCTGTCCGTATTGAGAAACAGCATTCATTACCAACCTTTTTTCGGGAGAAGCTTGTTTCATGGCTGCAATAAAGGAAGAATAACTGTTTTCCAGATTTACTTTATCTCCGTTGTAATCGTATACATCTCCTCTGTTACCTAGCTGGTCGATATGAAATCCGTCAAAATCAAAAACATTATAAACATCTTTATGCCTTCCAGCGATGTAATTCTGCCATTCAATATTAGCGGGATTAGTCAGATAAATGCTGCTGCGAAAAGGTGGATCAAGATGATGATTATCTTTCTCTGAATGATTTTTATCTTTGAAAATATACCATTCTTCTTTTACTCCGTCAGATGCAGCATTGCTTAACGCTCCAAAGACCAGATTATAAAACATAGCTTTCATCCCTTTGTTGTGTATCGCATTTATATAACCTTTTACAGTGGATAGGTAATTCGTCCTTCCCATCAGATCGGGCCATGTAGTAGCCGGATCAGCTACTGTTCCTGCTAACGGGCGATGGTGGTCATACATCCAGTCGTAAAACTGGACTCCATTTATGTGATACCTACTTAGGTTATTTATGTTATTATCTATAATTGCCTCCGACATTTTACCATAGGATGAAAGAAATCCGTAACGCGGAAATTTCTTCCAGTCAGAAGATACATCGACTGCAATACTTTGATGTATTTTTTCTTTTCCGTCTACAACTTCATAGATATCTACCATATATCCTTTATAATCTTCTGATGGAGCTGTCCAGTTCCATGAAGTAGATGATAAACTTTCTTCTGAAATAACCATACTTAAATGGGAATAACGAATTTTTACGTTACTGGAAGGCTTTTCTTTCAGTGTGAATTGAACTGTTTCTCCCGGCTTATAACATGCCTTATCCGTACTAAGATCAGCATTGAAATATGTCTCACCGTATATAACCGGATCGCTGTCTGTATCGTAGTAATCTTCACAACTACTGAATAATGCCAGGCACAATACTATGGATAAATATATTTTTTTCATGATATTTCTTTCTAAGGTGGCAATGCTTTCCAACATCACCACCTGTTGTTTTATTATTGTTTTTTGATTTTCACAGTTTGTTGCAATTGATCCAGTTCTATGGTATATGTTCCGGCAGTGGTTATTTTCCATTTATTATCGGGATTAGCACCTTTCGCACTAAATAGCATTTGCTCTATATCACCCGAAGGTTCTATACCATTTTGATTAGCCAGAAACCAATCGCCATTCCAATCGCTTTGTTTATCACAAGTAAATTTCAATTCTCCGGCATTCAGTGTTCCTGTCCATGTAAACTTATTAGGATCGGCTGTAGCCGTTAATGGAGTAGCATTATCTATACTCCATCCGCTTGGAGTAGCATCACCTACCATATAAATCATTGCATAAGGAGTAAATGGAATTATATCTATTTTCATATCACGGGTATCAAGTTTTATCTTATAAACTCCTCCTGTTATATTCCATTTATAATCATCAGCATTTTCATTTTTAGACCATTTAACCACATTCAAATCTGTTCCTGCACCTTGTCCATCCGATTCGGGACGAAGAAAGACAACACTATCATCGAAATCTGCTTTTGTTCCAATTTTAAATTCTCCTCCGGCAGAAAGATCAGCATTGAAATAGAAAATGAATGGATCTGACATATCTGACGTCATTGGTTTGAAACTCCAACCTGTAGGATTACCGACAAACCATAATTCACTATATTCAGGTGCATCGAGTGTCTCAATATGAATTGTCAGATTAATAATATTTACCGAAATCTTATAAATGCCTGTCGCAGGAATATTAAATTTATCATCCGGATCATCATCCGATTCTCTTAACAGCAACTTAGTTTCATCACTACCCTTGCCATATGAAGGGAGAAACTCTCCTAATGTGGTTATAAACTTCAATTCTCCGGCATTTAATTTCCCTTGCCATACGAAACCTCCGGCAGCCCCCGACACAGTATTCATTTTAGTTGCATCGTCTGCACTCCAACCATTAGGCGCAGCACCGCCTATCAGATAAAGAGTCGAAGAAACAGGTTTGTATCCTGTAATTTTTAGCTTGACTATTTCAGAAATTTGAGGTTGGATATTTTCACTATGCACTGTAGCTGTTACACGAGCTTCCAAATCCACTTCATCGCCGGGATTTACATCAAAGTTCTCAAGAAGTATTTTGTTTAATTCTTCAGTTCTATAGGAAACTGAATTTTTCCCCTGATTTAATTCAACTTGTACACTTTTTGTAAAACCACTCAGACCCAATTCAAATATATAAGTTATGGCGGCATTTGTATTGAAATTTGACCCTGGAGTCCATTCGAAAGTCACAGCGTTACTTTGGGGTGCTGTTATGTCCAAAACAATAACTTCGTCACTGGCAGTCAGTATAAGTGGCTGATCCTCTAAATTGGTTTCCGCATAATCATCCGAGCAAGATGAAAGCATAAGCGGTAGCACCAGTGATATTAGTAATAAAATATTATATAGTTTTTTCATTTTAATATCTATTTTCAAATTAATAACCCGGATTTTGCTTAAGATTAGGATTCGAATCTATTTCCTTTTGCGGAATAGGCAATAATAAATGTTTTTTCTGAGCATTTACTTTTCCAATAGAATGAAGAAAATCAAGAGCATATTGTCCATTATCCCATCGTATCAGATCAAACCAGCTATGGCCTTCGAATGCCAGTTCTATGCGACGTTCATGACGGATCTTCTCTCTCATTTGTTCTTGCGTCAAATTTTCCACATCATTTCTGTTTGTTAATCCTGCGCGCTTACGTACATTATACAATGGCTCTTCGGCATCAGTTGTGTTGCCTAATTCGTTCAGAGCTTCAGCTTTCATAAGTAGTATATCAGCATAGCGTAATACAATAATACTTGCCGAATTAGTATTGTAGTCAGGTGAAATAGAAAGCGGTACTAAAAATTTACGCACATTGTATCCAGTAGTTGACATTGAACTCTTATACGGCTTACCATCAAATAATGGCCCTCCCTCATAAAGAATTGTTTTGTCTTTGCGCAAATCTCCCGGTTCATATTGGTCTACGAATTCCTGAGTTGGCTGGTTCCATCCATATCCTCCGCCTACCCAACCAGAATTGCGAGGTCCCATATAGGTGCTTAACCAACAAGCCTGATTCTCATCACTCCAAAAACCAGCTTTTGTCAATCCATAATATTGAATTTCAAATAATGATTCTGGTGTATTTTTATGTTTATCTTCTCCACCAAAACAATCGCTATAGTCGGGATTAAGTACATAACCAAAACTCTCAACCATATTGCACATTTCTATACATTTCTGATATTGCCCTAATGTGAGATAAACTTTAGCTAATATACCTGCGGCTGCACCTTTACTTGCACGTCCGAGGTCTTTGCTGCTATAATTTTCACGGCGAGGAAGTAACTCTATTGCTTCAAGTAAATCCGGAATAATAACTTCATTGTAAATCTTATCCTTGCTTACTCGAACGGGGAAAAGATCGTCTCCCGGCTTAGATGGTGTGAGACTTAAAGGCACATCCCCAAATAATTGTACAAGAGTGAAGTAATAACTTGCCCGAAGAAATTTAGCTTCACCCATACATCGGTTCTTAATCTCTTCTTTTATATTCATTTCTGGTACATTCTTCAATACTGTATTGCAGTAGAGTATACCCGGGTTAGGCCCACGCCATAAGTCGATAGCTGCAAAATTATCGGGCCCGGCAACAAAGTTTGCCAATTGTATTGTTTCTATTCCGTCGTCACCCCCTCCGGCTCCAACTTCACTATTTCCTGCAACAATATCGAGTGCCCATATTCTCATATTATACAATTTTGGGCGTTGCATCGGCTGATAAGCCGCATTAGTCATAGCTATTGCAGATGCTTCATCTTTGATTGTTTCTGCACTTGGATCTTCATAAGGCTCTTTTTCGAGAAAGTCTGAACAAGAGCTCATTATGCAAGCTAATAGAAAAAATCCAGTATATATTATTTTTTTCATGATTGTATTATCTTTTTAGATTTAGAATTTAATATCAACACCAAAACTGATTGTGCGTGTAAGTGGATAGCTACTATTATCAACACCTCCTTGTACTTCAGGATCGAACCCCGAATATTTGGTTAGGGTTAATAAGTTTTGAGCCGACATGTATATCCTTAAGCTACTGAGATATGCTTTCTTTGCCAAAGGAGTAGGCAATTTATAACCTAATGTTAGGTTCTTCAAACGCAAATATTTTCCATCTTCAATAAATCGATCTGAATTTCGTGTATTTTTATTAGGGTCACTATAAATAGCACGAGGTATAGAGTTGCTTGTACCTTCACCAGTCCAGCGATCGAGAACTTTTGTAGTCTGATTTCTAATGGTGTACATTCCTTCAAGAGATACCCTGTTCGCATTATAAATTTTATTTCCGGCAACTCCCTGTAAGAATATCTGTAAATCAAAATTGCGATAAGCAAAATTATTATTCATCGAGAAATTCCATGTAGGAGTAGGATTACCAATGTATGTACGGTCATAATCGTTTACCACACCATTGTTGTCTATATCCAAAAACTTAATATCACCAGGTGCTGTTCCATTAGCCGCATCTGCTCCTTGATACTGGTATGCATAGTTGTTAACCTCATCCCAATTCTGGAATAATCCGTTTGTTACCCATCCATAAAACGAACCAACAGGACGTCCTTCAATATGAGATTGGTAGCCGAAATAGATCGGCGTATTATTATTTAGCTTCACCACCTTATTTTTATTGTATGACACATTGAAGTCTGTATTCCATTCGAATGCTCCTTTCATATTTTGCGAGGAGACAGTCAGTTCCCATCCCGTATTTTTTACTTCTCCTGCATTAATCATTGGT
>POVV01000160.1_pt1 | contig 55217 bp, 69 predicted proteins | sample 1560271 | NCBI WGS metagenome assembly POVV01 (sample SAMN08337232, study PRJNA429181) | Bioreactor metagenome, whole genome shotgun sequencing project. | biome: cows' rumen and soil; feature: anaerobic; isolation source: anaerobic chemostat enrichment culture, galacturonate as sole carbon... | reverse complement strand
TGTGTTATAATCTTATTCGTGGCTGAAGTCACGATAACGCGCCCGTAGCTCAGGGGATAGAGCACCGGCCTCCGGAGCCGGGAGCGCAGGTTCGATTCCTGCCGGGCGCACCATAAGGAAATTAAGCCTTCTCAGTTTTACTGAGAGGGCTTTTTTTATGTCAGGGGCTTATTTTGGGGCTTATTAAGTGCAAAAGGCAAGGTGTTTCAAGTATTTTTATATAAAATCGCCGTAAAATTCTATTTCTACTTTCTTTGCTTGCTTAATAATTTTATCGAGGCTGGCGGCTATTGCCTTGTCTTTAGGCTTTAATACATGGGCATACACGTCGGTTGTTGTGCTTAATTGCGCGTGCCTGGCGCGCTCAGAAACGGCCTTTAGGTCAAATCCGCGGTCGATAGCATAGGTGATGGACATATTTCTGAAACTCCGGGTGCTAATTTTAGGGAGATTATGAGCTTCTATGAAGTCGGTAAGCCAATGGCTAACCGTAGATGGGAACATAGGCTTCCCTTCATCAGTCCTAAACACAAGGTCATTGTCGGGCCATACGCCGCCTTTTTCCTCATAGCGCCGCCGCAACAAATCCTGTTCGGTGAAATGCTGATGAAAAACAGGCACAATGGAGGGTGAGAAAGAAACGGCACTTGCTGATTTTTCCGTTTTAGGGTCTTTATGCTGCACACCTAATGTCTTTACTACTATAGCGTTCTGATTTACGCGTAATTCGGCCATTTCAAGGCTTATGTCAGTACTTTTCCTTAACCCTAGCAGTTCTCCCCGGCGTAACCCTGTTGAAAAGGCTAAGAGGAAAAAAAGCAGGTATTTGGTTTTGGCGTGTTCATACAAGAGTTCAAGAAATTGGATAAGTGTTTTTTCATCCCATATTGGCGTTTTCTTTGATTTTGATTTTGGTGCGTCAACATACATGCACGGATTCATTTCTAACATCTGCCACTTTTTCGCTTTACCAAGGATACTAGAAAGTAGCTTATGATGCATTTGAACTGTCCGGGAAGATAACTTCCCTTTTTTGCCATCAAGCCTCATGTCATCTTCCCTGAGGTTATTGTAAAAAGCTAGAAGATGATTTGGTTTTAATTTGGAAATTCGAATATGACCAAGAGCGGGTAGAATGCGGGACAGTAATGTTTCATTGCGTTCTAATGTGGTAGGAGAGTAGTTGTCATCAATCAGTGCGAAGTTTTCCTTCCAGAAATCTACAAATTGTGAAAGCGTCATATTTTTATCGTTGATAAATTTCTTTTCTAGTAATTCACTTTCAAAATCATTCGCTAAACGCTTGGCCTTAATTTTGGATATCCCATCTGCTGGAATGTTTTTCTTCTTTTTTATTTGCTTTCCTGAAGGTTCATAGCCGAGATAAGCAATTAAACACCAAGAATTTCCGCGTTTTTCGACTGTTGCCATGATGATAGGTGCTCCTTTCAGTACGTATGTTCGGTTGAGCGGGTGAAAAATTTGCCCCTGTGAGAGGGGCAGTTACTACTTAGCTGCTTTTGAAACATCTTTTACAATTTCAATAATTTTATTTGGAGATTCAATATCACTATCTTTTGAAATATAGCCGCTAGATTGAAGTGCAAAAATAGACTGAGTAGCCTGCAGTAATACAGCATTTTTTGTCTGAATATCATCACCAGCTGCCTTTACAAACGTCTCAAATGTATTAAGCGCATTTTGTCTATGGCGATTAACTATAAAGTTATGATTATGTGCAGCATAGTTTTTTGCGCACCACATTGACATAAATACTAATGTCATTAGTACAGCGATTCTTGATGCAAATGCTCTTATAATATAAATAGATTGGTTTTGAAGATCAGTCGGTGCAGCCTCAAATAGCCGAAAGCTGAAAAAACCCCACAAAGCAGTGACAGATGACGTCACTATTAGAGCCAACATCCAATAATGTGTGGTTGTTTTATAACTAGCTGCTTCTAAAGCAAAGTGGGTCGCGTGTTGGGCAACACCAACCTCTGCGGCTGCTTGCCTGATTTTTGATAGCGTCGCTTGAGCTTCATTAATTAGTTGATCACTACTTGCCGCTACTTCTTTTTGAGTAGCGAGAACTTGAGTTAACGCGTCCTTAGCTTCTCTTTGAAGTGCGTCAAAATCCGTTCCTTTTCTTATACAAAACGCTATTACAGGTGAAGCTGTATTGTAAAAGCGTTCAAAACTATCACGAAACCAAGCTATAAGGCTGTCTCTGGAAGATATAGGGTTATTATCTGTTAATTTGAAAGCCAGGATAGCACTAATTTGATTTTTAGTCTCGTTTGCTATTTGATATAAATTGTTTAGAGTAGCAGAAGGAACAGTATCTAAATCAAGGTCGTATAGCATATGAAATATACTTAAAATACGTTGAAAATATGGAACTCCATTTTTAAAACTCAGCTCAGCGCCAAGTCTATTTTCTTGGATCAAGTCTTCTACCGTAATATCTCTTAATTCTGTGAGTATATCAATAAGATGTTCTTTAGCTTGGTCTTGTTGTTCTATTGTTGACAAGGGAATCACCTCAATAAAAAATTACGATCTACACATCTTACAAGCCACATACCCGACATTCAAACTCGGTGATCATCCCGGATACGCTGCGTTATAACCCTAAGGCTTCCTTGGTCTTAGGTCCGACGACTCCGTCAACTTCTAGGCCTTTATCAGCTTGGAAGTTTTTTATTGCTTGTTCAGTCTTTTCGCCCTTAATACCATCTGCTTCGCCGCAATCATAGCCCAATTCATTAAGTCGCTCCTGTACCAATTTTATATCTACGACATCGGTAGGTTTCTTCTTAGCCGGTTTGGATGGCCCTCCATTATGGTAGTGGTAGGATCCTACGGGATATCCCCAACCCGCAGTACGTACATAGTGGCCGCCGTTACTGTCGGTGCGGCCTGGATGTGCATCAACAAAAGATAAGGGCAGGAATACTATGCTGGCCATGAGAATTATGGCCAGCAGGAGGGTGGGCAGACGTTTTAGTCGCATAGTGAGGGCCTCCTTGTTTAATCTTTCTCATTAATCCTATCATTCAAATTATCAAAAAAACCGCCGACAATACGGCCAAAAACACTTTTAGGTTTAGTATTATTAAAGATGGTTGGATTTGCAACATCTCTATTATCAATACGGGAGAAGATAGTTTTACTCGTTTTAGTATCATACACATCAAAGCGGACATGGGCTTGAGCAACAGAAACATTGCGCCCTGGGACTCTGTGGGTTTCTGTTACCGGAGTATCGATAGTTGCGCTTTGCCCATTGGGACCGTATACATGAGAAGTTTGGGTGCTTGTTGTGTTGTAAGAGAATCCTTCGTTGTAAGTTGAACCCATAGAATAATCGCTCACATTTGAGGTAACAACGATATCCGCATAAGTGGCCATGTTATCTCTTAAAAGCTTTAAGGCTTCATCAGGGTTTTGTTTAGCTATTTCGTCCAGGTCAATGCCTGTATCAATTTTGATTAAGCGCACGACTTGTGGAATATCCATTACTTTTACATTGGATATTTTTGCTTTGTCTTTAAAAATTTCTATGATTTCGTTTTCGGCAATACCATTTTTAAGATGGTCAGCAATGCCAGGGTGGATAATGACGACACGCTTTACCTTGGTGAAATCGTAGGTTTTGTCTATCCACTCCTGTTTTTCGGCAAACGCAGTGGTGGTGAACAATACGAGAAGTAATATTGTGGCAGTAAAAATAGAGAGTTTTTTCATGATGCGGTCATCATCCTTTATAATCCGATTTTCTAAAGCTTTTCAAGAAAAAATAAGATATTACTGGCAAAACCGCAAAGCCAAGCAAATATTCTATTCTACGACCTGTAAATAACTCATCTAAAAAAGCTAGACTAGAGAAGAGTGAGAATCCGATAAGTGGGAATATAAAAATTGGAAATGTTTTTAGTAAAAATAGGAGCAGTCCGATTACACCTATCCCCTTAATTACAAAGACTAGTGAATCATTTTGCAAGAAGAAAAGAAGTCCACATGTTATTAGTAAAGCAGTTTTCCCCGAATGTTCATATAACGGTGAAATTCGACTTATTACGTAAGAACAGAAGAGGCAAATAACTATCAAACCTAAAATAATCCCAATTGGTTCCAATCCCTTGTATGACGAGGTACTGCGCTCCAAATCATCAAAGCCCCTTCGAAGGTTGTTATCAACAAAAGCCATGGCTCTTAACGGAAAAATAGTCAAAAATAGTGAAAGTATAGTAACTGCTTTCATTTTTACCTCAATCACCTCCGGAGGTAGTTATTTCACTCAAAATCTTATGCACTAAACGTGGATCAGGCCGTTTTTCTCGGATGAGTCTAATTAACAACCCTGGTTCAACATCATTGGAATAAGAAAGCAAACAAGCGGCAAATTCGTTAGCCTCAGCCTCCTTCCGTGACTTGATAAAGTAAGTGCCGGTTAAGGTGTAATAGTAGCCAGAGGCAGGATGCAAACGGGCATGTCCTAATTCATGGCACAGGACCACCTTCTGACTAGGCTCAGACAGTGCAGTGTTTAAGGCTATATATTTCCGGCCTAAGGCTCTTACTTTGAAGCCTCTAACAGAATCAGGCAGGGCTAGTTCCATGACTGTAATGCCTAAGTCTTTGGCCAGATCATATGGATTTGAAGTTGCATATTTTTTTACCAGGTTAGCAACTCTCAATTTTATATTCATAGCATCAACCTCAGGGAACATATGTTTGACAAAAAACGACAAATAAAAACACGCCAGAATAGTGTTGTATTACTTAGCGCGTTTAAGTAGTGAGATTTCTGCTTCATGCTGTGCGGTATCGGCAGCTAGATTTCTAAGCATTTCTAATTGAACCGATTGGGTTGTACCAATTTTTTCAGTTTCGTGGTATGTTTCCTCTACTAAACCAAGCAGAGCATCACTTGCTTCTTTCGTATTCTTAAAACCGATATCAATCTTGATTTCGATTTTATCAAGTCTAGTTTCAATACCTGAGACCTTTTGTAGAAGAAGTTCTAATAGTTCACGTTCTGTCACTATTTTTCTCCCTTCTGGCTTTGGCTTCGGCCCGAGCCTTTTTATTTTTCTCCCTGGCATCCCAGAAGATAATTTCAAGGGATTTGCGAATTTTGGCTTTATCGTCTTCAGTGAGCGGTACACCGTCAAACATGATTTCTTGTTGGTCTAGGAACTTTTCGAGGTCTTTGGGCTTTTGGGGATCAGCGCTAACTCGCTCAGGATTATCAGTTATACCTAAAAGATAATCGCTACTGGTCTGGTACCGTTCGGCCAGTTTTTCTAATACTTTGCCACGAGGAACTTTTCCGTTATTTTCCCAATGGGATACTGCTTGTTTTTTATAACCGAAAAGATTAGCCAAATCTTCTTGGCTATCACCTTTATGCTCTCGTAGTTCTTTAATTCGTTTGGCAAAAATCATATTTCCATTCAAAATTATCACCTGCCTGTCTTTAATTATAGTAAACTTTTGTTTTACTTTCTACGTCAAATAAAAGTTCACAAAAGAGTATTGACGTAACCTTTTGGTTTACTGTATAATTAAGTCAACTAAAAGGTTACTTTGCGAGAGGAGGTGTAGTTGTGAAGCACATAGGAGAAATTATTCGTCAAAAACGCAGAGAAAAGAAAAAATCCGCTGAGTATGTTGGGAGTAAGCTTACAAATCCGATTACAAAACAAGCTTTTGCCAAAAAGGAGCGGACAGGAAATTTCTCGTATGAATTAGTAAAAGAAATAGCCGTCATCCTTGAATGTGAGATGGCTGATTTTTTGGACGGCGAGTCAACTAAAAGTGTACTTAGTCAACAAGCAGCGTGTCTGCCGAAGACGGGGTAGGGTTATTAGTCGCCTTGGGTTGCGACCTTGTAAGTGAAGAAGGTTACACCTAAACCAATTACACCAGTCCAAAAACCGAATTTCCAGAACAAAAATAGAGAAACAATCAAGCAAAATGGAACCCCAAAACAACCAATTTGGGTACGTGCTTTACGTCCAGCATATGTGTCGTAATCAACACCCATATCTTCTTTAAAACACTCTCGGCAAATATGATTTTTAGCACCAGTTGTTCGGTCTGTTCTGGTAATCATGGATTCATTTTGTTCTGTGGATGTAACCTTACCACACTTTTCGCAAGTACACATAAAAACACCTCCGTGCAATCAACGAACTAAATATCCAATCACAGCAAGCACGATTCCGATTACAAGCAGCAGACACCCTCCCGGGGATGAACGAAAAAGCATAGAGCGATTATAAACAGGCTGAATTAAAAAATATGCCCAGTACCCTAAAACCATAACTGAAAGCACAAAAAGTATATTGCTTAGCACATTATTCACCTCCTCTCATTGAGTGTTACGTCTGGACAACGTTACATTTCGACAGGAGGCAAATAATTCCTGTATTAAATTGTAAAAGAAAGGAGGGGCAAAATGCCTGAGTTACTTTCAGCCCAAGAGTTAATTACAGAATTCTTCGGCGCTACACAAAAATTGTCTGCAGATAAGTTGTATCGCTTGGCTAAAAAGAAAGTTGTTCCTTGTATCTGGCTTGATGGTAGAGCATACTTCCCACGGTCAGTATGGAAGGAATGGATATCAAAAACAGCAGACATGATTCCAGAAGGACAAGTAAGTAAGCCATACGGGCGGTTACGCCCTATCAAAGAATAATGAAGCGGGGTGAAACTTTGGCAAGGCGACTCAAAATCTGTGCAACATGCAAGAAACCTATCCCGCATGGCAAGGAATGCAGAATGTACGATGAGGCTAATTATGCAATTGTGTGTGTTCATGAAAAAACATCGTGCCGGCAGCCATACTTAAAAATCAAACAGGGAGCGTAAATGCCGATGTGTTGCAGTAGATCGGAAAGGAGTTGGTAGTTAGATTTCATCAATTCGCGAGTTAGGAGGTTTTATGGTCAGTAAAAGATTATTCACCCTGGCGGTGTTGATATGGATGGCAATTGTTCTTGCCACCTACGGCAGCGCCGAGCCGCAAGGCAGATTGGTAAGTGAGGTTTACACGGTTCGAGCGGGTGATACGTTGGACGCAATATCGTACAAGTATATGGCAAAATCGTCAGTTCCCCGCGATGTGCGCGAATTTCGGGAGGGAGTCATTGAGTTAAACTGGGACCGCGTGTTTAGGAATCGATATCCGTACGGGCTCATTTATCCTGGTGACAAGCTGGTAATTAACTACTGGGTAAAAGAATAGCCCACCGGGGCTGGTGGGCTGCATGGGGGTGAGAGACACAAGGAGAGTCCCGATTTCGTTTTCATTATCTCATGGGAGGGGGTGATGATACGTGTCGATATTGGCAAAAATGAAAGTTCTCATGCAAGAAAAGAACTATTCTCCATATCGTGCACTTAGGGAATCAAAACAATTATCGCGGACTAACGTAGCGTTGGCTATAGGTGTAAGTTATGAAACCTTAGGTCGCACTGAACGCGGAGAGCGTGAGCCAACCAAAGAAGAGGTTGTGGCAATGGATAAGAAGTTTGGTTGTAATGGGGAATTAATCAGGCACTGGCTGGGTGGAGTAAAATTCAGCGCTGGCAGTGTAAGGCAAAGCAAATATGTGAATCGCCTATGTGAATTTCTTAAGGGGGTATTTTTATGAACCAGTATGTACCTCAGAACTGGCCGATACAAATAAAAAAAGCCGACTCCATAGAGAAGTCGGATACGAAAAGTTTTCAAGAACATTCTAGCATGTTTCAGTTAGGTTATCAAGATGCTTCCGAGTTCAATTGGAATAGTCTGCCACTGGATAACGCATTTCAGCTTATTGATATTTATAAAGTGAGGGCTCTTGAGAAAGGAAATGAGTATTTTGCTGGTCTTGCCCAAGGGGCACAAGATTTGGTAATGCAAAGGCAGGTGGCGGCATGAAAAGTAATGTTGAAACAGTCAAGGATTGTCCACACTGCTCTACGCCCGGCAAACTGCTCAGCCAGCACCGGCGATTACTTGTCTACAAATGCCCTGGCTGTGGGTTCGAGTGGAATACGCTAAAAGTCGGTAAAGTCGGATGATTGGAGTTGATAGAGCATGGTAGGCAGAACTGAGCTTGATTTTTCGGAAGCTAAGCGCTTTGAGCAGCTGTTGAAGCGGTCAGGAAAAAACGTAGTGCTTACTATTACAGTTGATTCTCATGCCTTGGATTTAGTCCTGAACCAGGACGATTTTGATAAATTGATCGAAGGCGGGCAGCCTTTGGTGAGTAAGAAACTGGAAGGGGTGGCGTAATGAGTGAAGTTACCGTAGTTAACCCAGGTGCTGGCCATGGCGCTCTGGTTGATATGACCGGGTTCGATAGCGCTTCGGAAATGCAGCGCAATCTTGTTGAAATGAAATCTAAGATTGATGCCGTTCAGAGGTTTGTAAAAGAGGTTATGAAGGAAGGTCTAGATTATGGGGTTATTCCAAGCACCGATAATCGTACCCTTTTTCAACCGGGAGCCGATAAACTGAACGCTCTCTATGGTTTCTCACGGCATATTACTTCAAAAGACGAAAACAAAGATTTTAAATCCGGACACTATGATGTTACGGTCCGTATTCAACTGCGACATCGGGACACCGGTCTAGTAGTCGGCGAGGGCGAAGGCTTTTGCGCTACCTATGAGTCCAAGTACCGGTACCGCTGGGCATATGAAAACGAATTACCCAAGGGCGTAGACAAGGACGCACTATTAAGCAAAAGCTTCAAAAGCAAGAAAACCGGCAAAGAATACGTCAGATACCGTTTGGAAAACAGTGACCTGTTTGATGTATGGAATACGGTGCTAAAAATGGCCATCAAACGTGCGTATGTTTCGGCTACATTGGCTGCCACAGGACTCTCAGGCATCTTCCAAATGGATGAGGATGAATTTGAAGCTTGGGTAGAAGGTCAAAATGCTACTGGCAAAGAGAAGTTTGAAAAGCAAAGCCGTGCTCCTCAGGCTACAGATGAAAAGGCTACCTTTGAACCTCCGGCCACTGGCGATAAGATATCCCAGAGTCAGTACGGCAAGATTCTCGGGGACGCCAAACGCAAGGGCCTGGATGAAGATGGCATTAAGTCGATAATTCAGTATGTCAAGAAAAAGCCTATTAATGAGTTGACTAAGGCTGAAGCCAGTGCCGTTATTAAGTTTATTGCCGATACTGATGAGGATGGTCTGCAAGACTTGATTCTTCAGGCTTCCATCCCATCGGGGGTAGCGTCATGAGAATAGCGCATTTGGCAGACATACACTGGGGCCTGGGTTATCCGGGCCCGAATCCTTCAGCGCGCTTCGATGATATTTGCCATGTAATGAACTGGGTGGCGAATCGGATTATTGAAGAACGGTGCGACCTTGTGATCGTTGCCGGCGATATGTTCCGCAAGGCGGACACTACGCTGGAAAAGGGCAGTCGAGAAATTATAGCCTGCACGTCCTGGCTGCGGAAAATAACTGGCGCCGGGATTGGGGTAATTATTATTAGCGGTACCCCAAGCCATGACCCTATCAGCGCCTATGAGTTGCTTAAAGATTACCAAATGTCTGATGTATATATTGCCACAACACCCGACTGCGTTCTTGGTGAAGTGAATATAACCTGTGTTCCCGGCATGGACCGGTCTAACTTTGTGGCCAGGGATGAGTACCGGGGGCTGCCGGCGCATGAAGTGCACCAGAAAATGACCGAGTATATCACCGAAATTTGCCAAGTGATGAAGCAGGATGATGGCAGGCCATCTATATTGGTAAGTCACTTGACTTATGATTTGGCTGACACCGGCTTTGAGGATGTGCTAATGCAGCAGGAAGCTATACTGACCACCGAGGCTGTGCAAGGTTATGACCTGGTAGTTTTGGGCCACATTCACCGGCCACAGCAGAATGGTAATGTATTTTATTCCGGCTCTCCTGAGCGTCTTAGTTTCAATGATGAGGGCGTGGATTCCGGATTCTGGATTCATGATTGGGACGGCAGCCGGTTTGCCTCGCAATTTATAGACACTCCGGCCCGGAAGTATCTCACTCTATCTCTTTCCGAAGGCGATATAAATTACTTCGTAAACGGTGACCTTGACTTCCTTGACCCATATATTGGCATACGAGATGGCATTGTCCGGGTTCATTATAAATGCTCCGAAGATCTAAACAAACGGCTCAACAGGAAACAACTGGAGAAAGCTTTGTATGATACAGGAGCCTTTTTTGTTGCCGAAATTAAGGGCGACATCGCCCGGAGTGACCGGGCCCGGGATGATGAGGTAACGGAAGCCCTTGGGCCTATTGAAGCGGTAAGGAAATGGGCAACTAATCAGGAGATTGCACCAGAAGAGATAAATGAGCTAGCGGCCATGACGGCGCAGCTGATGGGGGTAGACAAATGATTGATCTGAATAAATTAGTAAACCAGAGCTTATCTAAGATCGAGGAACAGGGTTTTGTTGAACAAGTTGTCGAGAAGAAGCTCAAAGAAACAGTTACCAGTATTATTAACGATTTATTCCATAGCTACAGCGATTTCGGCAAAAACCTTAAAAATCAAGTCTCTCAACAATTAAACATAAACCTCAGAGAATTAAACCTTGCAGGCTATAACACCATGATACTTAATACCGTCAAAGAAAAGTTGGATGAAGCCATTCATATCCAAGGAACAGAAAAAATTAAAGAAGCTCTTGATGTATTACTATCCGATGTTAAGCAGGAATATAAACTATCTGAGCTTATCGAAGAAATGAAGGCCAAGGCCAATGAATACGGGGATTACAATAGAAAAGAAATATCGTTCCACATTGATCCGGATAGAGATATTCTGACATTCATTTATTTTGATGAAGAATCAGGAAAAGATAAATATCGGTGCAAGTACGGAATTTGGGTGAATAAAGAAGGCAATATTGCTGGAGTGGAAATTAAAGATCGTAAGTTTGATAATCGGGTTATTATGGGTGGTTTGCGCGGTTTTGAAGAGACGCTATTCAAAATATACACAACTGGTCCCAAATTAATCATTGATGAGAATTATATAAAAGTAGAGTATGGCGATTCTGAGGAGGATTATTGATATGAAGCCTCTACAGATTGAAATCCATAACCTCGGTGCCATACCCTACGCCAACATTGACCTGACCAATACCACACTGGGCGCTATCTGCGGGCCAAACGGAGCCGGCAAAAGTACCGCCATTACTATAGCTCCTCGATTTGCCTTATATGGTATTACTAAGCCGGGTACAAGCATTGATGATATGATTCGTACCGGTGCTACGGAGGCGGCCGTAAACTTCTATTGTGAACATCAAGGTGGCACATACCGCGTAATCCGGACCCGGTCTAAGAAGGGCAAGGGCAAGACCACCCTGGAATTGCAGAAGGCCAAAGACACCTTGCTCTTAGATGGGTCTATGGACTGGGAATCTTTGTCCGGTACCAGTATCCCGGAAACCCAAAAAAAGATCATTGACCTGTTTGGGCTGGATGATGAAACGTTCGTAGCATCGAGTATGATTCTGCAGGGAGACGCCGGCAACTTTACCAAGCGTCCGGCCGGCCAGCGTAAGGCCATTCTCTCACAGGTTCTGCAGCTTGATCAATATGATAAATTACAAGCCAAAGCTAAAGCCAAGATATATGATTCTGATACAAAAACAGGCATATCTATCGACCTTGAAAAGGCTAAATCTAAGATTGCTGACATTGACACTCGACTATCTGAAAAGCCAGCCCTTGAGACTGACAAGCTCGCTGCTGAACTCAAATTAGCAAAAACGGAAACGGAAATAAAATCCCTTGAGGGCAATGTTCAAACCATGCAAATAGAATACAGTTCCCTGGTTGCTAAAATCCAGCAGGCCAGTGAATATGACCGGCAGGCTAAAGAGAAACAGACTGATATTAGCGTCAAAACTGCGGAGCGTGAGCGGCAGCAAGGGCGCTTGGATAGTGCGCAAGAGCTCCTGGACCGGGAAGCCGATATTCTGGCCAAAGCGGCCGAATACGACACCACAAAAGATAAGGTAACAGCTCTCAGGGTTAAACGGGATCATCAGACAACATTGAAAAACGAAGCTGACCGCCTGAAACAGGAACAGGTCACGGTTGAGACCGGCTTAGCCAAAGTAGTGAAGGACATTAGCCGGATTGAGAGTCAGATTGCAGAACGGCCCCGGCTGGAAGCTGCCAAAGTGGAATATGACAATGCTGTTGTTCGCCTTGCCGCATGCCAGAAAGAACTCGAAGAGGACAAGCGACTGCTGAATGTTTTTAATGAGTGTAATGACCAATTGATGCGGGCCGAAGACAGGTACGAAAGCCAAGAGAAGATTCATGTGCAAAATATTGCGATGCTGGAAGCCAAAACGGCTATGCTGGTTGATGCCAATTGTGTTGACCTGGACCAGGCGCAATGCAAGTTCCTGGCTGATGCTATCAAGGCCAAAGGCGGGTTAGTGACTGCTCAGGATCTGTATAATGCATGGAAGGTTAGGGCTGATCAAGAGATTACCGGCCTGCAGGCGGCACTGAAAGCAGCCAGGATTAAACGGACGGAATACAGGTCATCTGCAAATATTAATCCGCTTGAACCTCATGAGCTACAAGAAAAGATTAATCAGTTAAAACCAGATGTCGACCTGCTGGCAAAACTGGCAGCTACCGAACCGCTGCTTGAAAACCTCAAAGCGCAACGTACTGACCTTGAAACCCGGCAGACTGATATCAATACCCGGTTGGAAGATATGCGAAATCAGTACCGGGAACTGTCGGACGGTCTTATAGAATTGCCGTCTCTGGAAGTGAAGCTCACGGAGTTGGAACCTTGGTTAAAATCCAAAGAGCAGTTGCCGGCGGCCAAGGAAATTGCGGCTACGGCCCGGGAGACTATTGACCGGCTAATGGTTGAGATTCATTACTTGACGCTTCAAACTGCTGATCTGGAAGCTGAATATAAGGCCCTTATGGGTGATTCTGAATCCTTAAAGCATGACGCCGAGAATCGCCTGAAAGAAGCCCAGGACAACCTTAAACAGCATAGGGATGAGCATCTAGCTTTAACCAGCCAATTGGGTGGACTCAGAACTCAATTGGTGCTGCTGGAGGATGATGAGAAGACACGCCGGACCTTGGTGGACGAAATGGAACCGCTGGCTAAAGAGTTAGTTAGGTGGCAGCTGCTGGTCAAGGCCTTCGGCAAGGATGGTATACCTGCACTCATTATTGAGAATGCGGTACCGGAACTTGAACGGATTGCCAACGATATTCTCGGCCAAATGTCTGGCGGCAAAAACTACCTGCGATTTGAAACGCAACGAGAGCTCAAAAGTGGTAAGGGTATGGCCGAAACCCTGGATATCATAGTTGGTGACTGGGCCGGTGAGCGGATATATGAGACTTTCTCCGGCGGCGAGCAGTTGCGAATTGACTTTGCGATTCGGTTTGCGCTGGCGGAACTATTGGCCAGGCGCGCCGGATCCCGGGTGGATTGGGTCTGTGTTGACGAAGGTTTTGGGTCGCAAAGCGATGAGTTTTTACCTATGGTAATTGACGCCATCAAAAACATTTCTAATCGGTTCGGTATGGTCTTAGTAATTAGCCATGTAAAAGCCGTTCAGGAAGCATTCGAGCAAAAGATATATTTCCAACCAGCGGATGAAGCAATTGAGGTCCAAGTGGCATAATGGCTGCAAATAAAGGGATAGATTGGGCAAACCTTGCCCGAGATTATGAATTATTGGGAACCCAACAAGCTGTTGCGGATCAATATGGTTGTTGTCGCAGCATGGTAGCTCAAATGATGAAGTCGGTGGGTATATCACATCATTACAACAAAAATGGAATGAATAACCCTAAATGGCGTGGTGGTCGGCGTAAAGATAGTGACGGGTATATTCAAGTATACTGTCCCAATCATCCAAATCGAACAGTCCGAAATGAAGTTCCAGAACACCGATTGGTTATGGAGCAAATCTTGGGCAGGTATTTGCTCCCTCATGAAATCGTTCACCACAAAAATGAAATAAAGGACGATAATGACCCAGATAATTTAGAACTTGTCATAGATACCGGTACCCATGTTTATGAGAAACACCGGAAATACCGGGATGCTTTGGGGAGATTCTATCCTACTCAAGAACAATGTGATGAAGCCAATACCCAAATTGCATCTACGGAAAGACGCCAAGCCAGAGACAAACGGAGGTGCTGAGAGCGTGACATGAAGTGTAAACGCTGCCGCAGAACCCTAAGAGACCCGTTATCTGTTCAACGTGGTTACGGACCGGTATGCTGGGCCGAAAGTCAGGCTCATAGCCTGGCACCGTTCCGGCCGGTATCTATGCAATTGGAACTGGAGTTTGAGCCGCCAAGCAGGTTGTTTACTCCCGGATTAAGCTTAAAGGAGCAACACAAGATCGTGAAGCGGTTACTTGATATGAAATGATGGGGAGGAATTTACAGTGTATACAGGAGTACTTACGCACGATTTTACGAAAGAACAAATTATGTCGGCTAAGAAAACGGTACATGTTATCACGGAAGTGGATGGTCAAAAGTATGTGTCAGAGTTTGGTGGCACTAGTGTTATAGCTCTTACGCATAAAGACGAAGGGACAGAGTGCTGCATAGAAGGATGCACTCTCTGTGACAGCCATGCCATGATGCACTTTATTGAAACATTATTTAAAGATTTACGAATCGAAGACCAACTGTTTATATTGTTTAAATTGAGCTCAGAGCTAGGAAAACCCGGAGGTAAGTAATATGAATGACACCCCGAAACGCTGCCCGGACTGCGGTGAAGTGCATCCGGATATAACATTCAATCTGTTCGAAATGGAGGCTGATCCCGATGAAAGCAGTGATCAATCAAAGAGAGCTGGATAAAGCCATCCAGATTGTCAATCGAGCGGCAGCAAATAAATCAATGATTGCAGCACTGTCCGGGATTCTAATTAATGCCGAAGCCGGCAAGCTCATTTTGATGGCTAACAATCATGAAATTGCTATTAAGCATACAGTTGATGCCGATGTCGATGAGCCTGGGAAAGTGCTTGTCTCAGGTCGATTGTTAAGTGACCTGGTTAAGCGAATGCCGGCCGGAGATGTAACACTAAAACATGATGCCGGCGGTAACTCGCTAAATATTAAAGGGACCGGTACATCATATAACATCTTGTTGATGAGAGTTTACGACTTTCCCGACTTTCCGGCGATTGAAACAGATAAAGGAGACGCTAATTATTTCAGTATGCTAGCCGCAGAGCTGCGCGAGTTATATAAACACACTGCCTTTGCTGTAAGTACCGATGCTGTTAGCAGACCAATATATTCAGGGGTACACCTTTTGCTCAAAAATCAGCAGTTAAGTGCATTTGCTACTGATACACACCGCTTTGCGTTAAAGCGATTTGATGGGCAGTTGAGTGAAACGGAAGCCAATATTATTATCCCCACCAAGACCTTAGCCGAGGCGACTATGGTCTTAGGCCCAGATGACCCGGTAGATATAATTTGGAGTACTAATAAAATTGCCTTCACGACTCCCAACACATACTTTGTTTCGCGTCTGATTACTGGTAAGTCCCCGGACTTTGAACGGATTATCCCACAGGACCCGGGGACAGTTGTTACCGTCAGCCGAGAGCAATTCCTGACAGCTCTAGAACGCCTATCAATCGTTAGCATGGAACGACATAAAGATTTTTGTTTAAACGACACGGTTATGACCGTCAAGGACGGGGTTTTACAAATCAGTGGAACATCTCGCGAAAAGGGACATGCAGAGGAAGAGATGCCAGCCGATATAACTGGGGAGTCTATGGAGATTATTTTTAATGGCACCAATGTCTCTGAGTGTCTCAAGGTGCTTAGTTCTGACAAAGTAATAATATCCCTCGTATCACCAAAAAGACCCGCGATGCTGGTCGCCGACAATGATAACAACTTTCTTTACGTGTTTTCGCCGGTTGTGAGATCGGTGCCGGGTATGGAGGCGGCCAGCTAATGTCTTTTCCGGGGGTGATGATTTGGCAAAAACAATTCTAAGGTGGCCGGGTGCGAAGTGGCGATTAGCCGATTGGATAATAAGCCGATTCCCCCCCCATAAAGTTTATTGCGAACCATTTTTCGGTAGTGGAGCAGTGTTTTTCACAAAACAACCGAGCGGTACTGAAACGGTTAATGATATTGACGACAACATTGTTAATTTGTTTCGGGTTGTGCGTGATTCAGCAGACGAATTGGCACGAATGATTGAAATGACGCCTTATAGCCGAACGGAATACAGAAATTGCTATGAATCTACTGACGTTGCATTGGAGAAAGCTAGGCGGTTTCTAGTCAGAACATGGCAAGCATATGGAGGAAAAACCTACTGCAGTACAGCTTGGGCGCATGACAGGACAAACTTAGTTTTCCGCCCTCGATACTGGTGCGAGTTACCTGACCGGATAGTATCCATTGTCGAGCGCCTTAAAATGGTTCAGATTGAAAACATGAACGCTTTAGAGTTGATTGAACTGTACAACAGGGAAAATACACTCTTGTATATTGACCCACCGTATTTAAAAAGTACCAGATCGCAACTGCATTATAAGTGTGAATTTGCAAAAGACAGCGAGCATAGAGAATTGCTGAGACTTTGTAAAAAACATAAAGGTGCTGTGATTATTAGCAGTTATGCAAATGATCTTTATGATAGTGAATTGGATGGATGGGAGAAACGGAGTATGAGGGTTGCTACAAATAATGGTGGAAGTGCCGAAGAAGTAATTTATTTAAGTCCGAATTGTATTACGCAGGTTAGTTTGTTTGATGTAATGGGGTGATTTATTGCATATGGATTTCGCAGAAAACGTAAAATGGCTTGATATTAATTGCCCAGTTTGCAAAAACAGGCTCAACAGTTGGGATGTGAAAGCGGCTAAAGCCCTTGGATATAAGCAGTACCAAGTTTGTGAATCTTGTATATGCAAGGAATATGACGTTGAAAAAGACGAGCTCCGTGGCAGATTAGAAGCATTTTTCGGAGTAAGGCCATGCCAAGGGATTTAATGTACCAAGATGAAACCCACCCGCCAATGTTGAACGAACTGACTAAAAAACTATTCTCGCAAGGTTACTCGCGGGAAAATCATCCTGAATATGTATATTGGAATGACTGGCAGAACCTTGGATACAAATGGGATTACTTACTTGCTTTGGTCTGGGAAACCCCATGTGGATTAATGATTGATGGAAAAAGCGGCAAGGGGAGATTTATAGCGATAAGCGACACTTACCATAACGGAATCTGGTACTGCCCTGAGAATGACAACCCTGCCATAACCTGCCCTTTGAGAAAAACAGATTGTTCGCATCGCATACCATTCGGGAAGAATATCATTCAATGCCCGGTAAAACAAACAATCAAGCCTTATGACTATGAAAACAGCATTGAAAGGCTTGAGAAAGAGCATATCGCAAAAGCATACGAACAATGGATGGAAATAACCGGAGGGTCATATTGCGCTTGTATCGTAGGTAATAATGGGTACAACGGAGGATATTATCAAGTTAAATATGATGTTATGAACTGTATAAGATACGGTATGAATGGCTGTAAAAATGAATTTTGCGTAATCCGAAAAAAGCCGCGTGATTTGACAAAGGTCAATATATATTATGACATTCGGCGTACGCATATAACTAAGCAGGGCTTGATAGAGGACAAGCGAGTTGAGCTTACAAAAGGTGTAAAAGTTTTTGACCACCCGATTTTTTTAACAGATGCGGAAATATGGCTCAAATACTATCGAGCCGAAAAGATGACTTTTAATGCGAAAAAGAATCCGGATGATAGAAGAATGCAGTTTTTCAGTAAGAATCATCGTTCTTGGCCGGGATATGATTACTTTGAATTTCATTATGAAGTTGAAAACTTTCGCATTGAAAAGAAGGCTGGTAGGGATCTTATGCAAGACCTGCAGGATGCGGCGGAAGGTATAGAAATAAGGCACAATCATGACGATCTTAAAGCCGCGAAAGAGCAAAAACGAGAACGGAGAGCCAAAGCTAAAAAAGCGAGAGTCGAAAAAATTAAAAAGCGAATCATTGATACGGGCTACCATAACATGAAAGATTTTGAGCAAAGAAGGGTACATAAACTGCTTACTGATGAAGAATTTGAAGATTGTATATTAGCTTACGTAAATCAAGATAAAAAACTTGAACAAGTTAGTAATGACCGAGTTCAAATGGTTCTATTTGGTGCAGACAGCGAAGTTCGAATATGAATTTACCTTGTCCCAGCAGGAGATATGGGTAAAACAAGGAGGTTTTGACGATGTTGACATCGACAGTGGAAACGTCCGAATGTAAGAGGTGTGGCCGTAAATTGCGCTCAAAGCAGGCCGATGCAAAGCAGGCCGAAAATCAAATTGATTCGCAAGTTTCTTAATATGTTGGAGGGTGAGGCGGTCAATTGCGGCTGCCTCTCTTGGGAGGGGTGAACGGAGAGGCATGGCAAGGCCAAATAAAGAGGGACTTGACTATTTTTCCTTAGATACAGATATTACAAGCGACGACAAAATCAAATTGATTAAAGCCAAACATGGTCTTGTTGGTTTTGCTGTCGTTATATTACTCCTAACAAAAATTTATAAAGAAGGCTACTATTATCACTGGTCAGAAGACGAGCAATACCTATTTGCTGATGATGCGCGGGTTGATATTAATGTAGTCATGTTAATAGTTAATGATTGCATTAACCGGGGTTTTTTCAATCAAGAACTATATAACAAGTTTGGTATTTTAACATCGCGAGGTATTCAGAAAAGATTTTTGCAGGGATGTGCTAGACGTAAAAAGTTAGTTTTAATTCGTGAATACTTCATTGCTGATGATCACTTGGAAGTAGTTTTTGAGAATAAGAAGATTAATGTCACGTTTAAGCACATTAATGTAAGCAATAACCCTGTAAATGTTGACGCCGCGTTAACAGAAATACCACAAATAGAAATAGAAAAAGAAAGAGAAATAGAAAGTAAAGAAAAGAATATACCCGCGCGCGAAAGTGACTCTGTGGATAACTTTTCCCCTGATGGCTTTTTGGAAGGGATTGCGCTATCGGAAGGTAGTGCGCATGTCGTACCGGATACGGACGCTCATGGAGAAGTTGCTGCAGATGTTGAACGGGATCCGGATTTTTTACGGTTCTGGAACGTCTATCCGAAGCGCGGTAATGAGTCCATAGCAATTGAAGCATGGAATACCTTGCTTGCCCAGGGGGTGGAGGCTAAGCACCTTATCTTGGCTGCTAACAAGTATGCTGCCAAGGTAAGGCTTGAAAAAACGGAATCCCAGTTCATAAAGCACGCTCATAATTTCTTGCTGCAAGGTGTCTACCGTGATTATTTGCCGCGAAAGATAACTCATTGTCCAAACTGCAAGGAATATCACCGGTGCAAGGGGCAGGAATGGTATTGGGTGGATGTAGATGACGGCCGAGGTGGAGTTAAGCAGGAAACAGTGGTTTGCCCATATAAGGCGGGTGTGCTGAATGAGCCGGCTTAGGGGGTGCATGTAAGGTGTTGCGTCTTACTATCTCAGAGGCCCGGAAACTCGGCATTGTGATAAATAAAAAGACCGGCCGCGCCAGTATGAAAGGCAAGAGGCCGGAGCCGGTGGTCAGGCAAGAGCCTGGCAAACTGACGATTATTATTTATGACATACCGCCAAGCTTGAACGATTGGCACGGAATGCACTGGGCTGCCAAGGCCAAGGTAAAGCGGCAGTGGGAAGATATGCTGAAAGCGCTGCTCCGGGGCTGTAGGCAGGTCGAAAAGCCGGTAGTGAGGATAACATTCTGCTTTGATCTTGACCGGGACCGGGATAAGGATAATATGGCTCCTAAGTGGATTATGGACGGACTAGTTAAGTCAGGTGTAATCCGGGACGATAGCACCAAGGCTGTTGATCTGGATTGGAACATTGGACCGGTTGTGGAGTACGGACGGACAGAAATTGTTATTACGGAGGTGGGTTAAGTGAACATTAGACATAGAAACTACGCCAAGGCTATGCGCCTACGTCTGTATGGGACTACTAGAAGGTGGCATCACGTGGCGAAATGCGTACTGCTAAGGGAACTTCCGTTTTAGTCCGGACAGAAATTATGATTTGGGAGGGGTAGAAATGATTGTTGACGCAGACCTATATGATTTCTTAAAAGCCAATGAAACCGGATTATTTCGCCGTAAGGAAGAAGTCATAGCCTATGTACATGTAGATTTCGCTGATCTTAGTGACTTTGTAAAAATTGTTGGGACTAATCGATTCTCAGAAGGCGGTATGGAAGTAGTGTTAATGTGCGATACCGTGTGTGTTGAACTTAATGACATTATCGAAGGATATGGTCATGAATTGAGCGACTATCGTAATTGCTTTGGCGAGTGGAATGAATATTTCGCGAAAGAGACGGTGTAACCATGGAATACGGAAGATTGCCGATTAAGCACGCGATAAAACCGATTGCGGATTTTATAAATGACCAGGAAGAATATTTTGCTACTCAGCATGGTGGGGTTGTCGTGCACAAGGCCACGCCGGCGGAGATAGCAAAGATTGAAGCTGAGCTTGCGGCCAAGGCGGCCAGGAGTGGGCTAGGATATAGCATTACGGCCGAGATGGGAATAAAGAAAAAGCCGGAAAGGCTGCCGGAAATCCCGTTCGAGGAAATGGCGGTCAAGTCACGGTTGGCCGAAGTCGTGAAGTTTGAAAGGGCGGTGGGGTAGATGACTAAGACAGAACATTTACTTGTTTGCTTGGCTGAAGAGTGTGCCGAAATTCAGAAGGCAGTTACTAAGGCCCTGCGGTTTGGGCTTCAGGATAATTACAAAGACTCGACGCCAGCGCAGGATATCGCCCGGGAGCTTTGCGATTTAATAGCGGTTGTTGAGTTGCTGGAAGAAGCGGGAGTTATTAAAAAGACAGGGACTATTGATGCTATTGAACGGAAAAAGGCCAGGGTTTGGCACTACATGGAATATGCCAGGGCGCGTGGGACATTGGAATAAGGTTACATAATATGATGGCAGGTTAAACAATGTTAAGGATTCCTGCATGCGGGAACCAACACAAATAATGGGGGAGAGGGAATGGCGACAGAAGCTGAATTAATTAGGGCACTTTTTACAAGTCACAGAGAGCGCGGCGACCTGTTTTTTGCCCATGTTAAGACTGGCGCAAGTTGGGTAAGAAAAGGCCACCTGCACATTCTTGATGGCCTGGGGGTTAAGGTGAGTTGGAGTAATCCGGTGTTCCACGGCTATGAAATAAAGGTTAGCCGAGGGGACTTCAAGCGGGATACCAAGTACCAGGAATACCTGCCATATTGCACTGCTTTTTCCTTCGTCTGTCCGGACAAGATGATTACCAAGGATGAGATTCCTGATACCGTTGGCCTGATATATTGCCGGGATGATGGCAGCCTAAGAACCGTGAGAAAAGCCGCTGAGACTAAGCCAGACACCGAATTATTTAACAGCATGCTGCGGTACTTAGTGTATTACCGCACAGGAAGTAATCGGCAACAGATAGCGGCAGCAAAACGGCAGGTGGAAAAAGAGCGGTTGCTTAGGGTTCGGGCTGAAGGTGACGCTGAATATTTGCGCAAGACGCTATATAAACTGCAGGATGATTATTACGAACTTAAGCAAAAGAAAACCGCCTGTAGCGGCGGTTAATTAGCAGAAATGTTGTTGTCTTGGACGGGTAATTCTGGTTGTGATACTTTTTCAAAGTAGTATCTTAAAAACATGTAATAGACAATCAAAGAAAATATTCCTAAGATATCTATGATTAACTCAATGTTATTTGCATTATGAAAGATAAGTTCAATAATTAAAGCAAGTGCAAGTAATGGAAGAATAAATCTGATACTTAGTGGAACTTCTAAACAAATCATTCTGTCAATTAAATGCCTATTGTCTCCTTTAGAATTGACTTCATAACACAAATATGTTCCGATTATTAAAACTCCGATGCTCAATATTGTAAATAAGTCGACTGAATGGGGCAGAGCCATTCCAAGTATACCCATAAACAAGTAATACTTTAGTTTTTCTTTTTCGGATACCTTATCTTCTCGTAAATCCTTCACCAGCGCATTGATATTCCAAAGATACACAAAAAACACTCCTTTGTAGGTAGAATGTGATTGTATAACATATTCGGGTATTTTTGGAAATTACCTGCATGGTGAGTATGCGGTTTGAAGCTAGATTTGCCCGGAGAATTTAGATACGTTTTGGAAGGAGATCAATCATGAAAGCCATAACATTACATCAGCCGTGGGCGTCGCTTATTGCCTGCGGTGCGAAGCAGATAGAGACACGGAGCTGGGCGACTAAGTACCGGGGGCCGCTGGCGATTCACGCGGGGAAGAAAGACCCTAGGGAATGGCTTCATCCCTGCTCAGATTATGATTTTGTTGGTGTAGCTGAAAAGGCATTGAATGGAGCATTATTCTATGAGTTGCCGCGTGGTGCGGTAATCGCCATTGCTGAACTGGTTGATTGCTTTAGGGTGACAGGAAGGGCCTCACTCAAGATCGGTAATGAAAAGCATGCTCTGGCCGTACTGGAAAACGGCATGAGAATAACGGAAAAAGAGTTTTTATTTGGTGACTACTCCATTGGCCGCTACGCCTGGATACTCGCCAACGTGCGGGCCATAGAGCCGGTACCGGCCAAGGGCATGCAGCGGCTTTGGGAGTGGGATGAGGAGGGATTTACGTGGACAGAGTGATAGCAATAAGAAATGCAGACAAAAACGATGTAAACATCTATGGATATGGAGAGATGGTGGGTGAAGAACCATGTCCGTACTTATTTGATATCCCAAATCCTAAGATTGTGTTGGACAGCGGAGAAGTGGTGTGGGGTTGCGAATGCTGGTGGGGGAATGCAGAAAAATTTGAAAAAGAACAACTTTGCGGTAGAAGAATAGTCTTTGTTCCGATAGAGCGCAATGACGTAGGTCAGGATTAAACAAAGGGCAGCTAGTCTGCCCTATTTGGCTTTTATAATTTTGGGGGTGGGTTGAGCATGAATTGTATCAGAGAAGCAGAAAACTATTTGAGATACTACCGGGAATTACACCAAAGCATTGAACATGCCAGCCGTATGATTAGTAAAATAAAGTGGCAAACAGCGCCCGGGGGAGTATCGGCAGTAAATATGGATGTTACTGGGGTACGTGCATCCAAGCCGATGAATACTCTAAATCAGATGTACCAGTTACAGAAGTGGCAGGAAATGAAAGAGCGGACACTTGAAAAGGTCGAGAAGATAGAGGAAGCATTAAACGGCATCAGCCAGGCGCAGGGGTGCGAGAGATACCGGGATGTGCTGTTTATGTGGTATGTTGAGAGATTAGACAAGGACGAGATTGCAGAGCGGTTAGGGTATAGTCATCGCCAGTCAGCATACGAAATTAAGAACAAGGCTATCAAGCAGTTTGCAGTGGCTTTGTTCGGTGTTATTGCACTTGAAGCAATATAACTTATTGGAATTATTTGTGTTAAAATATCAAATATATCCCTATTTGGTTTAGTTGGAGGTAATATTTTGAAAGCCTATGATAAAGTTGTAATTTTACTTAAGAACAATGGCTGGGATGAAACCACAGTAAATATTTCTGATTTTTGGTTTAAGAATCAATTTGATTTGCAACTAAAAGTCGCCGCCATAGAGGGGGGCCTACAAGGCGTTTTTGGGTTACAAGTTCGTTGGAAATCAGATATTGGTATTGCATGTAATCAAGCAGTGAGGGATTATATCTGTAAGAAGATTACTGAAAGAATAAATCAAATAAATGAAAGAATGCAATGGGAAAGTAATCCGATGTTTTTAAAGGTACCTCCAGCGGTAATCAACTTTTCAGATTTTTCTTTTATATGGAACGGGAGAGAATATAATTTAGATAGTTTTGCAAGTCAATTCAATACGGGTCGAGTTAATGGATGGGCTGATTTGAGTGGAATAGATTTATCAAATATATGTTTAACTGATTGTATATTTGAAAATTGTTTTATGCCTTATTCTAATTTTGATAATTGCTATATTTTTCAAGTCGATTTTAATGATTGCATTTTAACAAAATCGTCCTTTGTTAACTCTAGGCTAGTTAACAATCGTTTTGATAAAAAAACAATAATATTTGGATGTGATGTATCAAATTCTTTTATTAATGCATTAAAAATTGATGATAATATAGTTTTTACAGAAGTATCCTATTGGTCTTTGATTAAATATACGATAAAGAGCATAATAAAAAGAGAACCTTTAAATGCCCCGAATAATAAGCTTAATCATACGGTATTCTTATTTAATGATACATCTGGATTAATAAAGCCAGAGCAGAGATTTATAAAAAATTATATAGACTGGTACCAATACGTAATGGCAAAAGTGAGCAATATACATGATTTTAAATTCTCTGATAAAGTATCTTTTCTTTTTTCACTTGTTTTCACTAAAAGTTGGACATCCTATAGTGTTCTTGCTATCAGTGTAGGAGTAATAAATAGTTTATTTGCAGTGTTATATTATTTTATTCATGATCATTTTTGTAATTTGGATCAAAATTTTATTTCAACTTTATATTACAGTACAGTTACTTTTACTACTTTAGGATATGGAGACATTTACCCTAAGACATCTATAGCAAAAACACTTGTAATTGCAGAGGTTTTTATAGGATATTTAATATTAGGGATCTTTGTATTTTTGTTAGGGGATAAAGTTAATAAGAGGTATTAACTTTAAGTATATTTATGGCGACAAATTGGCGACACTTTTTTGTTATTTAATGTGATAATATGGTAATAGATAAAACTGTCTATTGCGGCTGATGTACAGCGCCGTGAAAACCGGCAAATATCCGCAGGCAGTCTTATATAACGCCACTTTAGGTTGCGGGATGGCGGCGACATCTCTAGTTTAACTCATGCACCTATGGATTAAATCTGGTCGAAAGGCCAGGCAATGAGCAAGCCGCCAGTTTCCAACGCTGGCGGTTGAATTTGTGACCATTTCGTGGAGATACACGGTATGGTCTTTTTATATGCTTATCAGGGCCGCTGACTGGTTCCTCCTTTCCGGTTGGCGGCCAAATTATATGCAGGAAATTGTTTACATTTAGCGAAGTTTGTAGTAGGAAATGGTAAGAAAGGAGATGGGGAAAAATGCTGCAAAACTCAGTCATTCATGAATTGGTGATGCTGACGCTTAATAAGTGCCATCTAGACTATGAAGGCAAAAATGAAGAGTATTTAGCAAGAGAAATTTATCAAAAATACACTAAAATACAAACGGCTATAATTGCCGAAGCCACAAAGCCACAATCTAAGTAAATACCAGTACTTAAAAGACCGTCAATATAGACGGTCTTTTTCATACCCAAAATCAGGAGGTGACACCCATGCCCCACTGCAACCAAACCGACTGCCGGTTCTGCGACGCCAACAAACTGCTCTGCCAAACCGAAGCCTACCTGGTTGACAGGCGGTGCATCACCTTCAAACGGCGGCCGCGAGAGCCAGATTACCGGGAACTAATGCGAACGGAGCTGCCGGTGGTGCCCAGGGAGCGGCGGTGTCGTAGTAACAAAGTGACTAGTTTAGCGAGGTGAAATTATGGTTATTGACGATGTAATTATCACAGCTGATGAAAACATATCAGAATACGAAATCCGGCAGATACTGGCTGAGGAGCGTTTGGCGTGGTTGGCTACCGGCAAGACGTTAGGTCGGATGGAACTAAGTATTGACGGCGACGAAATCATAGTCAAGGCCTTCGAGCGGTCACCCATTAAGCGTATCAGGCGCATTACCGGGTACCTGAGCACCGAGGACCGGTTTAACGCGGCCAAGCAGGCAGAGTTGGCGGATCGACGAGCGCAGTTATAAAGCAGTGCAATATTGCCCGGAGGTGGTGACTATGTAAATGGCCAAAGCCCATGAATTAGCCCAACGTGATTACATACTTGGCATGGCCTACAAGGACATTGCTGAGAAGTATAATGTCGGTATCGACACGGTAAAGAAGTGGAAAACCCGTTATAAGTGGGAGCGGGATAAGCCGGTCAAGGCTGCCTCAAAGCCTGTCCACAATGTCCACAAAAATAAAAAGGTGGACAAAAGTGGACAACCGGAGGAGGCAGACCCAGAGCTGACCGATATTGAGCAGTTATTTTGCTATCACTATGTTCGAACCCACAATGCTACCCAGGCAGCTCTGAAAAGCGGTTATAGTCAACACAAGCCAAGTGCAGCTGTTTTGGGCTGCCGGCTGCTGCAGCGTCCCAGGGTAAAAGCTGAGATTGACCGACTGAAAGCATTGTTTCGCCAGGATATCCACCTGGACATTCAGGACTTTCTCCAGTTCTGCATGAGGATAGTTGGTGCTGACATTGGTGACTACCTCAAATTCGGCGCAGTGGACAGGTTTGTATATGATGATAATGGCCCGATAAAGGACCCTGATACCGGCGAATACCTGAAAGAGCCGGTTAACTGTATATCCCTTGGTGAGAGTGAGCTACTCGACACTTCTGTTATTCAGGAGGTCAAGCAGGGCAAGGATGGCATATCGATTAAGCTCGCCGACAAGAAGTGGGCATGGGAGCAACTTATCAAATTTTTCGATTGGTTGCCGGATAAGTGGCAACGTGAATTTGCCGAGAAAAAACTGGACCTTGAGCGCCGGAAGGTGGAACTTGCCGAAAAAGCAGGTGGCAATAACGACCCCGACAATGAGCTTGTCCAATTCGTCGATGACATAGGAAGTGATGACGATGCAGACAGTTAGGTTATCGGAAAAAGTCTTGCCTGCGTTCATTCTTTTTTGGAAGTGCTGTAATCGCAAAAAGCGGCGGCCGCTTTATAAAGTCCTTAAAGGTGGCCGTAACTCTTCCAAGTCAACGCATATCGCTATCCGGATTATTCATGATGTCATGAAATATCCGGTCAATGCCCTGGCTGTCAGGAAGGTTGGCGTAACGCTAGAAGAATCGGTTTATGAGCAACTAATATGGGCGATTGACTATCTAGGCGTATCGCACCTTTGGAAAACCCAGAAAAGCCCGTTGCGCTTGATTTATAAGCCCCGCGGCAACATGGTTATTTTTCGCGGCGCCGATAAGCCCGAGAAAATCAAATCGATCAAAAAGAGCAAGTTTCCAATTGCGATTCTCTGGGTAGAAGAGTTGGCCGAGTTCAAAACAGAAGACGAAGTCTCGACCATAGTCAATTCCATTATTCGGGCCGAGCTGCCAGAGGGACTGAACTATGACATCTATTATTCATACAATCCGCCAAAGCGTAAGCAGAGTTGGGTAAATAAAAAGTTTGACACACAGTTTCTGCCGGCCAATGTCTTTGTGCATCATAGTACCTATTTTGATAACCCGCATGTGTCGAAGGAATTCATTCAAGAAGCTGAAGAAGTCAAACTAAAAAAAACACAAAAGTATGAGTGGGAGTACCTTGGCAAGGCTATAGGCTCCGGTGTTGTGCCTTTCGACAACCTAAGTTTTAAGCAAATCTCTGATGAAGAAATTGCAACTTTCGATAATATTTCTCAGGGGCTTGACTGGGGCTATGGCGCTGACCCGCTGTCCCTGGTAAGAGTCCATTACGATAAGAGGCGGCGACGCCTTTTTATTTTTGGTGAGATATACGGTATTAAGATCAGCAATCGGATGTTGGCAGAAGAAATGATTAAGCAAGGCTGGCACACTACCATGACAATTGCGGATAGTGCAGAGCCAAAGTCCATCAATGAAGTGGAAGAGTACGGAGTACTGATTAAAGGAGCTGTCAAAGGACCCGGTTCAGTCGAATACGGCGAAAAGTGGCTGGATGATCTAGAGGAAATCATAATTGATCCGGTTCGGTGCCCGAACACGGCCAAGGAATTTGAGGAAATTGATTATGAGACTGATGCAGATGGCAATGTCCGAAATAGGCTGGAAGATACTAATAATCACAGTGTTGATGGTACCCGGTACGCGACAGAAGATATTGCTCGCCGCTACGGGGCTAGGAATAAGCGGACGCCCAAAACTGTGGACAGTGCAGTTTCTGTTGTGAATATGGGCGATAGTGTAGTGGATTCCGGCATTAAAAAACTTTTGTAAGAGGGTGATGCAGGTATGTCCTTAATTCTTGGTGTTCGCTTTGCAGCATATGGTCGATCTTCGCCAATTATCGTGGCTGAAAAAGTGTTCCATACGGAATATGGCCGCTATGGAGATGAGGCCAAAGGCTATGAGGTACACATTAAACACTATGAGCAGATGGATAACACCTTGCTTTTTAGTGATGTGGCTGATAGGATTGACGAAATTATCACCAAAGGTAAGCTAAAAGGTGTCAAAATATTAGCCGACTATACTGAAATAGGCAAGGCTGTTATCGATGAGTTGCGGGAAAGGCGGATATTGATAACGCCAATGACTACTACTGACAGTGACAAGGAAACGGTTAACGGCCAAGGCGGCTATAATGTCCCGGTTCGGGACATGGTGGCAATTACTCAGCGGCTACTACTTAAAAAAAGGTTGAAATTCGCGGCCGGTATTGACGGAGTGGAGACGCTTTCTGATGAGGTAGCTGCAACTTACCGGGATGATAGCCAATACAGTGATGCAGCTTTGTTGCTTTGCCTGGTTACGTGGTGGGCAGATCGTTTTGTTGCCGAATATAAACGATCCCTCAAAATCCCCAAAGCGGGACGCCTATAAGGAGGTGGATTAATTGTCTAAGGGATGTTCTGGCGTCATGTATGACGCATTCACCGGTAGCACCAACGTAAGTAAGACATACGACTTCACAATTCATAGTATCGCCATTGTTAATACGGGTTCGGCGGCAGTTACTATAACTGTTGGCGGTATTACAGCAACAATTCCGGCCGGACAAACATTCGATGAACTCGTTATTCCAACTAAGTCATTTTCCATAGCAGCGACTGGAAACTATACCTGCACTGTGCGCGCTGAGGGTTAGAAAGGAGTTGGACCATGGCTAAGGCACTGAAACTAAAATCTGTGCAGGAAGAAAAACTGCTAAACTATCTCCAGGACCGTCATTCCGCAGCGCAGCGGTACTATGAGGAAGAGATTGAGCCCAAAATTGCCGAGCGCATTGATGTGTATTATGCAAAAGAAGCGTTTTACGCTAAGATGTTTGAGCGGCTCTCCGAGATATCTAGCCTAACGGCGTCCGATGTGGCCGACACTATTGAATGGATTATGCCGTCGATGATGAAAATTTTCTTTGGTGGTCAGTCAATTATTCAAATCCTAGGGACACAGGATGACGATGTGACTAACGCCGAGACCATGCAGGAGTTAATTGATTACCAAGTCCAGCGCCGGAATAAAGGTTTCCTGAAGTTTCATAACTGGATGAAGTATGCGCTCATCACCAACATGGCTACCACAAAATGCCGCTGGGAGCGTGAAACTAAACCGACTGATTATGTGCAGCAAATGACGCAGGAAGAAATGGATATGCTGCTTGCTCAACAGAAAAGGTCAAAGATTATTGAGGCCGTGGAGATTGCTCCCGGTCTTTTTAATGTCCGGTGGCGGAATGAGAAAGTCATTAAAAATCAGCCGGTAATTGATTTCCTGCTGGCCAGCGAATTTCGTTTCGCGCCTGACGCCCGGGACGTGGATGAACTGGACTTTTCTGAGCATGTGCAGGCTGTAACGCTGGACGCTATTAGGCGAAAGGTCAAGTCCGGCGAATACCGAAAGTTGACCGATGATGACGAGAAGAAACTTGACGGTCTAACTTATACCCGGCTTGATGAAAAGACACGGCGTTTTACCTATCAACAAAACTGGGATGCTAATGACGATACGCCAAACAAGAAGGTAGAAATTCGTGAGACCTATGTTAAGTATGATGTGAATGATGATGGTTTGCTGGAAGACATTATTGTCTGGTGGTCTGGTGAAATTGTCTTACGTGTCGAGGAAAATGCTATTGGCCGGCACCCGTTCTTTTCGTTATCGCCGACACTTGATCCGCATCAGCTGTTTGCCGAACGCGGCTTCAGCGAGATGATTGCCCAAATTCAGCACTTGAAAACTGCGCTGCTCCGATTGCTGGTCTATAATATTACCCTGGCTAATAATCCGCAGGCAGCGGTAGACATGACCAAGTTTCAGGATATCGACGATCTGTTGGAAGGGCGGCAGTATTGGCGCATTAACGGAGACCCGCATAATGCAGTGTTTCCTATACCGAGTAGTCAAATTTCTCCACTAACGATGCCTTTCATGGAGTACCTGGAGGGGCAGAAGGAAAACAAGACTGGTATTACCCGATACAACCAAGGGGCCGATGCCAACAGTTTAAACAAGACGGCCACTGGCATGTCGATGATTATGGGCGCTGCCAACCAACGGTTGGAACTCATTGCCCGGATCTTTGCCGAAACCGGGTTTGTGCAGTTATTCCGCTATATTGCTATGCTCAATCAGATGTATATTGACGATGATACAACGATTCGGCTGACCAATAAGACACTTAGGATTAATCCTGCGAACCTGGTCGGCGATTTTGACTTTACAATTTCTGCAGGCATTGGTACTGGCACGAAAGAGGTAAATATTCAGCAATTGCAGTTACTCTTAGGGATGTACCCGCAGTTACTGCAAATGAAAATTGCAACGCCGCAGAATGTCTATAAGTGTGTTAAAAAGCTGATTGAAGAAATGGGTTATAAGAATTCGGATGACTATGTTACTGATCCTGAAAAACTTATGCAGCAGATGGCACAGCAGGAACAAAAGGGACCGGAGGTTAAGACAACGCAGTCGCTGCGAATTGATTTTGATAACTTGCCTCCGAACGTGAAGGCTCAGCTTTTGCAGGCCCAAGGCATTCAAACCGAGCCTGATGACTTTGTTAAAAACCTGGAATTACGGACGGCGGCCAAGGCTGCTGAGAAAGGAGGAATGCCAATTGGACCGGGAACAGAAGGCCAAATTGGAAGCCCAGGTTCTTCAGGGGGAGACAGCGGAGCAGGTCTTGGCCTGGACGCGCTCTTGGCTACAGGAATACCGCCAGGGGTTGCTCCGGGCATTGCCTGATACGCCGGATGAGCAGGTGTTAGCACTGAAGTATAAGGCTGTGGCTGTCGGGGAGTTTGTGCATGCGCTGGCTGCCGCTATCAATGGTGGGAAGGTTGCGCAACAGGTTTTGGATGCGGATAAGGGCGACGACTAGTCGCTAATTTATTTTAAGGAGTGGTCATCAATGTTAAACGGTAACCAATCAAAATCTTACGAGTGCCTGGGAAATGTTAAAGTAAGTCAGGGCCAAATTCCCGACGCACTTGAGTCTCTGAATAACCAAATTGAGAGATTGGAGGGGTTTACCCGCGACATCACCGATTTGCTTATTATGCCCAAACCAGCGGAAGGTTCTTGTGGTAATGGACCTGTACCGTCATATCTCACACTGGCAGAACAGATTCGGGATGCAGATAACAGAATAACCAGAGTCCTCAATGACATGGAAGTGATTAGGGGTATCTTGTCTAACCAACTCGGACAGGAATTGAAGTTAGTATAAAGGATGGTACAAAATGAAATATCGTAAGAAACCCGTAACTATTGAAGCTGTAAAATTTTTAGGATTTGATAGTGGTGGGGCTGCCATATTTGACTATGATAGCAATGGACAAGGAGAGCCGGGATGGTGTTGGGGCAATTGGCAAAATGGGAATATCTCCTACAGTGATAAAGGGGGACTTGTAATTAAAACGCTTGAAGGTGATCACTTCGCAAGCATTGGTGATTATATCATTCAAGGTATTAAAGGCGAGATTTACCCTTGCAAACCGGATATATTTGAAATGACCTATGAGAAAGTGGAGGAATGAAAATTGGACAGATACATTGGGGTTAAGATTGTCCATGCTGAGCCTGCTTGGCAAACGAGACCACTTGAAGACAATGAAGTGGTAACCATTGTAACCAAAACTAGTTACCCGCCTGGCCGTAATGGGTTAGGCCCTGATACACAAGACGGCTACAAGGTTGTGTATCAGGATGGTTATGAAAGCTGGTCGCCCAAGTCGGTATTTGAAGAAGCATATCGCAAAACCGATGGATTGAGCTTTGGTTTAGCATTGGAGGCAATGAAGAAAGGGTGCAAAGTATCCCGTACGGGATGGAATGGCCCGGGCATGTGGGCTGTGATGCAAAAAGGATATCCTAATGGCATTAATATCAACAAGAATACTGCCGAAGCTACAGGAATACCGGAAGGTACTCTTATGAAGTTTCGCCCTTACTTTATGTTGTTTACGGCGCAGGGTGACTTTGCCCATTGGGTGCCGAGCGGCAGCGACATCCTTGCCGATGACTGGCAAATCGTTGAATAAGGAGGAACTGAAAACCGTGAAAGAATTTGAATTTAGAACATTTGACTTGCAACTTTTTTCCGAGGGTGAAGGGGAAGGTGCGGATGCCGGCGGGCAGGAAGATGTTGAAGATATCGACATTGACCCCGTCGATGATATGGGGGAGGACAACGAACCATCCGGCGACCCCTTGGCGCTGCCTAATAAGCTGGGCCTCAACAAAGACGGTCAACTGGAATACATCGAGGGTGAAGATGATGAGGAGGAAGATGGCGGCGAGGGCGCCCAATCAGGCGAAAAAGGAAAGCAGGAGACAATTCCGGAAGCACAGGCTGGCGGCGAACAGAAGCCGTCTTTTTATTCGCCCGAAGAGTTGTTTAGCCTTGCCTCCGCTAATCCGGCCGCCTTAGACCCTGCACGTATCCCGCCTGAGTCTTTGCCATTATATCGGGCGCTGGTAGCAAATCAGGTCAAGCAGCCGGCAAAGGAACCGGAGCAAAAAACTGATAAGCAGTTGCCGCTGGAGCAGTTACCACCGGAGGAAATGGCAAAACTGGTCACAGAGGCGGCCATGAAAGTGGTAATAAAAGAACTTGAAGCAAAAGGCGAAACCTTTGACGAAATGGACATGTCTCACCAGCGTATGTTATTTCGAGCCGAGGCAAAAATCGAACGAGATATCGAAACAACTGTAGCTAAAAACACTGCGCAGGCTGAAGCAAGAAAAAAAGTATATTCGCAGTTTGAAGTCAAGGCAAAGGAATACCAAGAAAAAGATGGCGCCGATTTTACCGGTATTGATAAACTGGCTGAGACTCATATGCACACACTTCCCTATGCCAAAGCAGCACCGATTGCGGCAGCAGTTGAGCGCCTGACCAGCGGGCAGTTGACAGAGGCTGATATTCCGATTTTAGAAGGGTACTGGGAAGATTGCCGGCGTGAGTATTTTGCCAAGAAAACCGGCGTTACCAGGGAACCCAAACAGGTTCCGCCGCAAACATTGAAACCGGGCAATGACAAAGAAACGAAAGGACGCTTCGACCCTAAGGAAATCGGCAAAATGGACCAGGACAGCCGCATTGAATATTATAAGCGCACTGGGCTGGCTGACAAGCTTGCAAATCTCGGTTAATAACCGGGTGCAATATAAAAAGATAAATTAGGAGGAATGACAATTATGGCAAAAGGCTCTCATAGCTACACTACTGTCGGGACGGTCGAAGATATTTCCGATATCATCACTAATATTGCTCCCGATGATACCCCTTTGCTTACTATGTTCGGCAAGGGCAAGGCTGATAATACCACGGTATCCGAACTCAATGACGCGCTGCCGACCCCGCAAAATGACCCGCAACTGGAAGGTGGCGACTATGTGCCAGAAGAAGTGGATGCCCGGTCCAGAATCGACAATCATACCCAGATTTTTGACCGTGTGTTCTATATCACCACGACCCAGCAGGCTGTTAAAAAGCACGGCGTAAAGGATGAAGTACTGTATCAACTTGACAAATACATGAAAGGGATTGCCATGGACTTGGAGGCGGTGCTGGTTACTTCTGATTCAACGGAACAACATACGGCGGTTACTCCAGGTCGTATGGGCGGTATCCCGTTTTTCAATACCGCCAATGTCGTCGACACGGCCATCCGGACACCGGCCAGCGTGTTCGATGAAGAAGGATTTAACGATGCTATTGAAAAGGCATGGACGGCCGGCGGCAATCCCAAAATTGCGGTTATGTCTATGACTGAAAAACGAAAGGCCAACAATACTTTTGGCGAAGATTCTAAAACGTCGAAACAACGTGGTCAGAAAGAGAAAAAGGTAGTCGGCCCGATTGACTTTTACGAAAGTGATGCCGGCGTTATTAAGCTGATGCCACACCGTATGATTAACCGGGCAGTGGATCCTGATACAGGTAAATTGGGAACGCTCAAAACTACCGGTCGCCGGGTGGAAATCATCGACCCGCAGTATTTCAAACCTGCTTTCTTGATTCCGTTCCGTGTTGAAGAACTTGGTAAAAAGGGTAAGCGGTATGAAAAAGCAATTACCGGTGAAGTAACACTGCGTTGTCGGTCTAAGGAAGCGCATGCGGCCATGACCGGTATTGGTACTGCTGGCTAATTCATAGTCAGGTGGGAGGGGAAAGCACCCTCCCCATTTTTTTGCAAAGCGGGTGATTGTAATTGATTATTGGGCAAGAGCTCCAACAGGAAGGCAATAAGATTATACTGGTCAACCATATCGATGATACTGAACTGAGGCGGCAATGCTACGAAGAAAAGAAAGCTATCGGTAAGGGCTTTACACCAAATAAAACTCAACGCAAGTTTGGTTCGGTAACGCCTTCTTTATTGCAGGCTGACCCGCTATTGCGTGAAGGCTTTCAGGCCGAAATGGCTGGCGATGACAAATGGGCTGATAGATGCTATCGCCTGTTTTTTCGTTTGAATCCAGGATATCGATGCAGTGAAGGGGGCATATAATATGATTCTTATCTATGATCCCACAAAACGAATTCAAGGGGAGGTAAGTGTATGCATACCAATAAGCTCCCTGTCACTGATGGCACAAAAGGGAGGTGAGCCGGATGGCAAAACGCAGACGGTAGGATTAAGGGGCGAGGATAACTCGCCCCAATCTTCATATAAGGTGGTGCTTTGCTTATGAACGGCAAAGAAATGCTCGATAAAGCGGCGAGAATTATAGCCCGGCAAGATGTCGACCGGGACCTGATGCTTATGTTTATGAATATTGCTCGGAGAGCTGTCCTGCGTGACCGGGATATACCTAGATTTTATGCGAGACTCAACGATGTACCAGTGGTAGGCGGCATAATTAACACTGTGCCGCTCAATCTTAAAAGTGCAAAAACAGTTGAACATGTTCTTGATGGTAGAGTATTGTCGCTTGAAAAAATTGCAACTTATGATAGTGCACGGCGGAAGTATCCTGTTTTTTCTCAGGCGGGAATACCGCACGACTATCTTGAAATGGGGACTGAAATTTATATTCTCCCGGCGCCTGCATCTGGTGCTATCAGCATCATGGGAGAGGTTTGGCCGAATGATTTGGCGGATAGCGCCAATAGTGCGGACATTACAACTATCGAAATTCCCGAAGCATGGATTTACCTGGCTGCCGCTGAGTACCTGGACTTTTTCGATGAAACCGAAAAAGGCAACTACTGGCGACAAAAAGGAACTGTGCTTATTGAACAATATATAACGCAACAAAAATTACAGGCGACAAACGGCATTCTCGCTGTTATGAAGCCTTATTTATCAACTTGGAGGTGATTACTAATGCCATTTACAAAAATAGACCCACAAACACCAGCGGGAACCGAGAAAAAGAAATTTGGGGATGATAGAATCCGCGAATTCAAAGAACAGACTATTGCCAACTTCCAGGCGGTGACTAACTACCCGGCAACGGAAGTGCCGGCACTCAGGACGGCGGTATGGACTACTGCGACCAGGCCGGCCGGGGATGAGCTGGTGAACCGAGTGACAGGCTATAATACGGATTTGCAGACCGAAGAGTACTGGGATGTGGCAGGCGCCAAATGGCAGCAAATTGGATCAGGTAGAACGATTGCAGTACGTTATTTTTGGCAACCGGAAACGGAATGTAATATTGGAGATATTGTATTCACTATGCAGACTGGTGGAAATTTTAAAAGAATGGAGTGCGTGGCTGCAGGTACTACCGGCATTACAGAACCTACATGGCCTGCAGTAGGACAGTACGTCATAGATGGTAGCGTTCGATGGGTTGTCGATGATATCCGAGATGGTCAACTACCGGGTGATATTCGTTTTCCTGCAATGTTTGTTCGCGCGGGCGAAATAAAAATGACAGGCCAGCTTGAGAACCGCGCCGATGTACCAAGATTGGTAAAGTTAGCGACTGATAACAACCTTATTGTGTCTGAGACGGCTTGGGCCGGTGGCATGTGTGGCCTTTTTGGCGAGGGTGATGGCAGCACTACCATCCGCATGCCAGATTTACGCGGCGAATTTATTCGCGTCTGGGATGACGGGCGAGGCGTGGATGCAGGCCGTGCTTTTGGTAGCACACAAGGCGATGCCATAAGGGATTTTCAGTGGGGATTTAGTGCTCATACTGGCAACGCAAGCTTACTCAGTCCAGTCGCAGGGGTACCCAACGCACTGGAGACTACTCGCGCTAATATGTCTCAATCTGGATCTGGTAGTGGTCATTATCAAAACGGAGCGAGATGGCGAGTCGGGGCAGCTGTACCTGTCGCCCCCGAAAACCGCCCCCGCAACATTGCGTTATTAGCTTGTATTAAATATTAGGGTGATCGACATGCAAAAGAAAGAGATTATCGCACCGGACAAAGGCATAAATAAATATGTACCCAAACACCTTATACCGGACGGCGCCTGGCATGATGCAATCAATGTGGTATTTGGCCCTGGCTATGTCCGGAAGTCAGGTGGCTGGCAAAAGTGGATTGAAACACAACTTAACGGCCCGATTCTGGCAATCGACCTGTACTACAAATTCAACGGAGACCAGTTTCTTATATTCATCACCGACAAGCGCATTTACTATTTTGACCCCATTGCTAATGATGTGGTGGACATCACCGGCGATACAGACCTTAACGGCGTTATTGATAGTCCGATAATTACAGAGAATGCGCAAGATCTGTTTGTCTTCACAAATGGTATTGACCGTGTTAAGTATTGGGATGGGGAAATGGATGCTATCGCCGACCTGCCGGGATTAGACGACTGCAAAGGTGGCGTGACCAGCGTCACTTGCAAAGGATTGATATATGCAAATAACTTCCTCATTCTGTATAACACCACTGAAAACGGCTATGCTTGCCCACAGCGGATTCGTTGGAGCCAGATAGGTAACATCATGAAATGGGACGATGAGCCCACCGGCGAAGGTGAAAGCGGCTGGGGTGATCTAACGGACGGTGTGGACTGGATACAGCGGTTGGTGCCGCTGGGCAATTATATCGTCGCATATAAAGAGCGGTCTATCCAGGTTCTAAACTATGTCGGCGGCACTCTCATATGGGATAAGCGGCCTGCGATCATCGGGACCGGCTTGCTGGCTCCTAAGGCGATTATGGACCTCGGTGACGAACATATTTTTATAGGTCCGGACAACATTTATAGTTTCAATCTAATGGATGTAAGCATTGCCGGCGACAACATATCGAAGGAATTCTTTGAAATGCTAGAACCGTCATACAGCCATACGGCCTGTGCCTTTTTCGTTGAGGAGGTACCGGAGAACTGGTTTGTATTCGTCAGCACCAATAGTGTTGATGGATTCCCTGACAAGATGATTTGCTACAACACCGATACTAAAGCCTGGTCAATTCGGGACATGCCAATGTCGGCGTTTGGCTACTACAACCTGCGAGACGAAGGTACCTGGGACACAGACAACGAAACATGGGATAGTGATGATAGCAGCTGGGATAGTTCCACTGTGCTGGCCAACGCGCCGATCAATATTGCTGGTGACCAAAACGGCCATATCTATGTGTTCCAAGGCAATAGTAAGGATGGCGCTGACCTGGCTTTTAGCCTTACCAGCAAGTTATTTGCCTTTGACGAACCTTTCCTGCTAAAGCGACTTAAACGAATTCAACTGATGGTCAGTCGTGAAGGCCCGTACAATTTGCGTGTCAGAGTGGGGACAGCAGCAAACGTAGATGAGGATGTTATCTGGTACGGACCCTACAATATGAATCTGGACAAGACTATGCCGCCGTGGGTTGATGTGGACGTAACCGGGCGGTATTTTTGTGTGGAATTTTCGACACTAAAAAAGGATGAACCTGTAAAAATTACAGGGTATACGCATTACTATGATTTCCGAGGGGTGATTTAGTTGGCTGACGAAATTAAGCAATTACCCAAAACACCGACGCTGCCGCCTGATACCGCTGACGGCGGCAAGAGCCTTGTGAGGGCGCTTTGGGACCACATTATTCAGAGTAACGAGACCATTAATAAACTGATTAAAGCCGTCAAGCAGGCGGCTGACTATCCAGAAATAACACCGGAAGGCATAGGAGCGTTACCGAATACTACTACGGCGGAAGATATGGGTGCTTTGCCAAATACCACTACACCGGCTGATATAGGTGCAGCGGCTGCCAATGCAATTCCGTCAGTGCATTTTGCAATTACACCTGCAGAAAGGCAAACTATCGCCTCGGTAAATCCAGTATTGGTTAATGGCCTTGAAATCACCATTACACCTAAGAGCGTTAATAGTAAGTTCTTGATTATGGCGGTAGTCAATGGAACAATGACGCATGTTGCAAGCTCCTTAATATATAGAAATGGTTTTCCTGTTTTAACTCATACCGGCAATACTAATGAGCCAGGAGCACAGGCTACGACATATTACGGGAATGACATTGTCACAAACATGCTACAGCATACTATGAATTATATGGACGCCCCACAGACGATAGAGCCTGTAACATATGACGTTCGTTGTACTGCTGGTTGGTCTGGTACTGCCCATACTCTGTATATTAATGACCGTAATACGAGTGATATGAGAACCCCATCAACGTTGACTATTATTGAGTTTGCAGGTGATTAATATGTTAGACACCATGATTACCGACTACATCAAGCGTGCTCGCTTCGAGCATTGCACTGCCGACATGGTGAAAAAGGACATCGCCGAGGGTATATCGATTGTCACTGATGACGGTTTCCTGGTTATGAATATCTTCGACAACGAACTGCATGTCGTTCACTGCTATGCCAAGCCAGCAGCACAAACATTATTTACAGACTTCGTTACCATCACTGACCTTACGGCCAAACGATTTGGCTGCAAGGTCATTTTATTTACTACTCGCAGAGAAAAAGCTTTTGAGAAAGTGTTAGGACCGCATGGTTATAAACCTTATGCGACTGTATTTGCTAAACAGGTCTAATCACTAATCTAAAAACAGGGAGATGTGAGCATGTTTTATGGAGAAGATTGGATAGATTTGTTTTGCGCTAGTGGCTTTGTTTTGTTTTTCGTTATTATGTTTATTGTTTCGGCATAAGACAGTAAAGGAGGCTCATTATATGGGCGGCGGAAAGAAACAGAAATCGTCAACTAAAACTACACCCTATAGCGGCGAATACGCAAGCTGGGTTAAAGATGTAAAAAATCAGTTATGGCAGAAAAATAACACGCCGGCTCCTGCATATGACGGCCAGCTCAGCGCCGGCATGTCGGACACGCAAAAGGGCGCCATGAGTGGCTATGAAGATTTACTGAAAACAGGGGCTCTGACGGATACCATTGCCGGCAAGTACCTTGACCCGAACAGCAATCCTTATCTAAGTCAGTACTATGATCAGGCGGCCAGTAAGGTGCGTTCGACGCTGGCAGACAACAATGACTATGTAAATAGCCAGTTTAACCAGCGCGGTCTATACAATGGTTCTGCTCGGCAGGAGGCATTGCAGAAGCAAGCGGACAATGCTACAGATACCATGGCCGATATGGCCACCAATATCTACGGTGGTGCCTATACGGCAGAGCGCCAGAACCAGATGAACGCTATTGGCCAGCAAGGCGGCCTTTTGGGTAATTATTTTAACATGGGGACGACTGAGCAAAGCACCAATCAGGCAGCCCTTGACGCACAGTACAAAGAATGGCTTCGACAACAGGGGGTGGATGATGCCGACATGGATAGAGTTATGCAGCTTCTGGGATTGGTTAAAAATCCGAGTCAGACAACTACCAGCAGTGATGGAGGTTCGAGCGCGGCCGGCGCTGTTGGTAAAATAGGTTCAGCGTTAATTACGTGTTTTGCTGCTGGTACTAAGATATCTATGCCGGCAGGGGATAAGAACATTGAAGACATTCAAGTCAGGGACAAGGTGTACTCTCTTAACATCGAAGGTGAAAGGGTTATCGAAGAAGTCATAAACCTCATGCCGCCGAATGTCGCCGGTATTTATGATGTGGTGACTACTAAGGGTAATGTTCGATGCACCGCGTCCCAGCCGTTTGTTACGACAAAGGGTAGTTTATGCATTGAGGATATTGATAAAAGCACAAATATTATCGGTGTTAACGGCAACGCGACGCTGGTAGATATTTTTGTATGGCCGCCTGATACTGTCTATGATTTTACCGTATCAGGTACCGGCATATTCTTCGCTAACGGCTTAGCGGTGGAAGGGTGGGAGTAATATGGCTTACGGATGGTGGGACGCCTTCGGGGATATTGGCGCGGCTATAATTAAGCGCAACACAACGCGCGGTGATATGAAAAGAGGCGAAGGTCTGATTGCTGACGCGTTAGAAAAAAACCGCATGCTAAACGAAGCCAATAATCAAATGACTGGTGTTCAGGACCAGCTCGGCTATTTTAATAAGGGGATGGATTTAAATAAACGATGGGAATCTGGCTTGGCAAAAGGCCTAAAAGATACCGATGCTGAAATGCAAGATATTATCAAAGAATCTACTGCATGGAGGAATGACGCTAACCAAAAGGGTTATACCGTGCCGGGCCAGGATGTTTCCCTTGCTAATTACCAGTCGTGGATTGACAATAAATATTCTGATCTCGTTAAGCCTATTGCAGAGAAGCATGGGAAATATTTGCCTGATGTCAGCCAACACCTGCCTCCTAATTTTGCAAACCGGGACGCTGGGGCAACTGAACGTCCTGACTTTAATGTCAACGGCAGCATTACCGGTATGATGGCGGCAATTAAAAAGGCGCAGGCAGAATTGAATGACCCGGTTAATTTGCAGATGGCTTTGACTAAACTGAATTTGAGCCCAGAGGCTATGCAGAAGCTAGCGCCTGCCTGGGAGGCTTACAGGAAATCAAATACTGATCAGCAGGCGATTGACCTTCTGGCGACCATGATGGACCCCAATGCTACTCCGGATGCAAAGGTTGCGGCAAGTGTTAAATATGGTCAGATTTACGGTAATAATTCTGGGCTTGAGCTGCAGAGTAAGCTTGCACCGAAAACCAGTATTGCAGCAGAGGATACCGGTAGTCGTATCAACTACGTGGCTACTCAACAACCAGGAGCGTTGGGAGTTGGTGGCACTTCTGCAAAGGTAATAAGAAGTACGCAAAAAGAGGTTTCGCCTACTTCAGAGGCGCAAATGAACTTGCAGCGTAGCTTCCATGAGGATGATAAGGTTCTTAACTGGGCTAAGTTTAATCGTGACACCAATGCTATCAATCGTACTGTGACTGACGAAGATGGTGCGGTATATGGCATAACTGGAGCGGGGGAAATGAGAAAACTAGGAAGCATTTCTACCTTCTCGAAAGAGGACCAGTCCAGAGTTAGGTCCTTGCAAAGCCGGGCAGACAATGCATTGAAACTATACAAGGCGGCAGTTAATCAGTACGATCCTGAAGTTGTAACCCCTGGCATGCAACAAGCTATGGATGACTATAACTCTGCGATGAATGAATTGGATAGTATTTTTAATAAGGGCAAAAATGGCCAATCTGGCGGTCAGCAACAAAGCGGAAAAAGTTTAACAGCACAAGAAAAAGCCAGGTTAAATCAGAAGTACACTGACGAACAATTAAGGCAAGCTGGGTACTCATGGTAGTTTGGAGGGATATGTATGGCGTTAGCTGATGATATTGAAAGAGACTTGATGCAAATGCGGGGAACTACTTCAACCAATATTGCCAAAAACATAGAGGCAGATTTAGCTTCTATTCGTTCCAGTAAGCCACAATCATTTGGGGATGTAGGTTGGCGCGATGCCGGGGCGAATGATCCACAACCGACTATCAATAACAGTGTTGCTAATGCTTATCTTAATCCGCAGGGGGCTAAGTCGGACCGTCAGAATGCATATGGCTATGCGGTACAAAATGGACTTATACCATCTAATGAGCCATCAAAGCCGGAGGGGAAAGAAACTGATGGAAATGGCGTTTTAGATTGGTTTAAAGATGGGATAGATGCTGGTGCAGCAAGCGCGTTAGCGGGACAAGCACATTTCCTTGAAACTAACACTGGCATAGGTGGTGATGCTGCTAAATATCTTGATGAGGTTGCCGAAAGAAATAAAAGAGAAAAGCAGTACAGCGCAAAAGATATGGTGCCTTTTGCGAGTGATTACTGGACGAATCCCCAGGGGGCGGTTTATACTGTCGGCAATACCGTTGGTTCTGCTGGCGCATTGATGACAGAAGCTGCAGGAGTAGGGGTATTAGCCTCTATGCTTCCCGGTGGTGCTGTCGCCGGCAGTGCGGCTACCATTGCAAGTCGGTTTCCTACGCTTGCAAGATTTGCCAGTACTCCGCTTGGCAAACTTGCTGTGCTTAATGTGACAAAAACACCATTCGAAGCTATGTCGGAAGGTGGAGGCATTGTTCCAGAAATGCGCAAGGCTGGGTATTCGGAGGATGAGATAAAAAGCGCTACAAGGGAGCTTGCTGCTTATAACACACTCTTTTTAACAGGCTCAAATACTGCTGAATCCTTAGGGATGGGTTTGTTGGGCAAAGGTATCACAGGATTAGGCGAAAAAGGTTTGAAGGAAGGCGCAAAGGCAGTAGCCAAACGCGGTGCTATCGGTGCGGCTGGCGGTGGTCTGCAAAATGCTTTTGAAGAAAGAACACAGACGGCACTGTCAAATGATGTTATGGGTAGGCCGACAGGGAACTGGTACAATCCGTCTAGTTGGACGCAAGAGGAAGTGGATTCTGCAGCAGAAGGCGGCGTCGGTGGTGCAGTGTTAGGTGGCGCCGGCGGCGTTGTAGGTGGCGTAACGGGTGGCAGACAACAAGCAGGAACCAATATTGCCAGAAACATAGAGGCAGATTTAGATTCTATTCGTGGTGACGCTTCAAGTACTACTGCATTAAAAAATGACTTCGATAGTCAATTGCCAACCTTTATAGATGCCTTAGTGGGCATTGAATCCGGTGGCCGGTATGATGCTATAGGGCCTGATATGGGTGGTGACCGGGCTTTAGGAAAGTATCAGATTATGCAGAGCAACTGGCCAAGTTGGGCGGAGGCGGCTGGAATTGGCCGAGATGCGTCATGGGAAAGCAGGGAAAACCAGGACCGTGTGTTCCGCCATAAAATAAAAGAGTATTACAACCAGTATGGCGGCGACTGGGGTAAGGTCGCTATCGCCTGGCATGCAGGACCCGGCAGAACCAATCTATCCGATGAGCAACTTGCAAAACTCAATGACGGCAATATGTCTACACTGGATTACCGCAATGCGATTCTGGGTAAGATGGGCAATGTTTCTGCTGCTGCACCGAATTTTAGACCATCCACCCCACAACCAATCCAATTTACTCCCGAGGAACAACAGCAGGCAGTTACCTGGCTAGAAGATAAAATTCCTGACCTGCAGGTCGACAATATCGAGCAAGCCAACTATATCGAATCAGAGATTGCCAAGAAGAATGTCGAAAAGCTTCTTGCTGATTATAAGGTTGAAGACGACAACGGACAAGAAGTGCCGCTCGGCCAGTATCTGTTTCCTGAGAAGTTTCAGCAGCGGCAGGAGCAAAACCAACAAGACAATCTTTCACCAGGAACCGAAGAAATTAACATGCGTTTGTCGCCTACCGAACGGGACTATATCCAAAAAGCAATCAATCAAGAGATTAACTCCAGTAAGGATAAAGAGTGGAAAAGCTATTTATCTGGTATAAAAGATGATGCTGGGCTTGTGGAGTTTGCTAATAACTATACTGTTGGCGGGGTTGTTCTCCGTGAGAAGGCACGGCAGGCAAATCTTGATAATGCCAGGCTGGCAATCAATGGTGCACAATCCAACCTAGCTGGTATTGATACTGTTCCTGTTAAACCGTTTGTTTCATCAGAAAAGCAAGTTAAGCAGCAAGATTTGGCTAATATATTACATGCAATAGCTGCTGGTAAGTTTGATGAAGCGGAACAACAGATAAAGGATTTGAAAGCAAGCAGGGATTTAATGGCGCCTGCTGAGCGGATGGATATCGGTGCAACCATGCCGCAAAAAACACAACTACCTGGGCACGGTATGGTGTTAGGTGAGCGAAGTCCGCAAGAGCCGCAACGGCCAGAAATTGCACTACCTAATCAGTCGGCGTCCAATCCGGCCGGAGTGCAGACCGTTCAGCAATTACAGCGGCAAGTTACTCCCCCGACGACTATTTTGCCGACTACAGATGAAGTCATGTTGAAGCGTAAACTAATGCAGGCTGTTAGCTATGATAAGGACTATTACGAAGCTGCTAAAATAGCTGACACTTTAAACATGCCGGAAAAAGCGACGATGTACCGCAAAATTGCCGAAACTAAGCCTCAAGGCGGGAATGTCCGCCAAAGGATTACCGGTGATATGATTCGCCAGTCTGTTGCTCGTAATACCTTAACGGACATAGAAAATCTGTATGTTGACTTGCTCGAACATTACAAAGTTTCTTCTCAAGAAATTGAAAGCCAGATTGCTGGGCAGTATAATGGGTTTATAAAGGATTATATTGAAACGTTGAAGGTTCAAGTCAGGCAACCGGGAATATCTGCAACACTTGAGAATAAATCTGGAGATAGATTTTCCAGGACGTATTCGCAGAATTTCAAATGGTATATGGACTTGGCCCGGCAAACCGGTTATTCTGCTAACAAGATACCGAAAAATATATTGGATAAATCTATTCCTCAAATTGCGCTTAAACACTTGCGGAATGGCTATACAGATCCAATACATGGCGAGTTTATTAGTGAAGAATTAAGCCAGCAGTTTAACGATATGGAGGCGGCCATCCATGGAATTACATCCATTAGCGAAAAAATTTCAGGAGCAATCCCAGAAACGCTTAGAGAACCTGACGCCGGCGGCCAAAGCGGCGATAGAACTGTTCGGACAAGAGCGGCAGCAGAAGCAGCAATCCCTATCGCCAGGGAATTCGGGAGAGCCGCTGGAAGAGATGGCGGAGAAGTTGAAACAGCAAACGGAACAAAAATAAAGACCGGCAATCGGTCTTTTTCTTTTGACTCAGAACTGCGTATTGCGCATACCGGACAATTCCGGCCATTTTCCTTCGGGCAAGAACCTCAGTATGGCGTTACACATGAAATACCATTGGGTGACGGCACCATTGAACGGTGCCGTTTTATCTTGGAAAAAAGCTATAAAAAAGATGAACAAGCTATATCCGAGCTGGGCCAATACATGGGCGTGCCGGTTCGGTTTTTTATTGCCCGGAGAGAACTTCGCGGTTTTTACGACCCGGAAACCGGTATATCTTACATTAACCGCAATGGTAACCGCGGCGTTGAGTGGACATTCTGGCATGAAAACTTGCACTGGATGAAAGAACAGGATCCAGTGCTATATCGGGATATTCTATCTGATGTCCAACAAGCTGGCATCGTTACCCCAGAACAAATTGCTGAGTATCGGAAGACCATTGCCCAAGGTGACACTCTCACCGATACCGAGGCCATTGAGGAAATGTTGGCCGATGAGTTTGCGGATAATGCTAAGCGGCAAGCCTGGTTGCAACAGTTACAGCGGCGGGACGCCGGGCTGTTTGAACGTTTTGTTGAGTGGATTAAGTCCCTGGTTGCCCAAATGAAATCTCAGGTAGGCGAGAACAGCAAACTGACTGAGCAGCAGGTAAAAGCATTTGAAAATGCGGCCAGGCGGACACTGCTTTCGCTCAAGGACGCGGATGGCAATCGCCTATTCCAGGACCGGACAGAATTCCCGTATCAGGAGCTGCCGGCAGGGGCTGTGCAGTTTAGTTCGGGTAGTAATGACGTAAATCAGTTTATTGACGAAGCATTGAAAGATAAAAAATCGCAGCAAACATTGTTGCTGAGACCAGTCACAGCCGAGGAAGCAGGCTTAGTTAAGGATAAGATCGGGATTGATGTGACTGGGTATTCACATTACCTGAACGCCGCAGACTTGCGCCACATTATCAATAAACATGGCGTTCACGCGGAAGGTAGCGATGGCCAAATCCCCCTTACTGAAAAGGATTTAGAGCTAATTCCTAGTATATTATCATCGCCGCAAGATATACAAAAAGGCAATCCTACACAACGCGAAGGATTGCCAACTATACGCTATATGAAATCTGATGATAACGGTGTGTACACAGTTGTAGAGGTTGTTCATGGACGCAATAAAAAACTGGTGGTAAAAACAATGTGGAAGAAGTCTACCGCCAGGCATCGTGCCAGCAATGCTGACCCTTTGCATACGTCCACCTCAGTTTTTACCCTAACACCCGGTGGCGGTTCAACTTCTTCCAATGAGTCTGTCGGAGCGAAAACTCCTAAACAAGACTCTGTTACTAGTATAGTACAGCAGGACCAGAAAAATGTCAATGTCGGTCAATTGGAAAGTGTAAAGGATATAGAGGCTAAGTGGACCGCTATGGGAGCGAATGTCTTTCTTTACGAAAAAGGAGACACAATTACGCTAAGCAAAATTGTCATACCAAAAGAAAGAAGAAACGAAGGCGCCGGGTCTGCTTTTATGCAAGATCTGATCCAGTATGCTGATAAGACCGGAAAAACGATCAAGCTTACACCTTCGGCCGATTTTGGCGGCAGTGTTTCTAGATTGAAAGAATTTTACAAGCGTTTCGGCTTTATCGAAAACAAAGGACACAATAAAGATTATGCTATTAGTGAATTATTCTATCGAGAGCCGCAAAACGAAAAAGATGTCAAGGAGACTAAAACGAAGTTATCTTTCGCCGGCTCCCATGCCAAAACAGCGGATAAAAACAAACTGTCAGAAGCGCAAACCCTTGAAAGCCAAACGGCAAGCAATGAAACCATTCGTCAGAAAACTGGTTGGTTTAAAGGCATGGATAATAAGTGGAGGTTCGAGATTAATGATAGTCAGGCCAATATTAAATTTGATGAAAGTACATCATCCGATAAAACGGAATGGCTTGATTGGATAGATGAAGCAAAAGATAGAGTAACAGGTGTTCCTTTGTCGAGAGTATTAGAGCATGATAGCTTGTTTCAAGCTTATCCGGAATTAAACTATGTTCGGGTTAAGGTAGATAGTTCTATTAATAGACTTGAAGCGCATTATTCCCCGGGTGAAGGCAAATACGGAACAATAACCTTGCCAGATGTGTTTAATCTACCGACGGATCAGCAAGATCGGTTGATTAATGTTTTGCTTCATGAAGTTCAGCATGTGATCCAGGAGCGTGAAGATTTTGCGCGTGGCGGTAGTTCTAGCGATATGGCGTTACCTAAAATGAAGGCGAAAAATAATTGGTCTTTCTGGTCTGATGCTTTAGCTGTCAGACAGGTCATGGAAGAAGAAGGAAAAACATTCGCAGAAGCAGTTCAGTCGTTGCGAGATATTGACATAGACATTGATCCCGATGTGAAAATGACTGCAATAGGTTACGATCTGGATTTTTTGCAAAAAAAATCTGATGAGGCATATGAAGCGTTAAAAAAATTTAAAGGATCAGATTTTGAACAATACCAACGCCTTGCCGGCGAGATTGAGGCCCGTGATGCTGCAGGCCGTAGTAGTTTAAGTTCAGAGCAGCGCAGGCAGCACCCTCCTGTATTGCAAGAAGATGCTATTGTCCATTATAGTGGCGGGGTAAAGTTTTCTGCAGATGCCATCGGTGAAGAAGCTCTCAAAAAACTCAACAAACAACTCGGAGCCGCACCAAATGTTACTGTTAAACCACATAATGCCGGCACCAGCGTTGGTGTGCTTTCACGGTGGCTTAATTCTGTTGCGGTAATTGCTAAAGACCATCCCAAGGTCAAGTCCTTTGTCCACATTGCTGCAAAAGCTAGAGAAAAACAGGAAGACCTTAGACAACACTTCAAGCACCGGGCTGACAAATGGACAAAAATGCTTAAGCGTGGCGACTATCAAGAAAATAAAGCAGCGTGGAGTGATTTGCTTTGGAAAGGTGATGCGTTAGAAAAAGATTTTACCACCAATGAACTGCGAGAATCCGGCTATAATGATGATGTAATTCGCGCCTATCGAATGGTCAGAGAAGCCATTAAGCATGCCTACAAATTAGCCAACGATGTACGCCAGGAAGCTAGGGTTTACAGCAAGCGCATGAGCGGGGCTGAACTCGAAGATTTAAAGAAAAAGCCATTTAGAGAAGTTCTTTCGGAAAAACAGGTCGGTCAGGATGAGTATTTGGTTTCTTATCGGGCGCCAAAGATACGAGAACATGAAGGAACTCTTTCGAGGGCAGAACTTGAAGCCCTCAAATCAGATCCTAATGTGCATGTTATTAGCGACAAGCCAGTAAGTATGACTGGTCATATTCTTCCTGGCAGTAGCGGTCTTGCTCGTGGTGACGACTTCTTTAATGTTAAATGGGAAGAGCAAAAGCCGCCTATTGGCAACCGTACTGGCTATATGCCTCACTTCTTTCATCAATGGCTTATTCAAGAACAAGTCATGGATGAAAATACCGGAGAAATAAAAAGCCGCATGCTTGGTTCTGGAAAAACCATGAGGGAAGCGGTTAAGAAGGCCAATGAAATAGCTAAGGGCCAGGTGCAAGGTAAAATCGTTGTGCAACCTAAACAATTTCAATTCCCAGGGGCTGCAGAGCAGGCCGCGCTTGTTGGCGATAAGGACTATTTTAAGATGGTTCAGAAAGTCGCTGAAGATCTGTCCATTGATTTGGGTGACGCTAATACTTTCCTGTCGGACAAAGTTCACATGAAAAATCGTCACCGTTTTGTAGGCAACTTCATGAAACGTACCGGTGCCAAAGGATTTGAGAAGGACCTTGACTGGGTGCTCAGTCATTACTTCAATATGATTGGACGATATGTGGCGCTTGACCCGTTCAAGCATGAGGCGATTAGTCGTTTTGAACGAGTTTATGGGAGCTATGACGGCCGGCACGACGGCGAAGCTTTGTATGTCAGGAATTACATTGATGATGTACTGGGCGTACCAACGCAGATTGAAAAGGATGTAAATTCATGGCTTGAAAAACACCCACGGTTACGGGCTTGGCTTGGCAACTATTTGGGCGATAGGCCAGCGTTGGAATTGGCGGGAAATTTGACCGGGCTGGCTTCAGCCCTGAAGTTGAATTTTATTAACGTCGCTTCCACTATGCTACAGCTCACGCAGTTTATTAACTTGGCAGGTTCAATAAACAGCTATGATTATGCTTTTCAAGGATTAAAGAGAGCACTTCGTCCTAATATGCGGGATAAAATGATTTTGCACAGGTCAGGCATACAATCCAGTCTAGGGATTGACAATGCAGCTGGTTATTCCAAAGCGGGAGTAAAACGTTGGATACAATATTCTACAGTGTCGTTTCGGTATGCGGATGGTTTAATTCGCCGGGCTTCAGTGTTGGCAGCATATCAACAGGCGTTAGACCAGGGTAAGAATCAGGGAGAAGCCTTGCAATATGCTAAAGAAATTAATCAGAAAGCTAACTTTGAGTATGCCGTTGACAATGCTCCCGATATATTCCGGCGTGGCGGGCCGGCTTCGCAGGTTTTACTGCAATTTCAAAAATTCCCGATCATGCAAACTGAATACATGTTGGATATGCTTATGAACGGTTCTAAAGGTCAAAAGGCGCGTTTTTTTGTACCTTACTTTCTCCTTGCTGGTATATGGGGTGTGCCATTTGTAGACCTTTTTGGCACACTGTTAGGTGGCTTGTTGGGAGAAGATTGGGAGAAGGAAATGAAAAAGGCAACATTTGAGTGGGCCAGTCGAGGTATGCTGCCACAAGAAAGTAAGGCATTGGTAAAATGGTTGTGGTATGGTGGAATTCCAGGGGTCGACATTGCCAGTCGTGTCGGAATTGGAGGATTTGGTACTACACGGATGCCTAAAGATGTTCGAGAAGGGCTAGGAAGGATGTTCGGCGTAACAGGAGACACTATTTATAATGTGATTCGGCAAACTTCTCAGGGTAACCATATTGAAGCCATAAAGGCAATCACCCCTGGTGTCGGCAATATCCTTCAAGCCGTCGCCGGCGAGACTAAAGGAAAGAGAGGGCGGACACAAACCCGATACGAGGAAACTATGTCCCGCGTTATCAAGGCACTCGGCTTTATGCCGATTGATGAAAGTCTGGGGCGCGACCGTGACTGGATTATTAATGCCGAGAAACAGCATATGCGTGATGAGGTTGCAGAGGCCATCGATGACTATATTCGCGCTGTTGACAACAATGATACTGCCACCAAGCAAAAGGCTAGTAAGCGGTTATCTGAATTGAAGGTATCGCCCTTACAGGTGATGCAAGAGCGCAAGAGGAAACGTATGACCAACACTGAAAGGACTGAAAGCCTAATACCGAAGAAGTACAGAACAGAGTTTAGGAACTTGCAGGAGTTTGAGTAAGGGAGCCGTGCCGCTAAAGCGGCTATTTTTATGCAAAAATTTGGGGGTGGGGAATTTGAACTATAAGGACCTTATTGAAGCCATTACCAAGGCTGGTCAGGGCCTAACCGATGCCTGGTTATTTAAAACCATTCTGGCGTTTATCGTGGCCGTAGTAACTAGCGTTCACGGTAGTGCATTGCTGACATTTATCGTGCTAATTTTTGTAGATTTGGTTACCCGATGGATAGCAATTAGTTATAAGCATTTGCAGGATTGCAGTGAGGCTAGCGACTTGCTAAGTTGTTTGCTTAATATCCCGGCGGCCTTTAATGCCGGCCGGATAAACTCTGATGCCATGAAGCACAGATTTGCTGGCAAACTGATACTATATATGGCCCTGACAATCATGGCAGTGTCGGCCGATAATATGTTAAAACTCGCCGGAGAAACGCCGCTGCTGCTAAAAGTGGCTTGGGTATATTTGGCGGCTACGGAAGCCATAAGTGTGTTGGAAAACTTAAGAGACGCAGGAATAGAGCAGGCAGCCAGCCTGCTTGATTTTTTGCGCAGTCGCCTAGGTGTAATGTTGGAACGGTTTAAAAATAAATAACAGGAGGACGATTAATAATGGCTAAATATTTTTCGCGTAGGGAGTTTGCCTGCAATCATTGCGGCCAGGAGCCTGGCATAGACGTCCGGTTGCAAAATGTCCTGGATGCCATCCGGGAGCGGGTAGGGGGGCCGGTGTACCTGACCAGCGCCTATCGATGCCCGGCACATAATGCGGCTGTAGGCGGTGTGCCTAACAGTTACCATACTCAGGGCATCGCGGCTGATGTGCTGGTGCCGGACGGCATGACGGTGGATGAGCTGGCGCAGATTGCTGAGGAGTGCGGCGCTGACGGCATTGGCCGATACTATGGGCAGGGATTTGTGCATGTGGATACCCGGGGTTACAGAGCGCGATGGGCTGAATATTAAGGAAATAAAAATAGCGCCGTGGAGGCGGCGCTTATTGGGAGAGGAGTGAGATACATGTTTAGTTTAACCAAGCGCCAGGCGGCTATTCTGCTTGGTGTTGTTTTGTTGGTGGCGGTAGCGGGATACTTTGCCTATCAGCACTTTAATCAGCCGGAACCGGTGCCGCCGGTACCAGCACCGGAAGGAAAGACTATCACGCTGCCGCCGCAGGTCATCCACACTAACACTGAAACTATCCGGGAAGTAGTTGTTCAGGCTCCTTCGCAGCCGGGAGCGGTCCTCCAGTTTGTGGAGCGCGAAGGGAAGATTATAGCTATCATTGACGGCCAGGAAGTAGAGGTGCCAAATCAGACCAGCCAGCCAGAAATTAAGCTGGGAGAGAACGGGGAGCTACGGTTATCCTCGGTTACAACCACCAAGATAGACGTGACCGACATGGCCAACGCCCAAGCTAGATTGATAGCCAATCAGGAACTTGAAAAACAGGCTGTAGTCCATAAAAAAGAAATGGACAAAGAAAAATCCGCCCGGAAAAAGGAGCGGTTTTTGTGGATTGTCGGCACTGCTGCCGGTGCATATTTATTGACTAAGTGATTTAAAGCCCATCCTAAGCCATTGGCCGGGGTGGGCTTTTTTATTTTGTACCACAATATATAGTATGATCAACTGCTTAATACACAAGTATAGTATAATCTGCCTGCCTGGGTTCTAGTGGAGGGATAATTTTGATGGCTTTTTATTATCATGAAGGATTTCCAAATTTTATGTAGAAGTGTGTAATGATTAGATATTAGCGATATCCTAGTTTCGAAAGGGGCAAGAGCATGGGTTTTGACATGAAAATTAAGAATTCTGGTGGAAATGAAATGGAAAAATTAAACTTTAAATTAAGTATAGACATGCTTCAGACGGTAGAAAATATTTGTAAAAGACATTTTAATGCCCAGAAAAATATTCAAGAGTATGCCGATTTTTTAGAGGATATGCATGATGTATTCCAGGAAAACACACCAGTTATTGTGTCATTAATAGCTCATGAGTTTAATCAAATAAAAAGTTGGGTTGAAAATCAAGCTGATATTAATTATGATTTGAATGCTCTAAAGTTTTATGGAAAACACATAAAAAGGATACAACTGGCTTTAAGTAGACCATTTTCCTATAACACATTAATGGCAGCTGGTAATTTCACAGGTGATGTATATTACCAGATTATTAGAAATGATGGTCAATCCTTTGCTCTAGATTTAAATCATAGTGAAGTTCTTGATTTCTGCGGCGAATTATTACGCGTTGTTTCGCATAGTATTAATCCAGAGAATGTTGATAAAAAAAGTGTAGGGGCTTTTATGACAGCCAATATGTCGGTCCTTTCAAAAATCACAGGAAAATCTTTCGATGAGTTGCTTAATGGAAAAAATATTTCTGTGGATAAATAGCGTAGATACTAGGCTATTTAGTGCCTTGATTTCAATTATTGGTGTATTGGTGTCGGGAATAATCTCTTTTGGTATTGCATGTTTTGTTTATGGAACCGAGAACAAGAAGAACGTCATTAAACAAAGACATGAAATAGCGCTAAACCAATTAATTCCTAAAGTTTACAATCCGATACTTAACATATTGCATAATTATCAGTATAAAAAAAGTACAGGGGTAACAACGCAGTTAGACTACCAAAATCTAAGAAGAATTCTAAGCGATAATCGGTGCTTAATGTTGTTTATTCCATCAGATATGGCTTTAATATTGGATAAAATTTATAATGAGCTGTTAGATTTAACGATAATTGATTGCCAAAAAGACGAAAAAGTTTATAAGCTTTTAGTTGAGTTTCAGATTAAATTAAAAAATGCCCTAAAAAGCTATATTCTGAAAGGATAAGCTATGAATGATGGTATAACCGAAGTAGCACTTAAAGTTAAAGAAATAATGGATGGAATAAAGGGGTTTAATGAAAAAGATTCTGCCATAGCTTTGACTCATAGTACACAAATGATAACTAGATTTAACAATATCATTGAAGATAACGATACACTTGATAAGCGCTGCTGGATGTTAAAACGAGCTCAAGTGTGCTTAAAAAATATGGAAGAAATATATATTAGTGGCGAAATTAATGCTAATGACGAAAATAAAATTAAGTTTATTACGCATTATAGTAATCTAAATGGTTTAATTTCTCAAATGGAGGGCATTTCTAATGAATAAAGAAATAATTATATCTGTTAATCCGGGTTTTAATAGATATAATATTGATTTGCTATCGATTGAGAAAGCGTTTAGGCAATGGAGTGATAATGTAATCAATTTTGAAGATATGGTATGTTTATCATCAAATGATTATAAGTTGACTGTTGCGGACACTGGTCACTTAGAGATATTTGCTCGCAGTGTTGGTTTTTTATCAACTACACTCTTCGATTTATTAGTCAAAATTCTGCCTCAAGTATATAAGTATATATCGACGCCAGATGGCTTTTATAATGTAAAGATATTTTGGGAAAACGGGCTTGGTTCTGAGTTTGCTGACGAAGCAAGCATTGTTAATATCATAAGTCAATTACCAGTAAATAATAAAGATTGTGTTCGTACAACGCATTTGGTAAGATCAGAAACTTATTGTACTTCTTTTGTATCGCGTATTAATCAATAATGACCTATTTCTAACCGCATCCTCCGGGGTGCGGTTTTCCTTGTATTCCCACTTGCTAACTGCAAACATATGTTCTATTATAAAGCCAGAGGTGATAGACATGGCTATAACATATGTAACGATCACAGCCAAACACGACCTAAACGGCAACATTAAGCCGCTAATTATGCATTGGCCGGACGGGCGGAAATATGAAATTGACAAATTACTGGACGTTAGAACGTCTGCTACCGTTGGTAACGGTTTAGGAAAGCGGTATATATGCCGGATATGCAATAAGCAGGTAAACTTGTTTTGCGACAGTAGCGGCAAGTGGTACATCAAACATTGATAATCCAAGTAGAGTGAAACCCAAAAAAAATTCGTGCCCAAAGTTGTGTCCATGGGATTTTTCATTTAAATTTATGGGGGGCTTATCTTGGGGCTTAACTGTTTACAACTTATATCGGATGATGTATTTTTTCATAGGCCCCTTATCGGAAAAGTTCAAGTTTCACGGTCTATTATAGTAGGAGATAGGCGCATAAAGTATGTCTGTAACGGCCTCCGGAGCCGGGAGCGCAGGTTCGATTCCTGCCGGGCGCACCATAAGGAAATTAAGCACTTGTGAGTTAGTTACAAGTGCTTTTTTCATGCCTTGGGGAACAAACTGGGGAACTATATTTACAAGTTACATAGTTTTCTGTGGTTTTTTATATAAAATCGCCGTAAACTAGTCTGCTCTATTTACTGTTTCAATAAT
>POVV01000159.1_pt1 | contig 55221 bp, 46 predicted proteins | sample 1560271 | NCBI WGS metagenome assembly POVV01 (sample SAMN08337232, study PRJNA429181) | Bioreactor metagenome, whole genome shotgun sequencing project. | biome: cows' rumen and soil; feature: anaerobic; isolation source: anaerobic chemostat enrichment culture, galacturonate as sole carbon... | reverse complement strand
AGAGGATTTGACCACCTGCTGGATATTCTGTACCAGATTGGACGGGTCGAGAACCGCCCACTGCGCTTTCGCCTGGAATGTGAAGCCGAAAACGGCAACACACATTATTAAAATGAATCGTTTCATATTTTTACTTTTTATTTGTTGAATACTTCTTTTGAAAGGGGGAGGAATAGCCTTGAAACAGCTAATCCTCTGCCCTGTAATAGTCCCCTTCGGTCGAAAGGGTAAGCACATCCCTGAGCGGGTCGTAGTAAATGGCGATCCAGCCGTACAGGTTAAAGAATACAGTACCACCGTAGCGGAATATCCGGGTCGTGATACTAACCCCTGTGCTGTAACTGTACGTTATCCGGTATCCATTTCCATTGCGGACGACTTTCACTTCCGGCGAACCGAAAGAACTTTTCCAACAGCCCTGTAAATCGGCCATCCGGAAATTATTGTCCACAGGTTTGGCAGGTATATATTCTTTCCTGTACATGGCCTTACCTATTTTTCGGTTTTACTTTCAGCAAGCTGTTTGATCGCCAGTTCTATATCCCCGCCCAGCTTTTCAGCCAGTTCCATCACTTCCATTTTCTCCGATTCCTCAGTCGTATAAGTCAGGTATTCCGGCATAGAAACTTCGGTGGCATAGACGGCGCTTTTCACACCGCCCAGACCGATCCAGACTTCTTTGTAAAGCCTGCCGGGATGGTTGGACATATTGATTGAAAGTATCTGAGAGCGTTCTTTGTCGGTCAGTCCGAGCAGTGATTGGATAGCATCGAAGCGGTTCATAAATTTCCGCTGGTCGAGAAGTATCTTACAATCCGAATTATTGATGATACTCTCTTTCACCACAGGCGAGGAAATAATATCATCGACCTCCTGCGTTACCACGATTGCCTCGCCAAAATACTTACGCACCGTCTTGTACATATAGCGAAGATATTCAGCCATATTCGCCGATGAAAGTGCCTTCCACGCTTCTTCCACGATGAGTTGTTTTCGGACACCTTTCAGCCTTCGCATCTTATTTATAAAGGCTTCCATGATGATGATTGTGACCACGGGAAAAAGTTCCTTGTTATCTTTTATGGCATCTATCTCAAAGACAATGAAGCGTTTAGACAACAAATCCAACTCGTCTGCGGAGTTCAACAGGAAGTCATACCGCCCACCTTTATAATATGGGCGCAGCGTAGTCAGGAGATTAGAAATGTTGAAGTCTTCTTTTTCAACCGCTATCTCCCTGTTATTCAATTCTTCCCTGAAATCATCCTTTAGATACTCGTAGAATGTGTTGAAACAGGGCGTTATGGAACGGTCTTCCTGAATACGGCGAATATAACCCGCTACGGCATTTCCCAACTCTCCGCTTTCCGTCTTGCCCGCTTTCTCATCCGCGCTTTTCCACAAGGTCATAAGCAGCGTGACGATACTGTCCATCTTTTCCGTTTCAAAGACATAATCATCGGTAAAAAACGGGTTAAAAGAAATCGGGGATTTTTCGGTATATGTAAAATATATTCCGTCTTTTCCTTTGGTCTTGCGCCGGATCAGTTCGCACAATCCCTGATAACTGTTTCCCGTATCAACCAATACTATATGGGAGCCTTGTTCGTAATATTGGCGCACCATGTGATTCATAAAGAAGCTCTTGCCGCTCCCGCTGGGGCCTAACACGAATTTATTCCGATTTGTTATGTAGCCTTTTTTCATCGGCAAATCGGATATATCCAGGTGTAGCGGCTTACCGCTTACCCGGTCGCACATCTTAATACCGAAAGGGCTTGGCGAATCCTTATAATTGGTTTCCTCTGTAAAGAAACAGAGGGCAGGTTCGATAAAGGTGTAGAACGATTCCTCAGCCGGGAAATCCCCCGCGTTGCCGGGCATTCCCGCCCAATAGAGCGTTGCCGCATCCACCGTGTTGTGGCGCGGGCGGCACTCCATGAGCGCAAGCTGTGAGCCGACATCGTTGCGGATGTGTTGCAACTTGTCTGCATCTTCGCTCCATGCTATCACGTTAAAATGTGCCCGGATGGAAGTCAGTCCGTAAGAATGGGCTTCGTTTAGGTAGTGGTCGATCCACTCTTTATTTATTTGGTTTCCCCTTGAATAGCGGGATAGCGACTGCATATTGCGGGCTTGCTTTTCAAATTTCCGCAGGTTTTCGGCGCTGTCATCCAAAAATAAATACTGATTAAAAATATGGTCGCAGGAGAGCAACAGCCCGACAGGAGAAGCGAAAGACAAAAGGCAGTCGCTCCGGTCGGTAGAAAGTTTCTCATAGCGGATACTTGTTCCCACCCGTCCCGGTAAATCCTCTGCATCGGACAAGGTATGCAGGCATACCTTTTTATCTCCGATACGCAGGCCGTCCGCTCCCAGTTCCAAGTCTTCCAGTGTCGTGGTATCTTCCGGTGATAGGGCAAAATACTTTTCAATCAGCCCTGCACTATCTGCCGTACCTGTTATCTCATCGTCCGTAAGGCGGGTAAGGGTGATAAACCCCGAATCGTTTACAATCCGTTCAAACTGCCCGACAGATTCCAGAAATTTCACGGTCATTTCTTTATCCACCTCTTTGGGGATAATGTTGCCCCGGCAGAGGGAGGAAAAGTTAGACTGCATCCGCATCCTGTCCTTTGTTGTTTTGGTAAGGAACAGGTAGCAGGAGTGGCTCAGGAACGGACGTTCATTAAAATGCCGTTCATAACTGCGTGAGAGGAAGCTCATGTCCCCGTCGCCCGTCTGCGGACGGTATTTTTCGCTTACGAACCAATCTTGCTTATGCACCACAGTATAATCCGGCAGTACCTTTACCGCTTTTACCCATGCGGCGTGTATGGCTTCATACTCGGCCGAGGTTACAGTAAAAAGTTCCGGCAGATCGACCCGAAAGGCTACCGTTATATCCGCATCTTTGCTTATTATACATCCGTGTTCAACAGCCAGCAGCGGAAATTTGCTCTCTATCGTGGATGCTTTCATTATATTCCTCATTGCGCTTTCTTCTTTTTGCGGAATAAGCGGTATGGAATTTTGCGGTTTATCAGGTAACGGGGATGCTGGCGTTTGGCCATGATTTTCATTAACCCGTTCTCACCATATTTCCGGTTCAGGTCGAAAGTCAGCCATACCAGTACCGATGCGGCTATTACGCCGAAAGATATGCATATCCATTGGTCTATACCGATCATGTAAAGAATCACAAACAGCACGAAAACGGACAGCAGGCCGCCAGCGAAAATGAACAGGTATTGCGCTTTCAAACCCTTAAATTCCACACTTTTTCCTATCCCTTTATTTATATTGTACTCCATATTGTTGCTTTTGGGAGTAGTGATTAAAGGAAGAAAGAGCGCAGGATGGTTGCCGCTACAATCAGGAAAATACATGCGCCGAACCAGGACGCGGCCGTTTTGCTGGTATCCGGGTCGCCGCTTGAAAACTTGTTATATACCTTGATTCCGCCTATCAAACCAACGACAGCTCCGATGGCGTATATCAACTTCGTTCCGGGGTCGAAGTAGCTGGTTACCATGTTGGTAGCTTCTGTTATACCCCCGATTCCGTTGCCCTGTGCAAATGCGGATGAAACAGCGGCAAAGACAAATGCCGCCGACATAAGAATTTTCTTCTTTGTCATAACTTGATTTTTTTTAAGATGGTGCGGGGTTGGATAGGCCCCGCACCGGGTGAAACTTGTTTTTACTTGAAATTTTAGTGGTCTAAAGGATAGGCTTACGCGCTATCCGTAATCATGCTTTTTCATTTACTTACATTTTAAAATTCATCACTCTCATACATTCGGACGTCAAAACCCTCCGGGACTTCACCCTGCGGAGTAAGGCTTTCCGCTGACCTTTCGGCTATCTGCTTTTGAAATGCCGTGAGGTAGGTGTTAATAAGGATATCTACCTTATCGTCCTGTTCAGGATTACCTGAAACGATAGCTTCAAACATATCGGTTCCTTTCAGGTGCAAGAGGACACGTCCGGTTTCCTCTTTTTGCTCATCTGTAATTGTCGGATTATGTACCACATGGCGGTAGGCTTCGCCCATTTGTTCAAAACTAACCCCCTGGGCGACAGGTTTGCCCCTGATGGGCAAATCCTCACTTTCGTCCTCGTCTTCGGTTTCTTCCGCTTCGTCTGCTTCTTCTTCCGGGAATGGTTTAACTTGCAGCGGATAGTTGATGTCCAAAGGTTCATTTGTTTCGCCTTCAGGGACAGCTCCGAAAACATCGTCCAGTTCTTCCGGCGCTATTTGCCGGGGGTGTTCGGGTACACTTGCGGGAGCAAATATATTCTCTTTTTTTGTATCTAATTCAGTTTCAGAAACTACGGTAGCTTCTGGCGGGGACTGTCCTGAAAGTGGCAACACGAACTGACTTTTGCCGATAATATCCCCCTTTTTTCGTTTTGCCGGATTTTGCTCTTTCGCATCATCCTTTTTCTTAACCTTTTTTCCCAAACGATTCAGGTAAATCATTGTCCAAGCAGCATAGATGACAGCGAACACAATCAGCAAAACGAGTATGGTATGGGAATTAATGACTATCATCTCTGTTCAGGTGTAAATCGGTTATGTCTTCCCCGAAAGAATGGAAGTGATGTTCCATTACGTTATCCATATAGCTGTATATGGTTACGGGTATGCCCCTTTTCCGGGCATTCCCTACAATCGCTTTTATGCGGGCATGGTACTTAGGTTGGATCAGTACGTCTTTGCCATTGCAGGAGGAAGAATCCGCCGGGTGGAAAAAATAGTTACGATAGTAGTTGTCCGTTTCAAGGGGTTTATCATCCCCTGTAACTCCGATGCTGATTTCTTCAGGAGGAATACCTTCCCCGATTGTTTCTTTTACTCTCCGTCTGTAATTGATAGCACGGCGGATGAACAGGACGGCTGTTACTGCGACAGCCGCCAACACGATACATAACATGATTATTTTGTCTGACATGATTGGAATTTTTAGTGGTTTATAGTAAGTCGTTTCTCTCCCGGCGGTAGATATGGTTTATCTCCGCCTTATGTTGTTCTAAGTGTTCGGTGATTACGTTGTCGATATAACCGCCGATGGTTAGTCCCTTTTGGTTTATCGAGCGTATAAGCGAACACAGTATTTCGTGGTTGCGCTTGCTGATATACACGCATCCCCGACGGTCTATCTCAACGGGCTTCAAATATTGCTCTGCATAAGAAGCCATTTCTGCCATTGTTTCCTCCGGCTCTTTTCTTTCTCCTTTTTTCATTTCTCTGTATTTTTTATAATGTTTATTCCTTTATGTTTCTCATTATACAGGCGGGTAATTTCATTACCGTAAATGTCAAAGTGATGAGCCAGTACGTTGTCGATGAAACTCGACAACGACACCTCATTCCCGCCGATCACCTGACACACGGATTGAATTGTATCGTGAAATTCCCGCCGTATATAGACCATTTTGCCCGTCCGGGCAGTAATGCCGGATTCTTTGACAAACAATGTTTCATAATCCGCTTCCTTTCCCCGTCTGCGCTTGGTTTCTTCTTTCGGGGATTCCACCGGAGGGGCAGGTTGTTCGCTGTCCCTTTCTTCATTTTCCCTGACCAACGCATCATGGTCTGTCGGTTCATCCTGTAAGAAGCTGGCGATGATTGCTTTTTCGTCTATATCTTCTTTTTTCACTGTTTTTGCCATAGCATTATAAATTGATGATGCCTAAAACTTCTTGGGTCAGTTCCTCTACATTGCTGCCTTTGAGTAAGGTTTTATCTACCGGAAACAGGGTTGAGCGGAACAATGCTTTATGAGATTCAAGAAGTTCACGGCGAAACCGGAGGCTGTTCGGGATAAAGGTTTTCATTATAGAAAGTCCGAGTTCCGCTATAATCTGTTCATACACATCGTACAGTTCTGATTTCTCCCGCCCATCGACCTGATTCCAAATGAGGTATAAACCCTTAATCTTCGCTTTTCCGGTAGTGATAAGTGTATCGTTCAGACGGGATGCAAAACGCAGGGTGCTTTTCAATACCAAATGGTCGGCGCTGATAGGTGCGAAAATGTAATCCATAGTTGAAAGGGTGTAGATAACCCCCTCTTTATTGACCGTTCCGGGCAGGTCGAAGAAAATTACATCGTACTTTCCTTTTGCCTGTAACGCTTTAGCTGTTTCAGCCGCTTTTTCGGGCAGACTCTTTACTACCGGGTACATTTTTTTGTTTAGTCGGGTAAACTGTTGGTAAGCCAGCGACTTGAAATAGTCATCTTCCCTTGCCATTTTCAAATCACGCTCACGCATATCAGCAATACTATACTGCGGGTAATCGCAATCCACCACCGCTACATCGTAGCCTTTTACATAGTGAAGATAGGATGCTACCAATACCGTAAGAGTTGTTTTTCCTGCCCCTCCTTTTTGAGTAGAGAAGGCAACGCACAAATTTTTCTTTTCCATCTTTAAATCATTTAATTAGTTATACATACAGTTGATTATACTCTTGACTAATTGACCAACAAGCCACATGGCAAGCCATAATTATATCCGGTCGGTTGGCTATTTGAATGGCAGACTGACTGTTCAGCCGTTTGAACGTTTGAACGTTTTAATGTTTGAATGGCTGAATGTTTGACCAGTCATACACCTGGCTATTTTATCATCTGGCAAGCCGGATAATCTTAGGTACGGCGTTTCAATCAGCCGCTCATATAGTCGGTTGCCCAGCCATGTGATTAACCTTTCATTTATCCGGTTAATCATTAAGCTATCCAGCCTCTTTTTCATACTATCAATCGTCCGCATAGTCGGTCATATTTTTAAAATTCTCCTGCAAATAAACCCCTTATTCGGCTCGGTTGTATGCGGTTTTTGGGCTATGGAATAGAGTGGCAGTCAACTGTCGAAGAGAGGCATAATCACTTATAGTGCAAGTGATTATAATGTCCGGTAACTTTGTCGCCATGACGATCCCGGTGGTTAATAAGCCTCCCTTCGACGTTTGATCGGGCGGCTGTTTTAATGGTCTGTCCTCACGGACAGATTTCTTTGCAACGGGGCAAAGAGCAAGCTGTGTTTTTAGTTACTCGTAATAAATTCCGTAACTAAAAACAGCTTGCCCACAAGGGGAGGAAAAGCACCTCCGAAGTCGGTGCTTTTAATAGTGGCGGCTGACACCACCAGAGAAAGGGATCGGATTTTTTATAAACCAGCGTAGCAAGTGCTACTCCTAAAAAATCGATGTATGGAAAATAATAATGAACCCCGCAGACGGGGTAAAGGCGGGCGGCCTACCAAAATAGATACAGTATCCCATCCGGTCATGGTGCGATTCACAGATGTAGAATATGCCCGTTTCATGACACTGTTTGAACAGTCGGGCGTTACGGCGAAAGCCATATTTATCAAAGCGAGGATTTTTAACGACACGTTCCGAGTGATAAAAACCGACAGGGGAACGCTGGAATATGTGGCTAAACTCACACAATTCCACGCGCAATTCCGGGCAGTGGGAACGAATTACAATCAGGTAGTGAAAGAACTTCACACACATTTTTCAGAGAAAAAAGTGCTTGCCCTGCTCTACAAACTGGAAAAAATAACGGCGGAACTAGCGGCTATCGGGCAACAGATCATCGCACTTTCCGAAGATTTCAAACAGCGATGGTAGCCAATATTACAACCGGAAGTAATCTTTACGGTTCGCTCTTTTACAATCAGGAGAAGGTGGATAAGGGAGTGGGAACGGTATTGACAACGCACATTCTTCGGGAACCGGTGGACGGTAATTTCAATGTAGGAGAAACAGCAGAAGATATTTTGCGGTGGATGCCCGACCATTTTAGAACCGAAAAACCTGTTATCCATATCTCACTCAATCCCGACCCGAAAGACAATCTTTCGGACGAACAGCTGTCCGAAATAGCTGGACATTATATGGATCGTATGGGTTGGGGCGGCCAGCCTTACATTGTTTTCAAGCATTCCGACATCGATAGGGAGCACATACATATCGTTTCGGTACAGGTAGGTCAGGACGGGAAAAAGATAAAGGACAGTAAACGTAATGAACGTAGTGTAGCCATTACTGAAGAACTAGAAAAAGAATACAACCTGCATCCGGCCAAAGGGCAAAAGCGTTCCGAAAAATGGCAACTTAAACCCGTTGATTCCACTAAAGGCGAACTGAAACGGCAGATAGCAGCAGTTATCAAACCTACATTATCTATGTACCGTTTCCAGACATTAGGCGAGTTCCGAGCCTTGCTTTCCTTATATAATATAGGTATAGAAGAAGTCCGGGGCGAAAGGGGCGGACACACTTATAAGGGATTGCTCTATACGGCATTGAACGCAGACGGAAAAAAGGCAGAGGTTACTCTGCTGAAATCATCCCTCTTTGGAAAGACCGCAGGTTTGGATGCATTGGAGCGGCACATGGAACAATCTGGCGATAAAATCACAAAAGAAAATAGCCGGGAATATACCCGCTACCGAGTGGCCGAAGCCTTTCTGGATGCACCAACCGAAAACGCTTTGCGCGAACGGCTCAGGGCATACCACATCGACCTCTTTATCCGGCGCAACGATACGGGGCGCATCACGGGGGTAACATTCATCGACCATGAGAACAGATGCGTGTTGAACGGCTCCCGTCTGGGGAAAGAATATTCCGCTAACGCCCTGAATGAATGCTATTCGGAAGTGCCAAAAGACAGAGCAAATCTGCACAGGATTTCAGAGGTTAAACCTAAAAAGCGGATTCGTACGGTTGCTAAGTCAAAGAAACATAAGATGTAACCTAATATACCGTTTACTGTTCTTTGTCGATTGTCAGTAATTAGCTACCTTTGTACATTAATCAATTAGCTATATTTATCTAAGAAACAATGCGTAACATAACTGAAATAACAAGGCGTGATATTTTTGACCTGTTTCAAAAAGGTTATGTTGAATATAGCTGGCTCACTGAAGAGCAGCGTATTTCTTATCCTTATCATGGACGTTTATCCGAAATAGATTTTCTAAAGAAACTGTATGCGCTGGATAAAATGCCAAGTTACGATGAAAGATATGAAAACGCAGAAGGAGATATCTGGCAACATACTATCAATAATGATGATTGGGATTCCGACTGGGTATTTACCGACGATAGGTTTGAGCTGTTGAATGGCAATGATGGCGTGTTATTAGATTTTTTATGTGCTGTATTTCATCCTGAAAATAGATATGAAGCAGGATATTGGCAGGCTTATCTTAGAAAAATAAACGCGACCCTTCGTGCGGACGGATACGAATTGTATGAAAGCGACAAAATTTCCCAACGTTCGGTCTATTCATGGAGAAAGATAAGTCAGGCAGAATCGGTAAGCGGGAGGTTCATTCCTTTTTCTATTAGGAATAAAAAAGCCATTGATTCCAAAAGCATTAACTTACCGACTATATCAAAAAAAATAAGATCAGAGATTATACAGTTATTCAACAGGTTTGATGAAGACCTTTATGAAACAGGTGAAACGGGCTTGAATTATACCATCAAAGCTAAAGAGGTTGCTTTTAGAAATATTGGAGAACACTACCTTCCTCATGCGTTCGACAATAGCCGGAAATATACGGTAACAGATAATCTCGACTATTTCATTATGAATAACTATCCATACTGCGTTTTTGACGCAATAGAGTTATTCCCAAGACAGAGTAACGATTCTTTCACTGATGAGATAAATCTGCTACTTAAAAACAATGGCATCATATACAAGCTCGCCGGTGGTAAAATGGAACTGACCGAAATGAGCCTTAAAAGCAGAGAAGTTATTACGGAGCCAGGGCTCAAGGAATTGGTCGGACAAGCAACGACTCTGTATAATAACAAATCCATATCCGACAAACAGCTTGCCGTTGAGAAAATATGGGATGCGCTGGAACGATTAAAAACTTATTATTCAGACTTGGATAAAAAGAAGTCATCCGAGAAGATAGTCGATGATATGTCTAATCAGAACGACAATTATAAGGAGTTGTTTAATGAAGAATTTCTGAGACTGACCAAAATCGGGAATGATTTTCGTATCAGGCATCATGAAACAAATAAGACAGATATAATCGACAATAACTATTACGACTACCTTTTTCATCGGTGCTATGCCTTGATAGACTTAGCCTTGAAATACTTAAAATAATCCATTCAGATTATTCAAACTTTATATATGGGTTTATACATTTCATTTTCCAAAGGTTATCTTTTTCGTCATAATCAAAATAGATTCCATTTAGATCATTAACATTAGAGAAATCGACATTTGAATCTTCTCCGATTTTATTTATAACGCTAAAATCCGTACTCAATAGAAATTGCTCATCGTTAATCAATCGGGCAATTAATCTCTTAGTCCGTTTATGTACTTTCCCGTACTTAAAATTAGGCACTCTCTCAATCTTTATAATCTCTCTTTTTGAAAATTTCACTAATAAATCAATCCACGATGCTGCATTTTCAGACACTTGCTCCTTATAAAAATCAGCATGATTTATTAAATCTTGCTTATATGTTTTGATGCTCTTTTCCCAAAGTTCATCTTCATATAAATTCGCAATTTCAAGAGCAGAAGATCTTGAACGAATACCTGCTTGATATACTTTTATTGATTTTATATTGGGTAACCCCAACTCTACAAGAATAGCTAATTCTTCGATCACATCAGCTTCGTCGGTTAAATCTCGCTTCTTTAATTTCTTTGAAATCCCATTAAGAATCCAAGGTAAATTGAAAGAATAATGATTGGTTATTATTTTTATGGCATTTTCATGCTGAGAGATATCCGACATAGCTATTCCGCTTAACCACTTCCTCCGTATTTCTTTTGAGTCAACACTTTCTATAGATTCCCCTTCTAATACGTTTATGTCATTAATTGTATTTTCAATGTTTTCAAGTAGTAAAATTAGGTCTTCCAACGTTTGACCGCCGATTACATAATCTTGAACAAACCTGATAACCTCATCCATTCTATCTTCAATTTGTAAATCAGAATTTATGGGAATGCCAGAGGATACAACATTTTCCCAATTTTCTTTTTCTTCACCAACCTTTCTTGTTATACCCTTAATTCTTGCCTTAACAAACTCAAGAACCTCATCTCCTGTAATATCATCGTAATATTGAGTTTGCAGGTAAGCTAAAGATTGGGGGAAGTACTCATCAACCCACTCTAATTTATTACCTTCAATATTATTAGAATTATGAAGCGACAATAGGCCATCATCAATCCAGTCAAGGAGATCATTAATTTCATCAGACTGCTCGTGAATTTCAGCAATTCGATTCTCTGCAAGCAAGTTTAGCAATACATCAAATGGCACTCCATTTCTTAAGGCTATTATTTTCAATCCTCTAATTAAAGCTAAGCACCCGCTTTTAGCTTTGTCAATGTTATCCTTATCTAAATAACTCGTAATATTGCCTCTTTCCCTATCAATTGTCTTTTTATCTTTTCCTGACACATCGTGTGCGACTAAAATTTTCCCTTCATGATCTACAAATGCACGACCTGCTCTACCAGCGATATTCCAAAAATCCCTTTTAGTGATCGGCTCTCTTGCCTGATATAATGTAGAAAATATAACAGTTGAAACTCCAAGATTTACACCTTGTCCTAATGTTGAAGTTGCAATTATCACTCTTGGTTTTTCACTTCTCATTAATCTTTCCAGTGGAAGTCGAACATCGGAAAGTAAATCTGCATTATGGCAAAATATTCCCAGTTTAGCAAATCTAAGCCATTCAGAATCTTCTCCATAAGATTCAATACAGGCTAATTTGAAGGCTTTCCAATTGGCTTTGTTCTTAAATCTAAATCTACCATCTTCGGGTTGAATACATTTTTCATACTCTCTTGCGAGAGTAAATACAGACCGTTTAACACCAACGAATATTAAAACAGGGCCGAAATTTCTTAATTTATATGCAGTAGTTGCAATAGCTTGATTCTTATCCGCTGGGAAATAACGGATTTTTCTTTGGCGTGGCTTTTTGGGTAACTCTTGTCGCACAATGAAATTGGGATTAAATGAATTTCTTTCTGTATCTGTACTTCTCCAATTTATATTAACAGAAACACCATTCCATTATTCCAATCCTTTCATCTGAAGGTCTCCAGTTCTCTTTATATACATTATTAGAAGAACCTGTCAGCCATTCAGATAAATCTTCGGCATTTGGTAATACTGCGGACAAAAGCAGAAATTTACCACCATTAAGACCAATATGGTATCTTAGTTCTTCATAAAACATTTCATTGACAATAAGCCTTTTGTTAGCTCCAAACAAATGCCCCTCATCCACAATTACTAATTTGATGCATGAAAGAATTTCTTTACTACTTCTTAAAAGAGCTTTAGCCTTTTCTGGTGTTGCAACAATTACAGAAGATTCATTTATGATTTTTTCGTCAAGTTTACTAAACAGACTACCTCCGTATAAATGTGACACTGAAATATCAAGATTGCTAAAAATTTCATCAAGTGAATTTTCTATTTCATAGGCTAACGATCTGAAAGGGGCTATGAAAAGAATTTTTGCATCAGGTTCATTTACCAAACAGTTTAAAATTGCGATTTCTCCAATTCTTGTTTTGCCACTACTTGTTGGAATACTGACAATACTTCCGTTTTGCTCATTGTTTAAAACTTTAGGTAAGGAGTTCCTTTGAGTAAGGAATAACTCTGTGATACTACCATTTTTATATACTAATGATTGTATATACTTTAAAGGAAATTTATCTTTGATATTGAAATAATGTCCTAATACATGCCATAACGAAGATTCTTTAAATCCCTCTATGATGAGAAGTAATAGTCGAATTACCCACCAAATATCCGGTTCGCCCTTTATTCCTGCTATATCTTGAAGGTCTATAAGATTCCTTTTTGCAATTTCTAAAAACTCATTATTCCCCGTATGATAGAATTGTACATAATGATTTAAGGCTTTTGCTATTATTATCTCATAAATTTTCGTAGTATCATCCTCATCAAAATGTTCAGCCAAATATTCATCATCATAACTGGAATCTGTAAGAAGTTGGTCGATCTCGCTTAATAGTTGATCGAAGTGTCTACTAAGAAATAGAGATATTAACGAAGATATTGTAGTGTCACTTTGAATTTTACTTATAAGTATAAAGGATTTAGAGTATTGAAAAGAAACATAATAGGCTAAAGCAGAAATCAGACAAAACAAATTTTTATTTTTTGTCTGTGTATTAAGTGAACCGTGTATGTATTCAAGAATCGCAGCACCTTTTTCTAAAGAATGAGCCGCTTTTGTGTAATTATGTTTTTCAAAATAATTACATCCGACATTCAGATATTTAAAAGCAAGAGTATTTAGTTGTTCATCTTTAATTGTATAGCGAGGAAAATTTTGTTGAGACTCTCCTGTATTATAAAGGATATATCTTGCATTAGCTTGGGCGATTAAGTTCTGTAAAGTAGAATCCGATTCTAACACCTGATAGCTTTCTTCAATATGTTCTATATTCATAATAAATCGGGATTAGCAATTAATTCTTCTGCCTTTACAAATACGGATTCAATAAATCCTTCTGGGTCATCAATACCAACAGAAATAAAAACCAAGTTAGGGTTATCACTACTCAAATGCGTTTCTACTTTTTCAGAGGTATCTGTATTGCTTAATAACAGGCCTGCATAAATCAAGTCACCTCTATCCTTTATGTCTTGTACTATATAATCATCTAACTTTCTCGCAAGGGGCTCATCTGTTTTAGCAATTTCTTCTACTAAAAAAGTATATGATAAAGGAAGCATGTCCTTACTTAAAGAATCAGTTATATCACCAATAACGGCTTTTGACGGGGTTTTCCGAAATTTGGATTCTCCTAAATAAATTTTTATTTTTTCATTACCATTTTCTTCAAATAAATCGACCATCAAAGTATCATCTCCCTTGATTGCTTGATCTACATTTGGATTATATTTTAATTTGAAAACTTTTATAAATTCTTTTCTTTGTGTTGTTTGAAGATAGTCTGTTAGAAGAACTTCGGTCGCATTACCTTTTTTTACCTTATCTGCAATTGGTAATTTTCTATGTTGTTCTGCGTATTGAGGAAAACCTAAACTTCCATATTTTTCTTTCAATCTATCTATTCTAAATTGAGTATAATGATGATCAATTATCTTTCTTGCCATCCATTCAATTAACTCATCATCCACTTCAATAGATTCCGTCAATTCTCTATGACATTTTGTATCGGAATCAGGAATGTCTTTTGCAGCAAGCCATTTACCAAATGGATGCGTATTATCAGGATGCTCACCTATTAACCGTATTTGTTTCGTCATAAACTTTACTTTAGATAAATTGAAGACCCACAAAGTTAGCAAATAACTGAAATTCAGAAAGAATAATTCCTTATAACTTTAGCAATCATTAGTTTTCATACGATTCGTATTGACTTCAATGCCACAAGTCGCCAATTCAATTCCTTAACAACCCACACTGCCAACAATCAGATAGTTACAGTGGAAACCTATTTACTTTCGCTTTTCAAACTCATAAAAGCGATTTTATTATGCAACAAGAAGATGATCTCCGGGGATTGGCAAAAGTCATGGACTTTATGCGTGCCCTCAGTACTTTATTTGTAGTAATCAACATCTATTGGTTTTGTTACCAGCAGATGGTAAATTGGGGTATCAATATCGGTGTGGTCGATAAGATACTCGTTAATTTTGACCGCACGGCGGGTTTATTCCATAATATCCTTTGGACTAAACTCTTTACCATAGTATTCCTCGCCCTTTCCTGTTTGGGAACAAAGGGAGTTAAGGAAGAAAAAATCACATGGAACAAAATCATAGTGTTCCTGTCAGCCGGATTCGTGCTATTCTTTTTTAACTGGTGGCTTCTGGATTTACCCTTGCCACTGGAAGCCAATGCCGGTTTTTATATGTTGACGATGTCCGTAGGGTACATTTTCCTATTGATGGGTGGAACATGGATGTCGCGCCTACTCAAAAACAACATGATGGACGACGTGTTCAATGTCGAGAACGAATCCTTTCAACAAGAAACTCGCCTGATGGAAAACGAGTATTCGGTAAACCTGCCTACACGTTTTTATTACCGGAAGAAATGGAATAACGGCTGGATTAATGTCGTGAACCCGTTCAGGGCTTCAATCGTATTGGGTACGCCCGGATCGGGCAAGAGTTATGCCGTTGTTAATCAATACATAAAACAGCAGATTGAAAAGGGATACTCACTCTATTGCTATGATTTCAAGTACCCCGACCTCTCAACAATAGCCTATAACCACCTATTAAACAATCAGGGCGGTTATAAGAAAGTTCCTACATTTTACGTGATTAACTTCGATGATCCGTCCCGCTCGCACCGTTGTAACCCGCTTAATCCGTCATTTATGAATGATATTGCTGATGCTTACGAGTCGGCTTATACTATAATGCTCAATTTGAACCGGACGTGGGTGCAAAAGCAGGGCGATTTTTTTGTCGAATCCTCGATTATTCTTTTTGCTGCTATTATTTGGTATTTACGCATTTATAAGGACGGAAAGTATTGCACCTTTCCTCACGCCATTGAATTTTTGAATAAACGATACGAAGATATTTTCCCTATCCTAACCTCTTATCCGGAGTTGGAAAACTACCTTTCTCCTTTCATGGATGCGTGGCTCGGTGGTGCAATGGAGCAGTTGCAGGGACAGATTTCATCGGCTAAAATACCGCTTTCCCGTATGATTTCGCCACAACTTTATTGGGTCATGTCGGGCGATGAATTTTCATTGGATATAAATAACCCCGAAGAACCGAAAGTATTATGCGTAGGCAACAACCCCGATAGACAAAACATTTACGGAGCGGCATTAGGACTGTATAACAGTCGTATTGTGAAGTTAATCAACAAAAAGGGACAACTGAAAAGCAGCGTGGTAATTGACGAGTTGCCGACAATTTACTTCAAAGGCTTGGACAACCTGATAGCGACCGCCCGAAGCAATAAAGTAGCCGTATTGCTCGGTTTTCAGGACTTTTCACAGCTAAAACGCGACTATGGAGATAAAGAGGCCGCTGTCGTGATGAACACGGTGGGCAATATTTTCAGCGGTCAAGTCGTAGGCGACACTGCCAAAAACCTTTCGGAGCGTTTCGGAAAAGTGTTACAGAAACGACAGTCTATGACAATAAACAGAAACGACAAGTCCACATCCATATCTACGCAGCTTGACAGTTTGATTCCCGCCAGTAAGATAGCCAATCTAACACAAGGTATGTTTGTGGGTGCAATCGCCGATAATTTCGACGAGAGAATAGAACAGAAAATTTTCCATGCAGAAATAGTAGTAGACAACGAACGGGCAAAGCGGGAAACCGCCAAATACCAGCAGATACCCGTTATTGCCAACTTTGTCGATGAGGACGGAGTGGACAGGATGAAGGATATGATTAAAGAAAATTACGACCGCATCAAAGAAGAAACACGCCAAATAGTCGATAAAGAATTGGAAAGAATTAAGAACGACCCAACACTATGTAAACCCTTACCGGAGCAGGAATAAATGTGCAGTATAAAATTAACTCCTACATTTTAAATAGTTGTAGGGTTTTCTTAGTAAAGGACACTACCATTATTTTCCTATTTCTTCCGCCTCTTGAGGTTGTTTTTCTTCTCCAAAATTCTCAGGCAGGTATTCCTTGTATTTTGCTCTCAGATATTCAAGTCCTTCATTATTATCCTGTAAAGAGATATTAAGTTTTTCTTTTATAAACTCATGCCTCAATTTTGCATCTGTGATGATATCTCCCCACCTCAAAACATATACATCAAAATTATCTCCTTCTGAAACATGACCATATTTCCTATGTTTCTGATTTATCAAAGGCTCTAATTCCGGCTTTATTTCTTTAGTAATCAGATAGAACTTCCATCTGGTTTTGTCTTTAGGAAATCTGGCATCATTAGCTACTCTTGCTGCGTAACCCTCTATCTGTCCTTTTTCTTTAATCCCTGCATCTACAGTGGGTTTCTTCAACTCAATGACCAAGTTTTCTTTACCTCTTTTACCTAAACTGTATTGCTGCCAGAGGCAAACATCTGGTATTGTTTGTAAATCCCCATTATCTTCAGACTCCACAACTTCTTCAAAATCCTCTCGCTCCAAGTGGTCTTTGATATATGCTTTCAAGACATTTTTTAAAGAAATGTCATCAACCCCATAAGTATATTCATCTCCAAAAATCCAAGTTTCTCTGACAATAATTTTATGAAGGTGTTTTCTTTCTTTTACATCTTTATTGAGTTCTTTATCATATACGAGTTGTTCTAATCCCTGCAAGAAGTTTAACCTGTTCTTGATTTCAGTCATGGTATCAATTATGCAGGATAATGATGTGTCTTCCAGAATATCTGCAAGCTCATTCTGCTTATCCTTTGGGAGTTCAATAACTTCGCTTAAAATTCTTTTTAGATTAACAGACCCTGACTCCAATGCCTCTTTAATAAGAGATAATGTGAGCTTTTTCCCTTTATTATCCTGATCGCCAAAAGAGGGAAGATATTCATTTACCTGTAATGCAACTATATCAAAAACCTGCCTTGTAGATTCTTCAACGATATTCTCTGGCTTATTCTCGTATGGATAGATTTTCTCTCTCTTTAATTCCTCTATAAATTCTTTAGAATAAAGATGCAGTCTGTCTTTCAAATATTGTCGGGCTATCTTTTTAGCATCATTATATGCTACATTCAAATCCTCATTCATTTCCCCCATATTCAAGGTGTTTTCCCTGTGGAGTTGCTCTATATAGACAGATTGAATGAAGATTGAGATAGGAAGAGAAGACCTAATACCTAAATTATATTCAAGAAAAGGTATGCCCTTAGTGTTGCAAAAATATGTTTTTTTCTTATTGTCAAATTGCCACTCAATAATCTTTACAACAAATGAATAAGTGAGGTTATTTATTTCATATTTCAAAGTTTCTTCATATGTATTCTTAATCAGGGAATCAAAATTCAGCTCATTGCCATTAAAGAATATCTTAAAGTTTTGATAATTAATCCAAAATGAAGCGAATTTTTCCTCTATTTCTCTTCTATTTTTTAGGTTAAGTCCTTGTTCTGCATTAACATCATTGACATTTTGAATTAAAACCCTGAACCCTTGAGAACCTTCCCCTTTCGGTAATTGCTTTAAATCACTTATTTCTGAATGAGATAACTGGCTATTACTGACCTTTACTGTAAAAGTCTTATAACTATCATCATCCTTATAAATACTGAAAAAAGTAACTAAATCTCCTAAGGCTAAACTTTTAAATCGACCCTTTCCCTCTTTACCATGATATGATCTACCTCCAGGGCTTTGCGTTGTATATTTCTTCTCAGAACCACCTAATTTGCCAAATACGTTTTTGGCTTTTTCATATGATAATCCATGCCCATTGTCAATTATCTCTATTTCATTATATCCACCCAAACCATTCTTCTTATAGTTAATGTGAATTTCTGAGGAATCAGCATCAATAGCATTCCAAATTAATTCACAAAGAGCAGTTATCCCACTTGCTTTGGTAAGAGATTCTATATGGTCATGTTCAACCCCTAAGTCTATTATTGTTGGCATACTTATCAGAATTAAAAAACAAAATTACATAAAAATCAGGGATTAGAAGTCTGATTACAAACTATATTTTTGAAATTTAATTCAGTAATCTTTTATTTTCTCTATCTCCAAATGGAAACCCTACACCCGTATTGGTCGGTTTTAATCCGTATTTCTCCATTATCTCGTCCAACAATCCTTCATCCAAGTGCAGAAATGCCCCGAATAACGGGTAATCCGTCAGTCCGAAACCAATCATTATCCCGTCTTTTTCATCTTCCATACCCTGCATGAATACAAAGTAATTGTGCGGATTGGCTCCGTCCATATTGAACATTATTTCCTCATCCGACAACTCCGGTGGAGTAACCCCTTCAATCATCAACTTATAATAATCGTAATCCACCCATCCCTGACTGCGGAAAGATGAGAACAGTTCCCTTAACTGCTCTGTGGACAAATGCCTGATAGAATAAAATTGCTCAATCATACCTTAAAAATATCTCTCCCCAAAGGTAGGCAATATAACCGGGTAAGGGAAAAGCCATTGCATAATTTCCTCTCGGTACTAATACTTTGATGCCACAAGTTGCCAGTTGTTTTCCGCAAGCAACAGTACAGATTTCAACCCTTTTACATACAAGTCATTAAGTCTAATTTCGCCTACGCACCGCTATTGGTGCGAACTAAAAACATTCGTAAATATGGACGAAAAATTAAAGAACGATGCCAAAAAAGTAATGCTCGTTCAAGATGCAAGCAGCGGCCAACTGAAAGCCGTTACCGATGTGGATAAGGACGGAAACATTCAGACCGTCGAACCCACTAAAGCAAATCTGGCTTCCCTGTTGAATGTGAACACGAACGATTCTTTCATTGAAGCCTTTTTCAAAAAGATGATGGAGCAGGCGGATAATCCGGCACATTCAGGGTTATCCAATCCCATCAACAAAGTTTTTATCATGACCGAGAGCGTTTTTAACAAGCTCGTCAAGATGAACTTTCCACCCGAAGAACTGGAAAAGTACCGTGTCGATCCGGCAGTAGAACTGGCAGCCCGACAAGGACTGAACCCCAAAGTACAGCAGGGTGGCGGCGATACCACTTCCCAATCGACTTTCCAACCGATGGACGTAAGCAAAATCGACCGGGCAGATTTGGAACGCAAAGGGATTAAGTGGGAAGATGTGGAGCCCCACCTGAAAGCGATGTCCTACGGCCATAAGTCCAACAAGATGGTTGAAATGAATCCCGAAATGGAACCCGGCGGTATGCGCGTCCCCACAAAAGGGCGTATCTCGCTGGAAGAACAGGCGGACGGCTCAATCAAGGCTATTCCACATTACCACCAAGAAAAGCCGAATCTGGATGCACCCCTGCATGGCACAAAGCTCGATGATGAAGCAAAAGCCAATCTACTGGCTACGGGCAATGCCGGAAAAGTAATTGAACTGGAACTTGCCCCCGGCAAAAAAGAACCTTGTTATGTTACCCTCGACAAAATGACGAACGGATTGGAAGTCTTGCCCGTCAGTCGGATCGGCCCGATTGACAAAATCAAAGGTGTCGAACTTACCGAAGGGCAGAAGTTGGACTTTGCCGCAGGACGGAAAGTGTTAGTCGAGGGCATGACTTCCCGCAGTGGAACAAAATTCGACGGCTATGTTCAGGTCAATGCTGCGGACAAGAAATTCGACTTTACCTATGACGGCTTAGACCGTAACCGCTACTCTCAGGAGAATAAAGAAATCCGCCAACAGAAAAAGGTGGAAGATCAGGAAACAAAAAAAGAGGTTTCACAGGGCGAGGATAAAAAAGAAATTTTTATCCCTAAAAAACTATTGGGGGTTGAGCTTGACGAAAAGCAGATTAAATCATTGGAGGCGGGTAAAGCCACCTATGTGAAAGCCATGATGAAAGACGGTCAGGATCAGCCTTTCAATGCGTGGGTTAAACCGAACTACGAAAAAGGCAAATTGGACTTTTTCAAATGGAATCCCGACTACGCCAAGAAACAGGGTGCAACAGTAAAACCCACTGCCGAGAGCAAAACACAGGTCGCCGTCAATTCCGAGGGTAAGACCAACGAAGCAACCAAGAAAGTGGACAAGCCACTTCAACAGGGGCAGCAGAAACCGACCGAAGGCCAGCAAAAGAAGCAAGATGAGAACAAGCAGCGGCAAAATCCCTCAAAACGGCAGTCTGCACGAAAAGCAAAGAGAAGCCCCAAAATTTCCTAATCCATTTATTCACAATAATAAAAAATAGAAAACAATGAAAGTATGTATTGCAGAAAAACCCAGCGTAGCACGTGAGATAGCGGCTATCGTGGGAGCAACAACAAAGAAAGACGGATATTTAGAAGGCAACGGTTATGCCGTTACATGGGCGTTCGGCCATCTGGTCGGACTTGCGATGCCCGAAGCCTACGGTTTCACAGGGTTTAAGGCGGAGAATCTGCCGATACTCCCCAAAGAGTTTATCCTCCAACCCCGACAGATTAAAGAGGGCAAGGAATATAAGAATGACCCCGGTGCACTGAAACAGCTAAACGTAATTAAGGAGTTATTCTCCCGTGCCGACCGGATTATCGTTATGACCGATGCCGGACGGGAGGGAGAACTTATCTTCCGTTTTATATACAATTACCTAGATTGTAAAAAGCCGTTCGACCGCCTTTGGATCAGCAGTCTGACCGACCGTGCCATTCGTGAGGGACTTCAAAACCTCCGTCCGGGCAGCGATTACGATAACCTGTACCTGTCTGCCCGTGCTCGAAGTCATGCAGATTACGTTGTGGGAATTAATGCCAGCCAGGCATTAAGTATTGCCGCCGGAAGCGGTGTATTCTCTCTCGGACGGGTTCAAACACCTACATTGGCGATGATATGCAGCCGCTATCTGGAAAATAAGGATTTCAAACCGCAGACCTATTTCCAACTCAAACTGCATACAGCCAAAGATGCCACCTCTTTTTCAGCCCTGTCTTTGGAGAAGTATGATATCCGGACAAAAGCGGATGAATTTTACGCCCTTGTAAATTCCGGCGGTACGGCAAATGTGGTAAGTGTGGAACGCAAGGAAGCCAATCAGGAACCACCATTATTATATGACTTGACTACTTTGCAAAAAGAAGCCAACAGCAAACACGGTTTTTCAGCAGATAAAACGCTGACGATAGCGCAAGCGCTCTATGAAAAGACCGTACTTTCCTATCCCCGTACCGGAAGCCGCTATATCTCTACCGACGTATTCGATGAAATACCGCAGCTACTTGCCAGTATGAAAAGCTATTCCCGCTTTTCCGCTTACGCCGCTTCAATGGAGAATGCCCCACTTAATATCCGCAGTGTGGACGACAAGAAAATTACCGACCACCATGCGATCATCATTACCGAGAACAAGCCCGGCGAACTTTCACCCGATGAACGCATCATCTACGAAATGGTTGCCGGACGTATGCTGGAAGCATTTTCTAAAAAGTGTAAGAAAGAAAATACAGTTGTTTCCCTTGAATGTGACGGAGTAACATTTACGGCACGGGGAAGTATTATCCTTTCTGCCGGATGGCGTGGCGTATTTGGCACACAGGAAGAAGAAAAAGAGGAAGATACCACCGTACTGCCCGACATTGTTCAAGGCGACAGCCTGCCTGTGAAAGGTTGCGATATATTGGAAAAGCAGACCAAACCCCGTCCATTGCATACGGAGAGCAGCCTGTTATCCGCAATGGAAACCTGTTCCAAAGAAGTTGAGGACGAAGCCGAACGTGAAGCTCTCAAAGAATCGGGGATCGGAACGCCTGCCACTCGTGCAGCCATTATCGAAACGCTATTCTCCCGCGAATATATTGTACGCGAAAAAAAATCACTTGTACCCACCAATAAAGGATTGACCGTGTATCTGGCCGTTAAGGATAAGAAAATTGCAGATGTTTCGATGACTGGAGAGTGGGAAAGCGCACTGAATAAAATCGCTTTGGGAGGAATGGATGCGGATACTTTTCACAAGGGTATAGAAGTATATGCCGCACAGATTACAACGGAGCTGCTCACTATTTCTATCGAGGGAGCGAGCAATCGCACCAGATGTAAATGCCCTAAGTGCAGCGGGCAGGTGGTTTTCTATCCCAAAGTTGCTAAATGCCAGAATCCCGATTGCGGACTGAAGATATTCCGCTCCATTGCAGGAAAGGATCTGACGGATGCACAATTATCCGAACTTTTCGGTAAAGGGAAAACCGGATTGATAAAAGGCTTCAAGAAAAAAGCCGGAGGAACTTTCGATGCTATTATTGCTTTCGACAGTGAATATAAAACCGTTTTTGAATTTCCGAAAAACAAACCGGGTAATGCAGGGAAAGGGAAAAAGCGGAAATAATAGTATATTTGCCACTAAGATTCTAATCATAGCATTGTTTTTTAAGACGTGTTTTGAAAGGAATTTTAGTGGTTGGCGCTTCGGGTGGGAATCCGGAGCGCCTTTTCGCTTTCCCCCTCTCCATATTTTCAACCACTAAAATTCCAATGTTATGGCAAAGAATAATTCATCGCCACAGGGCGAACTATCCTATTACGGCCTATCCCTCTTATCGTATCTACACGACAGTCATCCCGACAAAACCGGGGATAAGGCATTTATAACAAAGCGTTCTGACCTCGCCGCAGGGGTTTACAGCGAGGCAATCCAAAACGGACTTACCCATATTGAAGCGGAAGAACTGGCAAGCGCCGAACTATACCGGAACTTGCATTTTTCCGCTTACAACACCCTTGTAAATATACTCTGGGATGAGTTTCCGGTGGAAATACCCGAAAATTCCGCCCGTAAGGTCGCCCTGCAGGTTTTACCGCTATGCGGTAACGTGCTGGCAAAATACACCCTGACGGATGATTTTGCCGACACTCCTGCATACGACCTCTTATACACGGAACTAACGGGAACCATTCAAATACTTCTGGAAGATGGCGCGGTTTAATAAAACGGCGCACCTTCGCCAGAATATCGACGCGATAAAGGCAGCCTTTACGCTCGACCGGGAAAAACGGGAAGCCACCCCGGAGGAAAAAAAAGTTTTGCAGGCATACAGCGGTTTTGGAGCAATTAAGGAAGTGATAGACCCACTGCCGAAAGACGGTGGGAAAACCACACCCTTAACCCCTCTTATAGAAGAACTACACATTGTCCTCAAAGAAAATACCACTAACGAAAAAGAGTATAGGCTGTATTTGAATGGCATCAAAGATTCCATTCTGTCAGCTTTTTATACTCCGCCCGTCATTGCCGACACCCTGATTGTATCGTTGGCGCAAAGCGGTGTTACGCCCCTTCGGGTAATAGACCCCAGCGCCGGAACGGGCGTTTTTGCCGACAGTCTAAGGGAATCCGCTCCTGATGCAGAAATGACATGTTTTGAAAAAGACCCGATGACAGGCATGATACTTAAACACCTGCGCCCGGAGGATAATGTAAGGGTACAGGGATATGAAGCCATCGAGCCGAAGTATTCCGGCTATTACGATGTGGCGGCCAGTAATATCCCTTTCGGTGATGTAGCCCTTTTCGACCCGTCTTTCTCAACAAGTACCGACCCGTCCCGTCGGCAGGGTACACAGACACTGCACAACTATTTCTTTATGAAATCGGTTGATACCGTCCGTGATGGCGGTATCATCGCCTTTATTACTTCACAAGGCGTTCTCAACTCCGAACAAAACCGACCTGTTCGTGAATGGCTTGCGGACAGGTGCGATGTGGTTTCTGCTATACGGTTACCAAATAATTTGTTTACCGACCATGCCGGAACGGAAGTCGGTAGCGACCTCATTGTATTGCAGAAACGACCGCCGGGCGAATATCCCGTAACACAGCGACAGACGGATTTTATCGAATCCCGCAAGCTGTCAAACGGTATTTCCATAAATAACCTGTTCCAACAGTTAGACAGGGTTATCCAAACCGATGCCAAAGTCGGAACAGACCCTTATGGCAAACCCGCAATGGAATTTACCCATTCCGGTGGCGAAACAGGTATCGCCGGAGACTTGCGCCGGATGCTGGTCGAGGACTTTTCCAAACACCTCGACCTTGATCGCTACCTTTCTTTTGCTCCTAAAATTGCGGAGCAAACGCAAGTAAGAAATGAAACTGCTCCGCAAGTTAAATCGGAGCAAAGTATAACAGTGGACATTGCAGATGCTTCAAACAAAGTGGAAGCCGACGTTTCCACCTCGCACCTTCAAAGACCACAGGGGAAAGAACGACTGCCAAACGACCTTAATCCCCTTTGGCAGACGGATGACCTTGATCCGTTTTGGCAAGCCGTAGAGGAACACTTTGAAGATTTAGACAATCGAGGTAATACCCAAACGATTACACTGGAACAGGATGCTATCGCAAAAGCACGGGCGGAAGGATATAATTTTAATACAAGCACCGGGGAACTGACTCCAATAGAGAGTACAGGGGAGATTATTTCACCTGTTGAACAAGATAATGACCCTACACCGGATGACCTTGCGGAGTTCGGGGCATGGGCTAATGAAAGTGATCGTCGCTTTATAGAAGAATACCCGCCAACACCGGATGATTACGGGATTATTGAGCCTGCCCCGGAAACACCTGTTCAGGCGACTATGGAGCCTAAACAAAACGTAGAGAATGCCCCGGTAGGTAATTTTAGCGGAACGCTGTTCGATATGGATGATCCCCCTATTCTCGCAAAGCCGACTACGGAGGCCGCCCCGCAGGTAAACGTACAGAAAGAACCGCTAATTACCCTCTATGATCTGTTCGGTTTTTCCGAAGAAGAACGCAATCAAAGCCGTCCCCGCAAGCGAAAAAAAACTGTCAAACCTAAAAAGAAACAGGAAGAAGAGCGTTTTATCGACTGGCGTGAGGAAATACAAATTAACGCCCATCGTGAGCGTGAAGAAAAAGAGCGGCAACAGAAAGATCAGCAACCGGAACGAGCATCGGCAGACAATACACCACTTGTTTATCCGGTTGAAGATGCCCGCAGAGTGGAACAACAGGAAGCCTTACGGCGGGAACAGGAACGGGAAGAATACCTGAAACCGATCCCGTTCAAAGCGGAAATACTGCCGCATTACCGTGAGGGTTCACTCGTTTCGGATGAACACAACCGTATCGGCTATCTGCGGGATATGGACGGCTTACAACCTATATTCCACCCACTGGAACTAACCGAAACACAGGGGAAGAAAGCCTCTATCTACGTCGAAATAAGAGATACTTATTACCACCTCTATCAGAATGAAGCCGAACGGTTGGAAGCCAATCCCGCCCTCAGGGAAATGCTAAATCGCCTGTACGACAACTTTACAGACCGTTTCGGCAGGTTGAACGAGAAGAAAAACCTCGACCTGATTAAAATGGACGCGAGGGGAACGGAAATCCTTTCCCTCGAACGCTATATTGACGGGGTAGCGCAGAAAGCCGATATTTTCCATCATCCGGTAGCGTTCAATCCTAATGAAATTACCGAAGCTGCCGATGCCCGTGAAGCGTTGGTCGCCAGTTTAAACAGATACGCCGGGGTGAATCTGGAATATATGGCGGGGCTTACCGGAGGAACAAAGGATAATATTCTGGAAGAACTGCACGGCAGTATCTATTTCAACCCGGAAATTAACGGCTATGAAATTGCCGATAAATACATAGCCGGAAATGTCATAGAGAAAGCAGAACGGGTAGAGCGCTTTTTAAATGATAATCCTAACCACATTCCCGCAGCGGATTCTCTGCGGGCGCTTCAAGAAGCCACCCCGAAACCCATTGCCTTTGATGATCTTGATTTTAATTTTGGCGAACGCTGGATACCCAAAGGTATTTATGAAAAATATGCATCGCATCTGTTTGATGCGGATGTTTCGATAAACTTCGCACCCAATATCGACGAGTACAGCGTAAAGGTTGACAGGACGAACGTAAAAATAACCGATCAGTATGCCGTGAAATCACAGAGCCGTACATTTAACGGCATACACCTAATGAAACACGCCCTGCAAAACACTTCGCCCGACATCACCAAGAAAGTGAATAAGCTGATTGATGGTAAAATGCAGGAGGTAAAAGTGCGTGACCCGGAAGCGATACAACTCGCCAACTCCAAGATAGATGAAATGCGGAACGGTTTTTCCGATTGGTTGCGCGACCAGTCACCGGAATTTAAGGACAGGCTGGCTGATCGCTACAACCGCACCTTCAACTGTTTTGTGCGTCCCAACTATGACGGTTCGCACCAAACCTTTCCGGGGCTTGACCTGAAAGGATTAGGCATAAAAGACCTCTATAAAAGTCAAAAAGATGCCGTTTGGATGGATAAATTATTGGGCGGAAATATTTGCGACCATGAGGTTGGCGGTGGTAAAACCCTGATTATGTGTTGCGGTGCAATGGAGAAAAAACGGCTTGGACTGGCCAACAAACCCATGATCACAGGCTTAAAAGCCAATATACATGAGATAGCCAAGACGTTTTGCACCGCCTATCCGAACGCAAAGGTTCTTTATCCCGGCAAGGAAGATTTTACTCCCAAAAACAGGGAGAGGATCTTCCGCGAGATAAAGAACAACGATTGGGATGCTGTTATCCTGACACACGAACAGTTTGCCAAGATACCGCAATCCCCGGAACTGCAACGGGAGATATTACAGACCGAACTCGACAGCGTGGAGGAAAATTTGCAGGTACTCAAAGACCAGGGCAAAGAAGTTTCCCGTGCCATGCTGAAAGGTTGCATAAGGCGTAAACTCAATCTGGAAGCCAAGCTGCAAACGGTTATGCACACCATCGAAAACCGTAAGGATGATACAGTCGATTTCAAACACATGGGTATAGACCACCTTTACGTCGATGAATCTCACAAATTCAAGAACCTTACGTTCAATACCCGCCACGACCGGGTAGCAGGATTGGGAAACCCCGAAGGCTCCCAACGTGCGCTGAATATGCTTTTTGCCATCCGTACCATTCAGGAACGCACGGGCAGGGATTTAGGCGCAACTTTCCTTTCGGGAACGACCATTTCCAATTCACTGACGGAACTCTATTTGCTGTTCAAATACCTCCGTCCGCAGGAAATGGAACGCCAGAACCTCAAAACCTTTGATGCGTGGGCAGCCGTTTTTGCTAAAAAGTCCATTGATTACGAGTTTTCGGTAACCAATGAGATTGTGCAGAAAGAGCGTTTCCGATATTTTATCAAAGTGCCGGAACTGGCGGCTTTTTATTCCGAGATCACCGACTTCCGTACAGCCGCCGATATCGGCATAGACCGCCCAGAGAAGAATGAGATATTGCATAATATACCGCCCACACCCGACCAAACGGCATTTATTGACCGTTTGGTGCAGTTTGCCAAAACAGGCGATGGAGAACTGCTCTATCGTGGTAAACTGACCGACAGGGAAGATAAAGCAAAGATGTTGATTGCTACGGATTACGCCCGTAAAATGTCGCTCGATATGCGTATGGTCGATCCGATACGCTTCGGCGACCATGTGGACAATAAAGCCAGCCATTGCGCACGGATGATTGCCGATTACTATTATAAGTACGACCAACACAAGGGTACACAGTTCGTATTCTCCGACCTCGGCACTTACAAAGCTGGGGAGTGGAACGTATATAGTGAAGTAAAGCGTAAATTGGTAGAAGATCACGGCATACCAGCCCATGAGGTACGCTTTATTCAGGAAGGCGCCAGTAGCGAAAGTATGCGCAAGCGCATGATAGAGGAAATGAAAGAAGGCAGAATCCGTGTCATGTTCGGCTCGACTGAAATGCTTGGAACAGGCGTAAATGCACAGAAAAAGTGTGTTGCCATTCATCATCTCGATTGCCCGTGGCGACCGTCAGACCTGACCCAGCGCGACGGGCGGGGCATCCGCACAGGCAACGAGGTCGCCAAATACTATGCCGATAATAAGGTGGATGTTGTTCTCTATGCTGTCGAAAAATCATTGGATGCCTATAAATTCGGGTTACTCCATAACAAAGAACTTTTTATTCAGCAACTAAAAACCAACAATATGGGCGCACGCACCATTGACGAGGGCGCAATGGATGAGAAGACAGGTATGAACTTCTCCGAATATGTGGCTATCCTTTCCGGTAATACGGAATTATTGGAGAAAGCCCGTCTGGAAAAGAAAATCACCACATTGGAAAGCGAACGGCAGGCATTCGTGCGGGGTAAATCATCCAGCCGTTACAAGTTGGATGAGATTCTGCAAAAAGTGGAGAAAAATAGTGGTTTGATTGAACGCATCGGTAAAGACCTGGAACATTTCAAAAGCCAGGTACAATTAAATGAGGACGGCTCGTATAAAAATCCTATCCAACTGGATGGTGTTCAGGGCGGCGATATTAAGTTTATCGGCAAACACCTGAATCATATTGCCGATACCGCCCGCACCGGAAATGAGTTTGATAAGATTGGTAGCTTGTATGGTTTCGACCTGCTTGTAAAAAGTGAAACTTCTCAAAAAGAAGGATTTGATGCTGTGCAGAACCGTTTCTATGTTCGTGGCGAAGGTGATTACCTGTATCAGTACAACTATGGTAATCTTGCCTCTGATCCACGTTTGGCAGCACAGAATTTTATCAATGCACTCGGAACCATTGAACCGACGCTTGAAAAATTCCAAAAGGAGAATGAGAAACTGTCGAAAGATATTCCCACACTCAAAGACGTGGTGGACGGAACATGGCGCAAAGAACCGGAGCTGGCTTCTCTCAGGGCTGAACTGACGGATTTAGACCGGAAGATACAGCTTTCCCTCAAACCGATAGAAGAAAGCGAGGGACAGCCTGTAAACGAGGTTGAAGAGAACAAAAAACAATCCCAGGAAGATAACCGCCAACCTTCTCTGGGCAACGGACAGCCTTACATTCCGGCACGGCTCAGGAAAATAGCTGACAGTTCCGGCGGACGCATTGTTCTTGGCAGCGTTCCACGCTCTCATGCCGATACGGATAATCCTTCCAAAAGCAGCATGAAAATCTAAAGAGAAAGCCGTCGAAACAAAAAATCGACGGCTTTTCTCACTCCGGCTGAACATGTTTTATTTGTTGCCTTTCTTATTCATATTCCGAAAACTGCTGAAATGTTTTTCAATAAACCGTATGACATCGGATTCCTTATAATAGGTTTTGTGGTATATCATCTGAAAGGGCAACTCGCCGGAAGAACGATAGCGTTGCAGGGTGCGTTTGCTGACGTTCAGCATTTGGCAAAGGTCGAAATTGTCCAGCAGCATATCGCCATCGGGAAGCAGTGTTCTGCTTTGCACAGATGCGGGCGACTGCATCTTTTCGAGCCTGTCGAAACGCTCCATAATACGCCACATCCAACTGTCAAAATGTTCCTTGTCTATAAACATAATCAATCTTTAGGCAAAGTCATCAATCCTTTGGCGTCCAATTCGTCCAGCGAACCGCTACTGCGCTGGATGCGTTTTTCTTCCAACAGTCGCTTTATCTCCGAAATGGTATAATAGGTTTTCCTACCTATTAGTGAATAGATAATCACTCCATTGCTTCGATAACGTTGCAAAGTACGTTTACTGATTTTAAGATAAGCACAGACAACCTCATTGTCCAGCCATATTTCCTGCAAAGGAGATTTTTCAGGTTCCATACGGCAGATATGTTTCTCTATGGCCTCTATCTTGTCCATAAGCTCCCGGAAAGCTCCCGATTTCATAATTATTACGTCCATAATTCTTTGTTTTATTGATACTTTGCAAAGGTCGGGAGTATAAATCACCTGTATTGACAACTTGGGTAAACTATTTTTAGACTATTTTCTTTTACCGTGATTACAGGGCTTTATTGTATTAGAAAAATTTGTTTTTCTACATGATATTCCAATGGGAAATTGGGTATTATTTCTCTTTTGTTGCAGTAAAACAGTTGATATTCAGTGTGTTCTCGGATTGTATATTTAACCTCTTTTCGACAGAAAATTCAGAAGTGACAAAAATGTCCGTTAAAAGTGGAAAATCGGTTATTGGGTGTTGTAAAAGCAAAAATACTCAATTGGGTATCATTAATAACCTGCTTGCACCCTGAGCAAATGACTTATATAGTCTTCTACGATATTCATCCATATTGATCCCAAGTTGAAGATAGGTTTCATCTATGTTGTATTGAACAGTAGACAAAAAAATCCACTTGATAACTGATAAAAAAATAAGAGAAAGATAAAATTCAAAATATCTACAAAATTCCACCTTTACATTTATACAATATTTATTTGAGATATAATAAAATAAAGAGATTGTATGAATATATAATATAATATCCAAATTGGCTTTTCTTACACTTTTAGTTATAGTACGTATAGTTGTGAAGAAGATGATTATAACTATAACCTGATATAAGAATATATGCGTTTTATGAGACTATTGATGAACCTGATCTTAAAAAGCCTGATACAGGAGCAAAGGTTTATTATTACTGCAGAATATGTATAGACGATCTGTCTGGATATACTTATCAAGGAAACGGTAGGTTTGTTAAAGATGATTTGTCAGCTATCCAGCCTGATGAACAATTTATGATTGGAGAAAACGGTTCTGTATTTTTCATTCCCGAAGATAAAAAGGGAAATGCGACTATTGTTATTGAAAGTAACTATTATAAAAGCAAGATTAAAACAACTTGCTTTTCTTCTCCCGGTAATGGGGCAGGTATTCATACAGTGTTCAAACCAGAATAAATTTAACTGAACACACCAAAAAACATTATTTACAATGTAAGCATTCGGTGTAGGGCGTATTTTCATTGATATGAGTTTCGGGTATTTTTGTGGGAAAAAACCATGTGGAATCTGAAAGAATTTGAAAGAGTTTATGATCGATACCAAAACAGTGGGCTTCAAGTAAAAGATTTTTGTATCAACGAGTGCATCAGCGAAGGAAAGTTTTACTATTGGCAAAGGAAAGTCCGCCGACAAGAAAGACAACAACCCGGCGGTTTCGTCCCCATTGTTTTCAACGCACCGGCAACAGCGGCATGCAATAACGCGGTTACTAAACCGGTAACGGGGAAAGACCACCCATCAACGGGTGGTGATGTCCTGGAAATCGTCTACCCCAATAACGTGGTTATCCGTGTTCCATGCGGGACAGCAGCAGGCTATCTCCAATCACTGGTCTTTTTAAACCGGTAGCCATGTTTAACCTGAACGCCTCGATGCGTTACTGGCTGTATCCATCCCCTACCGACATGAGGAAAGGTTTTTACACTCTCAGTGGACTTGTACATGACCACATGAAGCAGGATGTGCGAAGCGGGGATGTCTTCCTGTTCATTAACCGGCATTGCACGTCCCTGAAAGCCCTGCATATGGAAAATGGCGGCCTGGTCATCTATTACCTTAAACTGGAGGATGGATGTTTCACGCTTCCCGCCATGGAGGAAAACGGGAAGCCGCATCCCTTTTCCTGGCAAAACCTGATGCTGATGGTACAGGGATTGGATGCCGGGGAATACAAACAGAAAAAACGCTGGAAACCTGCGTGAACAAACGTTTTTAGTCTGTTTTTCTATTGGATATGTCATTGGAAATCCGTATCTTTACACTCGTTATCACAAAAGGTAAAGATGCAACAAAACCCGGAAAACCCCAACGAACTTCTAGAACTCCTGCTGGATAAATGCGACCGTTTATATCAGGAGAATATGCTTCTGAAAGGGAAACTGGAAGACCGTACAGATGTTGACGCACTGAAATCCGGCTATGAACGTACCATATCCGAGAAGGATGAAAGGATACTCGACCTTGAGAAGCAGGTAGCCTATCTAAGGCGCCGGATATGGGGCAAATCCAGTGAACGTTTCATTCATGCAGATCCACAGCAACGCCGCATCGATTTTGACGGCCTGGACCTGTTGCCCGAAGAAAAGGAGCTTGCAGAGGCAGCCAAGGCTGAGGTCGAGGCGTTCCGGGAGAGGCGTGTAAAACAACGGGCGAAGAGGAAACCCGTGCGCAAGCCCTTATCCGGAGACTTGCCCCGTGTGGAGGAACATCTTTACCCGGAGGAACCCACGGACAACACGGATGCATGGACCGAACTGGAACCGGAAGTGACGGAGGTGTTGGAACATGAGCCGGGAAAATGCTATGTGCGCAGGATCATCCGCCACAAGTACGTGCGCAAGGATAAAGGGCGACACGATGCCTGCCCGGTAGTAACCGCCCCGCTGCCGACGAAATACCAACCCATAGCACGCAGCTATGCAGGAGCCTCCCTTCTGGCGGAACTGATGATAAACAAATATGTGAACCATCTGCCTTTTTACCGCCAGATACAAATGATGAAACAGTTGGGAGCCAACCTTCCCCCACCCACGGTGAATGACTGGTTCCAGGATACGGCGGACCTGCTCAGGCCACTTTATTACCGGCTCAGGGAACTGGTCCTTGCCACCGATTACATACAGGTGGATGAGACAACCATACCGGTTATCAACAACGAGAAGCACAAGACCGTCAATGGATACATCTGGATGGTGCGTTCCGTCATGGACTCCCAGCACTTCTTCCACTATGACAGGGGCTCAAGGGCGCAGAAAGTGGCGTTGGCCCTGCTGGAGGATTTCCGGGGTGCCTTGCAGACGGATGGCTACGGGGTATACCAGATGTACGAATACAAGAAAGGAGTACTGCCCCTGGGGTGCTGGGCCCATGCCCGCAGAAAGTTTGAAGAGTCCCTGAAGAATGACAGGAACAGGGCTGGATATGCCCTTGAGCAAATCGGTCTCCTCTATGAAGTTGAAAGGGAAGCCGATGACAGGAACCTCTCCCATGATGAAAGGGCGGCCCTCAGACAGAGCCATGCCTATCCGATCATGGTCGCCTTCGAGAAATGGCTGGTAAGCGAATACCCCAAGGTTATGCCCAAAAGCCCGATAGGAAAGGCCCTGAAATATTGCTATGACATATACCACAGGTTGACCCGGTACCATCTCGACGGCAGATACCGCATAGATAATAATTTGGCGGAAAATGACCTGAGAGGCTTGGCGCTGGGACGGAAAAATTACCTTTTTTGTAGTAACCATGACGCTGCTGAAGATGCCGCCGTATTTTACTCCCTGCTGGGATGCTGCAAGGCCGCAGGTGTGAACTTCCGGGACTGGATGGTGTATGTCCTTAGCCATATCCACGATTACGATACTGACTACTCAAGGGACCTGGCCGAACTGTTACCCCGAAACCGGCTTCAAGGAAACTTTTAAAAACTACAGATCGACTCCGAATGTTTTCAAAGTTTTTGAAAGTAAACTTTCCAGAACTCTAAAAACGTAAAAACAAATACGGGGCTCACCGAATGCTTACTTTACAATGAATATACCGATTCTTTCTGGCTTTAATATTACTTAAGAAAAGACTATATACAAAAAGCCTGTCCGCCGTTTTCGACGTATAGCAGGCAATCAAAATGTCACTTTAGAGTAGTTGAAATATTGTTTTGTCTATCGTTGGATAAAAAACGATATATCAATTATCTCCCGATTGAGAGAATAATTATGTTGCAGACATAAAAAGATCACAGGTGATAAAACAGATTATATCATCGTTAAGAAAATAATGTTGGTTTAAAAATATTAATCAGTAATTCACTAAATAAGATAATTGAAAGAATGTAAAATGCCAATGTGAGTGTTATGATGTTAATTCGATTGGTTGAATATGTTCGTTTGCATTTATATTCTGTGTTGAATACACGTGAAAAGTATCGATATAAGCAAAATACTCCGAATCCAATCGCACTACCGGCTATTGCTCCCGCAACTACATCTGATACAAAATGGACGCCCAAATAAACCCGTGAATAAGCCATGGTCAATGCCCAGAGATAAATAACAACCGTATAATATCTGTTTCTGAACAAAAGTGCGGTTAGAGTAGCGAAACCAAAAGCATTTGTCGCATGACCCGATATAAATCCATATTTTCCTCCGGTATATCCATACAATGTCCTGACAGACTCTTCGATGCCCGGATAGTGCGTAGGTCGCAAACGTGCGAAAAGAGGTTTGCAAATCGATGACGAGAATTGGTCGCAGCACACAAAAAGAAGGATAATTGCAGCTAATATCGGAATCCATTCCTGCCACTGCTTTTTATACATAGCAATGAGTAAAAACAAAGCCGCAGGAATCCATATAATACCACCGGAGAACAGCCACATTATACAGTCCATAAAATAGGAATGATTGCCGTTTATCAAGAAAAACAAGTTTTCTTCGTATGGAATAATTCGTTCGTGCATATTGAAAAATTCTCTTCAAAAGTAAGATGCTAATTTTGCGGAAAATTTGAATTTTAGAAATTCATCAAAACATATTTAAACTGTAAAAAATGGAACTATTTTTCGATGTCTTTTCAATACAGCCTGTTAAAGCGACTCATCGTATTTCAAATTTTGCTTGTCGTTATGTTGACTCGAACCGAAATTCCAGATTATACCTATATAAAAAATACGGGGATTACGCCATTGTTCGATACGTTGCTTTAATTGGGGCGTATCTATTGTATATATTTTTTTGAACGTGTTGAACAGGTCGGAAACAGTACCCATAATGGATAAATTGGTTGATGGGATTTCATATTTTGCACCTAAATTGGTGATGAAAGCTCCTTCCCGTTTCCCCTGAGGCAGTAAGGAGGATGATGTATATCGTGAATTAAGTTGAAGCATGGCTCCCTTGAAAATATTGAAATTTGCATTCAAAGCGGAACTCCACGCGATATTATTTTTGTTTTTGCCATATCCGAGTTTTTCGGCATTTATCTGGTCATAGTAAACATTACCGCTAAGATTAATATTCATCCACTTTTTTATGTCCGTATTTATTATTAGTTCTAAACCTGCCGATTGACTTGAGTTTAAATTTTCCTTTGTCGTCAACAGAATAGAATTGTCCAAATACTTTGTAACCGTTGTCAACTTGTCTGCTGTGTAGCGGTAGTAGAGCGTGCCTAAAATGGTTGTTGCACTTTTCCGCCATTGGTATCCCGCTTCTATCGAATGAATTTTCTCCGGCAGCAGATATGGATTTCCGGCTCTCAGGCTTAACGGATTCTGGTATTCAGGAAACGGATTCATGTCGTCGGCTTCGGGACGGTTTACGCGCAGACTGTAATTGAGTTGCAATTCATTGTTGTCGTTAAGTTGGTAGGCTGTATGCAACGTAGGATAAACCATGAAATAATTATTGCTCACAATACTGTCCAAACTGAACAAATGGGATTTTATGTTCATCAACTCGGGACGCAAGCCCATCAACATTCCAAACTTACCGACTTTATATTCCAATGTTGCATAGATGGCATTATTTAGCTGATTATTTGTAAAGTCATTCGTCTTTTGCATATCCGGTACAAAAACTCCATTTTCAAGATTCTGGAAGTGATAATTCAAATCAGTCTGCAAAGCATCCATTTCGTATCCCATAGTCAATTTTATCTTGTCGTTAAACGTCCGGTTATATGTGACTCTGAACAGATGTTGGTAATATGCCTGCCATATCTGTGAGTTATCCTTTGTTTCCGATGTAGTAGAATATATGTTTGTGGTATATTGATTGTCCTCTAACCCCTCAAGAATTGAATAACTGTAATCTACGGAAAGTTCGTTATTATCACCAAAGAGATGGGTATAAACGGCATTGCCTTCCGCTTGATTGGTTTTCTCGTCATCGTGCCGGTAGCGGTTCGCATTATATGTTATAATTTCAGCATCGTCCCTGTTGGTCGTCAAGGTATTTTCTTCGCGTAAAAAACCCCGATGATTATATGCACCGCTCAATTGTAAGGTGTTCGAAGAATCAATATTCCAATCAATGCCTGCACGGATAACGTGCGAAAGCGGATATGCTTTACTGTCGGTATGTTGTGAGATATAAGACAAAATACTGTCATTTTTGATTCGATCGTCCAGTGTTATTCGGTCTCTACGATCTAAACGAATACCGTAGCTTCCATAGAGATTTATCTTGCCTGTATTATAATTCATAGAGGTTGTCGCATTATAACGACCTTCGTTCCCGATATTGGCCATTATGTTTCCGTTAACCCCAACTTTCCGTTGTTTCTTCATCACAATATTGAGAATACCGCTGACACCGTCAGGCTTGTATTGTGCCGAAGGATTGGTAATGATTTCTATTCGTTCGATATCGCCGGCCGGTAGTTGTTGTAGTACTTCCGCTCTTGTTCGGGCATTCATCATGGTGGATTGTTTTCCGTTTATGAGAATCTGCACGTTTTCGTTTCCGCGTAAACTTACGTTTCCTTCCACATCTACTTGTACCGATGGTATGTTCTGCAGTAAATCGCTCAAAGATCCCGAACTGCTCATCAGATCTTGTCCTACATTAAATATCTTTTTGTCAATGCTTTGTATATATGTTGAACGCCTACCCTGTACAACTACTTCATTGAGTTGTTGCGATGACGTTACCAGGTAGAAATTTCCTAAATCAATTGTTTTTTGACTCTTGTTGACTGTAAAGGATGCCGATTTTTGTTTTTCATATCCTATATAGCTAAATACACAATAATATATGCCGTCAGGAAGGGATTGGATCGCAAATTTTCCATTCGAATCGCTAACCGTTCCTGTTACGAATTTGTCCGTTTTTGCCTGATAAACACTTATATTCACATACTCTATTGGAGTATTTGTTTCTTTTTCTAAAACGACTCCTGTTATCATATTGCCTCCTTTGGAAGCTGATTGTACAGACATTGAGTAAATACAAAAAAATAAAATAAAGATTGAATATTTCGATTTCATTTTATATCTCTTAAGTTAAAAAAACACCATGAACTTAGAAGTTTTGAATTATAAAGTCAGAAAAGTATCAATAATATCTAAGATGCCTTCAAGACTTTTATTATTGGTATTTATTCCCACATTCTTTGTTCCATATGGCTGATATCGATCCATATTACTGACAGAAAACAATCCTATTGTTCGGGTTCCGGACGAACTTGCCAGATGCATTATACCGCTGTCTGCTCCAATAAAAAGAGTAGCATTGGCTATCAGAGCTGCAATTTCTCGGAGATCCATACTGTAGAAAGTAGGAGCCTCAAAATTTATCTGGGAGATATTTTCTTTCGGTAAGATTTCTATAATATTATAATTTTGTCCATACCTTTCTTTTAACATTCCATACAAATGACTCCACCATTCTACCGAATAACATTTTGCCTCGGTGGCATATGTATATATACAAATTGTAGCTTTATTATTATTTACGATATTAATTAACAGCCCTTGTCCTCGTTTCTTTTCATTGGAGTCTAACTTCATATCTAATGTAGGAATTGCAGTATTTATTGGGGGATCTATGCCAAGAGATTTTCTTAGGTTATAGACCGAAGTTTTAGCCATATGCATATAATCGCTGTAAATAGTAGCTAATTTTTCATCCATCACTCCAAATATTTTTCTTTCTGATTTAGATAGTTTAGTAGCAAGCTTGCCGGATGAAGATCCATAATCAACATTTATTACAAGATCATATTCTTTTTGCCTTAGACTACACCAGACATATAAATATTGAATAATATTGCGAAATGGCTTTTGAGGTAGTCTTATAATACGATCAATATTCCGATAATTTTTTAATATTGCACAAGCTGCACTTCCCCGAACAAATACGTCTATTTTGCAATTCGGGAAATAGCTTGATATATCCTGAATAATTGGTGTTGTAAGAAGTTGGTTTCCCAGCCTGCTATTGGGCCTGCAAATTAGCACATTAACAATATCAAGATTATTCATACCAATAATATCATCCTTTTGCCCTATAGTCCTTGTAAGAGAATGCATAAAGAGCCTTCTCATCCCATTGATCTTTCCTTTAAATAACATATTAAAATTATAATTTGAAATCGGCTCAAAGATAAATCGGTAACTTTGTAGAAATTTTGAATTATATGAATAGATTCATTATTCAAAATTTCTACAGAATTGGATGTGTAATTTTGAATAAAAACTGGAATTATGTGGAAGTGGTATGCCATACTATCAGCTGTATTTGCCGCATTGACAGCAATATTCGCAAAAATTGGGATTAAAGATGTTGATTCTAATTTGGCCACAGCGATACGTACCTGTGTGATATTGTTCATAACGTGGGGAATTGTCATTGCAAGCAACAGTTTAGGAGGCGTAAAAGAGTTGAGTAAAACCAATTGGGGCTTTCTTGTCCTTTCGGGAGTCGCGACGGGATTATCATGGTTGTTCTACTTTAAGGCCTTACAATTGGGAGAAGCGTCAAAAGTCGCACCAATTGATAAAATGAGCGTTGTGATAACAATCTTCCTTTCATTTATAATCTTAAAAGAACCTGTCAGTTGGAAAGTACTGTTAGGGGGAGGATTGATTGCTGGGGGGGCGTTGGTAATTTTAACGGATAAATAAAGATTATATGAAGATCTTACTAATAGAAGACGAACGCGAACTGTCTAATAACATCGGAACTTATCTGGCATCCGATCATTATTTGTGTGAACAGGCTTTTACGTTTGACGAAGCGTTGGAAAAAATCGATTTATACAGCTACGATTGTATTCTTTTGGATTTAAATCTTCCCGGAGGAGATGGATTGAAGATCCTTGAGGAAATAAAAGCACGTAAAATCGATAGTGGCATCATTATTATATCTGCCCGTGGTGCATTGGACGACAAGATAAAAGGCTTGCAAATTGGCGCCGACGACTATCTGGCAAAACCCTTTCCCCTGCCTGAATTGAGTGTCCGCATTTATGCTTTGATGCGCCGGCAACAATTTTCACATAACAATACGCTGACATCTAACGGCATAACAATTGACTTACTTGCAAAAACCGTAAATGTCGGCAATACCGAAATAATATTAACAAAATCGGAATACGAATTGCTGTTGTTTCTGATAGGAAATAAAAACAAAGTGATTTCAAAAAACGCGATTGCGGAGCATTTGTCTGGAGATATGGCCGATATGCTGGACAGCCACAATTTTGTGTACGCGCATATTAAAAACCTGAAAGCCAAGCTGAACGAAGCGGGCGCAGAAGCCTGCATCAAAACGGTTTACGGCACGGGATATAAATGGGAGGACAAAGATGCGTAGCCTGTTATCGAAAAGTTCTGGACAGTTTCTGATTTTCACAAGCGTGGTTATGATGTGTTGCTTTCCGCTGTTTTTCTACGTGATGAAAAACTTTTATGCGAAAGACCTCGACGAATTAATCAAATTTCGGAGCGAACATTTTGTAGAGACCAATAATTCGACGTTGAAAATTTCGGACATCGACTATTGGAACCGATTCAACGAAGATATGAAGATTTTGCCTTACGAAAATTCGTATCCGTTAAATAAAGTCGTCCAAAAATCGCTGTTCAGCAATGTCGAAAACCACGAAATCGATTACCGCATTTATTACCGCAAAATAAGCATCGAAGGGAAACCGTATGTGTTTATGTCGCAGATTGCAATGATTGAATCGAAAGATTTGTTTCGGACGCTCGGCGTACAATATCTGCTGTTTTTCGTTATTATCGTCATCGGATTGTTGGGTATCCAGTTCGTATTGTCGCGCTGTTTGTGGAAGCCTTTTTACAACAGCTTGAACGAAATTGAAGATTTCAACCTTGAAAAAGGGGAAATTCCCGAATTTGAGAAAACGACGACTACCGAGTTTGCACGATTGAACGGCAACCTCACCAAGCTGATGGAAGAAAATGTGGCGAGTTACAAACAGCAAAAGGAATTTACGGAAAATGCTTCGCACGAACTGCAAACGCCGTTGGCCGTATTTCAATCGCAACTCGATTTGCTGTTGCAGGACGATTCATTAAACGAATCACAAATGAATGTCATAGAATCGCTCTACGATGTTTCGTCCCGATTGACGAGGCTGAACAAAAATCTGTTGCTTTTGTCGAGAATCGACAATTCACAATTCAAAGAGACGATTACGATTGATTTCAGCCAATTGTTGGAGCATCAGCTAATGTATTTCAAAGAATTAGCTTCCAATAATAAAATTACATTATCGGCAGACATTCAAAATGTGTTGAAAATTAAGGCTAATAAAGTATTATTGGAAAGTTTAATAAACAACCTAATTTCGAATGCCATCCGACATAATTATAGTGGAGGGTTTATACATATCGAAGTAAAACACAATATCTTTCAGATCAGCAACAGTGGTCATAAAACTGCATTGGATAAAGAAAAAGTTTTCCGTAGATTCAGCCGTACTTCGGAAGAAAGAAAAGGAAACGGCTTAGGATTATCTATTGTGAATCAAATTTGTAAACTGCACAGTTGGGACGTCAGGTATGATTACAACGATAAAACCCATTGTTTTTACGTCAATTTTTACCCAGAATGAAATTCTAATTCTCTACAAAATCGAACCATTACTTTGCAAAATAAGAATTAGCAAAGTATGGAAACAAAAAAAGATATCAACAAACTTGTTATTGACAATTATTTAAGGCTCAAACCTTCTGTATTCTTTTTACCTGCATTTTTATTGATTACAATCGTTCTTTTTTTGTATAATCAAGACTCACTATCTACTGATGGATATATAAGAATTCAAAAAGAGAGTTTCTTTTTTATTAATTATTATCTGGGGCAATATCCAAATCTGCAATTCAATCTGACGCAGCTAGGAGATGACCTTATTTTTCTGTCATTATTAAGTGTATTAATAATGTATGCTCCCAAAATATGGGAGTCTTTAATATCGAGTTTGTTGCTATCACTCGTATCCTCATGCTTATTAAAAAAGATATTTGCAGTACCCAGACCTGCTGCGGTGTTTGACCATAGTAGTTTTATTATTGTAGGAAACACACTGTCAGGGCATACCAGTTTACCTTCCGGACATTCAATAACAATTTTCGCAATACTTACAATCTTATTATTTGCATTTATGCCCTCAAAGACAAGATATGGATTTTTATGGTCTTTTTTCATAATTCTTACAGGATTGTTTTTTGTATTTACAAGAGTAGGTGTTGGAGCACATTACCCCCTTGATGTCATCATAGGAGCTATTATTGGGTATATATTAGGGTGTACTGGCATTTTTATTAGCCGAAAATATAAAATTTGGAGTTGGATTAATGATAAAAGATATTACCCGGTTTTTATTCTACTATTTCTTATTTGCGGTATCTCATTAATCAACAGAATAATGATTGAAAATTTGACCATTTATTATTTATCAATTGCGAGTTTAACGATTTCATTATATAAAACAATTACTATATATGTTAAAAAATAGCCTAAAAATAACTCACTTCGTTTTATTGATGAGTTTTTTGAATTTAGTATTCTTTCATTTCTCATTTTACAATTTTGTCTTTCAAAATCTTGATTATAAAAGTTTGAATGGTATTGTTATAATTATAAGTTTAGTTATTATAATGTTAGTTGTAAATGCTTTTGTTTTCTACCTGTTATTTTCTCTCTCTCGTTTTGTTGGAAAACCTTTATTGATAGCATTTTTCATTATTAATTCTGTTGCAGTTTATTTCACTAATACTTATGGCATTATAATAGACAAAAGTATGATCGGGAATATACTCAATACCAATTACGAAGAGTCCAGTGGCTTTTTCTCCTTTAGATTAATATTGTACGTAATTTCTTCAGGAATTATTCCTGCTATTTATATTATTAAGGTCAAAATCATAAACGTAGCATGGAAGAAATTCTTAATTACCTCTTCGCTCACCTTATTGTTTATCGTGATTCTGGTATTTGCAAATGCTAGCAATTGGTTATGGATTGATAAAAATTCAAAGAAATTGGGGGGACTTGCTATGCCTTGGTCTTATTCCGTAAATACTGCACTTTTTTATATAGATAAACACAATCAAAATAAAAAGGAAATTTTATTACCTGATGCAACCATAAAAGACAATGAAAAATCGGTTGTAGTTTTGGTTATAGGAGAATCAGCTAGAAGCCAAAATTTTTCTTTGTATGGCTATGATAAAAATACAAATCCATTACTTTCTAAAACAAAGAATTTGTATCATTTCAATGCAACGTCTTGTGCTACTTACACTACTGCAGGCGTAAAAGGCATTCTTGAACATACCAGAACAGATGATCTGTATGAGATTCTACCCAATTATTTATATCGGAATAATGTAGATGTTGTTTGGAGAACGACAAATTGGGGGGAACCTCCGGTTCATATAAAAGATTATCAAAATAAAGATGTCTTAATGGCAAATTGCAAGGGCGAAGGCTGTAATTATGACGAAATTCTTTTGACCGGACTAAAAGAACAAATAGCATCAAGTAAGAAAAATAAAGTATTAATAATATTACACACAAGCACGAGCCACGGACCTACATACAGCAAAAAATATCCTTCTCGATTTGAAATTTTCAAGCCTGTTTGCAATAGTGTCGAATTAGGAAATTGTTCTCATCAAGAATTAATCAATGCATACGATAATACGATTGTTTATACCGACTATATCTTATACAATATAATTGAAGATTTAAAACAATTGAAAGAATATAAAAGTACAATGCTTTTTGTTTCGGATCACGGAGAATCTTTAGGTGAAAAAAACCTTTATATGCATGGAGTACCTTTAAGTCTTGCTCCTAAGGAACAATACGAAATTCCCTTTATAGTCTGGGTCTCAGACAATAGTTCAAAGCAGCTCAAGCCCAATAAAATATTGTCTCAAAACCACGTATTTCATAGTGTCTTAAATTTCTTAGGTATACAAAGTCCTATTTATGATGAGAAAATGAACATTTTTAAATAACGAACAATACAAAAGCAATAATTATTTATATTGTTTTATCTTATTTTCCTGCACACTTGAATTCTAATTTTCTACAAAATCGGGAAATAACTTTGTTTCAAAAATACAACAATGAAGAAGGTTATATTTCTGATGGTGTTTTCTGCAATTACACTAATTACATATTCTCAAGGCGTTCCTAACAAAACGTTGGAATATTACATTGAATATGCAAAAGAGAACAGCCCCTTAATCAATGATTATAAAAACCAGTATAAAGTATCCGAATACGAAGCACAAAGGCTAAAAGCGTTTTATACCCAATCAAAATTGGACGTAAACGGCAACCTGCTTTTTGTTCCCATTGTATCCAAAGACAATGGGAATACGCGGTTTCAGTTAACACCACAAAATGCCGTCGATTATTATGGCTATGATCAGGGAGTAAGTAGTGGAAATCTACAAGCGGGACTTATATGGACACAGCCCTTATTTGCCGGCTCATCGTATAAGGCTGCGCATCAACAGGCATCAGTTGCTCGTGATATAAGTTTAAACAACATACAACTGCAAGGACACGAACTGCAACGGTTAGTGACAGACCAATATATATTGTGTTTACTGGATAAGCAGAAAATAGCTTTTGCCGATTCGATCCTGCTTATTTTGAATGAACAAGAAAATGTAATTCAAAAATTAACTCAATCAGCAATAATGAAACAATCAGATTATAACCTGATTAAAATAGAAAAAGCCGGATATAAAGAGTCAAAGAGGAATTATGAACAATCTTACCAAACACACCTGCTCGATCTGAATATTTTATGTGGAATAAAAGATACATCTATTATTACTTTAGAAGAAATTAAGCTGGATCTTAATACATTGACTGACAATTCCCGTTTCTTGGAGAAATACAGATTAGACAGCTTGAATCTGATTGCCCGCCAAACTGTTTCAGAAATCCAATACAAACCACGAATTAATCTGTTTGTAGACGGAGGTTTAAGAACAAGTCAGTACAATAGCACTGCGTTTAACCATTTTGGTATGAGTGCCGGAATTACTTTTGCCTGGACACTGTTTGATGGAAGGCAGAGAAAAATCACCAGGAACCAGACTAATGTTGAATTGAATACTGTATCCTTCTACAGAGAGAATTTTATTGTTCAGAATAACTTAAGGAAGAGACAATATCTATCTGAATTGAAAGGATACGATGATCGCAGCAATATCATGCAACAACAGCTCACATCATATATTCAGGTTCTAGCCGATTATAACAGAGAAATTCAGAAAGGACAACTCTCGGTCATAAATTATATAACAGTCCTGAAAAATAGGACTCAGGTAGCTGAAAATTACTACTTGCTACGAGCGAACCGCTTACTATTAATCAATGCTTATAATTATTACAATTGGTAAATAATATGAAGAAGATACTATTTATTTTACCCGTCATTTTATTTAGTTGCACCCAAAACAACAATAATACAGATGCACCGACACCTCGGACGGCTATAACTATTACTCATGTTTCGCAAGGAGTAATTAACGATTCTATAACGTTGTCAGCAATAACTTCTTATCTGAACAAAAGCTCGATTACATCCCCCATCCCTGCTTATGTAACAAAGGTTCTCATCGAACCGGGAAGTAAAGTACAGGCCGGACAAACTATTTTCCGATTAGAAAGTAAAGAAAGAAATGCATTGGGATTGGATGACCATAATACAACGGGGATTATTGATATGAAAGCATCGGCGTCCGGCATCATTACGCTGGTAAAACAGCAAGCAGGTGACTATTTAACCGAGGGAACGATACTTTGTGAGATAGCAAACCAAAATAGTTTAGTGTTTGAAATAAACGTCCCTTATGAGTATACGCAATATGCCGGTACTGGAAAAATATGCAACATCACATTGCCCGACGGGAAAGTGCTGAATGCTCAAATTGCTTCGCCTATGGCTTCAATGAATGTGGTTTCCCAATCACAACTTTACAAAGCGAAAGCGAACGTCGGCTTTCTACCTGAAGGATTAATTGCAACAGTCTCAATCTTGAAGAACGCTTCCATTTCATCAGCCCAACTACTTCCTAGGCAAGCTGTGCAATGCGATGTTTCGATGCAGAGATATTGGATAATGCGCTTGGCAAACGATAGCTTGGCAGTCAAACAGGAAGTAGAAATCGGAAATGGCGATAAAAACAACATCGAAATCGTTTCGCCCGTATTATCACCATCAGAACGGATTGTGTTGGACGGAAGTTATGCGATGGGAGATTCTACTTTGGTCAAAATAATTAAGTGAGCGACATGGAGACTACAAAATCGAAAAACTTTTTCAGAAAATACAGCAACCCGATTCTTTTTATCGGTCTGATATTACTGTTGGCAGGTTCATATTGTTACAGGCAGATGCAGACCAATTTGTTTCCTGAAGTACCCTTCCCACGCATCACGATTATTGCCGACGCTGGTCAACAACCAGTGGACCGAATGATGATAACGGTAACCAAACCTTTGGAAAGCGCAGTGAAGCGTGTACAGGGAGTAACGACTGTTAAAAGCAGCACGGGTAGGGGTAGTTGTGTTGTAGATGTGTTTTTCAATTGGGGAACGGATATAAAAACGACCAAAACGGAACTGGAAAGCCGGATTAACGAAATAAAAAATTTCCTTCCGCCGGGAACGGTTATTACCACCGAAGCGATGAATCAATCTCTGTTTCCCGTATATGGTTTTACGTTGGAGAGCAAGACACACAGCCCTATCGAACTACGTGATGTTGGAAATCTGATGCTTCGTCCGATGTTTTCGCAAGTGAATGGTATCAGTAATGTGGTTGTAAGAGGTGGAAAAAATAAGGAATTCGTGGTCATACCTAATGTGATGAAAATGTCGTCATTGGGGATTACGCCGTCCTATCTGAAAACGGTTTTCGACAATACCAATTTTGTTTCGGGCAACGGCTATCTTGCCAATTACAGCCGATTGTATCTTTCAATTACCGACACACGCATTAACGATATTGAAGAACTGTCGAATCTGACGGTAAAAAATGACGGCTCGCGGATAATCCGTCTGAAAGACATAGCCGACATTCAGATTGACGAGCAACAGGAATTCGTAAAAATAAATGCCAACGGCAACGAAGCCGTGCAGATAGATTTGGTAAAACAGCCGGGCGTAAACCTTATCAGCTTCGCAAACGATGTAGATAGCAAGGTTTCACAGATAAAGGAATTGTTACCAAAAGGCTACGAACTAAAACCATACTACAATCAGAGTGCGTTTGTGAACGACAGCATCAAAAGCGTTATCCATACCATTGTGGAAGGTCTTATCCTCGCTCTTATTGTGATGGTGATTTTTTTGAGGGCATGGCGGTCGAGTCTGGTTGTTACCCTCACCATTCCCGTAACGCTGGCATTCAGCATTTTGCTCTTGTATCTGGCGGGTATCACCATTAATATAATGTCATTGGGCGCTATTGCTGCCTCCATCGGGTTGATTCTGGACGATGCCATTGTCGTTATCGAACAGATTTACCGCGGGCACGAGGAGAATCCTCAAAAAAGCAGGTTCGATGTGGTCAAGCAATCCATCCACGATTTGTTTCCGGCTATGGTTGCTTCGTCGTTAGCAACGATTGTCATTCATTTTCCGTTTCGGCTAATGAGCGGGCTGGCAGGCAGTTTCTTTAAAGAATTGTCGGATACGATGCAGCTTACGCTTATCGCATCGTTCTTTGTTACATGGTTGCTGTTGCCCGTTTTGCATCTATGGATTGGTTACAAACCGAGCGCCCACACCCTGAAATTGCAACAAAAAGAACTTAGCGACAATGAATCATACGAAGACGAAGCAACAGCAAAAGTGCATTGGCTGACCCACCTTTACAGCAAACCGCTGATAGCTTTTACTATTCTACTCATCATCATTTCGGGTGCGTGGTTCGCATCGCAACATCTGACATCAGGATTTCTCCCTGACCTTGATGAGGGTAGTATTGTCCTTGATTATCACTCACCTTCGGGAACCGATATTGAAGAAACCAATCGGATGTGTCTGAAAATGGAAAAAATAATAATGGCTAATCACGAAGTGGAGACCTATAGCCGGCGCACAGGTTTGGGAATGGCTTTTAAAACGTCGCCGAGCTATTATGGCGATTACCTTATCCAGCTCAAAAAATCAAGGACTAAAACAACACCCGAAGTTATTTCCGAGTTGAGGACAGCCATTAATAACAGTATCCCTGCAATGACGGTTGGTTTCGGACAACGTATTTCTGATTTATTGGGTGATTTGATGAGTACCGCACAGCCTATCGAAGTAAAGATCTTCGGGAACGATTACGCCACGTTACAAAAATTGGCTGCACAGACAGAAATGATTATATCTGGCGTAAATGGCGTTACCGATATGGATAACGGGCTGATAACGGCCGGTCCATCCATCGCGTTTTATCCCAATCAAGCGCTTCTGGCTCAATACGGCATCAGTATGACCGATTTTCAGGAGCAATTGAGCATCTATACCGGAGGTATTCCATTGGGACAAAACCCGAATCTGGTGGAACCGAATCCTGTGCAATCAGCAATGTATGGAGGATTGCAAATCGGGACAATTCAGGATGGAGAACAGATGAGGCGTATTTTGTTGCGTAAGCTGAAATTTGCCGATAACAATCCCGATATTTTGAAGAAACAATTACTGTTTTTGCCTGACGGATCTACTAAACCCCTCTCTTTCTTTTGCGATGTCCGGATTATTCCCGGCGAAATAGAGCAGAAACGTGAGAATCTGAAAAGCGACATCACGCTTACTGCGCGATTGGACGGACGGGATTTGGGCTCGACAATGCAGGATATTCAAACCCGGATAAAAAACGAATTGCCGTTACCCCAAGGATACAACATCATGTATGGCGGAGCCTATTCGCAACAGCAACAATCGTTCACCGAACTGATAACCATTCTTTGCCTCGCCATTCTTTTGGTTTTTATGGTGCTGATGATTTTGTTCCGGGAATGGAAAATTTCTTTTATCGTGCTTTTTGTATCTGTGGTCTGTATATCCGGTTGTTTACTGGCGCTTTGGATTACAGGAATTCCGCTGAATGTGAGTAGTTACACGGGCATAATTATGATTGTCGGAATAATTGCCGAAAACTCAATCTTTACCGTTCATCAATTCCGAATGAACCGAAAAGCGGGAGGTGATGTGGTAGAATCGGTCAATTATGCTATCGCTCTGCGTATCCGTCCCAAACTAATGACTGCCATCGGCGCAATCCTCGCCTTAATGCCACTTGCTTTGGGTTTCGGATTGGGCGCACAGATGCAACAACCGCTGGCTGTCGCCGTCATTGGAGGATTCATCGTCGGTTTACCGATGCTGTTGGTGGTTTTGCCCAGTTTGATGTTGTTGAGCTATAAAAGAAGTTGAAACTTGAAAATGAATAAATTATCAAAAAAACGGGTGAATAAAAGACTCTTTTTCAACTATATTCAGATGCTTGTAAAGTCCCTAGGAGGAAACAACGCTCGACACAAGTCAATTAGAGGGCTTCTGTTTTTTCTAATATCTATATTGACCAATATTCCAACAATTCTTTTCTCGCAGGCAGATTCCATAGAAACAAAGAAAAAGTTTTGGAGCAATAAATCCATTTCCGTCAGTTATCAGAACGGCTATATTTTTCCGACCAATATTTTTCTGAGAGGACAAAACGCTTCTGTCAAACAGTTGGACGATTATCAATCTTTGTCGCTTCGTTTCATTACGCAGACAACAGGTGAAAACATGTGGGAACAACTTTTCAACTATCCGAGATGGGGAATCGGTCTAAATATTTCTGACTTTAACAATTCCATCGAGATTGGACGTCCTATTGCGCTTTATGCCTTTTTGAATGCACCTTTTGTCCGTTGGGAAAACTCATCGTTCAATTACGAACTCGCGTTTGGGCTTTCTACCAATTGGAAGTCGTTTAACCCGGTTACAAATCAATGCAATGTAGCCATAGGGGCTCCGTTTGCTTTTTTTATTGACGCGGGATTGAATTATCGTTTCGCAATAAGTAAGCAATTCGATTTGGAAGCGGGTTTTTCGCTTACGCATTTTTCAAATGGAGCACTTAAGGTTCCGAATTTCGGCATCAATACGATAGCGCCTAAACTAAGCGTTATCTATAATTTGCAGGAGCGTCCCGAATTTATTGAACGTCCTATGCCTAAGTTTAAACCACACTTTGAATGGGAATTTTCAACTTTTGCTGGATTAAAAAACCTTGTTTTCAGCGAACCAGTACAAGCTGACATTATTGAGCAATACGAAGGACTTTTTTTTCCCGTTTTTGGCCTTTCTGCTACGCTAAACCGACACGTAAGTCGTAAATCCAAATTCGGCTTGGGAGCAAACTTTTTGTACAACAGTACTGCAAATGCGCAGGATGTCGCTATAAAAGCTATTAACTCGGACGATTTCGACCCTATTACCGGCTCGTTAGGAGATAAAGCGCAAATTAGCTTGTTCCTTTCATACGAACTTGTAATGAACCGGATGTCGCTTATACTTCAACCTGCCTGCTACATTTACCGAAAGAAAACAACCAATCAAACACCAATATTTCATCAACGCATCGGTTTGAAATACAGTATAACCGACAATATATTCGTCGGCATCACCTTACGCGATTATTCATTTCGAGTATCCGACTTTATCGAATGGAGTGTCGGGTACAGAATAAATGGGAATAAGAAGTAATAAATCAATTTTGATTATAGTGAACACAAAAATCTCTGCTGTTTTTGTAGATATATAGAATAAATATAATGATCCTGTAAATTCTAATTTTCTACAAAATACACATTATACATTTGACAAAAAATACATCACTGTACATATGAAACAAATAGCTGCTATTCTAGTGTTTTTCATTTTTCTAGTGGGAAATATATATGCGCAAAAAGGAGATACAATAAGAGTTTTAATTGCATCACCTACCGTATATAAAAATGATTCTCTTTTGCATAGCCAAGAAAACCTCAAATATCAGTTTGTTCTACCTGATTTTATTTATTTGGAAGATCAGTTTTCTATAAATTCAGATAATAGTGTGACATTCAAAATAAGTGGCTCTCAGAAGAAAAACCTATTTAACTCGACTTATTCTAAATTCATTGTTCCTACCGCATTAATATCATATGGCATTTTAACAAGAGGAAATAAATGGTTGCAAGATTTGGATCATAGTACAAATCATGAAATTCATGAACACTATTTGGGTTCGCTTCACATTGATGATTATTCCCAATTCGCTCCGGCAGTAGCAGTATATGGCTTGGATTTATTCGGAATAAAAGCAAAGCATAATTTCAGAGACAGAACGTTTATTATGACTACCTCACATATACTTATGCTCGCTACTGTTCAAACAATAAAGAGAACGACTAATATAGAACGTCCTGATGGCTCAAATAAGCACTCTTTCCCTTCAGGTCATACGGCAACTGCATTTGTTGGCGCTCATATTTTATTCAAAGAATATAAAGATGTTTCACCCTGGATAGGTATTGCCGGTTATACTATTGCAACGGGTACAGGAGTTTTACGGGTAACGAATAAAAAACATTGGATAAGCGATGTCGTTACCGGTGCTGGAATTGGTATGTTAAGTGTTGAAATAGCTTATATGCTCCTTCCGGTATTTCATGATGTTTTAGGTGTCAAGAATAGTAATAAAAGCTTAGTCATTGCACCATCTTTTGGTTCTGGTACATATGGAGTAGGTTTAGCATATACATTTTAAAATAAAAGTAAAACTTATAAAGTCTATAAGATATGAGTCTTCTTTAAAAAGTATATTTTCTAAATTTTACCCTTTCCAAAAACCTCTGTAGGACGTTATATCTTCTTAAATTCGACTTGTTCAAGTGGGCTCAAATATTAAGAACTTCAATTTACAATCATGATAAATTTTATAGACAAACTACAAAAGAAGATCAGGCAAAAGATTCAGCAGATCGAAGCCGAGGATAAAAATATTCTAAGAAAATCCCTTGATGCTTCCCATGTTTTAGGAAATACTTTTGACCAGTTGAAGGATTTTATCATAGAATACAAATTTAAGGATGAAGACGAAGAAATATTTTTCTTTAAAGAAGTAAAACCTAAGATATTTTGTCATCTTATCTATTATCGCAAAGTATATAATATTGAAATGCACCGTCCTGTTGCCAGTTTAGAAGCACAAAAAGAATATCTGAAAGTAAAAATGGATGCCATACATGACTTCAACAATAAGATACTGGACTTTTACCGTTATTATCGCTCTGGAGCTACTTATCTGGACGCCGCTTACTTTGTAAGGGGCAAACCCGATACGGAACAATATCTGGAAACGTTCTATTATGAACGTGATCCGCAGTTTTCAACCAATGCCGATTTTAAAGTCGCTAAGATTATGGCTAATGATATGTTACAGGTATATCTGCTATCCGAATTGGATTTGTTGGATAATTATATGCAGAAACCTACCAATACTTCTTTCCCTAAAGTAAAGCTGACATGGACGGGAAGTAAGACCGATCTCATCGAACTAATCTATGCATTAGATACCGAAGGCTGTTTTAATAACGGTAAAATCCCCCTGATACAGATAGCGGCCTATTTTGAAAGCATTTTCAATATAGACTTGGGTAACAATATCGCACGTAATTTCTACGATATGCGCATCCGAAACAATCCGACACCTTTCCTCGACCGCCTACGTGAAGAAATCCTCAAACGGATGGATAACACCAAATCGGGCGGAAAAGATAAGGGTAAAGATAAATAACAGTAGCAACGGACTTAAAAAACATATGGATATGAAGAGAATCTTTTTATTACCATTATTTGCCTTGTTATTCTCCTGCGGAGGGACGACAAGCAAATATGAAAAGTTGATTGCCGACGTTGTACAAACAGAAAGAGGTGTAAAAATCGACCTTAATTTTAAGGCAGACAAACTGGAAGAAATTAGTCAGATAAGTGTTGCTGATAGTATTAAAATCATCACTGATAGTTTTAATGCGGAGAGGAACAGGCAGACGGCTTCGCTTGAAAAAACGCTCAGCGTATTTACCAAAAGCATTGAAAAAGCAAAAACTGCCAGCAGACTTTCCCGAACGATGATAAATTCGTATCAGTCCAGCATTGACAAAACAAACGAACAGATTGATGCGCTTGAAAAAAGTGTTCCAGGCGAACTTACAAAATACGAAAATAGAGATACCAGTGAAATATTGGCAATAGTAGTTCGCTGTACTTATACAATCGACGATCCACTAACCAATAAAAGGGCTACCGAAACATTTGATTTTTACCTTTCACCGGATGGAACAAAGTTTTATTCTAAAAAAAGGGTGAAAGAATAATTTAAAGCAAATTATGTATTTATATAGCAGAAAGAACCATTTCTATTCTTTGCTAGTTAATATATAAGTTTTATCTTTGCAAATAGATAACAGAGTTATTTGAAAGCATGAAAAACTAAGTGTATCTAAGCACTTAATTCTTACTTATCTACTGCCCGTTTCATGCGAGATTCTTCAAAAACTATTGATAGTCAATTTAGTATCCTCAGACTACCACAAATATAAGCAAAATAAGTAGTACGACCCCACTCATCAGATAGGCTTTGGAAGCGTGTGCAAAAAGATTGAGGCGGTTGTAGCAGAGTTCTGCCCGGATACGCCCTTCGTTAATCAGCGATTGATGTGCCTGAGCATGCTGATAGGTATTGATCATCCCGATCACCTCTTTGGCAGGCGCGTAGTTGCCGGTATGCAGTGCATCGACCAGTTCTTGTACATACCAACCGAATATCTTGGCGGCAAACAGAGAGTCGCGTCCCGAAAAGGCAGAGAGATCTTCACCGGGCGAATACCACTTATGTGCAGCATCGTCCTTGAGTGGAAGTATATTCATCATTTCTCCTTGCTGGAGAGCATAGAAGATATTGACCCGTTCGTCGAGCTTCACGAGATCTTTCTCTAATTTTGTTCGTTGTGCAGATGGACGTTCGTAAAGTTTCTGCAAGGGAAGGGTAAGCTTATAGTTTCCTTTCTCATCGAACAGAGACTGAAAGCAGACGTACTTGCCCGAGGTAGCACCACCCAGAAGTGTATGTATCTCTTCGTTGCCCAAACGGATGAGGGGTTCCTTTTGCCATTGTTCGGGGTTGGCAATGATGCCCAGTATGACTTGTGTTCCGCTCAGCCCGCGGTATGTATCGTCTCTGTAGAGCTTGCGCAGTAGTTTGGTTGCATAGGTATCAATCGGTTCAATTCGCCCGCTGGCACATTGAACGAGTAGTTTACCGTATTCGCGGGCATGATCGGCATTGATCACTGTTTGAGGTCCATCGGTCGGTGCGGCAACGGAAGGGCTAACCGTAGCGGCAGAAAGAGCGGGAGCCGAGCAGAAGGCAAACAGCATCCATAGCATGGTTTTGGAATGCTTGTCCGTTAGTTCCTTTAGCTGACGGTTGAGCATGGCAAAGCGCGACGAGCGGCCTAAAAGTACCCACAGAATGCCGATAAGTAGTATAAAGTAACCGATGTAGGTAATGGTGCTCCCTACCGTATCGTGGTTCACGGTGAGCACCGTTCCTTGTTCGTCCTTATCGAACGAAGATTGATACAGCCGATAACCATCCTGCTGCACAATATTATTCATAGCTATCACTTCAGATCGTTGGCCGTTGGTGCCGCTAATCACGACATGGCTTTCGTAGGCCGATGGGCTTTGCGAACCCGGATAGCGCATTAGTTTGAAGTCGTTGAGTTTGATTTGAAAAGGAAGAACAGCCGTCTGAGACTGATCTGCACCGGGTTGCATGCCCGGCTTTACCACCCACATGGTAGTGGTTGCTTCGCCTTCGCGTAAGTGTATCACTCCTTCGGTAGAGAAGGTAGCCGTGACCCATGCGCCAATAAGGATGACGATGAGTGCCAGATGAAAAATCAGCATACCCGTTTTTCGGTTCTTCTGTTGCACGGGTTGTCTTAATTGCTTCACTGCCACTGCAATGAAGTTGACAGCCATCAGCAATTGCAGCAGATAGAATGCATAGTTGTTGTAAATCAGTTCGCGGGCAATGATGCTCCCCTGATATTTCTCAATAAACGTAGCCACTGCCAACAAAAGGGCATAAAGCAGTAATAGCCAGAGCGTAGTAGCGAAGGAGGATATTATTTTCATTTAGGTTAGGGTATGACCGTTAAAAACAGAGGAGGGTATGTACCTTGCGTGTACATAACCTCCTCTTCTTATTACATATTAGTCTTCGATGATAAGCCTTACGCCTACATTGAATACCGATTGCCAGGGATAGAATGCCTTTCGAGCTGCAGCAATGGCGTGTTTGGGATGATCGATGTACGAACCTCCACGCACCACTTTACGGTCGCCCGTGCCTTGCAGTTTCTCCTTATACGGATAAGGCAAGTAGTCGCTACGTGTCCATTCGGCCACGTTTCCATGCATATCGTACAAGCCGAATGCATTGGCGGTATATCCTCCGCACTTGACCGGAAGCATGGCACCGTCGTCTACATTCTCTTCTTTGGGATGCCAGGTATAATAAGGATAAACCCAACTCTTCTCTGAAACAGGTTGCGGATTGACACCCGAAACAGCCAGCTTATTGAGTTGCTTATCGCCCATATTCTCCTTATCGCCAAAGTCGGTGTTGAGCGAACCGTACC
>POVV01000158.1_pt1 | contig 55302 bp, 49 predicted proteins | sample 1560271 | NCBI WGS metagenome assembly POVV01 (sample SAMN08337232, study PRJNA429181) | Bioreactor metagenome, whole genome shotgun sequencing project. | biome: cows' rumen and soil; feature: anaerobic; isolation source: anaerobic chemostat enrichment culture, galacturonate as sole carbon... | reverse complement strand
AACGGCAACATACCGAAGACTTACAACAACTGTTGGTTAACGCAGCTCACCTGCCAACCGTTACTCAAAATGATGTGATTGTTACCAATGTGCGCCATTACGAAGCACTGACCCATGCCCTTCAGGCTATTCAACGTGTTCAACAAGGTCTTGCAGTAAATATCTCTGGAGATTTCCTCTCTCAGGATATTCGGGAGTGTATTTTTCATATTTCTGATATTGCAGGAGAAGTTACAAATGATATGGTTCTACAGAATATATTTTTGCATTTTTGCATCGGCAAATGACCCCTTCAAACTAACTTCAACTAACTTGCAATAACTATAAGGAAGCTCCTCATTATGAGGGGCTTTCATTGTTTTAACACTTCAAGTTACCAATTCTTTATTTGGAGTTATTTCAGCTAATTTTGTATTCTAATTCTACCTCGGCTCTATAATTTTCATAAAATGGGGTCTATTCAGTGATATACATGGAACTCCTTTGAGAAAATGTGAGAAATGAAAAATCGCTATAGAAGATACCACATGAGAAAATGTGAGAAAATATGAGAAGATGTGAGAAGAAAAAGCAGACTTAAAAGGATACAAATATGGAAATTCAGAAGACATGCAAACTATGTGGGAAACCATTTATTGCACATAAAATAACAAGTTTATACTGCTCTCATTCTTGTATAAACAAAGCTTATAAAGCAAAGAAGAGGCAGGAAAAAATCCAGTTATATCTAGAAAGTGAACAGCCATCGCCTCTCCCAAATACTGATCTATTAAGAGATAAATTCTATTTATCCCCTAATGATGTTGCAAAATTATTAGACGTTAGTTTAGCTACAGTATATAGGTATATGTGTACTGGAATAGTGAAAGCTCTAAAAATACGAGCACGTACTCGCATAAGAAGATCTGATTTAGAAAGTCTCTTTGATAATGCACCTAGTTATAAAAAACGAAGCTATGGTCGCAAAGAGAAAATTGAATATTATACCATAAATGAAATACTTGAAAAGTATAAAATTACCAAGAAGGCTCTATATAGAAGATGTAATTTATATGGTATTGAGAAAATTCAAGAAAACAATCGGGTATACTATAATAAAGCTTCTATAGAAAAAAACTTTGCTGAACTAATAGAAGATATTGATATGGAAATCTATTATACTCCTGAAGATATCATGGAAAAATATTCTATGACTAGAGCAGCCGTTGCCACTTTTGCACTCAGATATAATGTACCAAGAAAAAACAGACATCATGAAGTTTATTACCTCAAATCTGCCATAGATGGTGCTAAAGAAAGAGGAAACAAGATTGACCCCAATTATTATACATACGATGACATAAAAGAAAAATATGGTTTCACTACCATAAATATCAGTTATTATGTCAATAAGTATGATATTAAGAGATATAAGGATGGCGTCAGAACTATGGTCAACAAAGAGGATTTTGACCAAATCATCAGAAGGCAAAAGGACGGAATAGGAAAAGAAGAAAAAGCCCAAATTGATAATTCCAAGAAAGAGGAAAAGTCGGAACCTTTTGTTGTCCCGGAAGGATATTATACAGCTGATATGATAGCTGAAACATACAGCATGACAAGAAAGAACGTATGGGTGGTAACTAGAAAACAAAATATACCTCGAATTGTAGTCAAGAATAATAATTGTTACGAAAAAGAAGCCGTAGATACATATTTCTCTAAATATCAAGTTTCAGAAGAAGTTTCCGAATGGCTAACAGGGAAACAAGTAGAAAAACAATATGCAATGACAAAAGATGGAAGAGCGTCTTTTATTCGAAGACATAATATTCCTTCAAAAATCAATAATGGCATACATTATTATTCAAAGGACCATATAGACAAGGTTAAGTCCCAAGGCTTTGACAATAAAGATAAATACTATTCTGTAGTTGAAGCAATGGAAAAATATAACCTAAGACGTGATGAAGTCTATAGTTATATAAGATATAATACTATCCAAAAAATGAAAATTGGAAATAGTATCTATATACTGATGGATGATTTTGATAAAATAATTCAGAAGAAATTAGGAGAATAATCGAACTTACTTCCAGTTACTTCAACTTATTCATAACTGATTACGTGCTGATTTCAATCTATAAAGAATCATATTGGAATTTTGCACCAGAAATAAATTACAAATAATAAAACTTATTCAATATGCAGTGTTGTAAAACAATTACCCTCCGCTCAAAGCTACTGAAAAATGGTATGCTTTCTTTCTATCTGGATTTCTATCCAGCATATAGAGACAAACTCACGATGAAAACCATTCGTCATGAATTTCTTGGCATCTATATCTATGCCAATCCAAAGAATCAACGAGAAAGACTATTCAATTATTCAATGACAGAAAAGGCAGAGGCAATTAGATGCCGCCGTTATGATTCTATCATTAATGAACGATATGATTTCTTTGACAAGAGTCATCAGAATGCCGATTTTCTTGAGTACTATAGACGTATTAAAAAGAATAAAAACCCCAAATGGGAATTCGTATATGCTCACTTCGTGAAATTTGTCGATGGCAGATGTACTTTTGGTGATGTTACTGTAGAACTATGCCGTAAATATAGAGATTACCTACTTACAGCAAGGAATCTGAGAAATAATCGTCCATTGAGCAAAAACTCTGTTGCAGGTTATTGGTCAACTTTCAGAGGATTCCTAAGTATTGCATTTCGTGATAAGATGATTAAGGACAATGTCAATGATTACCTTGATAAAATAGATTGTGAGCCGGTTGAGAAATCCAGCCTAACTCTAGATGAACTGAAAATGCTATACAAGACTCCGTGTGATATAGATATATTGAAAAAGGCTTCAATATTCTCCTGCTTAACCGGATTAAGACGCAGTGACATCATCAATCTCGAATGGAAAGACATTCGCCAGTATGCTAATGGCGGTTGGTATTTAGACTTTGTCAGCATCAAGACACGCCAACAGAATATCATTGCCATAAGCGATGGTACACTTGAAATGATTGGTCCTAAAGGCGAAGGCAAGGTATTCAAAAGTTTCAAAGCCACTATGACACAATATCCATTAAAAGATTGGCTGAAAACCGCAGGAATCAAAAAGCATATAACCTTCCACTCATTCCGCCATACTTTTGCCTCATTGCAACTTGAACTTGGCACAGACATATATACTGTACAGAGTCTACTTGCACATAAGAGTGTAACTACTACTCAAATTTATGCCCGTCATGCCGACCCCAAACGTCGAGAAGCGGCCAATAGAATGTCATTTGAAGTGTTAAATGATGTTTCAGAGAGCAAGAATGAATCATCTGAGACTGGTACATCAGATGAATAACAAATAAATATCAAGTGCAAAAACGAACTAAAAACCGACAGAATCTGAAAACGATTTTGTCGGTTTTTGTTATTTCTAAAAAGAGTTAAGTATTTGTGTGTCAGTAATAACAACTTGTATCATTTCAAATTATTCTCTATAACTTTGTACTCGAAACTAAGAATAATTTGAAGTAATTATGAGTAACCCAACAAAAGAAAAAATCTATTTTGCCATTATCACAAACGTTGTGATGCTATCCATTATCGCCTTTATCCCATTATTTTTTGGAGATAACTTGATGGCAGATTGGTATCGAACAAAGGTTGAAATTTTATCATCCGAACATGCTTCAATATGGATAATTCTTCTATTGTGTCTATGTACTATCATGATTATTATACTTTTTGGTCGCAGCTTGTATAATGTCAAATTACCTTCTACTAATATATCCCCTAAAAGCAATGCAAATTATATGCAATGCGATACAGATCAATTAAAAGACCTTACCAACGAACTGGCAAGCTTAAATAAGATTGCAGAGCTTAAAGAAAAAAGAAGGATTGCAAATGAACGTCTGGAAACACACAAAATGAACCTTGTGAAAACATATTTGCACGAAGAGCTTTGTATCTATATGAAAGAGCAAGAACTCTCCATGCTTATTGAAAACGTATGCAGATTTACTTTGGAAAATGGATTCTCACCTATTCCTGTGGTAACAGACTGTCGACTCTCTACCCTAGATCTGCGCCATTTGGTATGGAATATAGGTAAACGACTTTCTTGGAATGGCAATCAGTGCTCGATATTCTTGAAAGTATGTTTTCCTATTGAGATGAAAGAACTTGAAATAGAAACAATTCGTCGCAATCTACGTCAAAGAGGGACATGCCTTATAGAATTAGATATACCTGAAAATGGGTCTTTTGAGTTTCATAACACTCACACATCATAATTAATCGACAATTACTTTTAATTACTTTGACTTATTTCCTTACATCCGAACACTTACATTAATCAGCATTTTATCATTGAGTTCCTTTGCCATTGAAATCAAATAACAATATTATGATCGATATGACAACAGATGAAATGACTTTCAATGATGTTCCACAAGTAGTGGCTCATGTCTACAACAAAGTAGAAAGACTAGAAACTCTTATTCAAAATCTAAATGAGGAATTGAGAAAAAATGTTCTTACAAAGAAAAGCGACCACACACCCATGACCCTTGACGAAGCATGTGAATTTCTAAAGATGAAGAAATCTACAATGTACTATAAACTTGGACGTGGTGACATACCGGGAACACGTTCAGGAAAATACTACATATTATTCAAAGATGAGCTTATAAAATGGATTGAATCAGGTCGTAATGGAAAAGCGCATCTTACACCTGAAGAAGAAAATGAATTAATCGCCCTATCTCATAGAAGAAAATCCAAACGTACACTCTAAGTCAAACAGTACAGGGTCTCATTAATCGGTATAAACGTAAATGCTAAATACACGTTATACAGGATTTTAAATCAATCCTACAGATGAATATAGAAAATTACAAGGTTGTACCGACCTGTGGTGCAATATGGCTGTAACTTTGTAGGTTTAAATAGAATGTATAATGTAAAAAGCCGCAAGCTCATATTACAAGTAAGCCCAACTTGAAACTGCAACAGGTCTCTAGCTGGGCTTTTCTTTGCTTAGAAAATGATGAATAAAGATATTATATATCAACATAAACATTAAAAAAACCAAAATTCAAAAAGAAATGACTGAAAAGAACAATCAATTCGGTCTCTCTCTTTTTGTGTATTCCGAGCCTACACAACAATAAGAGCCAGCAGACCTATGCACCGCAAAATGAGTTGCAGATGCTTTGTATTGCTGCCTATGAGCAGTATCAATTAGAAATCATAAACGATGACAAACTGTATCATCGTTATGTAGAGGACTTTGTAAATTCTCACATGATTATCGACAGTTCTAATCACAATGATTGGAATATACACTTCAAGAACCTATGTTCCATAAAAAGCCTCCTTGAGCAACGCAAAGATTTGGTATTGGAATACTTTTCCAAACCACACTTGGAAATGACAGATTGCAATGAGATGATTCTCTCTCTAAATTATGGTAGATCTCCTAAATCAAAATTCTTAAAAGCTGAACTTGGTAATCTTTCAGATAATCAGCTCCAGCAAATTACAGATTTTGTCAATGGTGACTTTGAGAACAAGAAGAAAAAGAAAGGCTCAATCTTCGCAAAAGCGGTAAGCTATGATGAAATGTATGATCTCTTTCACTGCCGTCTTACGAATCCGATCAGGACTGGAAGCAATGTCAAATTTGCTCTATTTATGGATAGTTTGAGTACACATAATCTTCTTCATTATTCTTATCAGGAATTGATTCTTGAATATCAACTTATTCTATCATCAAAGGATGGCGTTTATTATGGAGGGAATGCCATCAGTGCAAGTATCTCAATAGCAAAGAGAGGAAAAAGTTACATCGGCAACCCGTATGATTCTTTTGTAAATGAACTGACAATATGCAGTGAAAATGACATCAAACATACTAAGTGAAAGAATAAAATTATAATACTTCTTATAATAGAAAAAGGTGTTATAAGGTCACTTATACCGGTTTGATAATCAGGACGTAATTTTGCCTTCGAATCGATTCGAGATTCGGAGGCAAGACTTCCTTTCTCAACCCAAAAGCAGTGTCAACCATAATGTGTCACTGTTAGTCAGTAACATTTAAATAAGCAAGAACCGTATGGTAAAACAGAGAATAACCCAACAAGTATTACATAAAAGACTTGAACGAGTAGAGTCACTAATTGATGAATGTAATCCATCAGCCATTGAAGACATGATTAAAAGACTTGCAAAGATTGAGCGCAAACTGTTTTTGACCAAAAACATGCTCACATCTGAAGAAGCAACAGAGTTTACAGGCATCTCTATATCTCAGCTATATAAGCTTACACGTACACAAATGATTCCACATTGGAAGCCAAGGGGAAAAATGGTGTACTTCGACAAGAAAGAATTGGAAGAATGGATGCGACAGAACCCGATTAAAGGCTTTAATACAACTTCACAACATGAGCAAAAAATATAAATCCGCCCCTCATTATCTGACAGCAGAACATGAAAAGCTTACAGATAAACAATTGGAGCAGTTGATTGAAAAATCTACAATCACTGCCTCAGAGTATAATACAGAATCGCACCACGATTCAAAAGTACAAAGTAATGGAAAAGAAAATAAGAAAAATTAGTATACCAAAGCCTTCTGATGATTTCAAAAGTGATTTTGACTTCAACTTTAAAAGCGATTATCCGGATGATATGCTTGAGCGGTGCTTGAATAAGGGGCAGATAAAAGTTACTGAAAGACCTGAGAATCCACCTCAGATATTATGGGTCGGTGACTGTGTAGTGGCAACATTCGGTAATTTTAGTGCTTCAACCGGAAAGGCAAAGAGTAAAAAGACTTTCAATATATCTGCTATGGTTGCAGCAGCTCTTACCAATAGTAATGTGCTCAATTACAGAGCTAGTCTGCCCAAAGGCAAACGTAAGATATACTATTTCGATACAGAGCAAAGTCGTTTCCATTGCCATAATGTACTTGAACGTATTTTGAAGATGGCAGGTTTGCCAATTGGTCAAGATACTGACAGAATAAAGTTTGTTGGCCTTAGAGAGTACACACCAAGCCTACGACTCAGTTTGATTGATTATGCCCTTCGTAAAAGTGAAGGTTATGGGCTTGTTATTATCGACGGTCTTCGTGACTTAATGTATGACATCAATAATGCAAAGGAAGCCACAGATTTGATTACCAAACTGATGAGCTGGACAAGCAATTATAAATTACATATCCATTGTGTGCTGCATCTAAACAAGAATGACAGCAATACACGAGGACATATTGGTACAGAGCTTGAGAATAAGGCTGAAACAGTTCTTGTCGTAAGCAAGAACAGCAAGAATACTGAAATCAGTGAAGTGCGCCCTATGCACATGCGAGACAAGGAATTTACATCATTCGCCTTTCATATTGATGATAATTCCCTCCCTGTTCTTGAGGAGGATTACAAAGTTACCGTTGTAAAGCAGCGTGATCCACAACTTACAACTCTTCCGAAAACTGTTCATAAGGAAATTCTAGATGAGCTGTTTAGTCAATATAAACCTACCAACTATGCGGAAATGGTATCAAGAATTGGTGAATCCTATACTGCACATGGCTATAAACGAGGCCTAGTGGCATACAAGGAATTGCTAAAGTTACTATCTGCAAGTGGTATCATAAAGAATGAGAATAAAGTGTACAACTATTATCCCAATATATTAAACATTCAGGAGTAAGTATGAGTATAGGTATTTTCCCCCTATATATATAATACTTATACCTTCCAAAAATCATAAGAAAATGACAATTGAAGAAATAAAACAGATAAACATCGTGGACTACCTTTATCATAAGGGTATTAAGCCAACTAAACAATACCATAATACCTATTGGTATCTATCACCTTTGCACGAAGAAACGAATAGCTCATTCAAAGTAGATATGAATACCAATCTTTGGTATGACTTTGCATTAGCTCAAGGTGGCAATATCATCAATCTTGTTCAAGCCATGAACCCACTTTTAGACAATAATGGTATTATCTGCCATTTAAAATCTTATAGTAATAATGATGATAATCAATCTTTCATCCCCGTCCCGGACAGAGAAGCACTTATCAGAAATAATAAAGTCAAGAATGATAATACAATCATTGATAGAATAGTTGATATCAGCAATGCCAATCTTATCAACTATTTAGTGGGAAGGGCAATTAGTATTGATGTTGCCAAAGAGTATTGCAAAGAAGTATACTATACAATTTCATCCAACAAAACATATTATGGCATAGGTTTCAATAACAATAGCGATGGTATAGAGATACGCAATCAATTTTTCAAGCGATGTATCGGGAAAAAAGATATCACTCATATAGCTAAAGAACGAGAACTGCCTGTACGTCAATGTTGTGTGTTTGAAGGCTTTTTCGACTTTCTTTCATACAAGACATGTAAAGAACGAGGAGATCGATGGTTATGTGTAGATGGTGTCTGTGACTATTTAGTTCTTAATTCTGTTGCTATGGTAAACAAGGCCATCCCATGTTTGGAGAGATACGATAAATTATTTATCTATCTAGATAACGACGATGCTGGAAAATCAGCTACAAGAACCATCATTGAAAGATATGGTTCGAAAGCTAAAGATTGCCGGGAACGATATGCTAAATTCTCTGATGTAAATGATTTCATAACAGGTAAAACTAAAGTATAACATAAATAGAAGATGAAATGAATACAGACCCGAAGATTCTAAGACTAGAAGAGAGAGTTCAGCAGATTGAAGAAGAAATGAAGGTGTTGGGTATCTTTTCTGATTTTCTGAAAAGAATTGAAAAAATAGAAGCAACCATCTTTTTGAATAAAGATATCTTCACTTTCAAAGAGGCATCAATAGTTCTTGATATGTCGCATAGTCAGTTGTATAAGATGGCACGCAACAAAAGTATTCCCCATTACAAGACCGACCGAAAGATTTATTTTATCAAAAGTGAGCTTATCGATTGGTTGAAACAGCATCCGAGAAAAAGAAATAAATACCCCAATGACTATGGACATAAATAAATGGTGGGAATGGTATCACCATATCCGAACAAGAACTAAATTCAATCCTATGAATATCGAACAAATAAATAAAATCAGTCTGACAGAACTATTATCAGAATTTGGCTGTATGCCAGTGAAGAAGCGAAGAAATACCGTTTACTTCAATTCACCTTTTTATAATGATAATAAAAATAGTTTCGAGGTTGACATCGTTAAGAACGTATGGCATGATAGAGGACTCAATAAAGGTGGTGACGTTATATCATTTGGACGTATATGGCATAAATCAAATAACGTTGAAAAAGTTATTGATGAGTTTGAGAAATATGAGCATCTGATTATTGGTCATGAACTTTCTGTAAAACCAATTCCAAAACACGATGCAGATGAAATGATAATAAATTCATGTAATAGACTAAGCAACCATGCTTTACTATCATACCTGCGCTCAAGAGGAATAGATATCAATGAAGCAAAGATATTTGCCAAAGAAATAATATATAGAATTGAGGAAAAGAACTATGTAGCTCTTGCGTTCAAAACTATATACGGAGGTTACCTACTTCACAATCCATACTTTAAAGGGTTCTTGGGCAAAGATGGTTTGTCCATACTTCATCATGAGACTATAGGAGTTCAAGATACCTGTTGCATTTTTGAAACCTATATGGATTTTCTGAGTTATAAAACTCTGGAATCCAATGGTCATAAATTAATGGATACACCTGTTCCCTGTGATTATATTCTACTTCATTCAGCAGATTATTTACATAACTGCCTACAACGACTTGTCAGTTATAAGGAAATCCATCTCTATCTCCATCACTCCCTTTCCGGCCACACAATGAAAGATACTATCTATGGATTATATAAGGATAAAACAATTGATGAATCTTTCCGGTATATAGATGATATTAGCTTGACAAAGTATCTACAATATAGAAGATAATTCTATATCCCCAATCAATTATGATTTAGGAGGCTTTTCCATTAGGAAGGTCTCCTTTTTTGCATCATCGTAAGGTAAATGGCAACTACTTTGAAAAACAAAACATTCTCCAAAATATGATATTTAAGTATGATTATATTATCCATTAGAATTGATGTTAAGAATGATTTGGGATGCCTCTAAAAATTCTTATATCTCAATTTTTCAAATTTACTTTGTACCTGAAAACAAGGTTTGAATGTGACAGAATAAGATATTTTTCATTATTACAACCTCTGTCTTGAGAATAATCAACTGGCATTCTTGTCACAAAACAGATTAATAAACAAAGTATGATATGAGTCCATTTTTAATTTTTGCAATTGTCCTAACTGTAGCTTACATCATCTACTATGCAGTGATGATAACAAGAGACCTATATGGTAAGAAAGATGAAGAAAACAAACATGAGGAAGTATTCGACGTTGGTGATATGGATGAATTGGAAGAAGCCGTTGTTGTTTCAGAAAAAGGTAATGGATTCTCAGTAGCTGATAAGCAATACGAAACCACAACTCATACCTACGATGAGATTCCCGAAGATATAAAAGTTGAAAAACCAGCTCAGCCTGAACCCAATCAAACAACGAAAAAAGATATAGTAAAGATTATCGAAGCTAAGGTATTACCAAAGATGCAGGTTACCCACATTTATATGGAAGATCAAATGATGCAAGATGATACTACAGCATGCATACTTAACGGAGGTGACAGAGGAATAGGTAAACCAAGAGTAATAGTAACATCGTTAAATGATGAGTTATAAATATTTAATCATTTACGTGTGTTTGCTCCTCTTCGTATTTTGTCCACAGTCCGTTTTTGCCAAATGTGGTGGCGTGGATTACAGTTGGGGAGCAGATGCACTCGCAACAATGCACGACTATATTGTCACAATGATGCTCTATGTACTCTGGCTATGTTATGCCATAGCAGCAATCATGGTAATAATATCAGCACTTCAGATATATATCAAAATGAATACAGTAGAAGATGGTATAACAAAATCTATTATGATGCTCATTGGAGCATGTATTTTCATGATAGGTGCTTCCATCGTATTCCCTGCATTCTTCGGCTATCAAATTTGGTAGCCACTAAAACCGAACTCAATGCGCAACGAGTAATATAAGTACAATTAAAAATTAAAATTAAATCAAGAAGAATGTTTAATAAAACAATGAACTTTTTGAAGAAGACTGCGAAAAGAGCTGCTTCTTCTCAACGATTAAAATCAATGGCTCTTATGCTTCTCGTTGGCACAGGTGCCGTAATGGCACAAAACTCAGCTGGAGACTACTCAGCTGGTACAACAGCCCTGACAACTGTAACCGCAGAGATAGCTAAATATGTACCTATTGTGGTAAAGTTGTGCTATGCGATAGCTGGTGTCGTAGCCGTTGTGGGTGCGATTTCCGTATACATTGCCATGAACAACGAAGAGCAAGATGTCAAGAATATCTTAGTCCTCCAAAATTGGTTGGAAAGGATAAGAAAGGAAGTGACAAATAAAGTGCTTAGTATCAAGCGAATAAGCGATTTTTTGATTTTTCCGATTCTTGCTCAACCGACTCTTAAAAAGATATAATAAAATGATTTTTGTTTCTGATTTGTTTCTCATATATGGCTTGATTTTCATATCTTTGCACATGCTTTCAAAGGCATAATCACGATGCAGAAACGATATATCAGCATCCGAAAAGCCCAACCCTCGCAGACCCTCTGCAAAATTCATTTTCCCTTCTTTCGGGAGTAAATTACCAAAATAAAATATAAACAAGCATGGCAAGACCAAAGAAACAAGTCAAACTGAAGGAGCCGATTAAGATTCGTCTCAAACCTCTCGCAGATGGCAACAAGAGTATCTATCTTGACATCTACTGGAAGGGAGTCAGAAAGTATGAGTATCTGAAACTCTATATCATTCCTGAGGTCAATCCACTCTGCAAGGAGCAGAACAAGGAAACGATGGCACTCGCAGAACGTATCAAGGCAGAGCGCATCAAGGCTCTCCATGGTCACGGAGTGCAAGACTGGGAAACCGTCAAGCAGGGTTCACAACTCTTGACAGGATGGATCAAGAAGTATTGTGAAGGTGGAGTCAGCACCAAGAAGTCAACCCTCCATTGTCGTGTTGAAATGCTTCACACCGTGGAGAAATATCTTGAAGAGTCCAATCAGACCTTCATCACCCTTGAAGAGGTCAATGCTGATTTCTGCCGTGGGTATGTGAAGTTCCTTCGCACCTTCCCAAACTCACACTGCAAGTACATTGAGCCAAGACCTATCAGCCAGAACACGGCAAGCCGTTACCTCGGCATGTTCTCGACTACTCTCAACAATGCTGTCCGTCAAGGTATTATCCGAAACAATCCAATGAAGGAACTGGATGCCAAGGAGCGCATTCAGCCAAAGGATGGCAAGAAGGAATACCTTACCATTGAGGAACTTAAAGCCCTCATGGCAACCGACAGTTACCGCCCAGAGGTCAAGCAAGCCTTCATCTTTGCTTGTTTCACTGGATTGCGACTCAGTGATATGTACAAACTTGCACCGATTCACATTTTCAAGACTCCTGACGGCAAGGGCGAGTATATTGACATGGAAATGCAGAAGACGGAGAAGCCTGTCATCATCCCACTCTCTGAAGAGGCAAAGCGTTGGTTACCAAAACCAAAGGGAATAACAACTCCCTTCTTTGATATACCAACTACTCAGACCGTCATAGGCAGAGCCCTTCGCAAATGGGCAGAGGCAGCAGGTGTAGAGAAGCACATCAGTTTCCACTGTTCACGTCACACCTTCGGCACAATGATGCTGACACTTGGCGCAGACCTGTTCACCACAAGCAAGTTGATGGGTCACACCAACATTCAGACCACTGAAATCTATGCGAAAATCGTAGATAAGAAGAAGGAGGAAGCCATCAACCTCATTGATGGAATGTTCAAGTAAAGGATGTACTTTGAAAGTACCCCCCCTTCAAAGAGTTAAGGGAGGTGACTTGAAATCACCCCCTTTGATAAACCAGGGTGGTGTTTCACCCCAGTGGTATAACCAATTATAACAATCATTGATATGACCATCACACTTCGACAAAAAGACCTTGAAAACGACAACAAGAGCCTGTATCTTGACATCTATGAGAATGGCAAGCGCAAGTTTGAGTTCCTTTCCCTCTACCTAATCCCTGAGATTAACCAAGAGACAAAGGAACGCAACGAGGCTACCTTGAAACGTGCGCAGGAGATTCGTGCCGAGCGCGTCCTTCATCCCGAGACCATTCCCGAGAAAGGTCACTTGATGGTTGTACCCGACATTCCCAACGATGACTCACCCGAAGTCATTGACTGGATCCAGACTTACATGGAGTGGATGGACGGCAATCCCGAATATTCCAAGAGGACTGTCGAGCAGACTCAATACCTTCAAGAACGCATGAAGGAGTTTCTGAAAGCCAAACGCAGACCGCACATCACTCTGATGAAGTTCGATAAGACATGGTTCAAGGCATTCTTTCTTTGGCTGAAGAATGACTATGTACCTCAGAAGTATGTGAGAGTCAAGGCAAAGCCGTTGAGTAATGCCAGTTTGCGGAACATGCAGCAACGCATTGTCGCAGTATTCAACAAGGCAGTCAAGACTGGCAAGTTGAAGGCAAACCCCTTCTATCAGTTGGAGAAGGAAGACACAATCTCCAAGCCAAAGTCTGGTCACAAGCTGTACCTTACACCCGATGAACTCAAACTCTTCATGGCATCCGAAGAGACTAACGGAGTCAGGGAAACCCAGTTGGCATTTGGCTTCGCTTGCCTTACAGGACTACGCATCAGCGACATAAGGGCTTTGCGATGGTCAAACATCATGAGGAACGAGGTAACGAACACACTTGTAATCGTCCAGAAGAAGACCAAGGAACTCAATGCCGTCCCAATCTGCTCAACCGCAGAAGCATGGATGCCACCCAAGAAGGATGACAAGGTTTTCCACCTTCCTGCCCATGCCAATGTGGATGCAGCTCTCAAACGAATAGCCAAGAAGGTAGGTATCACGAAGACAATCTCCTTCCATACCTCCCGACATACCTTTGGCACATTGATCCAAGCGGCTACTGGTGACATCGAGACCACCAAGAAACTCATGGGTCACAAGTCGCTCAAATCAACCGCAGTCTATGCAGACGTGCTGACTGAGGAAAAGGTCAAGGCTATCTCCAATACCAAGACGGTATTCAGGAGTCGCAAGCCACACACCGAGAACAAGAAGATTCCACGAACCAAGCGAACGGCAGCGACCAACACGCACCCTCGCAAGGTCATAGATATACAGGATAACGAATAACGGCTAACGAGCCGATTCAGGATAACAACCAGTTTCATTTCATCAAAAGCAGTGCCCTGATTCAAGGTAGTGGTTTCCGCTACCCTTAGGGGCTTGCTATCTCAAAACCAAGCATTCAGGATAACGTAAACAACTAAATATCAAGATTATGAATAAGACTATTGACAACGAGACTCTTCTTTTGAAGGTAGAGTCATTTGAGCATCGCATCGAGGTTCTGGAGAACACTCTCAGCGCAGCCAAGGAGGTATTGACACTTGAAGAAGCAGCCCTTTTCATGGGTATATCAAAGAGCAGTCTCTACAAGATGACCCATCGTCATGAGCTTCCTTTCTTCCGTCCAAACGGCAAACTCATCTACTTTGAGAAGGCTGAACTTCTGAAGTGGATGCGTCAGAACCGCAGCATGTCTGAGGCTGAGACCAAGGAGGCAGCAGCCCAGAAGCTGAATGAACTTGCCAACCACTAATCAATGAGTATTATGAATCAGGATTTCAATCAACAGCAGTACAACGACAAACTGGCTCAGGTAGCCAGCCTTGCCGTTACCTATGCCAAGGATGGCACAGGCTATCACAGTATGAAGGATGCCTTCAATGAACTGTGCGAGATTTCACATGCCAACAAGGGCATTGACCAAGAAAACACTATCGGCAGACGAACCCTGCTTGTGCAGAGTGTCTGCATCAAGGCTATCCATGCGCTCACTCCATACCAGAACGAGCGACTTGAACAGCAGCTGAAGGACATTGCTTCGGACTATCCCGAGCATCGTCACCTGCATTTCCGCAGATAGTTTCTTCTTTCCCTTTTGTCATATCATAGACATATCAATGAGAGTTACCGCTTACATACGTCAGAAAGATACATCGAAGAACGACCTTGACAGCCGTGCTTCGGTGTACTTCCGTGTCCGTGACAAAGGGCTTGATGTCAAGTGCGCAAGCGAACTTCAGATCAATCCCAATCACTGGAGCCAAGAACGACAGGGCTACAAGAGCCGTGTCAATCTTGTGGATGACGATACCAGAAACCTCTTTGACTCACAGGTCAAGGAGATTACAGGTATCATAACCAGGGAATACTATATCGGAGCAAACTCCGACTGGCTAAGACGACTGATATTTGCCTATCACCACCCCAATGCCTATTGCATGGGCAGTGGCATGGCGGTAAGCAAATCCTTTGTCATCTGGGCAGAGAGGTACCTTCAGAACAAGCATTTCGGCAAGCATCAGGAGTGCAACACCCGATGCCTGATTGACAAGGTTACTCGTTTTGAGGATGAACACAAACACCCGATGAACATTGACAGCATGACTGCCGATGATCTTCGTGTGTTTGCGGATTTCCTGTCTTCTGACTATGACATATCTATGAATACCATCGTCACTAACATGACCTTGATGCGTACCGTCTGCAACTGGGTACGAAAGCAGGGAGTCACAAACAATGACCCCTTCTTTGGCTATGACATGCCCAAGGCACTCTATGGCACTCCATATTTCCTGACCATTCAGGAGCGTGACCAAGTTCTGGATGCAGACCTAACGGATGATGCAGAACTTGCTGAGTATCGTGATATGTTCGTGTTTCAGTGTATGGTCGGATGCCGTCATAGTGATCTTGTGACCTTCACCCCCAAGAACATTATTGACGGTGTTCTGGAATATATCCCCATCAAGACCAAGGGCAAGTTAGGTGACGTTGTAAGGGTTCCTCTTATCCCCAAGGCTATGGCTATCCTTGATGGCCATGACCATGGTGATGATGAACCAATCTTCCCCAAGCATTATAACTTCAAGTTCAACGATGCTATCCGTAGAATCTTGAAGCGTGCCAAGGTAAATCGTGTTGTCACTGTGATTAACCCTAAGACACGGCTTGAAGAGAAGAAGCCAATCTCAGATGTGGCTACCTCTCATCTTGCACGAAGGACTTTTATCGGTAATCTTTACCGCATGGTCAAAGACCCTGATTTGGTTGCTTCTATGTCTGGTCATGCCAAAGGCAGCGTTGCTTTTGCCCGATACCGAGTCATTGATGATGACATGAAGAAATCCCTGGTTGAACTTATCCAGTGATTCTCTTCTTTTTGATGGCATATTCCTTTTCCCTTTATTCGGTTACATTTCAATAATATCATAGACTATGGACGATAAAAAATTACATCGTTGCTTCACTTTCTCTGAAGAGCAGTTGAAGCATCTTCGAAGCAAGAAGTACAAGATTGACCGTATGGAATGCTTCATGTCGCTTGTGGATCTTGCCGAGCCAGTTCCAAAACTTGTGCAAATCAGCAAGACCAAGCAAGTAGAAATCTTGGCAGGTCAAGTTATGGTTGACAATACCCAACTTGCCAAACTCTGGGACAAAGACCGCAAGACGGTTCCAAAGCTGTTGGATGCTATGGAGGCTGTGGGCATTTTCTCTTCTCAGGAAGTGGAAGATAACCGCATCTACACCCTTCATTGTCTCTCAGGCTGGTATGTTGATGCCAAGTTCGTGTCGAATGCCTTTGCCTTAAAGCGCAATAACGACAGTACGGCAATCATCCATGCGGAAGTTCCTGCCTCCAAGGTCATCATCACTGAGGATCCTGATGACAAGAAGAAGGACAAGGAAGGTTCTGCTTCTGCCGATGACAAATCCAATGACTCTGCCGAGGGCAACAATCCTCAGACAACTGGCAATGTGTCGCACCAATCACCACAATCTAATGATAGTGGCAATGTGGGTAAGTCTGGAGCAGATGGCAACAAGTCACCATCACCTCCTGAAAACAATTCCCCGCAGTCTGCTGACAGCCCTTCTCCCCAAGGTGAAGCCGATGGCAAGCAGAATGAAGGGAAGCAGCATGAGCAGATACCTTCTCAGCAAGGAGGACAGCAGCCACAACAGCCTAACGGCAATCAAAGACCGCCTTTCAACGGCTATCAGAAGCCTAACGGCTACTACAACCAGAACGGCAACAAATAGCCGTCTGAGGACTCAGGAATGCGACCTGCACCGCCAAACCATCCCAAAGGACGTTTACCGATACAGGACAACACGGCAAGCCGAAACGACTTTCTAAGCCCTGACGGGAACTTAGCAGGTAAAAGGACCGATTTTTAAGAGGTACTTTTCGAGAAATCCTTTTGTACTACATTATTTGTGACCAAATTTATGCAGTCCTAAAAGTTTCTCGGGCTACTCGCAGGCTCGCAGACCTATGTCCTTCTTTTTTACTGATTTATATTCATCCCTTTAATCATATTCAAAGATATGGCTAAGAAAAAGAAGATTATCAAGAAGACACCCACAAGGGTGCATTCCTTCCGCTGTACCGATAAGGACTGGAAGGAACTGAAAAAACTCGCTAAGGAATGTGGTATGAGCATAGGCAAGTATCTCGTTGAGACTGGCAAGAAGCATCACCCACGTCAGCGACTCACTCCAGAGGAAAGCAAAGCCCTGAACTCTCTGACTGAGGCACGTACCGACTTGATAAAAGTCCGCAGTAAGTTGCACGATGCTTCACCCGAGGAAAAGCAGAAGATGTTCAGATCTCCAAAGTTCATGAAGTGGTGGATTGAAGCCGTTGAACGACTCATCAAACACTGGTATAGCATTGAAGACAACCTTACTTCTCCTGTACTGACCAAAGTTCAAGAAGACGAATGATTATACTCGCAAGACCAGTAGCCTATGGCGGCAATGCCGCAAGGTACGCAATGGAGAAGGAGGATGCAACCGTGGTCAAGGTGAACCACATGCCTGACTATCTCGATGCCACCGAAATCTGGTATCGGATGAAGCATCACTGCCAGTTGCATCAACAGGACAGGACTGTTGGGCGAAAGTTGGAACGCTTCATGACCACGTTTGTACTCTCCCCATCCAAGGAAGAGTCAGAGAACTATACCTTGGATGACTGGGCAAACCTCGCTGATGAAGGATTGGAAGCTTTGGATTCAGTCGGACTTTTACCCAAAGGCTTTAAGGAGAAGGTCAAGACCAATTTCCGCAATTCTATGAGTGTTGCTGCCTTGCATCGGGATTCCAAGTCTGGAACCCTTCACCTGCATCTTGACTGTTGCCGTGTGGATAATGACGGCAAGACCAACGATGTTCACGATGTTCACATCAGAGCAATAAGGGCTGCGGAAATTATCAACGCAAGGCATGGTTGGGAGCAACCTCAGGAGGTTCGTGAAATGCGCCAACAAGATATAGCGGAGTTTTGCGAATATACCCTTCAGAAGATGGATAGTTTCGACATTGACCGTTACTTTGATATGCTTCGCATGAGAGGCTATGAGGTCAATCCAAGGTATGACACTACTAACTGCAAACTTGTGGGCTACACCATCGGCAAGAATGCCTCAGTGTTCAAGGCTTCTGCCATCGGTCGAAAGTTCATGGTATCACAGCTTGAAGCCACATGGAAGAAGATGCATCCTAAGCCTACTCAGGTCAAGATGCGACCTGCTTCACCTTCCGTTTCACCGGCTCGCCCTGCTCGCCATGTTGCTCAGACAACGAAACCTACCCAGTCCAATTCTAAGCCATTGCCAGTTGCTACCAAGACTGCCTTCAATGTCAATGTTAGCGGTGAAATGAAGAGAATCTATATTCCGAACACGGTCAAGGACATCTTCCTCAATGAGGTTCAGGTTCCTGATTCTGATATGACTGCATCAAGAGAGGACATTTCTCATGTAGGTATGCTTCTCTTCCTTGATGTGATTGATGCAGCAACAACCGTGTCCGAATCTTGTGGCGGTGGTGGTTCTGCTCCTTCCTCTGGTTGGGGTAAGGATGATGACGAAGACGAGCGTGAGCGGGCTCGCCGTTGCCTCCAGATGGCTCATGCCATGTGCAAGCCACCGCAGAAAAGACGTTCATTCCACCGTTAGACAAATCCTACATATCAATGAGAAGAACAAAACATGTAGAAGAACTCATCGAAGATGACGAGCAGAAGCCTGACTTCGATGACATGATGAACGAAGTCCAGGAAGAGATTGAAGAGCATGATGCCGAGGATGCTGTTGTCAGTCGTGCGCCTGAACTCAGGCAGTTGAGTGAGAACATTGACAAAGCGACCAACACTTGGATCAATGCAACTCTTCAACTGGAGTCTGCCATCCGTAAGTACAATTCAGCTCAGACTGCTCTTGGCAATGCCGTTGACACTATCAGTGGTAAGGTTGACACCATCAATACCCACATTGACAATGTTCTGAAGGATGCCCCAACCAAGTTGAAGGTTTCAGTCAGAGTCGATGATGTTGACTGGAAGAAGATTCAGGACATGTTCGACAAACAACATGAATGGATGACCACTCAGATGCAGAAGCATATCCGTGAGGTCAATCAAATGTTTTATGAAGAACGTAGAAGGGTTCAGGAAAGGTACAAGGAGTACGACGGAACCTACCTCGGACACTATGTGCAGTATTTCTTCTGGTTCTTCTTTGTCCTTGGACTCGTTATTTTCGGCTTGGCTATCTTCCTGATGCTCGACAGTCACTACCACTGGACGAAGTAATCTAATGTTTATACCCTCCAAAATCCCTACGAAACTTGGCATAGTCTAAGTTTGTAGGGATATTTTTTTTCTTGAAAACGTCATTTTCTTGAAAATGTGCACTATTGCCCGTTGTGGGAGCCAGATAGCATGAGTAACTTTGCACCGTCAAAATAAACGAGTGTAAACCTAATTGTTATAAAGTAAGCATTCCGTAAACCACGTATAGATGGTTATGGAATACTTTTTATATAGTCCGCTAAATGGGAATTTACAATTCTGATATACTTCAGATGTAGGTTGCCGTTTCTAAAGCAATATAAAGTTTGTTTAAACTATGGTTGGCATTGTTCAAGCCTTTGGCTTCATATCCATTTGTATCCAAAATGTCACCTGTTTCAAAAAAAGCATACAACTTCAAATTGTAGAAGTCGCACACAGATTGAACTCCAGCCAATTCCATTTCTACAGCGATGCACCCTTCTTCCATACGTTTGCGTACAAGTCCTTTTGTTTCTCTGATCATCGAATCTGTCGTCCATATTTTACCTGTAATATATGGTACAGATAATTTGTCGAAAATTATGGAAAGTTCCTTGCTTGCGGCTATATCAATATAGTCGGATGGTGCTGCAAAATAATATGAACACCCGTCCCCTCTGTAACTTTGTGTCGGTATGATAAATCTACCTTGTGTGGTTGTACGGTCAAGACTGCCACAGGAACCGAACATAATGAACTTTGATGCTCCAGTTAGCCAGCTTGCAAGATGACATTGAGAGGATGCTACTGCTGAACCTATTCCTGACAGGTAGAAAGTTATCGTAACTCCTTTATAAGTTGTTTTATAGATATGCGTATCGCCATTGCAAGCCGGCATAGTTGCAATAATTTCAGATTCGTAGGAATCAAGTAAATGCCGATGAATCTCCTTCGAGAATATTATCAGGCATATATCTGCAAAATCTCCACGTCTGCCGTAGAAATCAAACAGATTGATCATTGGTTCAGTTTCAATATCATAACTATCAGTAATCATAGCATATTGAATCAGATGTGAGTTTTATATTGCTCCGGTATCTCAAGATTGAAAGTTCTGCATAATAACAGGACGTCGTGGACATCATTTTCATCGTATTCATATCCAAGATGGAACTGTACCTGTGCCTCCGGGTTTATGCATGTTACCTCAATATTCCCGATATTTCCTTTACCTGAGAAAGTTTCGCTTGGGAAAGTGTATCCGTCATATAGAATTCCATCTTCGACATATTCGAAACAATGCAGATCGATTATTCTTCCGTTGTCATCTTTCCAGACAGTATGGCTATCGGTCGTATAGTCCATTACAACTTCTCTGTATCCCTTCCAGGTAATCACGGATATGGCCTTACCATAGTCTTTCTTCTCTACGAACAGATCGATGTCGTTATGTATTCTTGTTTCTCTGCCTATAAGTGCATCGACACCCCAACCGCCGTCCAGAAACACCTTTACAGATGCTTCAGACAGCATTTCAAGAATCTCACATGCATCAAAATAAGTGACCATAAAATTGCAATTAAAATAAACTTTGGTGCAAAGTTAATAAAATTCCGTGAGACTAAAGAGACTTATACGTAGAAAGTTAAACATACAACTGTATTTTCGCAGAAAATACTATAAAATGCCACCTGAAAAGCCCACTTTTCGTGCACATTTTTCCAACTAAAGCCATTTTTTCAACCTGATTGCTGAAACGACAATAAGGTTCACAATACCTGATTTTGCACCTTCAGGAACGCAGCACAAAATGATAGAAAATGAAAATTTCCGTTCATTTCCGTGTTAAGATATGTTAAGCAGATGTTTTCATTTTGGGGTTTTTGAAATTTTTGTTTCCAGTTTGTTTCTTTTGGTACTTTTTGCTTTTTGGGAGTGTTGATATTCAGCACTTTACAATTCGGAAGCAGATTCTCAAGAAAAAGATCATGATGATTGTAGGCGCATGTATTTTCCTCGTATCAGCAGCTCAAGCACTTCCATTGTTCTTTGGCGTAACAAACTAAGCATAAATGACCAGTAAAGAACAGACAATCCATTATCCTGAATATCCCCTTTTCAAGGGCTTGCAGAAGCCACTTGAATTTATGGGATTTCAAGGAAGATATATCTACTGGGCGGCAGGAACTGTAGGCGGAGCTATCATTGGTTTCATTGCAGCATACTGCCTACTAGGATTTGTCGCAGGATTAATTGTTCTGGTCGCTACTATCTCAGTGGGTGCCGGACTAATCATAATCAAACAACGGAAAGGACTGCACACTAAGAAGAACGACCGAGGAATATTCATTTACGCAAGAAGCAAGCACATTTAAGTAAAGATATGACCATCATGACCAACGTATGGATTATTAGTAAATGTTGAACGCAGGCAGGTTCTACCTAAAATCCAGGCAGAGCCTGCCTTTATAAATTCCACAATCAATGAAGAAACCACTCATTCTATGTCTGATGGTATCGGCACTTTGTATCTCATGTAAGGAGAAACATTACACTCCACCTAGTCTTGATGCCGTAAGGTCAGCAGAAAAGGCAAGGATACAATGGAGTAAAGAAGTACAAAAAACAACTGTAACTCAGATAACAGTAATAGATACAACATCTATTCAAGATAGTATCACATCTGTTTCTGTCAAAAATTTGAGTACGGATAGTATCACAAGCAAAACAATAAATCAATAACGAAATGACTAAGAATAAAAGAAAAAATAAAAGCAACGGCAATCAAGATGCAGGTATGAGAATCGGTTTTATGGCAATCAGAAACTTAACCATTAAAGATTTTCTATCACTTGATTTTAAGGATAAAGGTAAGGGCTACATTGAATTGACAATTGGCTTTGCTAATCTAAAACCTGTAGTGCTCCCTCTTAAAATCAGTAAGGAATGCTATGCTGATTTCCAAAAGCTAACTGGAGATAAGAGAATCAGTATCATAGATACTTTAAGGGAAGCAATCTATGGTGATTTGAATATTATCACTTTTTGGAGAGTGAAAAACTATGATCTGAATAATACCAAAGAATACATGGGTTGCCATCAAGCTGTCTGTGAAAGCATTGATAAATTTAAAAATATATGGGAATGTCACATCGAGTTCCTTGTGTGCGAAATGAGTCATTAATCAACCAGTCATAAAAACAATATCAAATGGTACTGTACATTATTCTATTTTTCATTGCAATCTGCTTAGGCATGGCAATTAGTGTCTATGCTTTCGGAACAGGTGGCAAACGAAAGAAAATATTCCAAGACATCTATTTCTCAATAGAAGACATTGAGAATACCGGTGTGATATATACAAAGACTGGCGAGTTTTCGGCAGTTATGCGTATAGAGAATCCTGTGCAGAAATACTCAGCCAACATCGATAGTTACTATGAGTTCAGCCATCTCTTTTCCGCCATCTCACAAACATTAGGCGAAGGGTATGCCATGCATAAGCAAGATATCTTCACCAGAAAGCAGTTTAAAGACGAAAGTGGAAATGAGCATGAGTTCCTTTCTGAATCATATTTTAAATACTTTAAAGGTAGAGAATATACCGACACCAGTTCATATCTAATCATCACTCAAGAAAACAAGAAAGGCCGTCTGTTATCTTACGATAGCAAGAAATGGCGAGACTTCATCGTCAAAATCAATAAGGTTTATGATCAGTTAAAAGATTCAGGTATCCCTGTTCGTTTCCTTGGTAAGGAAGAAGCCAGTGAATATGTTGATAGATACTTTGCGATGAATTTCAGAGATAAGAATGTATCAATGACAGGCTTTAAGGTTGATGATGAGATGATTTCTATGGGCGATAAACGCTGCAAGGTATTCTCTCTCGTGGATGTGGATTGTGCTAATCTACCATCACAAGTACGTCCCTTTACCAATATAGAGGTAAACAACACTTCTATGCCAGTAGATATGGTGTCGTTGATTGACAGCATACCTGGGGCTGAAACTGTTGTCTATAATCAAATTGTTTTCTTTCCGAATCAAAAACGTGAATTAGCATTGCTTGACAAGAAGAAGAATCGTCATGCCAGTATGCCTAATCCTTCCAACCAAATGGCTGTAGAGGATATAAAGAATGTGCAGGAATTAATTGCGAGGGAAAGCAAGCAGTTGGTTTATACACATTATAACATGGTTGTCGCAGTTGCTCCTGATACGGACATTCAAAAATGTACAAACCATTTAGAGAATACATTTGGGCGCATGGGTATTCATATAAGCAAGAGAGCCTACAATCAATTGGAGCTGTTCGTTAATTCATTTCCGGGGAACTGCTACAGTATGAACGAAGACTACGATAGATTCTTGACATTGGGTGATGCGGCAACATGTCTAATGTATAAAGAGAAAATTCAGCATAGCGAAGATACTCCGCTGAAAATATATTACACCGACCGTCAAGGAGTACCCGTAGCTATTGATATTACTGGTAAGGAAGGACGTAACAAGCTGACTGATAATAGTAATTTCTTTTGTTTAGGGCCATCGGGTTCGGGCAAGAGTTTCCACATGAACAGCGTAGTTCGTCAACTTTGGGAACAGAATACTGACGTTGTTATGGTAGATACCGGTAACTCTTATGAAGGACTTTGTGAGTATGTCGGAGGTAAATATATTTCCTATACAGAAGAGAAGCCCATCACCATGAATCCATTCCGTATCAAGAGAGAGGAACTTAATGTGGAGAAAACCGGGTTCTTGAAAAATTTGGTGCTACTCATTTGGAAAGGTACACAAGGAACTATCTCCAAAACAGAAGACAGACTTATAGACCAAGTTATAACGGAATATTATTCCACTTACTTTAATGGGTTCAACGGCTTCACACCACCACAGCGTGATGATTTGAAGAAAAGCATAGAGGTAGACGAACATAACTTGATGAACCAACATCCAGACGAAACGCAGCAACAGAGAGATGAACGTATCAATAATGTTATCGACGAAATCGAAAATAGACGTAAGGAACTCAAGGTAGAGAGCCTTTCTTTCAATACATTCTATGAGTATTCAGTACAACGTATCCCTGCTATATGCCATGAGAACAGCATTACAGGAATAGATATAAGTACCTATCGTTATATGATGAAGGACTTCTATAGAGGTGGCAACCATGATAAAACTCTTAATGAGGATATGGACGGCTCACTCTTCGATGAGACTTTTATCGTATTCGAGATTGATGCAATCAAGGATGACCCACTTCTTTTCCCTATAGTCACACTCATTATTATGGACGTGTTCTTGCAGAAGATGCGAATCAAGAAGAACCGCAAGGTGCTTGTGATTGAGGAAGCATGGAAAGCTATAGCAAGTCCATTGATGGCAGAGTACATCAAGTACCTCTATAAAACGGCGAGAAAGTTTTGGGCATCTGTTGGTGTGGTAACTCAAGAGATTCAAGATATCATTGGTTCTCCTGTTGTAAAAGAAGCCATCATCAATAATTCTGATGTAGTAATGCTGCTTGACCAAAGTAAGTTCCGTGAACGCTTCGATACCATTAAAGCTATCCTTGGATTGACCGATGTTGATTGCAAAAAGATTTTTACAATCAACCGACTTGAGAATAAAGAAGGACGTAGTTTCTTCCGTGAGGTATTTATTCGGCGTGGAACTACCAGTGGTGTTTATGGCGTAGAGGAACCACATGAGTGCTACATGACATATACAACTGAGAGAGCCGAGAAAGAAGCTTTGAAACTCTACAAGAAAGAGTTGAATTGCAATCACCAACAAGCTATTGAAGCCTATTGTAAAGACTGGGATGCATCAGGTATTGCTAAATCACTACAATTTGCTCAAAAGGTTAATCAAGAAGGATGTGTTTTGAATTTGAGAAAGAATAAACAACCAAACTATTAATAAATCAATGAAAAGAATAGATTTAGTAAATCGTTTACATTTCATCGCGTTGGATATCAGACCAAGCTTGATAGATAAGTTGGCACATGAATTAAATAAAGATGATCGTCATGGTGATTCCTATGAATCAATTTGTAAGATGTCAGAAGAAGAGCTGCTCAAAGTTCCTCATATCACAAAAGATATTGCAGATAGAATAAAGGAACATCTTGCAGGTTATGGATTACGTCTTGGTATGACAGATAAAGACATCGAAGACTATAAGGATGCAGAGTATAACAAACTACATGGCAAAGAAAAGGTCGAAGATACTTATGAGAAAAAGCAAGTATCAGCTTCAAATAAAGAGGAAACGCCCAAGGGAACCCCAAAGCAAACAGAGGATAAGAAATCCAACAATCAAATAGAATATCGCAACAAAATCAATGCTAATCCATTTGAAAAAGTGACGCTTAATGATTTGGAGTGGATGCGTCATCAGACTAGAATCCAGCTGTTGACCCATCAATCATGGTTTGTAAGACTCTTCTTTCCATTCTCATTTCGTTTGCAGATAGCCATGGTACAATCATCGGAAGTGTTCAAAGTCTTTACAGATGATATCGTGCAACGGGCATCAGAATGTAGAACTCAGGAAAGCCCAAAACAAACATCAAAATAAACCCACCAAACAAGAGAAGAATGAAACGGTTTCAGGTATTTATAGCAATTCTATTTTGTGTGATAGTCTCAGCTAGAGCACAGTACTACAGCATAAACTACGATAAACAAACTATCGCAGCTATGGCTGCTGCCTATAATGCTGAAGCCGTTACAGAAGGATATTACAATGAGCAAGTTCAAAAAATACTTCAACACTATAATGCCGCTGAAGTAGCTTCCGCAGGTATTTTTGCTTCCAAGTTTCTGGAGCGAAAGGCACTTACGAACTTAGGCGTTTGGTCAAGCTCTACAGAAAACTATTTCTACAAGCGTATTTATCACATGGTAAGCGATAAGATTATGCCGAAGATATGGACTGTAGCGGGTCTGATGATCAAAAGTCCACAAACAGCTATGTATTGGGGCAGTTATTTGATGAAAATATGTGATGACACAAAAAATCTGTGCATGCAGTTTGAAAGTGTGGTAACAAATTCCACCCTGTCTTTTTCAGATGTAGCGTTTCTGCAAATCAACCAAGAGATTGCTGCCATCCTAAAGTTATCAGAAATTGGCAATATTGATTTCGAGGCTATGCTCAAAGATTTCTCTAATATACCTACCAATTTCTCTAAAGATGACTTAAAAGCGGATTTGGATAATCTCTATAGCTCTGGAGCAAATTTGGCAGCGGCAGGAACTACTAACCTTGGTGAAACATTAATGCAGTCAAGCCAGTTCAATTCATTGTTTTCTGGAAAGATGTCATCAGCCATAGATATAGCGAAAAACTATGCCAACACTTTTGAGAAATTTGAAAAAGATTCCGGTGGAGCATTACTTGAAGCTATTGGTGGAAGTGATAATGTATCAGCACTTTTTAGTTTTTCCAATTACAATATAACCTCATGGATAAGTGATTATGTGGATGGCGTCATGGGACAATACTATACACAACGATGGTATATATATGGTCGTGACCAAGGTAGTATCGTCCTGTGTGATTATTATCCACCGACAGGCAAAGATGACATAATCTCAGGACCACATTGGACTCGATTTGATACATCTGATCCCAATTTCTATCCAAACTCCTCTCAGATGGAAACGGTATTGAGAAATTCAGAAAATATGGCCGGATGGTCTAGAAATCGTATACAGCAACTCAATAACAGTAATGATGGCAATACCTACTCTATGAATTATTGGTGGTCGAGCTACATTATTAAACGTAACAATAGACAGACGAAGAAAGCCTATGCCTATGAGATTCACGTCACAAAAAGTTGGAACCATACAGAAGAAATATACGAAGACGTTTTCGATTCCTACTCTATGGATCTGAATACTTTCAAAGCACAACTCCAGGCACGGCTTTCTGATTTTAATGATAATGAAGATGGCTATACATACTATATCGGTTCGGATAGCAAAATGTATTATCAGACTACCGATGCAGCAAAACTTAAAGGGTGTGAAACGGTAACTATCAGCGTAACTTGTAGTGATGGCGTCACATTAGGTTCTGGAACAACTAGCTATAAATGCAGTAGTTGCAGTGGCTCGTTAAATAACCACAGTAAGGATTGTGCTATGAGTACAACCATCTCAGAAAGCAATCTTGATACATCTGAACTTGATGCAATGGAACAGGAAGCAAAGAGTGCGATCAGCAAATTGGAATTGGAGATAGCCGCTTTGGAAGAACAGAATAAGACATTGCTTCAATATATTGCTAGTGCAAGTGTTAATGATGCCTCTCGTTATCGTGAGCAGTATAATCAGAACTCAAATAAGATTGCAGAGCTTAAGAAGGAACTTACTACATGGCAACAGAAACTCAACGATATCACTAATGCAAAAGCAGAAGCATCAAACGACAACTCTGTTGCTACTGATGACTATTATCGTATCCCTGCTATCATGGCGGATTGTAAATCTGCCTATAACCTGACTTGGCAAGGACAAGGTTCTTGGAATGGATATACCTATATCCGAAAAGCAACAATGCCAAACATCAATGGTGTAATAACATTCACAGCCACATTGAGTATTGCCAGAAAGCCGAAGTATTTCTTAGGTATCAAGATACACAGAGCAATCATGCAAATCAGTTGGTCACTTACATCAGAATATACAGATACCTCTGTTATTGATGTATTGACGCTTGATCCAAACAAGAGCGAACAACAGAAAGCTGATGAAGTGAATAAACGCATATCCGAAATAGCCCGTGAATATCCATCTTGTAAGATTACTACTGAGTATGCAAAGACGGAACCGGCAGAGACAGACAATACAGATGACACACGTCATCTTCTATGGTCATCGGACAGGCTGAATATCGCAATGGAGATAGACAGTAGAATTACACAAATATATGCAGACCTTGTTTCTCTGGAGAAGATGATGCATTACAAACGTAATATCATAGATGTTCTTCTTGATATAGCCCCTTATGTTAATGCAGACCAAGGCAGACGATTAACCTTAGTAGAAGAATGTCGTAAACGTTGGTTGCGTAAGGCTGCCAGTACCAAACACTCTGATAGCTATAATGGCAAATATGAAGAGGAGAATGACCAATGAGACAGTTGATTTTTATGCTTATCGTTTTACTATCCCCTCTCAAGATGATGGCACAATGGGGTTTTGATGTTGTGAGTGTAGAAGCCTACATAAATGACCATAAGAAACAGCGTAGTCTGTTATTGGCAAGATCAACATTGGAATACAGCAATAAACTCCTTCATCAGTATAGTAGTGAGCAGACTAATAACTACAAAGAGATCAATGTCGAACTAGATAAATATACCAGGGCTTTTGACGTGATAGACGTGTTGTATCAATCATTGCGTACAAGCATGAATGCCGTTAATACTTATGAGAATGTCAGTGATAGAATATCAGACTACAAGAAACTCTTGAATGATTTCAACTCTCAGGTGGTGAAACGTAAGCATATCGAGTTGGCAGATACAATGCTCATAAGTATCAACATAAAGGCCATTGCAAATATTGCTAAAGAGGGAGAATATCTTTATAAATCGCTCAGTGATTTGGTGCTATACGCTACAGGTGCTGCTGCTTGTTCAACAGCAGACTTGCTCGTAGTCATGGAAAGTATCAATACATCACTTGACAATATAGAAAAGATGCTTAACACGGCATATTTCGACACATGGAGATACATCCAGTTGAGAATGGGCTATTGGAAAGAGAAGGTATATCGAACGAAAACAAAGAAAGAAATGATAGATGATGCATTTGGAAGATGGCGGAAAGCCGGAAAACTAGAGAAATAGCATAAGTACAATTTTATAAATATTGAATAATGAAGATGACAATAAAGACATACAGTCTTATGGCAATAATGACTTTGTGCTCCGCAGATTATGCTAATGCACAGAGAGTATCATACAATCATGATTCCTCTAAACAGAATCAGATTACCGTGATGGAAACTGGAGCCGGTTCTCTCTCTCCTGAACTATATTATATGGCAACACATAATTCATACAAAAAGACAGCTGCCGCAAAGAATAAGCAAGGTTACCGCACGATAGCCAGCATAAGCTGTTACAATCAAGTTGATTATGCAGAAACAATAGATTCAGCTCTGACAAAACGAGCTAAAATAGAAGCACTTAACCTCGCTGATAGAAGTATTGATTTAGCATGGTTGGCAGAGGGTTCAAAGATAACAAGCAAGTTGGATGTCTTTCAGAAAAACATAGATCGAATCATTCCGATGGGTGGATCTTATGAACAAAGGAAGCAATGGCTTGAGTATTACAACGAATATGAATGTGCCATCAAATCAATAAAAAACTACTATATGCCCAATGCACAACGAAAGAAAATGTACTTGGATATATATGCCGGATTGAATTATAAAAATGAGACACTGGTAAAACAACTGGTGAGTTTCCAAACAGCTAAAGAGACAAAACAGCTTCTCTCATCCAACACAAATTATAAACTGGCCGATAAGACAAGCATTATTCTTTTGGCAAAGCGGAACTGGAAGAAAGCCAGTAACTCAAAAGAAAGCGGAGGGTCAAGTAATGGTAGTATAGAGGAATCCGAATGATATAAACCAATAACAATATTAGCATGCAAAGTTTTAACCGACAAATGTCAATCATCACAGATAGAAACGTGGAGATAAGAAAAGCAGGATTAAAAACAAAGTTATACGTAACGGAACAATCAAACAAGTAATCATCTATGGCTGAAGGTACTAACATATTATCAGATTTTGGCATTAATCTCCTCGAAGAAGAGATTGATGATGTCATCTTTCAAACTAACGAGTTTCTTTGTGATGCTACTTTTACAGGCTCACAAGGTCCATTTTGGTGGCTTGTACAGATGTGTATGGCATTAGCTGCTCTTTTCTCCATCGTCATGGCATCAGGAATGACATACAAAATGATGGTTAAACATGAGCCGTTGGATGTGATGAAATTATTCAAGCCATTGGCTGTCTCCATCATTCTCTGTTGGTGGTATCCACCTGCTGATACAGGCATGGTTGGAGGTGGCAGCCAATGGTGCTTCCTTGATTTCCTGAGTTATGTACCTAATTCCATTGGTTCCTATACTCATGACCTCTATCAAGCAGAAGCAGCGCAGATAGAAGATAAGTTCACTGAAGTGCAAGAACTAATCTATAAGCGAGATACAATTTATAATGACTTACAGGCAAAAGCTGATGTAGCTCATAAAGGAACTTCGGATCCTGCTGTCGTGCAAGAAACAATGGTAAGTGCAGGTGTTGAAGAAGTTACCAATATGGAGAAGGATGCAAGCCGTCTTTGGTTTACGTCGCTCACCGCTGGAGCTGTTGTCGGACTTGACAAAATCGTGATGCTCTTATCTCTGATAGTATTTAGAATCGGTTGGTGGAGTACTATTTATTGTCAGCAGATACTCCTAGGAATGCTAACAATCTTCGGTCCTATACAATGGGCGTTCAGTCTGTTGCCAAAATGGGAAAGCAGTTGGGCAAAGTGGATTACAAGATATCTAACGGTACATTTTTATGGAGCCATGCTCTATTTCGTTGGATTCTATGTGCTTTTGCTCTTTGATATCGTACTGAGCATACAGGTTGAAAACCTTACTGCAATCACCGCTTCAGAGCAGACTATGGCATCCTACTTACAGAATTCATTCTTCTCTGCCGGCTATCTGATGGCTGCAAGTATCGTAGCGTTGAAATGTCTTAACCTCGTTCCAGATTTGGCAGCATGGATGATACCCGATGGCGATACCGCATTCTCGACACGAAATTTTGGTGAAGGTGTTGCTCAACAAGCAAAAATGTCTACTCAGGGATTGATTGGACATGTAGTCAAATAGTCTTAACCCCTAAATGTAATCATAAAATGGTAATTAAAAATCTAGAGAATAAAATCAAACTTGTGACTATCATCTGTGGACTTTTCCTCGTTGGCTGTGTGTTCATTAGCATATCGAGTATTTGGACAGCACGTAATATGGTGGTCGATGCACAAAACAAAATCTATGTTTTGGATAGTAATGTTCCAATCTTAGTGCAAAGAACGACAATGGATGAAACGCTTGATGTGGAAGCAAAAGCACATATTGAAGCTTTCCACCACTACTTTTTCACCTTGGCTCCTGATGATAAGTACATAAAATACACCATGAATAAAGCCATGTATCTTGTGGATGAGACTGGTCTTGCCCAGTATAATACTCTGAAAGAAAAAGGTTTCTATAATAATATCATGGGTACAAGTGCTGTATTCAGCATCTTCTGCGATAGTATCAAGTTCAATAAGGAGAAAATGGAATTCACTTATTACGGTCGTCAACGAATAGAAAGACGAACGAATATTCTGACTCGTGAGCTTGTAACGGCTGGACAGTTGAAAAGAGTACCACGCACTGATAACAATCCTCATGGACTTTTGATTGTCAACTGGAGAACGCTACTTAACAAGGATATCGACCAAAAGACAAAAGTCAACTACTAAAAACATAAGATATGAAAGGAATAAAACGAATGTTGTTTGGCGAGAAGATGCCTGACAAGAACGACCCTCAGTATAAGGAACGTTATCAGCGTGAAGTGAAAGCAGGACGCAAGTTTGCCCAAACTTTGAAAATCGACAAGGCGGCTGCACATGTACAACGATTTGCCGATATACACAAGACACTATTCTTAGTTATTGTCTTTGGATTTGTCGCTTTAAGTTTTGGCTTCAATATCTACCGTATGACGAGAGTATATAACCACAAGCAGAGTTCAATATCTGCCATCGAGAGACAAGATTCACTTATACGCTCCAGACATAAGGGAGAAAGTAGGAATATTCACCCAATAAACAAACAAAAATAGAATCATCATGAAGCTGACAGATAAAATCAATTTCAAACAGCCTAAATACATGCTACCGCTGATTATCTATCTCCCTTTGCTTGGAACAGCATATTTCGTTTTCGATATGTTTGATACGGAACTGGCAGAGAAGAAAGATGCCAATATGCAGACTACGGAATATCTGAATCCGAATCTTCCTCAAGCACAGATAAAGAGTGATGGAATTGGTGGCAAATACGAGAATATGCTCAATTCTTACGGCAAGATTGAGGATCACAGTGCCGTAAACAATATCGAAATAGAAGACAATAATGAAAAAGAAGAATTTCAATCGAAATATTCAGACGAAGAACTTCGTAAGCTTGATGCCGAAGCAGCCGAACGTACAGCAGAAATGGAAAGGCAGAAAGGCATGCAGAAAACCGACACCGATAAGACAGAATCCGAAGCACTGGCAGAGCTCAAGAAAGCATTGGCTCAGGCGAGGTTAAAAGCCCAACAAGAGACAGGTTTAACAGATACTGGACAACAAGCTGATGAAACCAATCCCGCAAACAGAAATATAAGCGGTAGTGTAAACATCAACGATAAGTCAAGAAACGCAATATCCGAAGAGACAGAACCCACTGAGGTTGTGAAGAAAGTCAAAGTTTCATCTGACTACTTCAACACCCTTGCTGAAAACGAAAAAGAACCCAATCTAATCAAGGCTATCATCGATGAAGACGTGAAAGCTACCGATGGGACTCGTATCCGTTTGCGCTTACTCGATGATGTGGAAATCGGAGAGCTAGTTGTACCAAAAGGTTCATACCTGTATGCCACAATGAGTGGTTTTGGTTCGCAACGAGTAAAGGGTAATATCAAAAGTATGCTTATTGATGACGAATTAGTAAAGATAAATTTGTCCATCTATGATACTGATGGCATGGAGGGTCTGTATGTTCCTAGCAGCAGTTTCAGAGAGACTACCAAAGATGTAGCAAGTAGTGCTGCTTCAGGAAATATGGAAATGAATAATGGTACAAGCACAGGTAACAGTATGACTCAATGGGCAGCTCAAGCTATGACGAATGCTTATCAGAAGACCAGCAATGCCATTGGTAAAGCCATCAAAAAGAATAAAGTCAAGTTGAAATACGGAACATTCGTGTATCTCATCAATAGCAAGGAAAGTAAAAAGAATAAGTAAGCGTAAATAAAATCAGCAATTATGAAAATCAAGAAAATATTTGGCGCATTGATACTTTGCGCCGTAACAAGCACTCCGATATTGGCACAACAGACCTATGAGGAGATGGAGCAGCTCACCATTAATGAGCAGGTGACAACAGTTATCACAGCTTCGGAGCCAATTAGATTTGTCGATATATCTACCGACAAGGTTGTTGGCGACCAACCCATCAACAATACAATACGATTAAAGCCCAAAGAAGGTCTTCATGCCGATGGTGACGTGTTGGCAATTGTAACCATTGTAACAGAACGCTACCGCACGCAATATGCACTTCTGTATACTACAAGAATGCAGGAAGCTGTAACCGATAAGGAAATTCAACTAATCGAGCGCAATGCCTATAACAATCCGGCAGTAAGTATGTCAACAGTTGATATGACTCGCTTTGCACGCCAGATATGGAACTCCCCGGCGAAGATAAGAAATATCGCCACCAAGAAACATCGTATGGTTATGCGACTGAATAACATCTACACGGCAGGTGACTATTTCTTTCTTGATTTTTCTGTTGACAACAAAACCAACATTCGTTTTGATATTGACCAGATACGATTGAAACTGGATGATAAAAAGATGTCGAAAGCGACCAATACCCAATCTATCGAGATTCAGCCTGTGATGATGTTAGAACAAGCGAAGTCATTCAAATATGGGTATCGTAATGTTATTGTCATTAAGAAAATGACCTTTCCAAATGACAAGGTTCTTACCATCGAGATGGCAGAGAAGCAAATTTCGGGCAGAAACATCCTTCTAAATATCGATTATGAAGATGTCCTGTCAGCTGATTCGTTTAATGCAGTTTTATTGGAGGAGGATTAATCTATGAAGAAAGTAATTCTAATGACAATGTTGTTTATTGCCACCATAACATCATCTTACGCTCAAGACGGTTCAAATAGAATATCTTTAGGTACAGGTGTATTGTATGAAAGAGGCTTAGACTTAACACTCTCCTATGAACATGAAACCAAATATCATAATGCGTGGGAGTATTTTGGCATTGTATATCTGAAATGGGATGAGTGTGCTTCTTGCGGTCATGTTTGTCCCGAAAGTTTCTGGAAAAACTACCGTACCTATGATTTCGGTATTGCCTATAAACCTTGTGTGGTACGAGGCAGAAACAATCATGGCAATGTGCGTATTGGAGCTTCCGTAGGCAGTGATACCGACAAGGTTATCGGTGGCATCCATGTAGGCTACGAACATAGCTATGCTCTCCGATCCGGTTGGCAAATCTTCTGGCAAGTAAAAACAGACATCATGATAAAAGGCCTTGACACCTTTAGGACGGGGGCTGCTTTAGGAATCAAATACAGTCTATAACCGAAAACAATAATCAAAATGAGAAAAATATTTTCGATGTTAGCGATAGCTACAGCAGTAATCACATTTACATCATGTGATGCTCACAAAGAATTTCCTGATACAGACACAAAGGTATGTCATGTACTATGTAGTGATGGGAAAATAATGCCTATAACAGATGTCGAGAAACAACATAAGACACCAGTTGCTGTTGTTTTTGATATCAATATTGATGATAACACATCCGGCAATGGAACAGCTGTGTATCTATATGAAGTAACTCCCTCTGCCTTTGCTGATAGTCTAGGCGTAAAACAGAGCACATCTGCTGATATTACAAAATGGGACGGCAATGAGAATACTTTCAACATGTTCAATTGCAGAGATGTTTCTTCTCCATTGGCCAATAGTGTATTTGAGCTTTGGAACAATGGACAAAGTGCCTATATCCCTTCTGTATCACAAATGCGTATGCTCTATGCTGCAAAAGATTTCATCAACCCTATTTTAAAGCAATGCGGTGGCGACCCAATACCTGATAATCCGGAAGACTGTTGGTATTGGACTAGTACCGAAGTATCAGGACAAGAGTTAGCCAAGGCATGGCTCTACTCACTTAGTAGCGGTTCGATGCAAGAAACGCCCAAGACACAGTCTCATAAGGCACGAGCCATTCTCACACTCAATAATTAAAAACGAATATCAAATTCATGGAAGAAAGTAAAGAATTACAGGGAGCTTATAAAATATTTCGGGCAGTCATCTATATATCCATTTTAGTGGAGTTCTTTGAATATGCCTTTGAACCAGCCATGCTAGACCATTTCGGAGGTATCCTTGCAGACATACATGGTAGAGTAAAACAATGGTTTATCTATAATGATGGTCATCTGATATATAGCAAAGTAGTCACTTTCTTCCTCGTTTGTATCACTTGCGTGGGTACACGAAACAAAAAGCATCTGGAATTCGACTCACATAAGCAAGTGCTTTATCCCATCCTAGGCGGTGTCATACTACTTATCCTATCCGTGTGGTTCTTTGGATTCACAATGGATACACATTTTTATTCCCTAAGATTGAATATCATATTCTATATGATTACAACAATAGTGGGAACAATTCTTGTACACATAGCTTTGGATAACATTAGCAAATTCCTGAAGGAAGGACTTGGAAAAGATCGTTTCAACTTTGAGAACGAAAGCTTTGACCAATGTACAGAGATGGAGGAAAACAAATACTCTGTGAATATTCCAATGCGCTTCTATTATAAAGGTAAATTTCGCAAAGGAGCCATATCAATCAGTAATCCGTTCCGAGGAACATGGGTAGTCGGAACACCAGGTTCAGGTAAAACATTTTCAGTAATTGAACCGTTTATCCGTCAACATAGTGCGAAGGGCTTTTCGTTAGTTGTATATGACTACAAGTTCCCGACTCTCGCACAGAAATTATACTACCATTACCGTATCAATCAAAAGGCTGGTAATACTCCAGATGGATGTAAATTCAATATGATAAATTTTGTTGAAGTTGAGTATTCCAAGAGAATCAATCCTGTCCAGCAGAAATACATCAACAATCTTGCAGCAGCCAGTGAAACTGCTGAGACATTGCTTGAATCCCTTCAAAAAGGAAAGAAAGAAGGTGGTGGCGGTAGCGACCAATTCTTCCAAACATCTGCCGTCAACTTCTTAGCTGCTTGCATATATTTCTTCATAAACTATGAGAAAGAGCCGTACGACAAGAATGGAACGATGTTGATTGCGGAAAAAATTCTTGACCCAACAACAAAAAGACTCAAACCTACAGGACGTGTATTTGACCATAACGGAGAAGAAACAAAAGCAGACCATTGGTTAGGTAAATACTCTGATATGCCACATATTCTGTCCTTTCTCAATGAAAGTTACCAAACCATCTTTGCTGTACTTGAAACCGATAACGAGGTCGCACCTTTACTTGGTCCATTCCAAACAGCCTTAAAGAACAAGGCCATGGAACAGTTAGAGGGTATGATTGGTACTCTACGTGTTTACACCAGTAGATTGGCAACAAAAGAGAGTTATTGGATATTTCACAAAGACGGAGATGACTTTGACTTAAAGGTCAGTGACCCTAAGAATCCAAGTTATCTTCTCATTGCTAATGACCCGGAGATGGAAAGCATCATCGGGGCTTTGAATGCTTTAATTCTAAATCGACTTGTGACACGAGTAAACACCGGTCAAGGGAAAAATATACCTACAAGTATCATTGTGGATGAGTTACCTACTCTCTATTTCCACAAGATAGACCGCTTGATAGGTACAGCCCGAAGCAATAAGGTAAGCGTTGCATTAGGTTTTCAGGAATTGCCACAGCTTGAAGCCGACTATGGTAAAGTTGGTATGCAGAAAATAATCACTACAGTCGGTAATGTGATAAGTGGTTCTGCAAGAAGTAAAGAAACTCTTGAATGGTTGAGCAGTGATATCTTCGGTAAGGTAGTTCAGATAAAGAAAGGTGTAACTATCGACAGAGATAAAACTTCTATAAATCTCAATGAAAACCTTGACAGCCTTGTTCCAGCATCAAAAATCAGTGATATGCCTACAGGATGGATTTGTGGTCAGACCGCACGTGATTTTGTAGTAACCAAGACTGGACGTGGTGGCTCAATGAATATCCAAGAAAGTCATGAGTTCAAAACCACAAAATTCTACTGCAAAACTGATTTTGACATGGAAGCCATCAAAAAGGAAGAAGAGGATTATATTCATTATCCAATCCCTAAGTTCTACAATTTCGGTCCTGTAGATGAGCGTGAGCGCATACTTTATAAGAATTTCGTTCAAGTTGGACAAGACGTAAAAGAAATGATCAATTCCATCTTTGGCAAGGATAAGCATATTTAGTGTGCTGAAAACTAAAATCAATATAAATGATTAGAATCTTGAATATTAGACTTTTGATGACAGTACTGCTACTTGTAATGACGATTAGTGTTTCAGCAAAAGACAAGCCACAAAATTCAAGCATAACATCAAAGGAGTATTCTTCACTTTATAGCCTTCCCAAATTTGAGAGGGCTGTTTTGCTTATAAAACATTGTGAAGGCATGCACTCCAAAAAAGACTATCCCTATATCGGCTACGGACATCGACTTCAACCCGGTGAGAAACTGACCTCAAGGATTACTAAGAGACAGGCAGATTCGTTGTTACGTAGTGACCTAAAGAAGCTATGTTTCTTATTCCGTGATTATGGTTCTAACACCATATTGTTAGCCACACTTGCCTACAACTGTGGCCACGTCTCTATCTTGGGGGATAAGAACAAACCTGAAAGTCGACTAATTCAGAAAATCAAACGAGGTGAAAAAGATATAGAGAATGAGTACATAACATTCTGTAAATGGAAAGGTAAGGTAATTCCATCCATCAAAAGACGTAGGTGGATGGAGCTTAAATTACTTTATTCAAGATAATAACAAGACTCATTCTTACGTTCGATAGCCATCAAAAAGCCGACATAATTGCTATTATTAATAAAAAACAAGCATAAATACAACTTTTTTTGCTGATTTTGAAGATTTCTCGTATGTGTTCCGTATGATGACACACATTTTTTGTACCTTTGTAGCTGAAAAGGAAGCTGATAAAGCTACAACCTGAAAAATAAGACCAAGAATCAAAACAGTCAATATGTGCTAGATAATCAACAACAGTGCTGAAAGTGTTTCACTAACGACTGTAATATAAAAAAGAATACATGAGAGACCCTCTTGCATCTATATAGGCTTTGGTCAGCCTTCAGGGGATGTTAAGAGGGTCTTTTTGCTTTTACACAAAAAGAAATAATATATGGTAAAGAAAGTGGCAAAAGAAAAAGAAGAGAGATTGGAAGATATTCTTTTCAGCTGTAGAAACCTATTACGTGGTCGTGCTCCTATGACAGACAAACGCGACCTGTTGCTATCTCTAGTATTCATTAAGTTTGTTGGCGATCGTTTTAATGCTCAGAAAGAGGAAATCATTAAACAGTATCGTGAACAAGGAATGGACGATGACTTCATCAATAACGTAGCTGTCAAGAAAGAATCGTTTTACCGACAAAGTGGAGTTTTCTTTCTAACAGAAGAGTGTCAGTGGGACGAACTTGTTAAAACTGAGTCAAAAAGTCTTGCCATTGCTTTTGATACGGCACTTGCCACTCTAGAGCGTAATGAAGATAAACTGAAAAATGCTTTGCCACAGCAGATTTTCACAAAGACTGCTCTCGAGCCAAAAGACCTAAAGGGTATTGTTGACGAAATAAACAAGATTGACCCCAATAAATTTACTGAGAAAGACCTTATAGGACGTGTCTACGAATATTTTCTACAGGCATTTTCAATCAATGCAGACAAAGAAGAAGGAGAATTTTACACACCTCATTCTATCGTTGAACTTATATCATCTTTGATAGAGCCGTTTGATGGGAAAATTTATGACCCTTGTTGTGGGTCAGGAGGTATGTTTGTGCAATCAGCCAAATTCATTGAAGCTCATGGAGGAAACACCCTTAACATTAGTGTCTATGGACAGGAGTCTGAACCTAGTACCTTCCGACTAGCTAAAATGAACCTTGCGGTTCGTGGTATCTCTTATCACCTTGGCGATAAAGCCGCTTCCACATTTAGTAACGACCAACATAAAGGAACTGTGATGGACTACATCATGGCCAACCCTCCTTTCAATTTGAAAAAATGGCGTGGCTCTGATGAACTACTTGATGACCCACGTTGGAAAGGATATTCTGTTCCACCAGAAAGTAATGCCAATTATGCATGGATACTTCACATGCTTTCTAAGCTTGATGAACATCGTGGTGTAGCTGGATTTCTGCTAGCCAATGGTGCATTAGATGATAGCGATACACTTGCAATCCGTCAGAAACTTATTGAAAACGATAAGGTAGAGGCTATATTTGTTCTTCCACGAAATATGTTCTATAGTACAGACATCAGTGTCACACTATGGATTCTTAATAATAACAAGAAAGGTGGTCCATGGCATAATAGAGTGCTAAGAGACAGAACTGGAGAAATCCTATTCTGCGATTTGCGTACGTGGAGCAATAATATTTACGAAAAGAAATATGTTCAACTTAGCGATGAGCAGATAAGCGAAATCTGCAAGATTTATTTTGATTGGCAGATGAATGGTGCTGCCACAACATACGCACAACCTGAGTTATATTATTCAGCCGGAGCAGCAGAACTAAAAGAAAAAGGTTATTCGCTTGTTCCAAGTCGCTATATCGAATTTATTGACAGAGATACAGAACTTGACTACGATACAGCTTTATGGGATGCAGGAAGCAAGGTTAAAGAATTATTGAATAGACAAGAAAATAATCGTTCTCGCCTTATTAAAGCATTTAAGACTATTGGTTATGATGCAGAATAATATTAAAGCAATTCGAATAGGTGATTACATCCAGTTATATGATAAAACGAACAAGACTGATAGAGTTTTGGATGTCATTGGTATAAATAAGGATAAATCATTCATGCCGACTGTCGCAAATCTTAATAATATTGATTTGCGAAAGTATAAGGTAATAACAAAAGGCATTTTTATCTTTAGTGGAATGCAAACAGGAAGAGATGTTTGTATTCGTATCGGGTATTACGAAAATGAAACAGATGCTCTTATTTCACCAGCATACACAACATTTGAAATTACTGATACCAACTCACTTCTTCCAGAATATTTATTCATGTATTTTTATAGAAGTGAAATGGATCGATACGGATGGTTTATCAGCGACTCTAGCGTTCGAGCAAATCTTGATTGGCCACGCTTTCTTGATATAGAGATTCCTGTTCCTTTCAAAGATGGTATGCCTGATATTGATAAACAACAAGAATTAGTTGATACTTGGAAAGGGCTTCGAAATATGAAAGAAGAAAATGAAGCTATAGCTTCTCCATTATTTTCTCTCTGCCAATCATATATACAAGAATTAAAGCATTCTTGTCCCCACAAAACACTTTATGATTATATAGAACAGTGCGATGAAAGAAATAGTGATAATGAATATGCGGCTAGTGATGTAAGAGGATTGGCAACGTCAAAGCAAATCATTGAAACAAAAGCAAATTTGATAGGAGTTGTATTGACTTCATATAAGGTTTTAAAGCCATGCGAATTTGCATTTGTATCTGATACGTCTCGAAGGGCTGATAAAATGAGTCTTGGTTATAATAATTCTTTCTCTACATATATAGTATCATCTATATCTACTGTTTTCAGAATTAAAAATTCAAATGAACTCATTCCTGAATTTCTATATTTATGGTTCTGTAGACCTGAATTTGATAGATATGCTAGATTTCATTCTTGGGGAAGTGCAAGAGAAACCTTTTCTTTCGAAGAAATGTGCCGTGTCAAAATGCCAATTCCTTCCAAAGAAATTCAACAAGCCGTTGTAGATATGTATAACTGTGCAAATGATGCTAAGAAAATAGCAGAAGAAGCAGATATTCTGAGTAAGAACATTTGTCCTGCCTTAATTCAACACGTTATTAACAATAATTAAAGTCAAGAACTATGATACACTTGAACGGAAGAATGTATGAAAGCCAGTACGAAGAAGCTGTAGTACAATTACTTGAAACAGAAGGCTGGACATACACAGAGGGCGATAATTTACATCGTAAGAAAACAGACTCAATCTTTGAAGATGATTTGCGAAGTTATTTATCAGCCAACTACGGACAGAAACTAGATAGTTCTGATATAGATATAGTTGTCGCTAATATGAAAAATATTAGTGGCACAAGTGATTACGGACGATTGAGAGCAGCAGTGAGACTGTATCAAGAAGGATATAATTATGTTTATTCTGATGCCTCGAAATTACCTATTCACTTAGATTACATTGATTATGACCACCCTAATAACAATATATACAGAGTTGTAAATCAGTTTGAATATCTTGAAGGAAAGCAAGTTCGCATACCTGACGTACTTCTGTTCATTAATGGAATCCCAGTCTGTATTCTTGAATTAAAAAACCCCACCGACCAGAATGCTACTATTCGAAATGCGCATACCCAGATAACCAAACGATATAGACGTGATATATTCTCGCTATTGAGATATTGTGCTATGGCATGTATCAGTGATGGCAGCAACACTCGCCTTGGAAATGTGTTTGCGGACTATGATTATTACTATGCATGGAAGAAGGTGAATAACGATGACGAAGCAGGTAAAGGAATAAAAGAGCTTGAAACCATTATTAAGGGTGCATTCTCTCCTGAACGTATTATTGAAATCATTAGAGATTATATCTACTTCCCTGACCCAAGCCAGGAAGGAGAAGAAAAAGAAGTGGAAATCGTATGTAGATATCCTCAATTCTTCGCTGCTAGAAAATTAAGAGATCACATTTTACGCCATCTACGTTCTGTTGGTGGTGATGGTAAGGGCGGTACATATTTTGGTGCTACAGGTTGCGGAAAGACTTATACAATGCTTTTCCTTGCACGACAACTTGCAATGCGCTGCAAAAGTAATTTAGGTAGCCCAACGATATTACTAATAGTTGACCGGGAAGACCTAGAAAACCAAGCTGGTAAGCTGTTTTGCAAGTCAAAGGAGTATCTTGCAGACGATGCTGTTGAGATCTTTAGTTCGAGAAAATCTCTTGGAGAAGAATTGTCTGAGAGAAAGACAGGTGGCTTCTACATCACAACTATTCAAAAATTCTCAGAAAGTACTGGTCTGTTAAGTGATAGAGCAAATATAATCTGTATGAGTGATGAAGCTCATAGAACGCAGAACAACTTAGGAAGCAAATTAAAGATCAATGACAAAGAGAAAGAAGTCAATAAAGGTGCGTTTATCTCTTATGGCTTTGCCAAGTATTTGAGAGATGCGCTGCCATATGCTACATATGTTGGTTTTACTGGTACCCCTATCGATGAAACAATCCATGTATTTGGAGAAGTAGTCGATAAATATACCATGCGCCAGTCAGAAGCCGACAATATTACTGTTGGTATCAAATATGATCCACGATTGGCACGAGTATCTTTTAACAGAGAACAAGCAGAACTGATTGAGAAATATTATGCTCAATGTGAAGATGACGGGGCATCAAAAGAGGACATAGACAAGAGTAAGAAAGCAATGAGTTCGCTTCAAGTAATTCTTGGCGATGAGGATCGCTTGCGTCGTATTGCAAAGGACATTATCACAGACTATGACAAACGCTGTGAGAATAAACCTGATGTTCTTCAAAAAGCTATGGTTACTTGCAACGACAGGAATATAGCATATCGCTTATACAAGATCATGGTGGAGATGCGACCTGAATGGGGCGAGGAAGTGAAAACGTTCGATGAATCAGCATACACAGCAGAACAACTTGAGAAGATGGTTCCAGCAAAATTTCTGAATGTTGTTGCAACTAGAAACAAGGAAGATGATAAAGACATGTATAACTTCCTTGGAGATGAAGAGCATCGTAAAGCATTGGATATATTATTCAAAGATGATAACTCGAATTTCAGAATAGTTATCGTTGTCGATATGTGGATTACAGGTTTCGACTGTCCTCCTTTGACAATGTTGTATAATGACAAGCCTTTGCAGAAACATACTCTTATACAGACTATCAGCCGAGTAAATAGAAAGTATAATGGCAAAAAGTTTGGATACATCATTGATTATATCGGCATCCGTGAAAAGATGAAAGCAGCCATGAAGAAATATGGTGGTGGCGAAGGTGGCGACGAACCAAGTGATGATGATATTGCCCAATCTCATATCATATTGCAACAGGAATTGCAGGGATTAAAAGAAATTATGTCTGGACTAGATTTCTCAACTTTCTTTGGTGAGGCACCTTTGGCACGTCTTCAATTCCTTCAAACAGCGTCAGAATATATACTTGCTAATTCTGTAAAGGAGAAGGGTAAGGTATCATTTGAAACAAATTTCAAGGGACATGTTAAACGTCTTCGTTTGTCTTACGATATATGCAATCCAGCAGGTGCATTAACTGATGATGAAACAGCTTGGTCACAGTGTTTCATGGGAATCTATTCATTCTTGAACAAGATAACTAATACCCAACATGATGTTGAGTCTATGAATAGAGCTGTTGAACAAATGGTGAAAGAAGCAATAACTTGTCAAGGTGTAGAATCTATTCTTAACAAGCAAGATGATGAAGATTTGTTTGGCGACGAATTTCTGAAAGAGCTTGACGACATGAAGATGCCAAATACAAAATTCCAGTTATTGGTTCAATTACTCCAGAAAGCAATTAAAGAATATTCAAAGACAAATGCTACAAGAGCTAAGGAATTTTATATTCTTCTTCAAACCATTATTGACGAATACAATACCAGAGATAAACTTGATTTTGCAAACAGTGTTGCAACCGATACGGTTAATTCGGTGACTGGAGTTGTTGCAGAAAAAATCACGTCTCTTTCAGAAAAGCTAATCAAGTTATTCAATGACTTAAAGCTAGATAAAGAAGAATTCAAAAAATTAGGTATCACATTCGAGGAAAAAGCATTCTATGACATATTGGTAGATTTACGTAACAAACACGGATTTGAATACCCTGATAATAAATGCATAGTATTAGCTAGAAAAATAAAAGAATTAATAGATGATTCGTCTCTTTATGCGGATTGGATGAACAACAATAATATCCGAAACAGATTGGCAAGCAATCTAACTATGCTTATCTATAAAGAAGGTTATCCACCAGAATGGGATGATGAAATTTTCGAGAAAGTTCTTAACCAGGTTGAGAATTTTAAAGAGAACGAATAATTAGTTAGAACGATGCTAGGAACGAAAGATATAGAAGAATTGGCGACAGGTGCTGTAAAGAGATATTTCAACACCTGCCCTTTAATATCGCCCCAAATTCAGGAAAATGATAAGACTCCTGATTGGGACGGATTTTTGGCTCTATACAAAACAAAGAAGGATGTCAGAAATAATTATATCGGTCGTATAGGTGCACAGGTTAAAGGCAAAGGAGTTACTAAGTTCAAAGAGAAAGAAACCTTTAACATTGAAAAAATATTTCTCAACAATGCTAGGAATGAAGGATTTATATTCTTTGTCGTAGAAGTAAAAGAAGATGGCTCTAGCAAAATCTTCTACAAAAAGATGGCTCCTATTGAGATACGTAAAGAATTATCTTCGTTTGCTACGAAAGGTAAAACACGACGTATGTCATTTTATCCATTATCTATGGACAAATCATTGATAGAGATTCAATTAATGGGCTTCCAATCTGATTGTATCAAACAAAGTAGTTTCGCATCTTCTAAGGAATTTAATATTGACAACCTCAAGAATGCCAATGAATATGAATGGACTTTTAGTTTTCAAGGCAAGAAAGCAAAATTCACAGAAGATTGGTTTAACGGTTTCAAAACCTTTTTGTATGCCAAAACAAAATATGGCTATGAAATTCCCGTGGGTAATGGTCCTATGACGGTTATATTCCCCGAATTATCACTAAAACATAATGAGAATGTAACTATTGCCAATGAGGTGGTTTGCGATAGTTATGAAACGATATACAAAAAGGGATGCTACTCATATAAGCTACATGATCTATTGATTTTTACATCTGAAACCAATTCATCAACAAATGAACGTAAAAGTACTATAGAAGTAATAGCAAATTCTACAAAACAGCAAATACGTGCAAACGAAATATATAAGAAATTAGTTGAATATGGTTCCATTATATTCGGAAACAACAACATAGAAATCAAAGTAACCAATAAAGCGAAATTAATCTCAATTTTAGAAGAGCGAATTTCAGAATTAAGAATACATCAAATGGTTCTTGACTATCTCAATGTAAAAAATGATATTGATTACAGTAATTTCACACACGAAGACAACTTTTCCATAAATCAACTTTATAAGGCTTTAATTGGACACAAACCTATTGGTTTAAATAATCCGAAACCAATCTTCAAGCTTACGTTTGCAAACATAAATATATTATTAACATGTACAAGTGATAATAATGGTAAATACTTTTTAGAAAATGCATTTAGTTCTTCGTTAATACAAGTTTCTCAAGGTAATAATGAAGATTCATTCCAAGTCCCTGTTTTTTCTTATTTGGAGAAAAAAGGATATATAATTTTTGACAACATACCTTATGACAACATCGTTAGTGAATATGATAAATATGCAGTTATTGACTCTCGTACAATCACTCAAGCAAATCTTAATTTACTAGAAATGTTGAAAGCTACCGATGAATTAAAGCTTCAAGAAAATATCACAAAGAGTGCTTATACATTAAATGCAGCGGACCAACTATCTAAATGGATACTCAGTAAAAATCAAGAAGATGAAATGATTAACATCCATATAATAAATTGTATGCAGATAATAAAAAGGCAACGAAAATATAATGATGATGAACTATCAAAATTAAAAGAAATAGCCAATAGTGGTACTACGATGATAAAAGCAGCAGCATATTTACTGCTGGATAATCTAAGCGTTTTCCAATATATCTTTAATAGTTTATCTCAAGAAGAACAGGAGCAATTTATGGATTTCCCCATATATACCTTTGCCATTGAAAAGAAAATTGATTCAAGTAATATAAAAACAAAATGAATTCACCATTAGTATTTAAAGAGTATATCTGGCTGGTAAATACTATTTATCAAGCCAAGAAAATTTCTCTCCGTGAGATAAGCAACAAGTGGAAAGAGACAGAGATGGGTGGAGGTTTGCCTTTATCTCGAAGCACGTTTAACCGCCACAAAATTGCCATCGAAGAAATCTTCGGCTTATATATCGAATGTGATTTAGAGGATAAATTCAAATATTACATTGGAAATGCTCACGTACTTCAGGAAGACACTATTCAGAATTGGATGCTGTCTACCCTAACGGTCAATAATACCATTAGTGAAAATCTATCTTCACTTAGAGATAGAATCATATTGGAAGCTATTCCATCAGAGGGCGATAATCTATGCAAAGTAATTGGCTGCATAAAAAATGACTACAAGATAAATATTGAATATCAAAAATATAGTAATTCTGAGCCAAAGAATTACATGATAGAGCCATATTGTATCAAACTCTTTCGCCGAAGATGGTATCTACTTGGGAAAAAATCTGGTACAGATGAGTATAGAACATTCTCGTTTGACCGGATGATAAAGATTGATGTTACTAAGGAAAAATTTAAGATAGATAAACGCTTTAATGCAGAACAGCATTATAAAGAATGTTTTGGCATCGTTAGCGGAGATGGCACAGAGATACAGACTGTAAAGCTTAGAGCCTTTGGAACGGAAAGACTATCCATGCGAGACTTGCCTATTCATTTTAGTCAAAAGGAAATATTCACATCCGATGAGTATTCGGATTTTGAAGTGACTTTACGTCCAACACTTGATTTTTCGGGTTATATCGTTTCTCGTAGTAGCTTGGTGAAGGTGTTAGAGCCACAATGGTTGGCAAATGAAATAAAGGATATGCATAGAGATGCCTTTAAACTATACGAATAAGAGTGCAACAAGATTCTGTTTTATCTTATATAAGAAGATGTGTAAAATATAAATCATTTAATTAAAAGACGATAATATGCGTGACGCAACCAAGATAAGCGATTATTTTTATGGAGCCAAGACTCTATTCATCATACCATTATACCAGCGCAAGTATGCCTGGCAACAGAAGCATTGTTCTCGTCTCTTTGAAGATTTGAAAAAAATTCATCGAGACGGCGTACATAGCCATTTCTTTGGTAGTATTGTTTCCACCAAAGCCAGTGAGACAGAAGATGATCTTCTCATCATTGATGGTCAACAACGTATTACAACCCTGTCGTTGCTAATACTTGCAGGTTTGAATGCTGTTGCAAATGGAGATATGCAGAAAGGTGATGAGGACATAGACGAAGTCCGCAAAAACTATCTATATGCTGTACGTCGCCGTGTTGAACGCCAGATTAAGCTAAAGCCCATAGAGGGTGACTTGGAGGCATACGATGCACTCTTTGAGAACAAGCCAGAAGAGTTTATCAAAAACTCAGGCATCACATCTAATTATCAACTGTTCTATCAGATGATAAAGGCAAGCGACTTTACTTTTACCGATATGATAGAAGCTATAGAGAAATTGATTATCATAGACATTTGTCTTGATTCTAAGGATAATCCTCAGCTCATCTTTGAGTCTTTAAACTCTTGTGGTAAAGACCTTGAGGAGGCCGACAAGGTTCGCAACTACCTTCTAATGTCATTGTCTGCACAAGAACAGGAAAAATACTATCATGACTATTGGGGAAAAATAGAAAATCTTACCGATGGTGAACCTACCATGTTCATCCGTGACTACCTTACAATTAAAAAATGTGTCATCAGTAATATTGATGATATGTATTTTGACTTTAAATCTTATGATGAGCAAGAACGTACAAATCGACATACACTTCTTGAGGATATGCTTAAATTTGCCAAATACTATCGTCAGATTGTAAAAGGTGAAACAGGTAATGTTCGTATAGACCGAAAGTTAAAACAGATTTCCTATATAGGAACCACTGTTCACTTACCCTTCCTGCTGTCATTCTTTGACTATGCCATCGAACGAGGATTGAACGAAGATGAGAAATATGAAGTTCTTGATACCATTGAGAATTATTGGGCTCGTCGTATCATCTGCAATTATGCTGCCAGTGCTTTGCAAAAGATGTTTGCCATACTCCATGCGGAAATCTTAAAGATATACAAGCGACATGAACAGCGCCAAGTTGAACTTCATCTATCATATTCTCAGATACTTAAATTCGTATTACTTCGCAAACAAGGGACATCAGCCTTTCCTTCTGATCATGAGGTTAAGGAACTGTTTCCTATAAGACAGATATATCGCATTCCAAGCAGTTATCGCTATTTTTTGTTTGAGCGTATGGAGAATGAGAATAGTCCAGAAGCCAATAATACTATCGTTGATAAGATGAAAGATGGCACCTTTACCATCGAACATATCATGCCTCAGACTCTTACGCCACAATGGAAACAAGAATTGGGCGAAAACTGGCAAGATATACATAGTACCTACTTGCATACGTTCGCCAATCTTACACTGACAGGTTTTAATATATCATATAGTAATCACTCTTTCCAAGAGAAAAAAGAAGGCTATATTGACAAAAAAGGTAATAAGGTCAATGGCTTTGACAATTCAGCTTTCTGCCTCTCTAATTATCTTAAGCACTGTACTAAGTGGACCCAGGAAGAGATTTTGGAACGTCAGAAGATACTTTTAGACAATTTTCTACACCTTTGGCCAATGATCAAATCAGAATATAAGCCACTTGAAAAGGAATTTGAGCTGGTTTCATTCGATGATGACGAGTTTGAATTAACAGGTCGCACAATAATGGGATTTCGATATAGAGATGAGCGTCATCAAGTATGGACTTGGAAGCAGATGCTTGAGCAGGTATGCAAGATGATATATAATGAGAGTCCATCCTCTATGACTTACTTATCAAGCAAAAATTACTGGGTTCACGAAACAGACAACAAGGAGAGATCCAAGATTGCAGAAGGATGCTATGTCTATTCATCATGTAGTACCAACACCAAAAGAAGCATTTTGAATTATCTATTCAAGGAGATGAGAATACCATCAAATATCCTAGAGTTTGAGATAGCTCCCTTAGCAGAGAAAGTAATGGATTCAGAAGAATAACAAAATAACAAGTTTAACATTGTAAGAATGACTCTTAACGTAGGTAAAACATATAGGTTTAAGTATTTGACTGATGTATATACCAAATCGGATATACATTATTTCAGAGTTTCCATAGCAGACGAACCAGAATCTGACGATTACTTAGTTCGTCCCATTGCCTCACAATTAAAACATGCACCGACTTATCCTATATACTGCAAAGTGCATAGTATCGAAGATAATGGCTTTGTTCATTTGGTGCAAGATGAGATGTCATTTTACAAGAAAATATACCAACCTGACCAACCGTATTCTTTTGTTATATTGGAAGAACTCGAGCCTACACTATCTGGGATTCGACGTGTCACTATGGAATGTCAGGAGACACAGCTTACCCATACACACACATGCTTTGATGGGATGTCATCGCTTGTAGGTGACGTGGTGAAGTATTTTGTTAAACTACTTGATAAAAATGGTCATGTAGTAATTCACTTTGTAAAGAAAGAAGATGAATTATCTGAATTTCTTCCAGAGAATGTATTTAAGTCCGTTGGCCATGAAGACATAAAAGAACATTTCTTTGATAATATTGAAGAATGGACAAATATGTATAGCTCCATAAATGAAAAGGTAAATGAAATGAAAGTCAAACTTACCTTAAATAATCGTTTATGGATTTTTGACTATGTTAGAATACTTGTTCTCATAACAATAGTGCCGGATGCGGCATCATTGGATGATATAGAGAAATGCTGCATCTTAATAAAGGATATAGAGTCTTGGATTTTGAATGAATCCGGCTTGCTGAATAGATTCAACGAGCAAAATAGAGAAGATACTAGGAAGAAAATTGAGACAATGATTGGCAAGTCTAATAATACATTGGAAGCCATATCTATCATCAAGAGTAACAAACAAGTAGAGTTTGTTCAGAATATAGTTGACAAATCAATACTTGGTATCCAATGTGATTATAAAACGCTAGGTATACTTCTGAGAATCATCGGATTAAATAAAGATATTATCCAAAATAACATTTCAGCATTCTCACAGCTGATTGAATTTAATTCAACCGATTTAGGTGATGATGATATTGCCGAACGCATAGTCAATGTTCTTGCCAATTATATCTCAAGAGAAAGGAAACTTCTGAGCAAGGAGTTACATTTGAGCCGAAATAAGAAAATTGACAAGAATGTTCTTGCAGATTTAATTATTGGTATAGGTACATTATTCAATTTTCGTCATTCGAGAGAATTAGAAGAAGATGACAATGACCTTTCTCTCAATCAGGATAAATTATTCTTAGCTTTGTGTAAATATGTAGGCTACTTGTGCAGTAAAGAGAAAGCAGTACTATTAGTCAATAGATCATTGCAGTATCTGACGACGCAAGGTGTCAATGGCACTATTGATGGTCATATACTTCGAAGAGTAGCAGATAATCCCGACACATTAGCTGATCATATCTTATCCATTGAAAACACAGGTAAACGCCCTATAACAGAGCGTTACAAAGACAATCTTCATATCAACTTTGTTAATGGCAGTATTGTTGTATATAGAGGTAATCGTTTGCAAGGTAAGGATAATATTGATATATCTACCTGTGTATATACACTACCTGATGTTTCTCTCCAACTTCATGATTTGTCTGCAATAGACGTGTGGAATCACACTGATGATCTCCTTCAATATCGTGAGAAGTGGAAAAAGTATCTTGACGCAGACATCTTCCACATGGAAGAAGAGAATGTATCTGATTATGCTCGTATAATTGTTAAACCAATTAATACAGCGAAGTCTAACTTGATTTTTTGTACTAGGACAGATTCTGAAGCTCAGTGTGATGGTATTATCCATTATAATGGTTACTGCCCAAATTACTTATGCTCAGATCTCACAAAGATTTTCAAATCTAATATGGAGTTTTATGCAAAGATAGAACGCAGGGAAGATGGTAAAATCAACTTTAATATAACAGAGGGCATTAGGGACTTCTCCAACAAACTTGCAGAAAATCAGGAGTCAGAGTGTATAGGCATGTGTTTGTCTATTTTTGGTAAGCGTGCATTCTTTATAACGACAAATGGAATCACTTGTTCTATTTATCTGAAAAATGAATATGAAGTCATAGAAGGAGATATTTTTTCTCTGATTGTTGATGTATCTGTCAATCCAGAGTTTTTCCCTGTAGCCTCATTGGTGCGTGAACTGCCAAAGACATATAATAGAGAGGCATTGCTAACGAACCAGCTAGAACTGTTGAGTACAGAAAATAAAGCTGTCTTTTATAGCAAGCAAGAAAAGAAAGAAAAAACAGTACAGTTGCCCAATATTCATTTAATTCTTGATAGTCTTTTCCATATCTACGAAGACAAGGTAACTAAATATAATCTATATCAAATTGCCAGACTTGTATGTCAACTTGAATGTAGGTCTCTATCCTATTACTATTCCTCTTGCATTCAGTATATGGAAATGATGGAATGTTTTGAACGAAACATTCCAGTTGAGTATTCATTTGAAAAGATTCAGCTGCATTCAAGTCTATTTGAAAAATTTCCATCATTACAGAATCATCAGCGTATGCATGACCTGCTTTGCAATTTTGGTACAGAGAATGATATAGACGCACTATATTCCTTATCAACCAATAAAGAATTGCCTGATCGTGTGAATAGATTTGCGCGACTCTCCCTAGCTCATGCTCTTATAGAAAGTGTCACAGATGACGAGGAAATTACAAGTAGAATCAAGAATTTAGCAATTTCAGAAATTGGACATAATTCAGATGACGAAGTGATTTCCAATGAAAATGAAAATGAAAATGAAATCGAAGACGAGGATAACGACGCATTATCTATTAAAGGAACTACTGATAAAGAAGACTATCGTCAATATGATGGATTAGAAAAAGTTTTAACGCATGCTTCGCCAAAAATCTGTTTAACCGTTGCAAAACAAACTGAGAATGTGACAGAGATTAGTGAACCTGTTGAATCTGATTCAAAGAAGTTATGCTTCTTTGAAAATGGATCATACATAATCAGTTCTAATCCAGATGTTGAGGGAATTACCCATCAGGTATCATATACGGAGAAATCCATTCAAATGTTTGTACTGCAATGTTATGGAAATGGCAATATAAATAGAATACCAGTTAAGAACCTCTCTAATCTAAGGGAGGATTATGAATACAGGAATGGAGTCTATCGTGAGACATATCTTGAGCGATGCTTAATTCTAAGTCCAAACGATTACGTTCTTGCATTATATACTAGCAATAATAAACATTACTGTCATTTGGCAAATGTAGCCTCAATTATTGTTCATTCATCTCTTGGACTTAGAGGCACTGCTGTAGTGTGTAACAATGAAAAACATAAAATCTCTTGGTATTCTTTGAACGCACTAGAAGCTGAGAACATCTCCGCTATGATTCATGACGCAAGTTCTGGATTAGGGGTTCTGATAAATGATGCCAAGTATCCAAATGAAATGCAGTGGATCAGACAGAATTTTTTGAATGAAGCTGTAACGAACTATAAAACAGTAGCACATGTAGAAAAGTCTAACGACAATGATGTTATAAAACTCTTAGATGCAAATGATTTCAAGCAAATTCATGATTTGTTTGATACACTTACTGCAGGTAGCAAAATTCCTATGGGTCGAGCTCTTGTAAGAGATACCCTTGCATCAGTTACTGATAAAAACAGTTTTTGGAAGTTAATAGACCTACTATTTAAATGTAACATCAACATATATCGCAAGCCGATAATAAATGCCATTGAAGACAGTACGCTCCTTCAGTCATTCAAGCCTGATACAAAACTATTGAACTGTCTTGTCAATTATGCTTTCAACTATGACGACAAGTATAATCAGAATTTGGCTTTTGTCTATCATTATCGAGATTGTTTGAGCAACAAAGCTAAAGAATTTATTTATAATACTCGTACATATCTTGCCAAACCTTCAGATTACAGAATATTCTCTGAAATAGTTGATTTGGACTTTGAAGAAAATATTGAAGTATTACTTGAAGATGCTAACCCTGCCTCGTATTATCGTATGTATGAGCTACTTGATGCTTACAGAACAGAGCATGGAAAAGTAGAGGCAAAGCGTGTTGCTCATAAGATTATCAGTGATATGACAGATAAGTCTATTTTCGCTCAAATTTTCAAGCAGCTTGTTAATTATGATATCCTTGAAATTATAACAAGTCATGAGCATCCCAGCGCAATAAAGAGAATCCTTACAGAAGGCTATCATGCATTCGAAAGTATATGCATAAAGAGATACAATAAAATAGAGATGCAACGTGATATCAGTAAAATTACTTCTAGTATCAGAAATAAGAAAACATGTTCTGTATTATGCGAATATAGAAATCATTATGTTCTTACGTCAAGTAATGGATTTTCAACCTTACTTCCGAAGAACTGTACCAACAGAGACTATCAAGTTGGCTACTCTTTAAAAGTCATTATTGTTCATGCAGACACTCATCACAGGACTTTGTTCGTTTCAGAAAAGCCAAACACAGATGTTCAGACAGTTATGTCATTGCCTCTTTTGATTTTGAATGAAGAAATAGAAGTACAGTTCTCTAATCCAGACAAAATTATTCCGAGTGTTATCAAATGCTTCAGTCGAACACAAATCAAAATTAGCCATTACCCTGATGGATTTGATTATAAGAAAAAGTATAAAGGCAAAGTAATAAAAAGAGTAGATTATTTTACATACGAAGTTCAACTTTTAAATCCTATCGAGTAAATGTTAACACAGACTGAAATATTCAGCAAATTCTGCAAACAGATAGATGAGACTATATTTTCTAATGAAAATGTGGGTTCATTTGTTGCGTTCGTTGTAGATCAGTCTTTTATCACTGATTTCTGTAATATTCACAGCATCAGAGAAATGGATTTAATGCGTAGCGTTCGCAACAATCTTCATCGACGTGATTTACAATCCATCAAAGGTATTTTAGCCATTCAGTTGTATGCTGCATCAAAACGTGCAAATAGTGATGGGGTTACAGAAAAAAATTATCGTGAACGTCTGTCACAGGTACTAGATTGGGACATTGGCGAATTGCAGTCATGGATGAAGGACTATCAGGAAAGTTCTTGGGAGAGTCTATATAAATGGTGTGACTCTAATTTCTTCTATATAACGAAATGTAAGAGAAAATCTCACGCAGGTAAGTATGTACAATATC
>POVV01000157.1_pt1 | contig 55545 bp, 51 predicted proteins | sample 1560271 | NCBI WGS metagenome assembly POVV01 (sample SAMN08337232, study PRJNA429181) | Bioreactor metagenome, whole genome shotgun sequencing project. | biome: cows' rumen and soil; feature: anaerobic; isolation source: anaerobic chemostat enrichment culture, galacturonate as sole carbon... | reverse complement strand
ATATTTTTGTATATTACAATCATGTGAGACCACATTCATCAAATGGGTATTTAACACCATTTGAAAAGAGATTTAGTTACCGATAAAAATATCAGTATTGGTGTTACAATTTTGCTTGACTATCTCACCCTCAAAACATATGGTGTGGAGGTGTGGTTCACAGAAGATAATATCTGGACAATGAATGATGAGGATGGAGAGCTTAGACTTTCTATCATGGCTACCTTGGCCCAGAATGAAAGCAAGAAGATTTCTCAGAGAGTAAAAGCCGGTCAGATGATTTCGTTTAAGAATGGAGTCCTATATGGTAATGGCAATATTCTTGGGTATGACAGAGTTGGTGATAAGCTTGTTGTGAATAAGGAACAGGCCGACACTGTGAAAAGAATCTTTGAACTTTACCTGGCTGGCAATGGTGTTCGTAAGATTCAGGACATCATGGAGCAGGAAGGGCGTAAGACAGCCACAGGCCTTACTAGATGGCAGTCCGGCAATATCAACAGAGTTCTTAGAAATCCTTTTTATTGCGGCAGAATCGTATACCGTAAGCAATACGTTCCGGATTATCTGGTTCAGAAGAAAATCAATAATCATGGGGCTGTTGATAAGGTATATGTAGAAGGTTCACATGAGAAGCTGGTTTCGCCGGAAGATTTTGACAGAGCACAGGAGTTAAGAGAAAAACACAAGTCCGTGAAGACAGACAAGAACGGCAAAGCAATTGGACAGTCGCCTTGCAAGCATCTGTGGGGCAATAAGCTTGTTTGTACCTGTGGTCATGCTATGAATCGAAGAATTGCTCATAAGGCTAATGATGGAACTCTTAGTTATATTTATCAGTGCTATGGACAGTTACGGACAGGAACTCCTGCAGGAAGACTGAAAAAAGGTCTTGATATCGAAGGTATTTGTGATAACTCATCATTTATGGAATGGAAATTAGAGGTTCAGGCCGATTTTGTTTTTAAGAAGCTTCTTGGAAATAAAGATGCAATCTATAAGGAAGCTATGGCTATGGCACAGGATGTTGCTGAAGTAAAGGCTCCTGAGAGAAACGATAAAGAACGGCTTGAAGCAAACAATCGTCAGATTGAGAAGCTGAACAGACAGCTTGCCAATTTGGTTGATATGTGCTCTGAAGGAGATATTTCCAGAGAAGTCTTCCGAAGCAAGAAAAAGAAATTAGAAGATCAGATTTCAAACTTAGAGAAATTAAATGATGAATGCAGACAACGGGTTTTAGAATTGGAAGATAATGGTGCAAAGGATAGACGTATTGATAGTCTTTCTGAGTTTATCAAGATGACTGCCTTTGATGCCAGGGCTAAGATACCTGATACTGTGATTGATAATTTCGTTGATCAGATTGTTTTTGATCACGGAGCATTTATTTGGTATTTGAATCCGGTATTCGGTAATGAGGTATATAAGCAAGACGCTTCCGATTGGAAAAAAAACAGCATCTGCAATCTTTAAGTGATAAATGTACGTTACAGGCCTGTCCCAGCACAGGCAGCATTGAATAATAAATAAGATGAAATGTTCGTCTAGTACTTGACGTAGTTTTATCTAAGAATAATGTAGGAACCCTAATATTGACAGTTAAGTTGATATTAGGGTTTTTTTAGGTCTTGTAAAACGTATTTATTTATTATTATCAAAAGAGGCATGATTCAACTCATTCATTTTATGAAAACCCAAATATAGGATAATAAGAATGAGTACAAAATTGATATATAAAGTATTAGTGAGTATAGTATAGAATATTAGATTAGACAGTAGTTTTTATTCAGAAGATTTGTTAAAATGGATAGCAACAACAAATGCGGATAATATTGAAATATATGCAAGTTAAGACTAATGAAATAATAAATAAGATGAAAAATTTGTTGAGTGTTCGACGAAATTTTTTCTAAGAATAATGTAGGAACCCTAATATTGACAGTAGAAGTTAATATTAGGGTTCCTTTTTTAGGACTTATAAAACGTATTTATATCATTATAATAAAAAGAGTCATGATTCAACTCATTCATTTTATGGAAAAACGATTATAGATAATTAGAATGAGAAAGAAATCGGTATATAAAGTATTAAAGAGTATAGGATTGGTACATTGTTAAATGCTAGTACTTTGTGCATTATTTATCAAAATTATATTATCTGGTATACTAAATAAGGTTATTACTAGATTATGCAGTAGTTTTGTTAAAATGGTAACGAGAAAGTTGGTATGTGGGGTTCTGTTTATGATTTTATACTCTAAAGAAATAGGGATTTTAATTATTTAATTCTACTTTTAGTTGTTAAGTAAAAGTAAAATTAAATAATTATATAGGTAAAAAATAAACCAAAATAATATGGAAAGTTGTGTAACGAATCATATATTTATGGAACTTATTAATAGGAGGTGAAAAAATGAATAGTGATGATATCGAGAAAATATATAATGAATATTCTGATCTAATATATAAATATTTATTTCGTCTATCAAGAGATGCGAGAGTAGCAGAAGAACTTACACAAGAAACATTTTATCAGGCAATGAAAGGAATTAGTAAATTTAGAGGTGAATGTAAAATTTCTGTTTGGCTTTGTCAGATTAGTAAAAATTTGTGGTATAAAGAGTTACGATCTAAAGACAGAAACTCAATACCTATTGATGATATATTGGAAATTGCATCAGATGATAGAATAGAAGAACAGTATTTATTGAATGTAGAGAAGATTAGTTTTTTTAAAGCTCTACACCAACTTGATTATATTTCTCGAGAACTTGTATATCTTAGAATTACTGGTGAATTAAACTTTGCTCAGATAGGAGAAATATTTGGACGGTCAGAAAACTGGGCAAGAGTTTCTTTTTATCGAAGTAAACAGAAAATTATGAAAGGAATTAAAGAGAATGAATAATAAGGTATCTTGTAGTATAGTTAGAGATTTATTACCGAATTATATTGATAAATTAACTGAAGATGAAACAAATTATATTATTGAAGATCATTTGAGTAACTGTACTAACTGTAAATTAATATATGAAGAGATGTCAAGTGAAATGGAGGATAATACATATAAAAATGAAGTTATAAAAGAAAAAAAAATAAAAGATTTATTGGAAAAAGCAAAGTTAGGATATATCATTAAAAAAGTATTTAAGATAATTAGAATTCTGACTATTGTTTTGTATCTGATAATGAATGGGATACTTGGATATGTAATTTTTTCAAATACACAATATTTTTCTATTACTGAAAGAAATACTATTCAAAACACAATGTTATTATTTTCTATTACATTTTTAATTCCTAGTATATTAATTTTAATATTATTTGTAAAAAATACTAATAATATTCTTAAAATAATAAAAGGTGTAATTCAATTAATTTTATTAATCAGTTTACCGTTTATATGGATAATAGGACTTATTATTAGTTTAAGGATGCCATCTAGTACGACCAATCCTGAGAATTATGCAAAAAAGGAAGAGTGTGTTGAAGAATTACTTAATAATCAGGAATTTGTAATGCTACCAGACACATTACCCAATAATATAGTAGACGTAGATTATTTTTATAAATACGAAGTTATCTTTGATGATCAATATTTAAACTTGGAAATTTCATGGACCTATCAAGATTATGTGGATTATGAAAACGAGAAATTAAGAATGCAATCATTTAAGCCAATTAATAGTCAAGTAGTAGAAGATGGATTTCAAATGCATTACACATTAGGCAACAATAAAAAAGATAAACAACATTTTCGTTTTGGATATGATGATGTGACTAAAAGAGTTATATATAGAATTTATTATGAATGGGTTTCGTAGATTCTCAAAGCTAATAAATGCTCATTTACTTATATCATATAATTTAATAATTGATATAACTCGAATAAAAAACCAAATTCATTGTAATCTGTCAATTATAGCCACACAAGCAACATTGAATAATAGGAAACCTCTTATATTAACTAATAGTTGATATAAGAGGTTTTTTCTTTCGAAATCACAGGCTTGATCAATTTGCCCTCTCATACTATCTGAAATGTTGTATGAGGGGGCTTGGAATATCTAAGAAAGTCTATCAAAAGAGAAGAATATAAAATAGTTCCTCTTAAAATAAATACTATTGAAGTTAAAACTATTGACATTCATCTCTTGATACAATAACATTGTTATATAACAATGTTATTGTATGAGGAAAGGACGATTTATGCCACCTAAAAAACAAATTTTTAAAGAACAGATTATTGATACTGCTCTTAAAATGGTACAAAAAGATGGATATGATTTACTAACAGCAAGAAAGCTTGCAAAAGAGCTTTCCTGTTCAACACAACCGATATACCAAGCATTTGCGAATATGAGTGAACTAAAAAAAGAGCTAATTAAGAAGGCGAAAGAAACAATAGTAGCATATTTGCTTGAATCAAATGAGAAACAATTACCAAAAGAGTTACAATACATTTTTTCCTATATCCAATTTGCAAAGGTTGAAAAACATTTGTTCCAATTAATATTTACGTCTGGTGAATTAAATATATGGAATGAGTTAAATTTGTCGGATATAGAATTAGATATTCATATGATTGTATATGCAAATGGAATAATCATGATGCAGGCGTTTCAAGCATTACCTGATTCAGATGAATGGTTAAAGGAGATGTTGTTACAGGCATATGCGTTATTGAGAAGTAATAAATGAAAGGGTGAGGGGATAGATGAAAGAATACAGATATAAATTAAATATGCTTGAGCCTGGTACTAAAATGATAAAACTTATTGTAGGTTTGATTATACTCTCTGTGATTTTTTATTTTACGAAACTAATTGTACTGTGCTATCTAGTTAGCATTCTGGCTGGTATAACTGGTTTTATTTTGTGGGTTTTAATTATGATTGAACAGCACCAAGATCGGGTTCTAAATGAACAGGCGATTGAGGAAAGGAGGAGGAATGGAGAAGATTAAACGTGTAAAGATAGACAAAGAACGAACTTGGGTGTTTTCACCAGTTAGTAATATCGCATTTAAAGTTGATATTGGTGGAAGAATATCACAAGAGCAATTAAAAAAGGCAATAAAGAACACCATACAACAATATGAGATGTTTCATCAAAAAATTGTATTGGATGAATCGGGGATTGCTTATTATGAAGAAACAAATGTATTAAATCCTACAATTCGTCCAATGAATCTAGAGTGGAGCGAAGTAATAAAAGAACAGGAAAAAATCCCATTACGAATTGATCAAGGAGAATTGATTCGTTTCTTTTATTCACAAAAGGAGGAATGCATGTCCCTTTTGATTGTTGCACATCATATTGCGGGAGATGGCATGTCATTTATCTATTTTCTACAAGATATCTTACGTTCTTTAGCTGGAAGAAAGATTGAATATAAAAAACTACAGCTATTTGATATGGATGCATTGCCAAAGAAAACGAAGCTCCAAGCACCTACGACATGGCTTAAGAAGCATATGAATAAACAGTGGAGTCGCACAGGAAGAAAATTTGATTTTGAAGAATATTATCAGATGTACAAACAATGTTGGAAGAATCGAGAAACACTCGTATATACTTATCAATTAAAAGAAGAAAACTACGACTTGTTATATCAGTATGCTAAGGCGAACCAAGTAACCATAAATACCTTACTGACAACTGCTTTGATAAAAGTAAGTGGAGAGCTTTGTGATGTGGGGATGGCCGCAAGTATAAGAGAGAAGGATTTTACTGGAATGGGAAATTATGCAACTGGTATATCCATTAAATATAAATACAAGGAAAAGTATGATTTTCTTTGGAATGCAAAAATGGTACAAAAAAGAATCTATAGTAAGCTAAATAACACATCCAAGAAATATTTTCTATTACAATTTATGAGAAACATTGAGCCTACACTAATTGATGCGGTTTATTTTAATGCTTGTGGCAATTATGAGAATAAGATTGCAAAGACCTTTAGTAAAATGTTTGGTTATGATGGGAATCCAAAAGGAATTAGTATCACTAATCTTACACAGCTTCCAATTGAATCTAAATACAATGACATAGAGTTAAAAGACCTTATTTTTATTCCACCCATTGTATTAAATGCAAAACGAATCATTGGAGTGGCATCTCTTGGTAAGAATATGAGGTTATCCTTACATATTAACAATGACGAGAATGTAGGAGTGAATTCCGATTTTTTTTATAAGGCAATGGAGTTTTTAACGAATGAGATAGGAAAGTAATGCAATTTAGGCCCAATTGTTGTAAGGAGTAGAATTGTTGATACGGATATGGCAGAAGAGATGGTTCAATATGCAAAGGAATCCATCCTAAAGCAGACCAATGAAAGTATTCTATCTCAAGCAAATGCCATTACAAAAGGAGTATTGAATTTACTTAATTAAATTTATTGTGATAACATATTAAAAATAATAATAAATGTAATAACTACATCAATTCGACACTATCATTTATAGAGAGGTAAATGATGGTGTCTTTTCTATCTTTAGAATTAACTTCATAATTCTTCTTAACAATAAAAAGCAACAATTCGTAAGTTAGGTAAAGTTTTATCTAGGAGGTAGTATGAGAAAAGTAGAAGATGACTTAAACGTTTTAAAGAGGGAATATGAGAATATGAAAATACCAGATAGAACAAGAGAAGTTATGTTAAGAGCCATGGATAGGGCAGTAGAAGATAAAAGAAAGGCAGCTTTCAAGAAGAAAATAAAGACGATAGGTTTGTGGGTAGTTGCAGTTTTAGCAGTTCTATGTATACTACCAAATACCAACAAAAAAATTGCATATGCCATGGAACAACTTCCACTTGTGGGTAAAATATTTGAAGTGGTTACCATTCGAGAGTATTCTTTTGAGGATAGACATAATCGTGCGAAGGTAAAAGTTCCTAAGATTGTAACACAAGAAGATCACTCAGCGGTATCAGATGTCAATAAGGAGGTGGAGGAATATACCAATAAATTACTGGCTCAGTTTGAAAATAATATGCTGGTAGAAGGGTATCAGAATCTTGATGTTTCTTATGAAGTAGTAACAAATAATGAGACTTGGTTTGCTTTAGATATTGCTGCAGTTGAAACACAGGCAAGCGGCTACGAATTTCATAGATTTTATAATATAGATAAATCAACTGGCCAACAGGTACAATTAAAAGACTTATTCAAAGAGGGAAGTGACTATATTGCAATTATAAGCGAAGAGATTATAAATCAAATGAAAACAAAAATGGAACAAGAAACAGGAGTTGTTTATTGGATAGATAACAAAGAATATCCAGAGAACAACTTCAAAGAAATAAAGGAGAATCAGAATTTTTATTTAGATGAGGATAAAAACCTAATCGTTGTATTTGATGAATATGAAATAGCACCTGGTTATATGGGAGTACAAAGGTTTCTAATCCCCCAAAAGTTATTAAAAAATATACTAAAATAAATATTTTAACAAAAGAAAAATGTCAATAAATGTGATAAAATAGGATAAAAGATACGTTTAAGTTAAGTAAGACATAGAAACAAATAAAATTTGTTTTGGAGGTACACTTATGAAGAGGGAAAGAAAGTTTGTATGTTCTTTGTTAGGTTTATTTGTCTTAGCTGTTTTGCTTGTGTCATTTCGTGGAAGTATCGTAAATGGGGCAGAGCAACCAAGAAAAAATGTGTTATTTATTAGTTCATATACACAAAGTTTTATGACGGTTCCAGATCAAATTTCAGGAATAAAAAAAGAGTTTAAAAATCAACCGATTAATCTAGATATGGAATTTATGGATACCAAAAGATTTGCCTCTGACCAAAATATTAAAAATTTTTATACCAATTTAAGCTTTAAAATAAAAAATACACAAAAGTATGATGCGGTGATTGTAGGAGATGATGCAGCACTACAATTTGCCATAGACTATCAAGAAGATTTATTTTCTCAAATTCCCATTGTGTTCTTTGGAATTAATGACAAAGACAGAGCAAAAGAAGCCGCCAAGAATCCTTATATGACAGGGATTGTGGAAGAAACCTCGCTCGATGAAAACATTCAACTTGCAAGAAAGTTTAATCCTACAGCAACAAAGGTTGCCGCAATTGTGGATGATACATTAACTGGGAAAGGAGATCAAAAGCAATTTGAAACAGCGATGCAAGCATTCACGGATTTAGACAGTATAATCTTAAATGTATCCAACTATTCCTTTGAGGAATTTGCCAAAGTATTAGAAAAAATAGATGAGAATACAATATTATTGTTTCTTAGTATGAATCAAGATAATACAAATCATTATATGGAGATGCAAGACCAATATCTTTTTATAAAAAACCATACCAAGGTACCCGTTTACCGTGCAAGCATTGGGGGTGTAGGCGAAGGACTTTTGGGCGGAAGGCTGATATCATATGAAGCATTTGGCCAGATTGCAGCTGGTATGGTATTAGATGTGTTTGCAGGAACACCTATTGATTCGATTCCGCTACTGGAAGAGACCCCTTATTATTATTTTTTTGATAATCAAATTATAAAAAAATATAAGATAGATGAAGCCCTCATCCCAAAAGAAGCAGTGTTAGTGAATAAAAGGATAAATCCTTTAAAAGAGTATATGAAATACATTGTCACGGTTGGAGTATTGATATTGTTTTTAGGCTGTGTTGCTATTATTTTGATTATAGATAATATAAAAAGAAGAAAAATCCAAAGAAAGCTACAAGAAAGCAATGAAGAACTTAGCATGATTTATGAAGAATTAGCAGCTTCTGAGGAAGAATTAAAGATGCAGTATGGACTTGTTGAGCAACATGCAAAAGAAACGGATTTACTTTACCAAAAATATGATATTGCAATTACCAGCACAGATAGTGCAGTATGGGAACTAGATGTTAAAACCAATGAATTAGAAGTTTCTAGTAACATTCAAAATATTGTAAACAAAGCAATTCCGATTCGTGGAGATTTTAATTATGTATTGGGATATGTAATACACCCTGAATACAAAGAACAAGTTTTTAACGAGATACAAAATTGTATAATGGGTAAAAAGGATGAGGTATACATTCAAGTTTCTGATAATGCTCAAGATAAAAGACAGCGTTGGTTCTTAATAAGAGGTAAAGGTATCCATGATAAAGACAATAACTTAACAAAGATATATGGCATTGTGTTAGATACAACATCAATCATAGAGAAAGAAGAATATATCAAGCATGCTGCAAGTCATGACTACTTGACAGATTTACCAAATCGACTTCGATTTATGGAGGTGTTGGAAGAGGAGCTAAAAAAAGAGTCAAGCGGTGCGGTTTTACTTTTTGATATTGATGATTTTAAAAGCATAAATGACACATTAGGACATGTATATGGGGATGAATTATTAAAACAAATTGCAGCTAGAATTAGGAATATACAAGACGAGAAAATGTATGTTGCAAGAATGGGAGGAGACGAATTTCTTATTTTACTTAAGGACGTGACCGATAATCAGATTGTAGACCTGTATATTAAGCGAATAAAAAAGATGTTTTCGCAAGTTTTTATGCTAGGAGGAAGGGAAGATTTCATTCATTTTAGTATGGGAGTTACTTTTTATCCAATGGACAGTAAAAACATTAGTCAAATTATTATGAATGCTGATACTGCAATGTATAAAGCCAAAAAGAGTGGAAAGAATAGTTGCATTTACTACCACGAGCAAATGAAGGAGGAATTAAAGTCAAAGAAAAAAGTAGAGGCAATCCTTAGAGAAGCAATGAAAAATGATGGTTTTTGTCTTTACTATCAGCCGCAAATAGAAGTCAAGACAGGCGAGATTATTGGTTTTGAGGCGTTATTAAGATTAAAAAATCATAATATAAGCCCCGATATTTTCATACCAATAGCGGAGGAAAGAGGTTATATTATTGAAATTGGAAGATGGGTAGCAAAAGAAGCGATTCGACAAATGGCGGAATGGATTAAAAAAGGCTATCCTGAGAAAATGATTGCAATTAACTACTCAGGCAAGCAAATGAGAGATAAAGGATTTATCAATTATGTAAAAGGGTTAATACAAGAATATGGAATGAAGCCTGAGTATTTAGAAATAGAAATAACAGAAGGAATATTTTTTGAAAATAATACACAGACGCTTGATTTTATTAAAGAATTGAGAAATCAGGGCTTTAAAATAGCGTTGGATGATTTTGGAACGGGATATTCTTCTCTTTACTACTTAACTTACATGCCAGTAGATAAAATTAAGTTAGATAAATCCATTATTGATAAATTTTTGGAGTTTGAAAACAATAAAGTAATGGAAAGCTTAATACTATTAGCGCATAGTCTTAATCTTAAGATTACAGCAGAAGGAATTGAAGAAGAGAATAAACTGATAAAATTAAAACAAAATGGTTGTGATTATATTCAAGGATACCTTTTTAGTAAACCTTTGATTCATATGGATTTAGAAAAAATTTATAATAACAATTACAAAAACTATTGTGCAATAAATTGATAAATGTTACAAAAGTTTGTTAAAAATTGTACGAAATAACATGTATTTTTTTAAGAACTTGACTCTTTCTACCTTGACTTATTATTTATGAATAGATAAACTAGGGAAAAGGAGAGTCGATTATGATACATGAAATAGATGAAGCAAAAAGATGTTTGAATTGTAAGAATCCATTATGTAAAAAAGGATGTCCGATACAGACATCAATTCCTACAATGATACAACTTTTCAACGAAGGAAAATTACAAGAAGCTGGAGAAATGTTATTTGAAAATAATCCATTGTCACTTGTATGTTCCCTTATTTGTAACCATGAAAAACAATGTGAAGGAAATTGCATATTAGGTAGAAAAGGGCAGCCAGTTCACATCAGTACGATTGAGAATTACATTTCAGATACTTGTTTTGAACGAATTAAAATAAATCACGAAAAGAATAAGGACAAGAAGGTTGCTGTCATTGGATCAGGCCCAGCAGGAATAACAATTGCAATAATTTTGGCGCAAAAAGGATATGACATCACTATTTTTGATGCGAAAGATAAAATAGGAGGTATTCTTCAATATGGTATTCCTGAATTTCGATTGTCAAAAAGTATATTAGAACGTTATAGAATGAAGCTTTTAGAAATGGGTATTAAGATAAGACCAAATACTGCAATTGGTGAAGCGTTAACTATACAGGACTTGTTACGTGATGGGTATAAAAGTATCTTTATTGGTACTGGTGTGTGGAAACCAAAAACACTTGGAATCAAAGGTGAATCTTTGGGCAATGTGCATTTTGCCATTGATTATTTAAAAAATCCTAGTGCCTATAATCTTGGAGAAAAAGTTGCGATTATTGGTATGGGAAATTCAGCCATGGATGTAGCAAGAACTTCAATTCGAAATGGTGCAAGGGACGTTACTTTATACGCAAGAGGGCTTAAATGGACTTCAAGTGTAAAAGAAGCAGAATATGCAAAACTTGATGGAGCAAAGTTTGAATTTGCTAAAAATATAGTAGAAATAACAGACGAAGGACCAGTCTTTCAAAATATTATCTATGATGAAGAAGGAAATTTTGTAAAAATAGAAGAAGACAAAATACTATATCCAGCAGATTCAACTATTGTTTCAATAAGCCAAGGGCCGAAAAGCCGTTTGGTTAATACAACAGAGGGGCTAAAAGCAACGGAACAAGGATTGCTACAAACAGATGAAAAAGGAAATACAACGATATCAGGAATATTTGCTGCAGGAGATGTAGTTTTGGGAGCAAAAACAGTAGTAGAAGCGGTCGCATATTCAAAAACAGTAGCTCAATGTATGGACGAATATATGCAAGGTCTTTCATAAAAGGACTTCTTTAAATAACCAGAAAGTGCTTTACTTTCTGGTTATTCGTCTATTACAACACCTCTATGCTTTACAGAGGTTGAGAATACGATTTGTGTCTTGGTTTTGCCAAAACGTTGTAATTGGTTGATAAAGATGTCTAAATCAGCAGTACTTTTGAATAAAACAGAGATCAGCATAGCATAATTACCAGTTACGCAATTGCATTCTATGACATTTGGAATGCTTTCTATAAAAGGGTAAAACTCCTTTTTTTGAATAGGCTCAACCTCCAAATTAATAAAAGCTTTAATATGATAACCGAGAGCGATTGGGTTTAAATGTGCCTGAAAGCTATCAATATAGCCCTCTTTCATCAATCTATCTATTCGAGCAGAAACAGCCGGAGAAGATAGAAATACTTTTTCTGCAATTTCTTTTAAGGGCATTCTTGCCTGCTTTTGTAATAGATTTAAGATTTCTTTGTCAATGTGATCTAATTTTGATGCATTCATAATTTTCCCCTAGTTTTTTCTTTTAGCATAACATATTTTTTACACAAGTCAACTTGCCTACTTAATATAATTAAGTAAAATTGAATATAAAGAATTTAAATTAAGCATTAGTACTTAAAATAATTAAATGCTTTTGTTTTCGCAATCAGGATTGACTCTTGGTTTTCGCTTATGTATAATTGCATACAGTTGATGTGTATCAGTAATGACTTATGAATGTGAAAGATTGGTTTGTTCGTTTACATTAGAAAATCAACCAAATGAAGATATAGCAAAGGAAAGTGAGGTATCAAGCATTTATTAAGCTACAAAGAGTCGATTACATATGATAGCGGGTGAATAATCTGCATTAAGACAATATTTGTAGCATGAAAAAATTATATAAAGTATTAAGGAATATCCCTTAATGTCATATGAAATGAGCTGTTGAAAATGAATGAATTCGTTTGAGACAGCTCATTTTGAATATGTTTTTTTTAAACATCATATAATTAATAAAACATATGAGGAGTAACTGCGTGGCTGATATTTGTACTAATAAAATATATAGTGAAGAGTATGCAGATTTTATGATTGATAGTGGAATTGCATTGAATGAGCTTACCGCTATTCCTGATACTTGTTCGTTACCATTAATTGAAAAAACGCACAGCGTCTATATACCTGTAAAAAGTGTACCAAACAATATGTTAAGTACTTACGGTTATGGTGCCTATCCGAACTGCTACGGTTTAATGGACACAGAGAGCTTGAATGCTTCTGGGATAACAAGAATTCAAGAGGTTCCTGGTTTAAACCTAAGAGGAGATGGGGTATTAATTGGAATTGTCGATACTGGAATTAATTACCGTCACGAAGCGTTCATTAAAGAGGATGGAACTTCTAAAGTAGTTGCAATATGGGATCAATCAATTAATCATGATGAATTGCACCCAAATAATTTTCCATTTGGATCAGAGTATCGGCAAGAACAAATAAATCTTGCATTAAAGAATGCTGATCCCTTGTCAATTGTTCCAAGTAATGACGAAGTTGGTCATGGAACCTTTTTGGCAGGGATTGCAGCAGGAAATAAAAATATTGATGAGAACTTTTCAGGAGTGGTTCCCAATGCAGAAATTGCAGTAGTAAAATTAAAACAAGCTAAAAATAATCTTCTTGATTTTTGGTGTATTCCAAATGATGTAATTGCATTTCAAAAAAATGACCTGATTATGGGTATTCGCTATTTGGAGTTATTGGCAAATGAGTTAAATCGACCTATTTCGATTTTTATTGGAATCGGTACCTCGCAAGGAGCGCATGATGAACGTGGAGCGTTAAGTACGTATTTGTCTATTCTAGCAAGCAGGGTGGGAGTCTGTTTGACAATATGCGCAGGAAATGAAGGGAATTCTGGTCATCATTATTTAGGAAATGTAACGGGTGCTTCTAATAAGATGGAAATGGTTGTAGCACCTAATGTATCTGGCTTTTCAATGGAATTTTGGGGAAGCACTCCAGTTAATTTTTCAATTGATATCGTAGCACCTTCGGGTGAATATATACCTAGAATTGCACCAAGATACAGGCTATCAAGGAAAATACAATTGATTTTTACCAATACAGTTATCTATATTGATTATCAATTAGTAGAGGCTCAATCGGGAGAACAATTAATCTTATTACGTTTTGTCAATCCAATGGAGGGACTATGGACATTTAATGTATATTCGGAAGGAAATTTATCGTTTATCTATCATTGTTGGTTACCGATTACAAAGTTTTTGAGTGAAGAAACACATTTTATTGATTCATCTCCAGATTATACTCTTACTTCGCCAGGAAACATATTTATTCCAATTGTTACGACTGCTTATGAAACAGAAAACGATGCCAGATATATAAGAGCAAGTAGAGGATTTATGAGAAATGATAATATTGCTCCTACCATAGCATCCCCTGGCGTAAATTTGATTGGTCCAGATACATTAGGAGGCTATAAGACGATGTCTGGAACTAGCTTGGCGGCCGCACATGCTGCAGGAGCAGGAGCTATGTTACTTGAATGGGGCATAATTAGAAAATTTTACCCACAAATCAGCTCAGTTGAAATAAGGAATTTATTTATAAGAGGGGCAACGAGAAGCAACCAATTAACTTATCCGAATAAAGAATTAGGCTATGGATTACTAAATGTTTATAATGCGTTTGAAACATTACGAAACCGATAACAGGATAATAAGCTTATAAATGGAAAACATCCCCTGGGGAGGCTTGTGAATCAATAGACACTTTGCTATCCTTTATTTAGTGAAAAAGGAAGGATTTACTATTATGATGAAATACATAGCAAAACGTTTGCTTCATTTCGTTTTGATTGTCTTAGGTATTACAGGTTTGACCTTTTTATTGATTCATTCTGTTTCTGGGGATGCAGTAGATATTCTATATGATAATGCGACGGGAGCCAGTGAAGCGGTAAAAGATGCGACAAGGAATAAATTAGGTCTAAATGACCCTCAATTTATTCAATATGTAAGGTGGTTGGGGCATATGGTACAAGGTGATTTTGGTGTGTCTTATATATCTGGAAACCGTGTATCAGATACTTTTATGTCTAAGTTACCAAATACGATATATTTAACGCTTACATCAATCGTTTTTACTGTATGTATATCAATACCACTTGGAATCATTGCCGCAACAAAGCAAAATACTTGGGCGGATTATCTAATTCGATTTCTAAGTTTTATAGGGAATGCATTACCAGGTTTTTTTGTTTCGCTTTTACTGATTCTATTCTTTTGCGTAAAACTCAATTGGTTCCTAGCAGTAGGAGGGGAAGGAATAAAAAGTATAATTTTACCCACATTGACACTGGCATTTGCTATGAGTGCAAAGTATACAAGACAAATTCGAACGGTCGTATTAGAAGAGCTAGGTAAGGATTATGTCATAGGAGCAAGAGCAAGAGGCGTAAAAGAAACGGTTATTATATATAGTAGTGTTTTAAAATGTTGCATGCCTGCAATCGTAGCATTATTTGCCCTTTCGTTTGGCTCTTTGCTTGGGGGAACTGCAATTATCGAATCTATCTTTTTGTGGGATGGTGTTGGAAAATTAGCACTTGATGCAATTATGATGAGAGATATCCCTATGATACAAGCTTATGTAATCTGGATGTCTCTTATTTATGCAGTTGTAAATGTAATTGCTGATATTAGCTATCGGGTATTAGATCCAAGGATTACAAGAGGTAAGGAGGGCGTATTGTGAAAAGAAAAAGCAAATGTCTTCTATTTTCAATTTTAGCCATAGGAATTGTAACAATTGCATTAATAGCTCCTTATATTACATATTATGATTCAAACAAACAAGATTTAATGAATGCCTTGCAGCCACCTAGCAAAGAACATCTTTTTGGAACCGATCGTTATGGACGAGATATGTTTTTAAGAGTATTAGTTGGGGCTCGTTGCTCCGTTTTTTCTACACTTTTACTTGTTTTTTTATCTTCTGTTTTTGGAACCACAATCGGTATGATATGTGGCTATTTCGAAGGAATAGTGGATACCGTTATCATGAAGTTATCAGATGTATTTTTGTCAATTCCAGGAATGGTATTTGCACTTGCAGTTGCAGGCGTATTAGGGGGAGGAATTGCAAATGCAGTGTTTGCACTTTTACTTATCTCATGGCCAAAGTATGCAAGGCTTGCCAGAAGCCAAGTACTGAGTGAAAAAAGGAATACCTATGTAGACGCAGCAATTCTAAGTGGGTCTAATACGATTCAAATTATATTTATTCATATATTGCCAAATATATTCGGTATGGTTGTGACGACCGCCCTACTTGATATTGGTACAATGATGATGGAACTTGCTGGTTTATCCTTTCTAGGATTAGGTGCGATGCCCCCGACAGCAGAATGGGGATTAATGATGAGCAGTGGAAGAAGTATGATTCAAACGTCTCCGTGGGTTATTTTGGCTCCTGGATTTGCAATTTTTATAACAGTTTCTATTTTTAATTTACTAGGTGATAGTTATCGTGATTGGATGGATGTTAGACACAAAGAAAAGGGGAGTACGAGTAAATGAAACAAAAGATAATTAGTTTGGGACTCTTTGTTTGTATCCTATGCATTTTGACAGGATGCAGCAGGAAATCAGAAGAAGAGGCAAAGAAAGAAAAGATATTTCGTTATGGAACGACCGCCTATGGACCTGAAATGGGAAACGCAGGATTAAATCCGCATGAGAATTATTCTGGGTGGTCAACCATTCGCTACGGGGTGGGAGAGACTTTGTTTCAATTTGATGAATCCATGAGGCTTATGCCTTGGTTAGCAGTCGATTATGAGCAGATTGATGAGTATACAATTAAAATAAATTTGCGTGAGAACGTATATTTTACCAGTGGAAGAAAAATGGATGGTGAAGCAGTAAAAGAATGCTTGGAGGATTTGATAGCAAAGCATGACCAAGCACCAAGTGATCTGCAGATTGAAACAATTTTAGCTAAGGGACAAACTATTACCCTACAATCGAAAGAAAAGGTACCTGCGTTACTGAATTATCTATGTGACCCTTATGCTGCAATCATAGATATGGAGTATGGTGTGACGCAAGATAAAAATGTTGCAGGAACTGGTCCTTTTGTAGCTAAGAAGGTTAGCGATCAGGAAATTGAATTAGAAAAAAATACGAAGTACTGGGGTGGAGAAGTAAAAATGGATAAAGTCATTGTCAAATCCATCACAGATGGAGATACGTTAGCAATGGCATTACAGTCAGGTGAAATTGATGCAGCACAAGGTCTGCCTTATGCTAGTCTTTCACTTTTTGTGGATAATCAAAAGTATAAGATTAGTTCTACGGATACTTCTAGAACATTTTTTGCGGCTATGAACTTTAAGACAAAAGAACTTCAGGATAAAAACGTACGGAAAGCAATCGCAATGGGAATTGATAAAGAGGGATTTACAAACGTTTTGTTAAATGGCAATGGTACCAAAGCAAAAGGTCCTTTTCCTGCAAGTTTTACTTTCGGAGACAATGAAGTAAGTGCACTTGACTATGAGCCAGAAAAAGCAAAGGCATTGTTAGCAGAGGCGGGTTGGAAGGATATGGATTTAGACGGCTATGTAGAAAAAGATGGAGAAAAGCTTACGATTAGATGGTTAACGTATCCAGGACGCCAAGAACTTCCGTTATTAGCAGAGGCAGCGCAGGCTACACTTAAGGATATCGGTATTGCAGTTGTAGTCAATTCAACTGCCAATCATATGGATTTTATTGAAAGTGGAGACTGGGATGTTTATGCGAGTGCATTTGTTACCGCACCAACAGGTGATCCAGCGTACTTTTTTACAACACATACATTAAAAGATTCTGCTAAAAACAGAGGGCAATATTATAACGAAACATTAGAAGGACTTGCCAAACAGTTGAAAGTAGAGTTTGATGTTAGAAAGAGAAGTAATCTGGCAATTCAAATGCAACGGACTATATTAGAGGATGCCGCCTTTTTCTTTGCTTCACATTTAAGAATGTCCTTTGTGATGAAAAATAGTGTAATTGGATTTGAGGCACATCCAAGTGACTACTATGAAATAACAGCTAATCTTGATATCGAATAAGAGGAAAAGACATGTCGTTGTTACTAAAAATGGAGGATGTATCCATTCGTTATAATGAAAAACAAGTGGTAAGTGATTTAAACCTTACAATTAAAAAGGGTGAAATTCTAGGAATTGTTGGAGAATCAGGAAGTGGAAAAAGTACAATTATAAAGGCTGCCTTAGGGCTATTGGATTTAGGTGGTAAAGTAGATAGTGGAACAATCTTTTATAAAGATATTAATTTGTTACAATTATCAAAGAAGGAATATCAGCAAATAAGGGGAACGTGTCTAGGAAGTATTCCACAAGATAGTAAAGGCTCCTTTTGCCCAGTAAAAACAATTGAGGAACACCTTTATGAAGCACTTTCAAAAGGAAAGAAAGAAAGTAAATTGAAAGTAAGAGAAGAGGCAATTCAAATATTGAAACAGCTAAATGTATCGGATGCGGAGCGTTTCTTAGAAAGTTATCCCTTTCAATTATCAGGTGGCATGAATCAACGAGCAGCAATTATGATAGCTATAATGCAAAAACCTTGTCTATTATTTGCAGATGAGCCAACGAGTGCACTTGACGTAATATCACAAAAGCATGTTGTAACAACCCTAATGAAGCAACGAAGTCTAGATACAGCAATGTTGATTGTGACACATAACATAGGGCTTGCTACGTATATGGCAGACCAAATATTAGTCATGAAAAAAGGAAGGATAGTAGAGTATGGAGAAACAAAAGAGGTCATGTCTCATCCAAAAGACTCGTATACCAAAACATTACTCGCAGCAGTACCAAGGATAAAAAGAGGGATAGAATGAATACTATATTAGAAGTAAAGTGCTTAGAAAAAAGCTATCATCAAAAAAAAGCTGTTAATCAAGTAAGCTTTCAAGTAAGCAAAGGAGAAATAGTAGGAATTGTTGGTGAAAGTGGCAGCGGAAAAAGCACCATTGCAAGAATGATCTGTAGACTAGAGGATGCAGACCAAGGGAATATCTATTTAAACGGGGAAAACATTACAAAAGTAATTCATAAGCAGCAAAGAGAAATCTATAAACATATTCAAATGGTTTTTCAAAACCCAAAGGAATCCTTTCACCCCAAACGTAAACTAGGAACTTCAATTTTGGAAGGGATGAGAAACCAAAAAATATCAAAAAAATCTGCCGAAACAAGGATGTATGAATTATTAAAAGCATGTGAATTGCCCTTAGAGTATGCCGTAAGATACCCACATGAAGTAAGCATAGGGGAATGTCAAAGAGCTGCAATTGCAAGAGCGTTAGCAACAAAACCTAGTATTGTCATATTTGATGAGGCTACCAGTTCACTTGATGTTACAATTCAAAAACAAATGTTAGATTTATTACATCATCTACAAAAACAAGATGATTTGACCTATATCTTTATCAGCCATGATTTGGCTTTGGTACAACAGTTTTGCCATCGTATCATAATTATGAAAGAGGGACGAATTGTAGAGGAAGGGCTACCAGATAAATTAATAAATAATCCAACAACGACATATACCAAAGAACTAATAGAAGCGGCATTTTGTTGGTAGCAAGGAGGAGTATGAAACAAAAGTTACTAGACGAGATTGAAATATATTGGGATAAACGTGCAGAAAGTTATTCCAAAGTAAATCAAGAAGAATTATTAAGTGAACAAGAAACCTTGTGGCGAAACGAAATTCAAGCAAGAATTGAAAAGAATTATCCACGACATATTCCAAAGGAAATAAAAGTATTAGATATTGGTACTGGTCCAGGTTTTTTTGCAATTATACTAGCAAAAGCAGGGTATCAAGTAACGGCTATAGATTATACAAAGGCTATGTTGTTACAAGCTAAGAAAAATGCAAAAGATTATTCCAAGGAAATATCCTTTTATGAAATGGATGCACAAAATCTTTTGTTTCAAGAAAACAGTTTTGATGTAATCGTATCAAGAAATCTTACATGGGTATTACAAGACCCAAACAAAGCGTATTCTTCTTGGACAAGGGTATTAAAAAAGAAAGGTCTATTGCTTAATTTTGATGCAAATTGGTATGCTTATCTATTTGATCAGGAAAAGCAAAAAGAGTATGAACGAGATCGAGAAAATGTTAAGCGCTTGGGGGTAGAGGATCATTATCTTGGTACAGATATTGATGCAATGGAGGCAATTGCAAGGCAGGTGCCGTTAAGCAGACAAAAGCGTCCACTGTGGGATGTAAAGATACTAGAGGAACTGCAGATGAATGGAATTCGTACGGATTTAAGCGTTTGGGAGAGGGTATGGTCTAAGATAGAAAAACTTAACTATGCAGCAACACCGATGTTTTTAGTGGAAGTGGTGAAATAAATGTCAGAAATAAATCAAAACGATAGCATGCAATATAAGGTTGATACAAAAGAATTTATAAAAGATTATTGGACAGGGCGAAGTGAAGAATTTGCAAAGCTTAGAAAAGCAGAACTAAAAAGCAACAAATATATACGTTGGGAAAAAGAAATTAAAAGTCAGTTGCCCCAAAAAGAAAAATTAAAAATATTAGATGTAGGATGTGGAAGTGGATTCTTTTCTATATTGCTTGCCCAATTGGGACATGACGTAGTAGGAATTGATCTAACAAGTAAGATGATAGAGCATGGACAAAAGATGATTGAAAATATCTCAGGTAAGATAGAGTTTTTTGTTATGGACGCCGAAAAACTTGATTTTGATGCAGAGATGTTTGACCTTGTAATTGCACGAAATGTAACTTGGAACTTACCCAATCCAAAGACTGCTTATCAAGAATGGACTCGCGTGCTAAAAAAAGGTGGAGTCTTATTAAACTATGATGCAGAATATGCAAAAGATCATCATAAGCAAGTACTACCAGCCAACCATGCACACAATAAGTTGACCAAAGAAGAGGAAATAAAGTGTCATCAGATTTATCATATGTTAAATATAAGTTGTGAAAATAGACCCGAATGGGATTTAAAGGTTCTAGATGAGATTGGTGGAATAAAGACTGAGATTGATTTAAAGGTTGGGGAGCGTATTTATCAAGAGGAGGATGAATTTTATATTCAAGTACCAATGTTTTTGGTAAAAGGAAGAAAAATATAATTAACATAAAAGGAAGCTAAAAAAGTATTACTTCAGGAAGAAAGAAGTAATACTTTTTATTATTATTTTTTATTTCTGGTATAAATATAACCGATTAAGCAAACAAAGGAACAAAATAGGATAAAGCATATTACATAAAATGGATTTGTTATAATACTTCCAAATAAGATAATAAATGCACCTATCAATGCAAGAATCGGGCAAATAATACCTTTGAAGGTACTTTTTATAATTCCACGCCTTTTCATGTTTAGGACTTTGATATAAAGTAAGATATAGCAGCCATAACTAAAAACAATGGATATTTCACTAATATCTGATCCATTTAATACTCCAGTTTTTTGGGTTACATAGTGCATAATCATCCAAAAAAGAGTAATGAAATAGGAAATCAAAACAGCCTTCAAAGAAACTTCATACTTTGGATGGATTTCTTTAATTGCGTCTGAATTTGGCAACATATTTTTGCTAGCTAGTATTTGTGGCATACGAATACTACCAAGAGAAACTCCATTAATAACTCCAAGTACAGCAATGATGATAAAGGACATAAGTATTGTAAAACCATTTGAGCCAAGCAATAAATCTCCTACGATATTAATTGCTAGATTTCCAGTTGACATAATATATTCAGAACCAAGCATTTGATTCAGTCCTAAAAAGTACATCAGATAAACAAATAAAACAATAATTGGTCCAACGATTAGAGCAAGTGTCATATTTTTCTTCGGGTTTTTTACTTCGCTTGCAATACTGGTAGAAATAATCCAGCCGTCAAATGAGTAAGCAATAGGTGCCAATGCAGCTAACCAACCAAGCCCCACATCTGATTTGGTTATTACCGTAATATCAGCAGGTATCTGTGGGGTAGCGCCTTTCCAGAAAAATCCTACTGAGGCAATCAAAAGTAAAGGAACTAACTTGATTACAGTAGAAATATTTTGAAAATATCCACCTAATTTATAGGATAATGCATTCAGAACATAGATAAATGTAAATATCAAAGCGCCTATCAGTACTTGTAATTCTAATGTTGCGTTGATATTAAATAAGGAGAACAAATAAATTGCACAAACCCATGATATAACAACATTAATTGTAGGGTAATAAACAAAGGTCTGAAACCAGCCAAAGGCACTTGCAATTCGCTTTGATGTAAACTCCTCATAATATCCTATGATGCCACCTTGCTTTATGCTTCTAAGAGATAATTCTGTAATGGTTAGACTTCCAAAAATAATACTTAATGCACCAATACAAAATAAAGCAACTCCAAGCATAACATTACCGCCTGTATAAAGTAAAACATCATCACTTTTAAAAAATATTCCAGAACCTATTACGATTCCAATTATCATGGTCGTAGCGGTGAATAAACCATAATGTTCATTGAGATTAGTCGAATTTTTCATATTCCTCCTAAGAATTACTACAATAATTTATATAACAAAGTAGTATTATATTGTAAGTTGGAATAAATGTCAATTTTATTCTTGTCCTATTACAAATAATTGTGGAAAATCAATAAAAACGTGGTTTGAATTTATGAATTTTTTTCATTGTTATTCGTATCATTTTTCGCACCTTTACTAGAAGCTTTTACATCATGAAATTCTTCTGAAAATTCAGTTAAAAAGGAGTGAGTACTTGGTTTTTTGGAATAGGCAACGAGTACCTTGTAAAGCTTTCTGTTACTAAAATACTTAAGAAGTCCATAACTAACGCTAAAAAAAATGACTAAAGCAATACCCGCAAAAAATCCTGCTGTTTGCCCAGCTACAAAAGGCATACCTACCATTGCAATAATCAGACCAATTAAGGTAAAAAAAGAGCTGTAAGGGAATCCATGTAAGCGGACATTTCCTTTTGGCATACCATTTACTTTTCGAAAGCGGATATGCGTAACCATTAGGATAATATAGGTAAAAAGAAGTGCAAAGCCACCTGAACTAATTAGGAATAAATAAACTCTTGGAAAAAGCATTCCGACATAAAGTGCAAGCAGCATAATAAACCCTGAAAATAATATTCCACGATAGGGAACTTCAGTTTTATCTTTTAGAAAACGTGGTCCAAGACCATCTTCTACGAGTGAGCGAATCATTCTGCCTATACCAAACATAGCCGCAAGCATAGTGGATAAGATTGCGCTAATCAAAATCAGATTCATTGCTGTTTCTGCCCAAGTTAGTTGGTATCTGTTTAATGCACTGACCAAAGGACTTACACTGTCACTCAACTCATTTGTTGGAATTAGAAAAAGTAATACTCCAATACAAAGGATGTAGAGTGTAATCAGAGAAAATACAGTTGCATGGATTGCTTTTGGGATAGTCTTTTCTTTTTCCTTTGTCTCAGAAGCTGCCAGACCAATAATTTCAAATCCAGCGTAGGTAAATAAAACAATAAGCATACTTCCAGCTAGATTTTTAATTCCTCCTTTGAAAAATGGTTCAGATACAAAAATGGAATTATTCATAGCTAAAACATTAGGAAATGCTCCAGCAATTAAGAGTATTCCCAAAATAATAAAAGCTACAATTGCAAAAACCTTTATGGCTGCTAAGACCCCCTCTAAACGACTCAATTGCCTTGCGCCTAGTAAGTTAAGCAACGTGACAGCTAGAATGATAATAGAACCAAGTAATGGTAAAGAAATATCAGGAATCCATCTTTTAACAAGCAAAGATACAGCCGTAGCTTCACTTGACATAGTAATTACCATTCCTGTCCAGTATACCCAACCAACAACAAATCCGCACCCTTCACTTATATATTGAGAGGCAAAGCTTCGAAAGGAACCTACTGCTTGTGTAGTAACTGTCATTTCTGAGAGTGCAAACAAAATGAAATAGACTAAAATTCCACTTATAATATAGGATAAGATAATACTTGGACCTGTGGATTGAATTGCAACAGATGATCCAAGAAAGAAGGAGCCTCCGATTACTGTTCCAAGTGCCATCATTGTAAGATGTCTTGCTGATAATCCATTCTCGTTGTTTTTCATAAACTACCTCTTTTTGTTTTTCTTATTAGTATTTCATTTTTTCATAAAGTTATAATTAAAATTCGCCTAATCTTGTAAATTTAAGTTGCACTAAGACAAAATAGTTACAATACCCTCCTCTCCATTGACAAGAATTTCACCTTGTTTTAATTTATGAAACCCGGATAAATCATGTACGATGCAAACTTTGCCTTTTTCTCCCTTTTATAATTAATAGTACTACTATCAATAGCACTGCTATTAATCTTAAAATGCAATAGATATTTTTAATAAGGGATATATTTTCTTGACAGAAAAGAAAAATATGTAATATACTACCTAATAGAAAGGTAACATATTACATAAGGAGCAGATATGAAAAAATTAGTAATGATTTTAGGAATAATTGGAATAATTGTTGTCGCATTAATTGGAGTAGTAATGAAATTAGGGGAAGCGCAAAAGAATGATATGAAGGCATTGCGATATGAGGTAATTGATATGAGTAAGGTGGAGAATGGGGACTATGAAGGAATTGCTGAAACAACACTTGTTAAAGTAACTGTAATGGTAACTGTTTTCGACCACCAAATTACGGATATCGTAATCAATAGACATGATAATGGCAAAGGACAGCCGGCAGAAATTATAGTACAAAACATGATAGAGCAAAACAATTGGGAAGTAGATGGTGTTTCAGGAGCAACCACATCAAGTAATGTTATAAAAAGTGCCGTTAGCAACGCGCTATCAAAGGGCATAAAATAAAGCAAAGGAGAAATAGGATGAAGCTACCAAATGGATTAGAGTTTCCAGATTATGATGAGGAATATATGTTATTTGGCATGATGTTTGTATTAGGCAATAAGTTGCAGGTAATTGGTGATAGTTTTTACGATGAGATAACAACGAAACAATGGTTTGTTCTTTTAATGCTTGAAGTTTTTGGAGATAATCCTCCCACCTTAAGCGAGCTGTCATCGGCAACTGGAAGCTCACATCAAAATACAAAACAAATTGTCTTGAAACTTGAAAAAAAGGGATATGTTGAATTTTACACAGATACAGAGGATAAGAGAAAAATGAGAATTCGAGCAACTGCTAATTGTAATGAATTAATAAAAAAATACAATGGTAAGCAAAAGGAATTTATGAAAAAATTATTTGATGGAATTGAGACGGAGAATATCAAGACAGCTTTAAAAACATTGATTCAATTTGAACAAAATCTGGAGGATATAAAAAATGAAAAAGATAGTAATCTATAGTTCAAAAACTGGATTTACAAAACAGTATGCAAATTGGATTGCCAAAGAATTAAACTGTGAGGCGATAAGTCTTCATGAAGTAACAAAGGAATCATTAAAGCCATATCATACCGTCATATATGGTGGCGGTATTACGGCAGGACAGATTGGTGGATTGAAAAAGTTTAAGAATATCATGTTAGAACATTCGGATAAACAAATCTTTGTTTTTGCTACTGGAGCAACTCCAATGGAAAACAAAGAGAACTTGAAAGGGATAATAAATGCCAATTTTACGCAAGAAGAAAAAGTAAGAATTCCATTTTATTATTTTCAAAGTGGTATTAACTACGAGAATATGAAGTTAGGTGGAAAAATGGTTCTTAGAATACTTGCTGTTATGCTCGAAAAGAAGAAGAACAAAACAAAAGATGAGATAGATTTGATACAGGCACTTCGAAAATCAAATGATTGCTCAAATATAAGCCATATAATTCCCTTGGTTGATAAAGTAAGGAGAGAATCAAATGAAAAAACAAGTGCTTCGTGAAAATATAGTGATTATATCAGATGATTCAAGACAAAATGTAGGAAAACAACTTTATGATACTTTATGTAAGCAAAAGAAAGAGGTTCAATACATAAGTATAGGAAATGTGAATGTGAAACCTTGCTATAATTGTGCGGGATGTACCTATAAGACATATGGTAAATGTGTTGTTCAAGATGATGGAGATTACATATATCCAAAGCTATTAAATGCAACAACATGGATAATTGTCACACCGCTTATGTGGGGGACTTATTCGTTTCAAACAAAAAGGGTATTAGATAAGGTAGCACTCATTGGAGATAGACATTATTATGTTAGCAAAAAAGAGTTGGTAAAAAGAATGCAAGGCAACATGAAAAAATACTTTGCAATTGGTATAAAAGATGAATGTAGTTTAGAAGAAAAAGAGACATTCACAAGTCTGATAAAGGAAAATATTACAATAATGAGTGTGACAGGAGAAGCTTTTGTACTGAGGGAAGATTCAAGTCAAGAATCGATATTACAGATTGCACGGGAGGTAAGTAAATGAATCAGACTGTGATTATCAATTTAAGTCCAAGAGAACAAGGCAGCAGTAGTATGCTTTCGTACATGTGTAAAGAGTACTTGGTTTCAAAAGGAAAACAAGTAAAATTGTTTCATTTATACAAAAGTATTCAATCCATTGATTTGCTGTTAAAAGAAATAAAAGAGGCGGATACCATCATCCTAAGCGGTCCAAGTTATATCAATCATTTTCCAGCGGATACAATCTACTTGCTTGAAAAACTCAAAGAAAACGAAGCTATTTTTCATAACCAAAACGTGTATGGAATTATTCAAGGAGGTATGCCCTACATACATACACACGAATCAGGGGTAAAGACACTTGCATTATTTTGCAAAGATGTAGCGATTTCCTATAATGGTTCTTTTATCATCGGATTTGGAGCAATGTTAAATGGGAAACCGCTTAATCAATTAGTGAATGGTAAAAAGGTAGAGAAAAACTTTAATCTGTTTTTACAGCACATTCTAAGGGGAAGCAGCTCACCAGATAGCCTTTATCAAAATTGTCAAATAAAAGTGCCAGGGTTTCTATATGTAATGTTGTCAAAAGTTATGAATACAAAGATAAACAAGGAATTAAAAGAAAAAGGAATTGATTATCAACAAGAAAGTCCTTATTGGCAAATAGGAAAAGAGCAAAATATGCAATAAAAGGGTAGAGTGCCTACCCTTTTAACTTTTATATCCACCCTTTCTGTAATCTCTAGGCGAGATATGATTAATCTTTTGAAATACCCGATTGAACTGCGAAAAACTAGTAAAACCACAAGTAGTCGCAATATCCGTTATTTTATCATTTGTGGTGACAAGAAGATGCTGAGCATGCTTAATACGAGTCATTTGAATGTAATTAGACACAGTAAAACTTGTTACCTTCTTAAATTGGTGTGATAAGTAATAAGGGCTTAAAAAAAAGCGTGTGGCAAGTGAATTCAAGCTTAGGTCTTCATCAAAATGACTGTGAATATAAGAACTCACTTCGTACATTTTTTGTGTCGATGGAGTACTAATCTCTTCGTTACGATAGATGTTTTGATCACGAAAACGTAGGATTGAATTCAAGAAATCAATAAATTTTGAATGTATAATCAATTCATTTAATTCAGAATGATTGAAGTCTTCTTGCTTTGAATAAAGAAATATCTCATTTAATTTCTTGTGTAACATCTCTTTTTGTTCCTGCGAAAATCGAAAAACAGAAACCTCATCATAAAAAGGCTTTAGTAAACTAGAATAACCATTTGGAAGACCAAATAGATTTTGGGGAAGCATAAAATTGATTACTAAACGTTTACTAGGCGAGCCTTCGTTATATATTGATTTATGAAGACAATAGGGAGGAATCAAAACCATATCCCCCATTTTTAAATGAAACGAATTACCTTCTATTAGATGATCCGCTTGAGGCGCGAGTAGTATGAAAATTTCATAAAATTGATGAAAGTGCTGAAATTCCATATTAATTGCTGAATATCTTTCGTCATAATCAAAATAATAAAATAGATTATTAGGTAAATCGTTAATAATAATACTATGTTTTTTCTCATATAAAAGGGAGTCATCAATTAGCATAAAAAGTAATTCCTTTCTCTAAAATATTGCATATTTTGTGTATATATAAATATATTGTATTACTTGTGAACAAAAAATGCAATATATTATCTTGAAAATGACAAAAAATATGTAGTATATTAAGGTTTACTTTATTATAATTAAGAAAAACAAAGAAGTAATAAACATAAGAGTTATTATGTTTAGAAAGGACACAAAATGAATCAAAGCGCTGAAAAACAAATTAGCGAAAAACTTGTTAGACTAATTGATAGTTTTCAAGAAGTACTATATGAAGAAGATGAAGAATTTCTTGAAAACATGAAGACAAAAAATTTAGCAGGTGATGATATTTGCAAATATCAGTTCTGGGAATGGACGCAAGGTGTTGGATTATTTGGATTCTGGAGATACTTTGAATATACAAAGGATGAAAAATATTTAGATATTTTAATACGCTACTATGATAGGCAAAAAGAAATTGGTTTTCCTGCTAAAAATGTAAATACAACAGCACCAATGCTTGCAATGTCTTATTTAGCAGAATATACACAGAATGAAACATATAAAGAGATTTGTGATGATTGGGCAGAATGGGTGTATAAAGAAATGCCACGAACCAAAGAAGGAGGGATTCAACACATCACATCGGATTCCTTAAATGATCAGGAATTGTGGGACGACACCTTATTTATGACGGTTTTATTCCTTGCTAATATGGGACGCATCAATAACAATAAAGCATATATTGAGGAAGCAAAATACCAATTCTTAATTCATACAAAGTATTTAGCGGATAAAGAAACCGGATTATGGTTTCATGGATATACTTTTAATGGAAATCATAATTTTGCCAAAGCCTTGTGGGGAAGAGGTAACTGTTGGATTACAGCAGCAATACCAGAATTTCTTGATATGGTTGAATGCGATGAAGCAACAAAAAGATTTCTTCAAGAAGCGTTACGCGCTCAAATTGAAAGTTTAGTGAAATACCAGAATGAAAACGGTATGTGGCATACATTGGTAGATGATGAAACTTCTTATGTAGAAGCAAGTGCTACTTGTGGCTTTGCTTATGGGATTTTAAGAGCCATACAGATGGGAATCGTTGATGAAAGTCTAAAAGAATGTGCTGGTAAGGCGTTACATCCGATTCTCTCCTATATAACAGAAGATGGCAAAGTCAATCAAGTTTCCTATGGAACTGCAATGGGAAGAGAAAGCAAAGATTTTTATAAACGTATTGAAATAAAATCTATGCCATATGGACAAGCATTGGCGATTTTATTTTTAATAGAAGCAATCAAAACACTATAAGTATATAGGAGGAAAAGAAATGAGAAAGAGTTTAAGTAAAGTATTAGCAGCTACACTTAGTGCTGCAATGGTATTTGCAATGGCTGGATGTGGATCTTCAGACAAAGCAACAACGGATAACACAAACCAAAGTGCAACAGAAGGTACAAGCGAATCTAGCGAAACTGGTGAAGTAAGAGGAAAGACTATGAAAGTCATGATTTCTGAAGAACCAAGTACAGATAATGCCTTAAAGAATGCTTTGGACAAATGGGCAGCCGAATCAGGAAATACCTATGAAACTATTATCTTGTCCAATGATGATCAAAAAACTAAGTTTACATCAATGGCAAAGAATAACAGTTTACCAGATTTGATTTCTACAGTAGGTATTCATCAGTTATACCCAGAAGAATTTGTTGATGTAAGTACAATTGTTGATATTAGCAAATTTGAGCAAACTCCTTTAAATATCATCGGAAAAGCATTCACAGAAGATGTATATTCAGGATTACCAGTACAGTTTACAACAACTTGTTTCTATTACAATGAAGACTTGTTTACACAGGCTGGAATTGAAGCTCCAACTGCGGAAAATCCATGGACACTTGATCAATTATATGAAAACGCAGCATTGCTTCAAGAAAAAACTGGTGTAAAATATGGTTTTGCAGCAGATGTATCCAGAGCAAGATATGACATTTTAATGTATGCAAATGGTGGAAAATTAGTTGAAAAAGATGGTGATACATTTAAAATTACATTAAACAGTGCAACAAACGTAGATACATTAAATCAGTTTGTAAAAGCAAACGAAGATGGTGTTATGCCTAAAGCCATCTGGGCTGGAGCAACCACTGATAATCCAGTAGAATACTTTAAAAATGGTGATGCAGCAATTCTTTTATCTGGATCATGGAACTACAATACATTTGCAAACGAAATTTCTAAATTCCAATATGGAATTATGACTTCACCAACAGGTAGTGCTTCAAGAAGTGCAATCATTGGTGGTGGTGCTTTGGCAGTACCAAAGAATGGAGAAAATTCTGATGTTGCAATTGATTTCTTAAAATGGTTGTATACAGATGAAAACTTTAAGGCTTATTTACAAAACGACAAAGGTCTTTCTTCTATGAAGGGAATTATTTATGAGCCAGAATCAGATAAGGCAAGAATTGATTATGAAAAACTTCAAGATGAAGTAAATCAGGTTACTGAAACATTTGAAACAGATGAAAGCTCATCATGGAGAGTATACAAAGATGCAGAATATAGAGATACTCTTAAGAGAGCAGTAAGCGGTGAATTGACTGCACAAGAAGCATTGGATTCTTTTGCAAAAGAACTTTCTGCAGAATCAGGATGGTCAATTGCTGAATAAAAAGTGATAAAGATTACATGTATTAAGCTACTGAGATGAATCAGTAGCTTAATATTAAATCTGTATGGAGGATTATGAAATGAATAAAAAGAAACAGGCATTTTGTCATACAAGAGCATTTTGGATGTTTGTAGCGCCTGCATTTATATTATTTACAATATTTTTCTTAGTTCCTTTGGTTTTAAGTATAGGGCTTTCCTTTACTAATTTTGATGGATGGAAAAAGATGGATCTTATTGGACTTAAAAACTATATAAAGATTCTAAAAGACATAGAGTTTTATAAGACCATGATAAGAACTTTTATTTATACAGCGGTAAATTTACCATTTAAAGTAATTCTTCCTTTATTAGTAGCTGTTTTAGTTACTTCAAAGCTACTAAAGGGTACAACGTTCATACGAACAGTAGTTTATATACCAGTATTACTATCAGCATTGGTTGTAGGTATTACGATTAACTGGATGTTTGGTCAGGAATATGGTTTGATTAACTTTCTAATTCAAAATGTTGGTGGTACACCACTTGAATGGGCTCTTAATTCTAAATTGGCTACGTTTGTTATTAGCTTTGCGTCAAACTGGGCATCAATTGGGTATTTCATGATACTATTTATTGGTGGGATTAACAATATTCCAAGAGAATTATTTGAAGCAGCAAATGTAGACGGGGCATCAAAAGTACAAGTGTTTTTCAAAATTATGCTACCAATGCTTTCCCCAACGATTTTTATTGTTTTGTTGTTATCAACAGTAAATTTATTAAAAGAATACGCATTGATACAAGGTATTTCTCTTGGTGGACCAGGTACATCAACAACATATATCATTCAATATATGTTTGACCAAGGATTTAACCAATCCAAATATGGCTATGCATCTGCAGTGGGTGTTATAGTAAGTTTTGTATTTATCATTATTACCATTATTCAGTTTAAATTCACAAAGGGTGGAGGTGAAGTATAATGAAAGGACATAATAATACATTAAAGAGCGCAAAAAAAACGCAACAAACACAAAGTATTCTTGTAACAATACTAGGATTTGTAATCGCTTTTGTTATGATTTTCCCAATTATTTGGTTGTTTTTAAGTTCCTTCAAATCATCAAGTGAATTATTTGCCTATCCGCTTCACCTGTTTCCAGAGAAGTTTTCAGTTGCTTCCTATGCGAAAGTAATCCAGAATGGTTTTTTTATCTATGTAAAAAATAGTTTATTTTTAGCAGTTGTTGGTACATTAATAACAGTTATCATTAGCGCAATGTGTGGCTATGCCTTTGCAATCTATCGTGGAGAAATAAAATACACGAATAAGGTGTTTGGAATTTTTCTTTTGGGAACGTTAATTCCAGGTGAGATTTTAACGATTTCTCAGTTTACTGTAATTAGTGAATTAGGTCTTTATGATAATGTTTGGGGAGTTATTCTTCCAGTTGTTACAACGACTACAGGTATTTTCATGTACAGACAGCATTACATGTCAATTCCATTATCACTTGTTGAATCAGCACGTTTAGATGGAGCGAGTGAATTTAAAATTTTTAAAGATATTATGCTTCCACTTGGGTCATCTGTTACGGTTACGTTAACAATCTTCTCTTTCTTGTGGAGATGGAATGATTATATTTTACCATTGATGGTTTTATCAGATCAAAAGAACTTTACCATTCAGATTGCAATTAAGAGCTATATAGGAACAATGGGTGTTGACTGGAACTCTATTCTTGCTGCTTCTATTTTATCTATTTTACCAGTCATTATATTATTTATTATTCTTCAAAAATATATAACAGGTGGAATTGCTACAACAGGCGTAAAGGGCTAAAAAGGAGAGTATCATGTATGAGATAACAAAAAGAATAGAAAACCTATTAGGCACTCTGCAAAATGAAATCAATTCGGATGAAATTGTTATCCATGATATTCAAATGAAAAAGCTTGGAATGAATGAACGAGCTACTTTCCTTGAAGATGAAACAGGATATCAAAGCTTTAAGACAGGAGATAGATTTGGAGAATTAGATCAACACTATTGTTTTAAAGCAACGATATGCCCACCAAAAGATTTTGTTGGGAAAAGAGTGGTTTTACAGTTAAAGACAGGGGCCACGGACATCTGGAATACAGATAATCCACAGTTTATTTTATATATCGATAAAAAGATGCTATGTGCACTTGATATGAATCACTATGAATGTGTTCTAAGTGAACAGGCAGAAAACAGAGAGTATCATATTGCTTTGTATGCTTACACCAATACATCCCAAAAAGATGTTGCCCTTGATTTAAAAGTTGCAGTGCAACACAAAGAAGTACAAAAGCTTTATTATGATTTACTCGTGCCATTTGAAACTGCTGCTTTACTAAAGGATTCAAATGACTTGAAGTTTGATATGCTTAAAGCAATCAATGATACTATGAATCTCATTGATTTTCGAGTGGTGCCATCTGATGGATTTTATCACTCGATTTGTAAGGCGAGAGATTATTTTCAAGAAAATTTTTATGAAAAAATGTGCAAAGCAAATGACGTTACAGTCTATAGCGTAGGACATACACACATTGATATAGCATGGAAATGGAGAGTAAGACAGACCAAAGAAAAAGCAATCCGAAGTTTTTCAACGGTATTGTATTTAATGGATCGGTATCCAGAATATAAGTTTATGTCAAGTCAACCAATCTTATATCAATTTGTAAAAGAAGAGGAACCAGAATTATATGAAAAGATAAAGGAACGTGTAAAGGAAGGTAGATGGGAAACGGAAGGAGCCATGTGGCTAGAAGCAGATTGTAACCTATCTTCAGGAGAATCCTTAATCCGTCATATTATGTATGGTAAGAAATTCTTTAAAGATGAATTTGGCAAAAAAGATAATGTAATTTTATGGCTTCCTGATGTATTTGGGTATAGCGCAGCTCTTCCACAGATATTGAAAAAATCTGGTATTAAATATTTTATGACTACTAAAATTGGCTGGAATGAATACAATAAGATTCCAAATGATACATTTCTTTGGAAGGGAATTGACGGAAGCGAAATACTTACCTATTTTATTACCACCAGAGATTACATGACAGATCCAGAGTTAAATAAAAATCCAGATATTAGTACAACATATAATGGATTACAAAATCCTAGCCAGATTATGGGTACCTGGCAAAGATTTCAAAATAAAGACTTAACAAAGGATGTTTTAACTTGTTATGGATATGGAGATGGCGGTGGTGGTACAACTCCTAAAATGCTAGAGCAAAGCAAAAGGCTAATAAAAGGGATACCAGGTTGTCCAACTGTAAAACAAACATTTGCAAGAGAATTTTTCGAAAAATTAGAGGCAAATTTAGCAGGAAAACAAATACCAAAGTGGTGTGGGGATTTATATTTAGAATTTCATAGAGGAACCTACACTTCAATGGGTCGAAATAAAAAGAATAATCGTAAGATGGAATTTGCTCTTATGACAACAGAATTCTTTCAAACACTAGCTTTTATAAAAGACACTTCCTTTGCGTATGCCAAAGAAGAACTAGAACAAGCATGGAAATTGTTATTATTAAATCAGTTCCATGATATTTTACCTGGAAGTTCAATCAAAGAAGTGTATGAAGACTCTGATATTGATTATCAAAAAATAGATGATATTACAACAAAACTTTCAAACCAAGCGCTACAAGTAATTGGCATGAATTTAGATTATCAAGAGTCCAAAGAAAATATTATTTTTGTTTGGAATCCATTAAGTATGGTAAGAAACGAAACGATTTGTCTACCAAAAGGAATAAAAAATGTAGCTCATCATGGGAAAAAATTAGTGACACAATATAGTGAAGAGGGTTACCTTTGCCATGTAGCAAATATTCCAGCTAATGGTTATACCGTTCTTACTTGCTTAAAGGAGAGAGAAAACGAAATAGCGTTAGTGAATGAAAGTGATATCAAAGAATTTGAAACAAAGTATTATAAGGTATGCTTTAATGAAGTGGGTGAATTAAGCTCCTTATTTGATAAAACAGCAGAGAGGGAAATCCTTAGAGATGGTGTTTGCTCAAATCAATTACTAGTATATGAAGATCGACCTTATGAATTTGATGCTTGGAACATTGATTCTTTTTATAAAGAGAAGTGTTATCCAGTCAATGAAGTACTTTCTTGGTCGGTACAACAAGGAGAACTACAGACAAAAGTACTTTGTAAAAAGAGGTTTTTAGATTCTACGATACAACAAGAAATCATTTTTTACACAAACTCAAAGAGAATTGACTTTCATACGAACGTAGATTGGAAGCAGGAACAGCTTTTATTGAAGGCAAAATTTGCATTGGATATTGAGACAACAAAAGCAACTTGTGATATTCAATTTGGAAATATTGTGAGAAATACACATAAAAATACAAGCTGGGAAAAGGCACAGTTTGAAGTATGTGCACATAAATGGGTAGATTTATCAGAAGCTTCCTATGGAGTCGCTTTGATCAATGATTGTAAGTATGGTTATAGTTTTGAAGAATCAGACATCAGTATCACGTTAATTAAGTCTGGAATCTTTCCATATGCGGATGCGGATAAACAGATGCATGAGTTTACTTATTCCTTATATCCACATGAAGGTGACTTTAGAGGTGGCAGGGTAGTTCAGACCGCATATGAGCAAAATGTTCCATGTAAGGTTATATTGCAGCCAGCGTATATAGATGCAAAAGAGTTTTCCCTTTTTGGAGAATTACCAGATCATGTCATTTTGGAAAGTATAAAAAAAGCACAAGATTCGGATGAAATTATACTTAGGTTCTATGAAGCATACGGAAAAAGGGGTAAGGTGAATCTTGATGTGAATCAGCTAAGTGCAAAGGGTGCTTGGCTTTGTAGTATGCTAGAAGAAAAAGAAACAAACCTTTTAATTCATGAGAATCAAATAAATTTTGAAATAAGGCCATACGAAATCATTACGATGAGTATTGAGCGATAGTGAATAAATAGGAAACAAGTTTTATATACAAATGAATGATTACGAGAAAGAAGAAAAAGAAATGTCTAATAAAAAAGAAATCTTAGCTTATGTGAGTATGTCTGTTATCATGATTGCACTTGGAGCAAGTGATGCGATGCGTGGTATTTTTGCACTTGTTTTTGAAAAGCACTTTGCTTTAACCAATACACAGATATCTTTGATTGTAACCATAAGTTATATGGGAAATCTAGTATTTTTACTGGTTGGTGGAAAGATTGCAGATCGCTTTCATAAAAAGGCTGTTTCCTTAAGTGTTATGTGTATTTGGTGTCTTGCAGCATTATTATATCTAGTAACGGATAATTATTATGCATTGCTTATTGGAATGTTTTTTACTATGGGGGCATCTACCTTAATGAATACATTAATCAATATTATGACCCCTGTTTTGTTTGCTAGTGCACCTGCAATGATTATTAACACTTTATTTTTTGTACAAGGGATTGGAACAACAGGTAGTCAGAAGCTAGCAGGAATGTATGCTTCTGATATCAATTCATGGAAGATTACCAATGCGATTTTAATTGCGATTGCAGTTATTGGTATTATATTGTTAGCGTTTACACCAATGAAAGAGCCTAAAAGGCAGCAAGCGAATGCTTCTAAGAGTAAAGGGTTTAAAGAAGTAGTTCAAAATCCAGCTTTTTTCTATTTGATTTTAATACTAGGGTGTTATTTTGTTGCCGAGCATGGAATGCTTAACTGGTTTGTGTCCTATGCTTATAATAAATTAGGCTTAAGCATGAAACAAGCATCTACTTTTCTTTCTTTGTTTTTTGGTGGAATTACAATCGGAAGACTTATATTTGCTCCATTGATAGCAAAATTTGGAATACAAACAAGCATCAAGGTGTTTGGTGGTGTTGCTACTTGTTTTTATGCAATAGGAATTGTCTTGGGGGCAAAAGGGGTATTTATACTTAGCATTACGGGAATCTTTTTTTCCGTATTGTATCCGACTTTAATTATGATGATTCAAGGTTACTATGACTCAGATATTGTTTCAACTGCAACAGGTAGTATTATCAGTGTAGCAACTATATTTGATATTGTATTTAATATTGCATTTGGATATATTATCGATAAGATAGGCTTTGGAAAAGGATTTATGATTTTGCCGATTACGATGTGTATTTTTTATGTTATATTTCGAATTTTTGACAAACGAGTAACTGTGATAGGAGAGAATAACCATGAAATTTATTAAAGCAACAGATTATATGGATATGAGTAGAAAAGCAGCTAATATCATTTCGGCTCAGATTATTATGAAACCTAATTGTGTTCTTGGGCTTGCAACAGGTTCATCACCTATTGGGATATACAATCAACTTGTAGAATGGTATCAAAAAGGTGATTTGGATTTTTCGCAAGTTACCACAATTAATCTGGATGAATACAAAGGCTTATCCAAAGATAATGAACAAAGTTATTATCATTTTATGGACGAGAAGCTATTTAGCAGAGTAAATATAAAAAAAGAAAGAATCTTTTTACCAAACGGTATGGAAAAGGATAGCACAAAGGCTTGTGATGACTATAATAATATAATTGAAAGCTGTAAAGGTGTAGATTTGCAGCTTCTAGGCATAGGTCACAATGGCCACATTGGTTTTAATGAACCAGGAGAAGAGTTTAAAGCAAAAACACACTGTGTTGATTTAGCCGAATCTACAATCATAGCCAATCAAAGATTCTTTTCTACGATAGAAGAGGTTCCAAAGCAAGCTTATACAGTAGGGATAAAGACAATTATGCAAGCTGAAAAAATTGTTGTGGTGGTAAGTGGTGAAGAGAAAGCCGAAATAGTGAAAGAGGCATTTTTTGGACCAATTACTCCTAAAGTGCAAGCATCTATTTTACAGCTTCATAATGATGTAACCATTGTAGCGGATGAGGCAGCATTATCTATGATAGAATTGTAAGGAGTGTAAAGAATGAAAAAATATACGATAGGGGTAGATATCGGAGGCACGAATATTGCAATTGGATTTATAAATGAAGATAATCAGCTGGCATTAAAGGATTCTGTAGAAACACCAAAAAGAGGAACAGCAAAAAATATCATAGATAGCATTGTTTTTCTAATTCAAAAGATGGCAAAAGAATTAAATGTTTTAAAGGAAAATTTCGATTATATAGGAATCGGTGTTCCAGGAACTGTGAATAAAGAAAGTGGAAAAATTGAGTTTGCCAATAATCTTTCTTTTCATGATGAGGATTTAATGGGAATGTTGAAAAAACATTATCCTGGCATACCAATGGCAATGAATAATGATGCAAATGCTGCGGCATACGGAGAATTTGTTGCAGGTGTTGGCAAAGAGGTTGATTCAATGATCATGGTGACTTTAGGAACTGGAATCGGTGGCGGAATTATTATTGACCGTAAACTTTATGAAGGCTCTAATTTTGCTGCTGGAGAATTAGGACATTTTGTTATCAATTGCGAAGGAATTCCTTGTAACTGTGGTAGAAGGGGATGCTTTGAAGCGTATGCATCCGCCACTGCATTGATTGAGCAGACCAAAACTGCTATGAAAAACGAAAAAGAATCCTTATTGTGGGAAATGTGTGACTATAATTTGGAAAAGGTTGAAGGTAAAACTTTATTTGACTGTGTACGACTATTTGATAAGACAGCAGAAAAAGTATTAAATCAGTATATTTATTATTTATCAGTGGGAATCATTGATATCATCAATATATTTCAACCAGATATGGTCTGCATAGGAGGAGGAATCAGCAAAGCAGGTGATTTGATTTTAGATGGATTAAAAGAGAGAGTCCAAAAAGAAGATTACGCCAGAACCTCAAAAAAACAGGCTAAAATAGTATTTGCACAACTGGAAAATGATGCAGGAATTATTGGAGCAGGTTTACTTGCAAAACATTTCACGAACTAACACCCTAAATGGAGGAAAACCTATGAAAAGATATATGGAACATATCATACGATCTGCAGAAGCCAGAGTGGATCACTTTTTAACGGTTCAGGTAAAGGACAAAACAAAAATGGATTACGGCGCTATGAAAGGTGAGATATATGAGGCGAAGCCAACGATATATGCCATGTCAGAGGCAGCAGCAGTATACTGCAATGCTAGTAGCCGATATTTTCATGATACCACGTTAAAAAACGCCATGAATTTGGCACTGGATTTTATTGCAAAGGCGCAAAGAGAGAATGGAAGTTTTGATTATCCAAGCTGTAACTTTAATTCAGCTCCAGATACTTCTTTTTGTTTTAAACGCTTAATTGCAGGGTATCGTGTCATTTTAAAATATGAACCAGAAGAAGTGGAGCTACTTGGTAAATATAAGACAATTTTAGTTCGTTCACTCAATGCGTTGGTGGAAGGTGGCTTTCATACGCCAAATCATAGATGGGGAATCACTGCGGCATTAATGCAGGGAGTAAATCTTGTAGATGATGCAGATTTTCAAGAAAAACTAACCTTGCGTGCCAAACAATTTCTTGCAGAAGGAATTGATGGAGACGAAGAAGGAGAATATGCAGAGCGTTCCACAGGAAACTACAATGCAGTGGTAAACAATGCTATGATGGCAATGTATGAGGAAAGTAAGGACGAATATTATCTTGGATTTGTGGAACGAAATCTTAAGATGATGATGTATTATTATGAGCCAGACGGAACCATATTTACACAAAATTCAACAAGACAAGATCAAGGAAAAGCGGCCTATCCGAATCAATATTTCTATCAATATTTATATATGGCAACCAAGTTACAGGATCCTCTTTTTGGTAATGCAGCACATAAGATTATTAAAGATAATCAAGAAAGAGGAGAATTAGCTCCACCTTGTCTTTACACCATTATGCTTCATAAAGAGATGGAAGAATATGAGTTTAGTGGCTATGGCTTCTTAGATTCCTATCGCAAACATTTTAAAGAAGCTGGTGTCATGCGTGTGAAAAACGATACTTTTGGTTATAGCCTGTTAAAAGGGAAAAGTGCATTTGCTTTTATGAAATTCAAAGATACCTTAATTTATCTTAAAATTGGAGAAAGCTATTGTGACATTCGAAATTTTATTCCACAAAAGTTTGAAGTAAAAGATAAGGAATATAAATTAAGCTCAGTTGCAAAGGGCTGGTATTTTCTTCCGTTTAAGGATAAACAAGATACAACAGATTGGTGGAAGATGGATCACTCCAAAAGAGAACTGCAAATTAGCAGTGAATTAAAAGTAGAGGTTACCATCAAAGAATTAGAAAATGGATTAGAGTTTAAGGTAAATTCCATTGGACTTGATATGTTACCACTTCGTGTTGAAATCTGTATTCCAACAGGAGCAATCATAGAACATGATACATTCTATATGAAAGCAGAAAAAGGCAGTGGAATGGTATTAAGAGATGGTTATGTTACCATGCATCATAATGACCAGACAATTAAAATTGGACCAGGATATGGAACACATGAATTTGGTGGGCACTATTCTGGAGAAGAATTCAACGAATCAGGATATACCATTTATTTAAATGATTATACTCCTTATGAAAGAACTTTTACAATTACTTGTGAGTAATGCTTTTAGTCAGTAAAAAAAGCCTGTGCATGCAATGCATAGGTTTTCTTTTTTGCAAAAAGTAAAGCATGTGTTTTCGTATTTTAAGTTTTGTTGCTATTATTTGTTTTAGCGTATATAATGATTATCAAAATAAAGGAAGAGGGCAGGGTATAAAATGAATGGAAAGATCTTATTGGTAGATGACGATAAGAAATTAGGAGAAGAGATTAGTCTAACTGGGAGAGAGTTTCTACTATTGTCATATCTAATGGAGAACGCTAATAAAATCATTAGTAAAGAGCATTTGTATGAACAGGTATGGGGGGAATGTTTTAGTATTAGTGATAATACCATTATGGTTCATATCCGTCATATTCGTGAAAAGATTGAAGATACTCCATCAACTCCTCGCCAGCTTATTACTGTGAAAGGCTTGGGATATAAGTTAAAGAAAAGGGTTGATTAAATGAAGAAATCTGGATTTCGTACAATTTTTCATGTTTATGTGATATTCTTTCTGTCTATGCTTGGAGTAATTATAGTGGCAATCAGTATTTTTTATTTATTGGTTACTGTGAAAACACCAAACGGTAACACAGTAAAAAGCGATTGGCCAAAATCATTTACTAAGAATTTCAGTGAGCAGATTGTTTTTGTTAATGACAAACCACAAGTCAAACAGTCAGGAATAGAGTCTTTACAAGAAAACAAGATCGGATTGCAAATTTTAGCACATTCAGGAAATGAAATCTATAGCTATCAAAAGCCTGAACAAGCAAAGGATACTTATACAAGTACTTTATTGCAGGATTTATATCAAACAGGTCAGTTAAATATTAGCGAAACAACTGCTTTTATAGATACAATAACTCATAATAAAACTGAATATATTTACATTCTTTATTTTCCTGTAAAGATATCTAAAATAAATATGTACCTAAACGGAGAAAGGTTTGTGGGTGGGAAAAGTGTTATTCTTACCTTTGTTGCTATCCTTTTTATAGTTATCATCTTGTCAGGGGTTGTTTATGGATATTGGACAACTAAAATCATGAGTCATTTAACAGTATCAATCAGTGAAATTGCAACACGAAGATATCTTCCCATGCAAGCACGTGGCTCGTTCAAAGACATTTATGATAGCTTAAATGTTTTAGATACTGAAATTAAGGCAAGTGACAAAATAAAGGAACAAACAGAGAAAATGAGAGAAGAATGGATTTCAAACATTACTCATGATTTAAAAGGACCTTTATCTCCGATTAAGGGGTATGCAGAATTAATATTGGAAAATGACATTGAAGATGAGAAGCAACGTAAGCGATATGCGCAAGTTATGTTAAAAAATGTTACCTATATGGAAACTCTGATTCATGATTTGAAATTGACCTATCAATTGAAGAATGGAATGATTCCTTTCAAACGACAGGAGAAAAATATCATTCGATTTTTAAAGGAGTTGGTAATTGATATTTTAAACAACCCGACATATGAGGATCGTAGCATTCATTTTGAAACTGATGTAGAAAACATTCTATTTTCTTTTGATGAAACACTATTTACGAGACTATTTCAAAATCTTATAATCAATGCTTTTATACATGGGAATGAAAATACAGAAGTTACCCTGGAAATTACTTCCTTGGATACTGTATTGCAAATTTTTGTAACAGACAATGGTAGAGGAATCGCATCAGAGGAAATAGACCTACTCTTTCAGCGATATTATAGAGGAACAAAAACAAAGCAAAAGTCAGAGGGAACAGGCCTAGGACTTGCAATTTCAAAAAATATTGTAGAACTTCATGGTGGTACAATCAGTGTAAACAGCGTAAAGGATGTCGAAACTACTTTTCAGTTACAATTCCCCCAAATTAAGGTTAATTAAGGTTGACTGAAAAATAGATTAAGGTTGATAGTTTATCATTTTATATGATAGCTATCAACTTTTTTATTTGAAAGAAGGTGTTAAAGTGAAAATCATATTAAAATATATTTTGGTAAATGTGAAAGATAAAAAAATGAGATCAGCTGTAATGTTGATGTCAATACTTCTTTCCACGGCATTGCTATTTGTATCCTTTTCAATTGGTACTTCTTATGAAAGCGCACAGCGAAAAATGGCACAGGGTATGGCAGGAGCTGCAACCGTTGCTATTACAGCAAAAGGTGATAAAAACAACATTAAAATCAATGATATTCCAGATTTATCCTCAATTGAGGCATGTGTAGGTATACTTGAAAGTAGTTCATTATATCACGAAAATGGCTATTACGAAACGGTTGACTTGCTTGCTGCTGATTTAATGCAGTTAAACCAGATTAATAAACCGCGCTTACTAGATGGAGGAGATATCACTGATTTTACAGGGAATAAGATTATTCTTCCTGAGCGATTCACTTCAAAATATGGAATTAAGCAAGGTGATTTTATAACACTACAAATTAATGCGAGTCCAGTCAGTTTTAAAGTTGAAAAAATAGCTGCTTATGATACTGTTTTTTTACGGCATACGAGGGGAGCGACAGCTTTGTTGCCTCTTTCTGCATTGAAAGAACTTTTGGGACAAACGGATGGATATAGTAAGATTTTAGTGAAACCCCAAAAAGACGTTTCAACAGGAGATTTATTAAAGGAGTTAAAGAGCACAATTCCTAGTAGCAGTTACAAGGTATCAGAAATTGTAAACGAAGCACAAGTCATAGCTGATGCGAGACAAAAGTCTATGCCATTTTTTTTAATTAGCTTTTTTTCCTTAACAATCAGTGTCTTTATTATTTACAGCAGCTATAAGGTCATTATTTTAGATCGACTACCTGTAATTGGTACGTTTCGAAGTATTGGGGCGACCCAAAAAGCAGTCACACATATTCTTCTATTGGAAAGCCTATTTTATGGCGGTGTTGGAGGAGTGAGTGGAGTTTTGGTAGGAATGTTTGTTTTGAAATTGATATTACAGGGAATGGGGAATTCGCTTGCACAAGGAATAGAAATTCCAGTTATAATATCACTGTTTAGTATCATGATATCCTTTGCTGTGGCAATTGCAGCTTCAATGCTAAGCGCATTACTTCCCATACGTCGGGCAAGTCGTCTTCCAATCAAAGAGGTGGTACTTGGAACAGTAGAAGAAAAGAAGATTTCCAAACAATTTATATTTGGACTTGGATTTGTTTTATTTTTAGTATCTGTTGTTTTACCAAGGATTGCTTCTGATAATTTATTATATTTAGCGGGAGGATTTTCTTTGCTTGGATTGATTGCCGCAACAATACTTATTATACCCCCTATAACTAATCTTACTTCTGTGGGCTTGGAACGCCTATATGGTCTGATATTAAAAAATGAAGGAAAACTTGCCGCAAGAAATATACGAGACAATAAAAGCATTGCTCAAAATATTACCTTACTTTTTATTAGCATTTCTGCTGTCATAGCAATTAGTGTTGTAGGCAATTTTGTAACCGTTTATATTAGTGACGTATTCAACCAAGCTCAATTACAAGGCTTTGCTGATGGTCAAATGGATACGGACTTTATTGAGCAAGTAAAACAAATGGATGGAATTGAAAAGGTACTTCCACTCTTTGTTTATAAGAATGAGATGCGAGCAAATGGTATTGCTATCTCTCGGCTTGAAGCAACAGACAATTTAAAATGGTATAGTTCTATGTTTGCACTTAACTATAAAGAAAATAGCGAACTAGAACAAGTTTTTTCTATGTTTGAAAAGGAGCGGTCAATTATATTAAGTGAAAGTTGTATAAAACGCACTGGTGTTTTCATTGGAGATACACTATCTTTGTCAAATGGGGTTGTAACAAATTCCTATGTTGTAATCGGTAGCTTTAAGTCGAGAGCAACAGATGTGGAGGGTATCATTTCTTCTACTTTTGCTATTTTTGATTTTAGTAAGGAAATGTATGGATTTTTAGCTTTTACCGCCGCCAATCCTGATGCAATCATGGTACAAATTCGTCATTTATTTGGAGATACCTCCAACTGGAGTCGGACAGTGGAGGAATTTAACAAGGATGCAATGTCAACGGTGGGAGCCTTTTTACGGCCTATGCATAACATGACTTACTTTATTTTTGTGCTAGCAACCGTAGGAGTTATAAACAATTTGTTGATTAACTATATCTAAAAACGCCGTTCCATTGCTATGTATAAGTCGGTTGGATTAAGCAATTGGCAAAACTTTAAGATTACATTGATTGAGGGTATTTCTTGTGGCTTGATTGGTATGGTTATCGCAGTAGTGGTTTCTTATATGGAGATACAAACAATTTTCCTTGTTGCTGGACCTAAAATTTCAATGGTGCCAAAATTTGGTGTCAAGACATTTTTTTTGGCTGGTGCTATGGGGATACTAGTAACATTGTTGGGCTCTGTTGTTCCGATTTTGAAAAGTCGTCAAATGAAGATAATAGAAGAAATCAAATTCGATTAAGAAAGAATTGGAGGGTTAATAGATGAAATCATTATATGATACGATTGCCGTAGAGGGGAAACAACTTATGAAAGATTTTCGACTTGGTGATACTATAACAAAGGTATTAAAAGGTGTATCGTTGCAGGTTATGAAGGGTGAATTTGTATCCATTATGGGTCCATCAGGGTCGGGGAAAAGCACGCTGCTTTATATACTTGGGGGTCTGGATGCTCCCACTGGCGGATTCGTTTATCTAAATGGTACCGATATCTCTCACTTTAGTGATGAAAAAATGAGCAGAATACGTCGTCAGAAGATAGGTTTTGTATTCCAGTTCTATAATCTTATTCCGAATTTGAATGTAGAAGAAAACATCATGTTGCCTTTACTTTTAGATGGAAAGAGAATGAGGGATTAAAAGAAGCAATTGAATCACATCTTAGAGGTTGTAGACCTATCTGACAGGCGTAAGCATACTCCAAGAGAATTATTAGGAGGGCAGCAACAGCGAGTGGCAATTGCCCGTGCATTGATTGGAAGTCCTGAAATTTTGTTTGCCGATGAACCAACAGGTAATCTAGATAGCAAGACAGGGGCAGAAATTATGAATCTATTACGTGATATTAACCGTGAATGTGGACAGACAATCATTATGGTAACACATTCGCCAGAGGCAGCTAAAAGCAGTAGCCGTGTCATTACCGTTAGAGATGGAATGATTGAATAAATTATTGTAATAAAAAACAATTGGGGTAGTTATCCTTTTTTTAGGGATAACTACCCCAATTGTTTTTTATGTGTTAAAAATAAATCTGTTTGTTTCCAAATATGGTATCGTTAATAGAAGATACGAGCCAGTCTTTTGCTTTTTGTAATTCTCGTCTTTCCAAATATTCAAATAATACTGCTGTGTTATGGTACAAAGATTCGGTTCCATATAGACGGCAAAATCTCTTCCACAAGGACATAACAGGGATTTGGAAGGAAGAAACAATAAGTGGCAGCAAGGTATTTCCAGATAAGCATGCTAATTCGTGCTGAAATTCAAATGCAAGTTTAGATGCCTCTTCCACAGAGGATGTTACTTTCATTTTATCAACATAACTTTTTAGTAATTTCAAATCATCATCTGTAATTTTTAAGATACATAATTCAACTGCAAGAGTCTCGAAAGCAATTCTAAGTTCTAAGATAGAACGAATCTCTGCATCACGTAGTACTCCCCCGTTATAATTCATGATGGAAATTAAAGTCTCTAACGTTCCATTTCTTCTATAATCAGCAACGAAAGTTCCAACTCTTGGTTTGATGATTAAAAATCCTTTTCGTGCCAATTCTGAAATGCCAGCATTTACAACTGCACGGCTTACTTGCATTAATTCTGCTAGTTCTCTTTCGGGAGGTAACTTTTCTCCAATTGGAATTTTCCCGGATAAAATCATAGTTTCTAGTTGGCTGATAAATAATTCCTTCAAGGAAGGGGCGTTTAATTTTGTAAATTCCATGGCTTAAAACTCCTTAATGTGATTCTGGTATGACCACATACCAATTATAATTATATAGTAATATTGAATAAAAATCAATAATATTAGCGGAAAAAATTAAAATATTTAACATGTAAAATAAGGGATAACTTGACTTTTTTTAACATAATATGTTAATATATTGACAAAGTAAACCTGTGTCATACTGGTATGACCAGAGAGGAAGGGGAGATATTATTATGTTTATATTTGACTATGAAAGCGGTGCAACCGCGCTATCCGTATGGATGGTTTGGATTTTGGTATTTGTCCTATTGTTTCTACTAAATGAGCTGACAAGAAGAAATGTGTATGTTGGATTTTTTTCGTTTGTCGTATTACCAATCTTTTTATCGGTATTATGGTTTACGGTTTTAAAAGAAACAACATATACAGACTGGTTTCATCTTGCAAAGGTATACTCTGCAACAGCTGGCTGTATTGGATTTTGGTGTATTCGTCACTTGCATGGAACCAACAAAAAGACTGGTAAAGAGTGGAGGCTATCTAACAATCGCATCGCATTGTGTTTTCCGGCACTTATTTTAGCCATTAATATCTTAGAAGCAGTTGCCAGAGACATTGAAGTTGGACTTACCTTTTCAGTTGAAGGCGGAGGAATTGCTAATGATTCGATGCTTGTGCTTGGAGGCTCATGGAATTTCATGAATGCAGCAGCTGGTATTTTAAATATTATCACGATTACTGGGTGGTTTGGAATCTGTATACGAAAGGTTACAAATCATGATAAGAGTAAGGATATGCTTTGGCCAGATATGTTGTGGTTTTGGATTGTAGCATATGATCTTTGGAATTTTGCATATACATATAATTGTTTACCAGGACATTCTTGGTACTGTGGATTTGCCCTATTATTGGCACCTACCGTATGCGCCTTTACCATAGGAAAAGGAGCTTGGTTGCAGCACCGCGCACAGACACTGGCACTATGGTGTATGTTTGCTCAAACCGTACCTGCATTTATAGATGAAGGAAAATTTGCAGTATCTTCTTCTTATGGCACAAACTGGCTTTTCTTTTGGAGCCTCCTAGCTTTATTGGTTAATATTGTAGTGTTTGCATTTATGGTTTATAAAGCTGTATCGACAAAACGAAATCCGTATAAAGGTGAGTTATATATTGATTTGAAAAAATACAAGGAAATCAAAGCGTTGGCAGAATAGGAGAAGGGGAATGGATACATATAAAGTATTAGAAATTAAACAAAGTGTTTTTGAAGATAATGATAAACAAGCTAGGTTGCTTCGGGAAGAATTAAAGCAAAACAAGACCTTTTTATTGAATTTAATGTCTTCGCCAGGTTCAGGTAAAACAACTACTGTTGTACGAACCATTGAAGCTTTGAAAGATGAAATGAACATAGGTGTGATGGAGGCTGATATTGATTCGGATGTGGATGCTGCTAAGGTATCTGAAACTGGTGTAAAGGTAATACAGTTACATACAGGAGGCATGTGTCATTTAGATGCTGATATGACCAAACAAGGCTTACAAGGTCTTGGAACAGAGGAAATCGACTTTGCCATTTTGGAGAATGTAGGAAATCTTGTATGTCCAGCTGAATTTGATACAGGTTCTTCTAAAAATGCTATGATTCTTAGTGTACCAGAGGGTGATGATAAACCATTGAAATACCCGCTTATGTTTTCCATTGTAGATGTGTTACTAATAAATAAAATGGATGCGGTTGAATTTTTTGATTTTGACTTAGAAGCGGTGAAGGAAAGAGTAAAAAAGTTAAATCCGAACATTAAAGTAATTCCAATTTCAGCTAAAAAAGGTGAAGGTATGGAGGAATGGTTTGATTGGATTAGAGAACAGGTGAAAACATGGGGGGAGGATTAAGATGGTAAAGAAAAAGGTGTTGGAATTAGCAAATAAGATATCTGCTGGACTTACAGGGGGAGTAATTAAAGTAAAACCAACCGATCCAGAATATCGTATTCTTGAACCAGTAACAACAGATGAAATGGCAGAAGTCGCACTTCATTTAGAGATACGAAAACCAAAAAGCATTGATGTGATTGCAAAGGAATGTAAAAGACCAGTAGAAGAAGTAGAAAAGCTTCTTTCCCAAATGGCAATCGATGGTTCCATTAAAGTGGAAGAAATAAATGGAAAAGACCATTATTTCCTTGAACTGTATGTGCCGGGTGTTATGGAATATATGGTTGCAAATAAAGAAAACGTAAAAAAATATCCAGTCATTGCAGAATGTTTTGAAGAATATACAAGAAAGTTAGGCCCGACATTAGCGGGAAACCTTCCAGTTGGTATGGGGGTTATGAGAGTAATTCCAATTGATAGTGCGATTGAAGGAGATACAAGAAGAGCATCTTATGAAGAAATTGCTGAATTAATTAATAAGCATGAACACTTCTCGGTTGCTGATTGCGCTTGTCGGACCTCAATGCGAGTCATAGGCGAGGGATGTGGTCATACGGTTGAGGATATGTGTATTCAACTTGGACCAGCAGCAGAATATTATATTCGAACAGGAAGAGGAAGAAAGATTACAAAAGAAGAAGCGATAGAGATTTGTCAACGGGCAGAAAAAGAAGGATTGGTTCATTCTATTCCAAACCTGTCTGGACCAGGTAATGCACTAGCTGTGTGCAATTGTTGTGGATGTTCTTGCTTTGGTCTTAGAAATGCTACCTTCTATAAGAACCCTGATTTCTCCAGATCAAACTACGTGGCGCAGGTAAACAAAGATAAATGTGTAGCCTGTGGAGAATGTGTAGAAAACTGTCAGGTGAATGCACTGAAATTAGGGCAAAATCTATGTACCAAGGAGCCACTGCCAGAACAAGAAGAAAAAGATACACCGTTTGATACCAAATGGGGTAAGGACAAATGGGATTTGGATTATCGCAATCGTAAGGTAGTAGCGGAAACAGGAACAAGTCCTTGTAAATCAGAATGTCCTGCACATATTGCAGTCCAAGGCTATATTAAAATGGCTTCTCAAGGAAGATACAAAGAAGCCTTGGAATTGATTAAAAAAGAGAATCCATTTCCTGCTGTTTGTGGACGTATTTGTCCAAGAAAATGTGAATCTGCCTGTACAAGAGCGGGTATCGATGAACCTTTAGCGGTAGATGAAGTAAAGAAATTTCTTGCAGATCAAGACTTAAAAGAAGAACATCGCTTTATACCTGAAAGAAGTATCGAAAGGCCAGAAAAAATCGCAGTCATTGGAGCTGGACCAGCAGGCCTTTCTTGTGCGTATTTCTTGGCTGTTGGAGGATATCAGGTTACTGTATTTGAAAAGCAGACAAAGCTTGGAGGCATGCTAACACTTGGAATTCCGTCTTTTCGACTGAGTAAAGATGTGGTAAATGCGGAAATTGATATATTAAAAGAACTGGGCGTAGAATTTAAAACAGGAATTGAAGTAGGAAAAGACATTACGATAGATGCATTACGAAAACTTGGCTATCAAGCTTTTTACCTTGCAATTGGTGCACAAGAAGGAAGAAGTCTTGGTCTGGAACATGAAGATGCGACAGGGGTTATGACAGGGGTTGATTTTCTTCGAAGAGTGAATCTAGACGAGGACTTAAGGACAGAAGGCCAGGTAGTTGTAATTGGTGGTGGTAATGTAGCTATCGATGTTGCAAGAACGGCAGAAAGAATCGGAGCATCTAAAATTGACATGTTTTGTTTGGAAAGCAGAGAAGAGATGCCTGCGCTTGAAGAAGAAATAGAAGAAGCTTTATCAGAAGGTATTAAAATCAATCCTTCTTGGGGACCAAGTCGCATTCTCACAGAAGAAGGCCGCGTGGTTGGAGTTGAATTTAAGAAGTGTATTTCTGTTTTTGATTCACAAGGCAAATTCAATCCTTCATTTGATGAGAGCAATACAAAGATTGTAAAAGCAGATTATGTTTTAATTTCAGTTGGTCAAGCAATGGATTGGGGTGGTTTGCTCGAAGAAACAGCACTTGAATTAAATCCTAATAAAACAATAAAAGTGGATTCACTTAGCTATCAGACAAAGGAAAAAGATATATTTGCTGGAGGCGATGCAGTAACTGGGCCTAAGTTTGCTATTGATGCAATTGCACTGGGAAAACAGGGAGCAATATCGATTCATCGTTATGTACATAATGATAATCTTTTAATAGGAAGAGAAAGGGAATACCACGCTCTTGATAAGGAGAATCTAAATCTGGAAGGGTACGATAATATTCCTAGACAAAAATCGGAACATGTAGAGGGAAGTCGTTCAAAGGAAACGTTTGAAGACCTTCGCAAAACCTTTACGGAAGAACAAATAAAGAAAGAAACGCAGCGCTGTCTAGGTTGTGGTGCAGTTGTGGTAGATGAATATCAATGTGTTGGATGTGGAGTCTGTACAACAAAATGTAAATTCGATGCAATCTCATTAACACGTAAATATGATAGTGCAGGCGTGGATTTTTCTGAAATGAAGCCAATTGTTATTAAACATGCAATCAAGAGACAAGGAAGAATTGTGGTAAAGAGTGCAAAAAAGTCTGTTCAATCCATATTAGGAAAATAAAAATGCACGGGAGTGAAGAAAATTGCATGAAATAGGTGTCATGATTGAAGTTGTCAAAACAGTCGAAAAGTTTGCAAAGCAAAATGGCGTAACCCAAATTCAGACCTTGGTATTACAAATAGGAGAATTATCTACAGTGGTTCCGCGCTATATTAAAGCATGTTACCCTGCTGCAATAGAGGGTACATTATTAGAAAACACACAATTACAGATTGAAATACTGCCTGGAAATGCAATCTGTGATTCTTGTAACAAGGTTTTTAATATCCTTGAAAGCAAAAGCGTCTGTCCATATTGTAATAGTAAAAACTGGGAGATGCTAACTGGAAAAGAATTCAATATTAAAGAAATTGTTGCATGTTAAGAAAAAAGTGATAAAATAAAAAATGATTGAGAAGGTAAAAATAATTGCTTATCTCAATCATTTTTGTGTATAATAAAAGCAATGGTTAAGCTATGCTTGAATTTTAAGAATGTAGCGAGTTGATACTTATTTTCAATTTCAACGATAATACGGAATAGACGAATAAAGAAAAAGATGATATGATAGTTAATAATAAGTACGTATTTCATATGGATTTAATACGTTTATATATTTAAGACTAGTAAACCAAAGATCAGGCTTGTTGATGATATGTCTGAAATACATGAATGAGTAATAGGAGTGGAAGTAAAGTGAGTAAAATTACAGAATCAATTTATTATGTAGGCTGCAACGATAAGGATCTCGATTTATTTGAAGGACAGTATCTGATTCCAAATGGTGTATCTTACAATTCATATGTTATTATAGATGAAAAAGTTGCGATAATGGATACGGTTGATAAGAGAGTCACAGATGAATGGCTTCATAATCTGGAAGAAACCCTTCAGGGAAGAACGATTGATTATCTTATTGTTTCTCATATGGAACCAGACCATGCTGCAAATATTAAGAATCTTGTAGAGAAGTATCCAAAGTTACAGGTGGTTGGAAATGTCAAAACATTTAATTTGATATCCCAATTCTTTCATATGGATTTAGAGGGGAAGAAAATTATTGTAAAAGAAGGCGATACCTTAAATCTAGGAAGACATACCTTACAGTTTATAATGGCACCTATGGTACATTGGCCAGAAGTTATGGTTACTTATGAGCAAAGTGAAAAAGTGTTATTTACTGCAGATGCCTTTGGGAAATTTGGAACTTTGGATATTGAAGATGATTGGGTAGAAGAAGCTAGACGCTATTATTTTAATATAGTAGGGAAATATGGAGCGCCCGTTCAGGCGCTTTTGAAGAAAGTTTGTGGCTTGGAGATTTCAATGATTTGTTCTCTTCATGGACCTGTTTTGAAAGAAAATCTCAAATATTATGTTGATAAGTACAATACTTGGAGTAAATACGAAGCAGAAGAGGAAGGTATTCTTATTGCGTATGCTTCAATTTATGGAAATACAGCTGATGCTGCTATAAAAATGGGTAAGTTATTAGAGGAACAAGGCAAAAAAGTGATTGTGATTGATCTTGCAAGAACTGATAAATCAAGAGCATTACAATATGCATTTCAGTATAGCAAAATGATTGTTGCAGCTTCTTCCTATGATGCAAGTGTTTTTCCTTGTATGCATGAATTTTTATTACGCTTGCAGCACAAGAATTATCAAAATCGCAAAGTTGCAATTATTGAAAATGGTTCATGGGCTCCGACAGCTGGAAAAACCATGAAGGATATATTAGTAACTATGAAAAACGTAGAGATTGTTGAGCCTAGTATCCTAATAAAATCTACAATGAACGAAGAAAATGTAAAACAAATGGAAGAATTAGCAAAACAATTCTAATGCAGTCTAAGGAGTCCATATCGACAGAGTTCGATATGGACTCCTTAGACTGGAGGCGCCTAGATGATGAACGACGAAAATAAGAATGTATGTTATAAGAATGTGACACTTGAGAAGATAAAACGCTTGGGTGGAATATATATTGAAAACATTCAAGAGGGATTTGATTCATACAATTTTTCTTATTTAGAAGGTACAAAAGACGAGATACAAAAAGAAATAAAAAGGTTACAGGAAAAAAATGGAATTGCGTATTCGTTTGTTGATTTCTATTATGGAAGATTAAGCAACAAAGAGAAGGAAAAAGTAAAACAACATCTAGAGGAGCCGTACTTAAAAATACTTAATAAGTATGAAGACTTAAATGATGTCACTTATCTTCTTCTTGAAGATGAGATACTTTGTTTAACGTCTGAGTTAAATGCCAAAGAGATATTGTTTAGTACGTATTATTTTTGTAAATATCCTTGTACCATATGGGGAAATTATCAGCTAAAATACCCAGTCTTTACAAACAAATGAATTACAAAGTAGGAGAATCAATAATAGTATATTAGGAGTATAATAACGACATGTATGTATTAGAGCATAACAATCAATTAATAAATTATAGGGTTATTAAAAGCAATCGAAAATCAGTAGCAATCATAGTATACCCAACCAAAGAAGTAATTGTTAGAGCTCCGAATCAAATATCTTCTGATAAAATCAAAAATATAGTACGGTCAAAAGGGGATTGGATTATAAAAAAACGAAACGAAATGCCAGAAATTGTAATACCCAAAAAACGTGATTATACCGAAGGGGATAAAATTCTCTACAGAGGAAAAGAATATACTATTAAAGTGATAAATACAGTAGGAATAAGTCAATCAACGATATTATTAAAAGAAAAAGAAATTATAATAGTTAAAAAAACCAAAGAGAAGAAAAAGATACAAGAATTATTGTTGGAATGGTATAAGGGTGAGGCTAAATCATTAGTAAAAGAAAGAATTGAGTTTTATATGCCGCAAATCAAGAAACCCATAGGTGACATTAGGATTAAGAGCCAGAAAAAGAGATGGGGGAGTTGTAGCAGTAAAGGAAACTTAAATTTTAATTGGAAAATTGTTATGATGCCAGATGAAATGTTTGATTATATAATTGTGCACGAATTATGTCATTTAAAGCATTTAAACCATTCTAAGCTTTTTTGGGAAAGTGTTGAAAAGATTTTACCTGATTATAAAATCAGAGAAAAATGGATAAAAGAAAATACGCTTCAATTAGATTTTAAAGGAGGAATTTTGTGAGAGTAGAAGAACGCTTTATTGAATATGTTAAAATTAATACAGTATCAGATGAAAATAGTGAGACTCATCCAAGTACAAGCCGTCAACTTGTTTTGGCAGAAAAGCTTGTAAAGCAATTAAAAGACATGGGGATAGAGAATGCACGAATTGATAAAAACGGTAATGTTATGGCAAGTATCAAAGCAAGTGAGGGCTATGAACATGTAAAACCACTTGGTTTTATTGCACACATGGATACGGTTGGAGATAAAGAAGCAATTGTAAATCCACAAATCATAAGAAACTACGACGGAAAAGATATTGAATTAGGAACAAGTGGTAAAATATTATCTCCCTTAGTTTATCCTGAATTAAATGGCTATATTGGGAGGACACTGATAACCACAGATGGAACAACGATTCTAGGGGCTGATGATAAGGCAGGTATAGCTGAGATAATGACATTATGTGAACAATTAGTTAATTCCTCACAACCTCATGGCAAGATCTGTATTGGTTTCACACCAGATGAAGAAATTGGACAAGGAGCAACTTGGTTTGACGTTGAAAGCTTTGGAGCGGCTTATGCATATACTTTAGATGGAGATTTGGAGGGCGGATTAGAATATGAAAATTTTAATGCTGCATCTGCTGTCTTCGAGATAAATGGAGTTGATATCCATCCAGGTTCAGCAAAGGGAATTATGGTAAATGCAGCTTCTGTTGCTTGCAAAATACAATCCATGCTGCCACAGGCAGAGGTTCCTGAATTGACAGAGGGTTATGAAGGCTTTTACCATTTAATGGATATCGAAGGGAATACCAGAAAAGCTAAATTAACATATATTATAAGAAATCATGATGCAGCTTGCTTTAAGGCACAGAAAATGACGTTAGAGCATATTGCAAAAGTTCTAAATGAGAGGTATGGGGAAAACACAGTAATTTTATCTTATAAAGAAAGTTATAGAAATATGGCTGAAATTATAGATCAAAACTATCATCTAATAGAAAATGCAAGAAAAGCAATAGAAGAGGTAGGGCTCGTGGTAAATACTAAGCCTATTAGAGGCGGTACGGATGGAGCAACCTTAAGTTATAAAGGACTTCCTTGCCCGAATCTAGGAACTGGTGGAAATGCGTTTCATGGTGTCTATGAACACATAACAGTAGAAGGAATGGAAACGGTTGTAAAGATTCTACACAATTTAGTAAAGATATATTCTGATTTTTCGTAGAGGATAGGAATGTTTCGTAACTTGCATAAGAGCAAAGTGTTTGCAAAGAGATAACTAAAACCCAAGTGACTTGCAGTAAATAAGCTTGCATGGTCTCTTGGGTTTTACTATGTAAGCTTAAGTTAGTAAAATAAAAGCATTTTATCTAGAAAGCTGCATGATTTACTTGTATTATGTCGTGCGCGACCAAATAAATTCGGAAAATGATAAATTTTTTAAATTATATGTTGACATATGATTCAGAGTTTGATATTATATTCCTTGTCGCTAAAAGCTGAATTGTTGGAAAATAAATACAATTATCTGAAATGAAGAATTTATTCAAATAATTTTAAAAAAAGCAAAAAAAGCTGTTGACAAAAATTGTTCCACATGTTAAGATAATGAAGTCGCTTGTGAGAACGACAAAAAATGACAAAGAACCTTGATAATTAAATAGTAATTACAACCTTGAAAATTCAATGGTTTTCAAAGAAAACCAAGAGAAAAATTCAGAACAAAGTATCCATCTTAACAGATGAGATGCGACCTAAAAAACAGTAA
>POVV01000156.1_pt1 | contig 55910 bp, 50 predicted proteins | sample 1560271 | NCBI WGS metagenome assembly POVV01 (sample SAMN08337232, study PRJNA429181) | Bioreactor metagenome, whole genome shotgun sequencing project. | biome: cows' rumen and soil; feature: anaerobic; isolation source: anaerobic chemostat enrichment culture, galacturonate as sole carbon... | reverse complement strand
GGGCTGTGGCTGGAACCTTTCTAAAACCATCTTGTGGTAGGAGGCACACACCAATCCACAGCATCCCCTACAGTGTAGCACAGCCCTTGGAGAGGGGCTTTAATAACTACTACTCTATAATACAAGGAGGCATATCCTGATGAGGGTTATCGGTATTAATGGCAGTCCCCGTAAGAATGGCAATACCGCGATTTTGCTGAAAGCAGTCTTTGCTGAGTTAGAGAAAAGCGGTATCGAGACAGAATTGATTCAACTGGGCGGCTTACCGGTTCGCGGTTGTATGGCGTGCGGCGCCTGTTTTAAGAGCAAGGATAATCAATGCATTATCAAGAATGACGGTATGAATGACATTATTGCGAATATGGTGTCAGCGGATGGCATTGTTCTGGGATCCCCGGTTTATTTTACCGATGTAACGACAGAAATGAAGGCGCTTATTGACCGGGCAGGCTTTGTTTCTATAGCGAACGGGAATATCTTCAAGCATAAGGCTGCCGGAACCGTGCTGGCTGTGCGGCGCGGCGGGGCGACGCATGCCTTTGATACCATGAATCATTTTCTGCACTATATGCAGATGTTTCTTGTCGGGGCGAGCTATTGGAATATGGCTTACGGCCTTGAACCGGGCGATGTTACGCAGGATGCGGAAGGGATGAAAAACATGCAGGTGCTGGGTGAGAACATGGCATGGCTGCTCAATAAAATACACTGTACCAGCTCACTATCGGATAATGGCAAGTGAATATAAAGAGCTCCCCATCAGGCAGCGGCGGTTAGCCGATCTGTCCTGATGGGGAGCTTCCATGCGCTCTGATGCCGTATTATTCGTCAAGGGTTGAGGTGCAATGCGGGCAGCGGGTTGCTTTGCTCGCGATGCTGGAGTAACAATAGCGGCACTCTTTTGTTTCCGGTTCAGCAGGAACCGGGTCCGGCTCTTTGTGAATCCGGGTGACAATTTTCTGAATGACAAAGAAAATCACTGCAGCCATGATCAGAAAATCAATGATATGATTAAGAAACAGGCCATAATTGATAGTCGGCGCACCGGCGGCTTTCGCTTCTGCCAATGACGCATAGGACTTGTCCGAGAGATTGATGAATAAGTCGGAAAAGTTTACTTTGCCTAAGATAAGACCGAGAGGCGGCATTAAAATATCACTGACAAATGATGAGACAATTTTGCCGAAAGCGGCACCGATAATGACGCCGATGGCTAGGTCAACCACGTTGCCGCGCATGATAAACGCTTTAAATTCTTTTAGCATGGCTTTCTCCTTCTTTCGATCAGTTATGCTATCATTATAACTGAAAGATAGCGGTTTATAAAGTTGTACTTAATAACTATTCTTCTTTTTGGAGAAAATAAAACAAAAGCCCTAGTGCTGCGCCAACTTTGAAACGGCAATTTCATGAAGAGATGATTTTTCGTAAGTCAAGGCGGAGGATGGAGGAATACCGGGAGTATTCCGACTGACGACAACGAAGGCTTACACAAAATAGGCCGTCAGGATTCACTGGATTAAGGCTGACAAGGTACTAGTGTCTTGATAAAGCTATCTCTTTAGTTTTGACGCTTCACACAAGTTAAGAAAATAAAAGCAAAGGATTTTGGGCAAAGAACCCAGAAGAGTTTACCAGGAGTTTATTTGAAAGAAGAATAGAGTACTTGGGGGGATTAAGATGGATCGGGAAGTAATAAAAGCCGAAACATTGGCAAAGTATGAACAGTATATTAATCCGTCTATGGCCCGGTTATTCCGGTTTATGGGCTTATCTACAGTCGAGTGGCAGGCAAGCGGTTCTGTCATTACCGACATGGACGGCAAAGAGTATATTGACTGCCTGGGCGGGTATGGTGTATTTAGTTTAGGACATCGCCATCCCGAGGTAATTGCCGCCGTAAAGCAGCAGCTGGATTTGATGCCGTTGTCCAGTAAAATCCTGCTCGATAAACCGATGGCTGATCTGGCGGAGCTGCTTGCACAAGTTACTCCTGGCGACCTGCAATACAGCTTTTTTTGCAACAGCGGCACTGAGGCGGTGGAGGGGGCTTTAAAACTGGCTCATCTGCACACCGGCCGCAAAAAGGTTGTTTCGACCACGAATTCCTTTCATGGTAAAACAATGGGCGCGCTGAGCGCAACCGGGCGGGACTTATTTCGTGAACCGTTTTTGCCGCTGCTGGAGGGGTTCAGCCATGTTCCGTTTGATGATATTGCAGCCATGGAGGCTGTGGTTGATGATCAGACCTCGGCCGTGATTATTGAGCCGGTTCAGGGGGAAGGCGGCATCATTGTTCCCCATGACGATTATTTGCCGGCTGTACGGTCGATTTGTGATCAGCATGGCGTTCTCTTGATTTGTGATGAAGTGCAGACCGGGCTGGGGCGTACCGGCAGGCTGTTTGCTTGCGAGCATTATGACGTGGTGCCTGATATCCTGTGTACCGCTAAAGCCTTAGGCGGCGGCGTCATGCCGATTGGCGCGTTTACCGCCCGCCCGGCGGTTTGGGAAAAGCTGATCGATAGCCCTTTCCTGCATACCTCAACTTTTGGCGGAAATCCACTGGCCTGCGCGGCGGCAATCGCGGCTATCAATGTCTTGCAGCGGGATCAGTTAGCCAGGCGTGCAGCCGTGATCGGCGAGGCTTTTCTTGTCAAACTGCGTGAACTGGCCCGGCAATATCCCGAGGTCATTGCCGAAGTACGGGGGCAAGGTCTGATGATTGGCCTTGATTTGAGTAAAGAAGGCGTCGGCGGAATGCTGATGAACGAATTGATCTCTCATGGTGTGTTAGCTGCCTATACGCTGAATAACCCGAAAGTCATCCGTATGGAGCCGCCGTTGACGATCGAAAGCGAGCAGCTTGATCGCGTATTGAGCGTATTGACGGCTGCCGTAGCAGCAGCGCAGGACGTTATTGAAGATTTATAAGGAGATGAAGCCCAGTGCCATATGTAGAAGTAGCTTTGCCGGTCGCCAGCAGCGCCGACTTAATTTATCCGATCATTAAAGACATGGAGAAATACCCGCAGTTTATGCATGATCTGGTTAGCGTGGAAGTGATTGACCGGGCGCCGGGAACCACCACAACCCGTTGGGTTTCGAATGTTGACGGCCGGATCATTCGTTGGACGGAAATCGATGTATTTGATGATGCAAACAAACACATCAGCTACAAGCAGATCGATGGTGATTTAAAGAAGTTTGAAGGGGAATGGATTTTGACGGAACTGGAGGATGGAACTACTGAGATTAAGCTGACTGTCGATTTTGAATTTGGTATCCCGATGATCGCCGGTTTATTAAATCCGCTGCTGAAGAAAAAGGTGCGGGATAACAGCATGAATATGCTAAAGGCGATTAAAGAACGCTTGGAACAGAGTAGCTAAATCAGTCTTTAACGCCAATTTCGCCGAAATTCGCCTAAAATTACGCTTGTTAATTCGCAGTAAATTGCTTATAATTAAAAGTAGCAAAATAGGAGGTGTTTATTTGAATTCATTAAAGACAACTTTCTTGCTGACCCTGTTGACCGGGTTATTGCTGCTGATTGGTAATATGTTTGGCGGTCGCGGCGGTATGATGTTGATGTTGGTGTTTTCAATCGGCATGAATTTTGTCAGCTATTGGTACAGTGACAAAATTGTTTTGAAAATGTACAATGCGCGTGAGGTTAGCGCATCAACCGCTCCTGACCTGATTCGCATGGTTGCTAATTTGGCGCAGAAGGCAAACTTGCCGATGCCTAAAGTGTATATTATTGATACCGATACTCCCAATGCGTTTGCTACCGGCCGCGATCCGGAACATGGTGCTGTTGCTGTGACGACTGCCATCATGCGCGCATTGAACTATGAAGAGCTTGAGGGTGTAGTCGCTCATGAACTGTCACACATTAAGAATCGTGATACGCTGATCAGCACCGTAGTTGCTACGCTTGCCGGCGTAATTACCACCATTGCCCACATGGCGCAATGGGCGGCTATTTTCGGACGCGGCAATGACGATGATAACGGTATTGGCGGCCTGCTCGAATTGGTATTCTTAGTTGTGCTGGCGCCGATTGCGGCTACCTTGATCCAACTGGGTATCTCGCGTTCCCGCGAATATGAAGCAGATGAGACGGCAGCCAAGCTTTCCCGTAAGCCGATGGCTTTAGCCAGTGCTTTGCAGAAAATCGAGTACTATGCCAAGCACCGGGTCATGCCGCAAGCCACACAGGCGACTTCTCACATGTTCATTATCAACCCTTTCAGCGGTATCGGCGGGATGATGAGCAGCCTATTCAGTACTCATCCGAGTACCCAAATGCGAGTGGCCAAGTTAGAAGAACTGGCAAAAACCATTCGTTAATGTGCAACTAAAACAGCCCTCCTGGAGACAGGAGGGCTGTTTTGATGAAAATCCGCTGCTAGCAGGAAAATTTGTCTTAGTATGGAATTATATGTTGGTGACGGATTGGTTTTTTTCGCTACAGCGGCTAATAAACTCCATTTAGATTCATACTATATTGGATTAGTGGACATTGGAGGGTGTAACGTGAAAAGAATGAATTCGTGGTTAAAGCAGCTAACCGAGGCTCCCGGGGTATCAGGTTATGAGCAGAAGGTTAAGGATTTATTGAAAAGCCGTCTCGACGGTAAAGCCGAAGTTTCCTATGACCGGATTGGCAGCATCATTTTTAAGAAAACCGGGATCGGCAGCGAACCGAAGATTATGCTTGCCAGCCATATGGATGAAATCGGCTTTATGATCAAGCATATTACCAAGGAAGGCTTTTTGAAATTCACCACATTAGGCGGCTGGTGGGAGCAGGTCATGCTGGGCCAGCGGGTCACCGTATTTACTGCCAAGGGTGAGTTTCCTGGTGTCATTGGCAGTAAGCCGCCGCATATTCTCAGCGCCGAAGAACGCAAAAAGATGGTAGAAAAAAAAGATATGTATATTGACATTGGCGCCCAGGATGACCAGGATGCCAGGGAGCGCTTCGGCGTTGTGCCTGGTGATGCGGCAGTGCCTTACAGTGAATTCACCATCATGGGCAATGAAAAGATGCTGATGGCCAAAGCCTGGGATAACCGTGTTGGCTGCGCGATTATGGCTGAAGTCATGGAGCGGCTGAATCATATCGCACATCCGAATATCGTATTTGGCGTGGGCACCGTGCAGGAAGAAGTCGGCTTGCGGGGGGCAACAACGAGTGCCAGTGTCATCAACCCGGATATCGGCTTTGCTATCGACACCTGTGTTGCCGGCGACACGCCAGGCGTTACCAGTGACCAGGCCTCAAGCAAATTGGGGAAGGGTGTCGCTATTTCGATCTTTGATGCCAGCCTGATTCCCCATGCTAAACTGCGCCAGTTTGTCACAGGTCTTGCGGAGGAGCGCAAGATCCCCTATCAGCTTGAATTTACCGAAGGAGGCGGCACGGATGCGGGGAAAATCCACCTGCATGATGCGGGTGTACCCAGTCTGGTGCTGAGTATTCCCACCCGGTATATTCATAGCCATAACAGCATCATCCATTGGGATGATTGCCAAGCAGCAACCGATCTGCTGGTCGCTGTTGCCGAAACATTAGATTATGCCAAATACAGGGAGTTGATTGAGTAAGATGACGGTTAGCATAATACCCTTTAAGGGGAGCTGGCCCCAAATAGCGGACAGTGTATTTTTGGCTGACGGGGTCAGGATACTCGGTGATGTTATCATCGGCGAATCGGCAAACATTTGGTTTAACTCTGTGGTTCGCGGCGATGAAGACGCAATCCGGATCGGCAGCTTTACGAATGTACAGGATAATACGACAATTCATGTTGAGGGCACTCACAGCTGCATCATCGGGGATTATGTTACAGTAGGGCATAATTCGTTGCTGCACGGCTGCCAGATTTCTAACAACTGCATTATCGGTATGGGATCTGTACTGATGAACGGTGTAGAGATTGGCGAAAACTGTATTGTCGGAGCCAGGTCGTTAATTACAGAAAATAAGGTGATCCCGGCAAATTCGCTGGTTGTCGGATCGCCAGCTCGTGTGATCCGGACATTGGGGCCGGAACAGATTGAGGAGATCCGGCAGTCTGCGCTGCATTACCACCACCTGGCAGAGGAATATCTAAGCTATCAAAAACTACAAAAATCATTGAAATAAAATAGATGAGGAGTTGCAAGTATGGAAAAAACATTAGTATTGGTAAAACCTGACGGAGTAAAAAAAGGGGTATCCGGTGAGATTATCCGTCGTTTTGAACAACGCGGACTGGAGATTGTCGCATTGAAAATGCTCAGATTATCAGAAGAAAAAGCCAAGCTGCATTATGAAGAGCATAAGGAAAAGCCATTTTTCGGTGAATTGGTCGACTTTATTACTTCCGGCCCGATCGTAGCAATGGTTGTGAAAGGCGAGAAAGCCGTCAAAGTAATTCGTACCATGATGGGAACAACCAATCCGGTTGAGGCTGCGCCTGGAACCATTCGCGGCGATTTTGCGCTCTCCATGTCACAGAATATTATTCACGGCTCTGACGGTGAAGTGAGTGCGAAACGGGAAATGGCGATCTATTTTGCCGATAACGAAATTTTTGGCTAATACATATCAGCGCTGATACTTTATAGGGGAGGTTATCATGAAAATTTACACCAAAACCGGTGATAAAGGCATGACCGGATTATTTACCGGTGAACGAGTACCCAAAGACAGTTTGCGTGTAGAATGCTATGGCACAGTAGATGAAACAGAAGCCGCGCTCGGCTTGGCCCGGTCGCTCTGTGAATGGGAAGATGTACAAAAATCCATTTATACAGTGCAAAAATTTCTCTGGAGTCTGATGGCAGAACTGGCGAGTTCGAGTGAGCATGCCGGCCGTATTACTGCCGAGCAAGTGGCTGACCTGGAGCGGATGATTGATTCCTATCAGGAAAAGTTGCCGCCACTTAACCATTTTATTGTGTCCGGCGATAATCGGGGATCAGCGGCGCTGAATATGGCGCGGACAGTAGCGCGCCGGGCGGAACGGCTGACATTGACGCTGTCAAGGCAGGAACCGGTTGGCGAAGCGGTTCTTGTTGCATTAAACCGGTTATCCGACCTCTGCTTTATTTTGGCTCGGGCTGAAAGCGAGCGCCGGAAATAGGCAAGACACATTCTACGTGAGCAATAAAATATGCGGAAGATTTGTCACACCGCCTCCTTCCGAACATATACTAAAGTGTACATATGAGCTGCAAGGGGGCGGGATACGATGAGTTTAAAGGTGTTTGTCATGTCGTTGCCACTGCCGTTGCGCAAATTGCTGCGGTTTTTTCACAAGCAATAGGCAACCCGATAGGCCGATAATGACCGCCAAGTCTGGCGGTCAGGCCGTCGACCAAGGCCAATCTGCGTTGTACCCGTAAAGGGTATGCCGCCAACTCTAAGGCGCTAAAGCGCCAAGAGTTGCGTAATCAGCCCTGCCGGAGCGCGCCCTTGTAAACATATTGTCTGTGCGTTTCCTCGGGCTGCTTCGCAGACCTTTCTCGACGGCCTGTACCATCGGTTTATCAATAGACTGACCGCCACTGGCGGTTATTATTTTTGCCCGAGCAGAAAAGTTTTTAAAAACGTTAATTACTGGGAAAGCTGTCATTTGAAAAGCAGGAATATTTACAGTTAACAGAGAATTAAAAAAATACAATACACACTGCAGTGTTCTGATAAAGCACTAGACTAATACTATGTAGGAGGGAATTAACCTTGAAGGAGTACAAAAGTAGCAACATCCGAAACATTGGTATTGTCTCTCATGGTGGAGCTGGAAAGACCTCTCTGGCGGAAGCGTTCCTCTACAATGCCGGCGCGGTAACCCGCTTGGGCCGTGTCGATGACGGCACAGCAACGACCGATTTTGAGCCGGAGGAAATTAAGCGTAAGGTAACCATTAGTGCAGCGTTAGCGCCTTGTGAGTGGCGCGACCATAAGATCAATTGCATTGATACTCCGGGCTATGCAGACTTTGTTGCTGAAGTTAAAGGCGTTCTCAGGGCAGTTGACGGACTTGTCGTGGTATTGTGCGCCGCATCCGGCGTAGAAGTTGAAACCGAGAAAGTTTGGCGGTACGCCAATGACGCTGGTCTGCCGCGTATTGCTTTTGTAAATAAAATGGATCGTGAAAATGCAGACTTTAATAAAGTTATTGACGAGATGAGACAAAGCCTTGGCGGTGTCAATATTGTTCCGCTGACTTTACCGATCGGCGCGGCCGATACCTTTAAGGGCTTTATTGATTTGGTGACAATGAAGGCGTATACTCCCTCCAACCCCCAGGGAACACAATATCAGGAAGCTGCCATTCCCGCCGATTTAGCGGATACAGCCGAAGAAGCCCGCATGGCACTGATTGAAGCCGCTGCCGAAACAGACGATGATCTGCTTACCAAATATCTTGATGGCGAAGAGCTGACTGATGAAGAAATTCGTAAAGGCTTGGTTCAGGGAATCGCCCAAGGTAAGCTTTGTCCTGTTCTTTGCGGCGCCGCAGCAAAAAATAACGGTATCAGCTTACTGATGGACGCGGTTGTTTCTTACATACCTTCTCCGGAAAGCCGGGTTGTCAGCGGGGTATGCCCCGGCACAAACGCGGCTGTGGAGCGCAAGGTTACCGACCCGTTTTCGGCGTTAGTCTTTAAAACCAATGCTGACCCGTTTGTCGGCCGGTTAAGCTTTATTCGCGTATTCTCCGGTTCGCTCAAGCCGGATGGAACCTTATATAATGCCTCGCGTGACAAATCGGAACGGATTGGCAGCATCTTCACCCTGAGAGGGAAAACGCAGGATATGATGACGGTCGCCAATGCCGGTGATATCGTTGTTGTGGCAAAGCTACAGGAAACCGTAACCGGCGATACGCTCTGTGATAAAGAAAAACCGATTTTATTCCATCCCATTGTCTATCCTAAACCGATGTTTACCATGAGCATTGAAGCTAAAAATAAAGGTGACGAAGATAAATTGGGCAGCGCATTGTTCAAGATGCAGGATGAGGATGCGACTTTCCGTGTGGAAAAGAATACGGAAACTTTCCAACTGTTAGTCAGCGGTTTGAGCGATATGCATCTGGATGTTATTACCGAGCGGATGAAACGGAAATTTGGTGTTGATGTTAAGCTAAGCGATCCGAAGATTCCTTATCGTGAAACCGTTCGCGGCAGTGTCAAGGTCGAATATAAACATAAGAAGCAAAGCGGCGGGCACGGCCAATATGGTCATGTCTGGCTGCAGATCGAGCCACTTGCGCCAGGCAGCGGGTTCGAATTCGCCGAAAATATTTTTGGCGGCGCCGTGCCGCGGCAGTATTTTCCTGCTGTAGAGAAGGGGATTCGCGAGTCGATGCAGAACGGTATTCTGGCCGGATATCCGCTTACTGACTTTAAGGTTACGCTGGTTGACGGTTCCTATCATGATGTTGATTCATCCGAAATGGCATTTAAGATTGCCGCTTCAGGTGCCTTGAAGAAAGGGGTTCTGCAGGCGAAACCGGTGTTGCTTGAACCGATTTATAGCTTGGAAGTGACTGTGCCTGAAGGCAGTATGGGCGATATTATCGGTGATTTCAACAGCCGTCGCGGCCGTATTCAAGGTATGGAGCCTATTGGTGATGGTCTTGGGGTTGTACGGGCGCATGCTCCGCTGTCGGAAGTATTTCGTTATTCGATCGATCTGCGCTCATTAACGCAAGGCAGAGGCAGCTTTGATATGAGCTTTGATCATTATGAAGATGTGCCGCAGCGTATTGCCGAGACGATTATCGCTGCCTATAAGAAAGAAAAAGAAGACGAAGAGTAGAAGAACAATTCCCGACGGGAGGCTGGGTAATGTACCGCATGGCTAAGTTTCTGCTCCCTTTAATGTTATGTCTGCTGTTCAGCGTTAGCAACTGCGAGGCTGCCGGCATTAATGGAGAGCGAAACTGGCAGATCCCCTTCCTGGGTGTGTTCCGTGTGCCTGCAGCATTCCAAATTGCAGAAATCCCTGATTTACAAACAATCGTTGATGCACAAACCGCCGGTTTGACAGCGGTCAATAAAGTACCGGCAGCAGGCTTGCCGCCTGCTGCCGCGAAGGCTAAGCCGCAATCTGTGCGGATGGATATTGCCGCTTACCAACTGACTATGGATGATGGGCAGTCGTATCGCCAGGCATGGCTGATTGTCATTCGCGACCGGATGGCATTAGAAGCGGAAGCGTTGTTATTTTGACAGGCCATTGAATGTCGAACAGCGAGTCGCGGCAATCATGATGCAAGACAAATGGAATCAGCATCTCGATATGCTGCAATATCAAGATGAAAAAACCGGTTTTGGCATCAGAATAGTAGGGTTTGATCAGCTCGATTTGGGCAATATCAGCGGTAAACAAGCCTATGCGGCTGGAGCCCGTTTCCTCATCAACTATCAGGAGTTTATGATTCCGCTATATGCGCGGGGCTGGATCTTTAATGCCGGCGGCAATGGCGGGGCTGTATTGCTGTTAACCACAGACAGCGAGCGGTCCTTCTGGACACCGATACTGAATTCGATGATGTCGACCCTGCAGCTGTTGCCGAAGCAAAATAGGTAATAAAAAAGGACTTTCGCCGGAAAGTCCTTTTTTATTACCTATTTTGTTATCTTTTGCCCACAATCAGGACAGAATCTGGCATTAAGGTCTATGCTGGCGCCGCATTCCACACAATGCAGGTGAGTATGAATTTTGGTGCCGCATTCCGGACAAAACTTGACGTTGGCCGGAAGGGATGCTTCGCAGTTAGGGCAAGCAGTGAAGGTTGTCATATGCCCTTCCGTAAGGTCTGATTGTTTATCCTCCGCGGCTTTTGCCAAATGAGTCCAGACTTCCTGCAGTGAATGGTTAGCTTGGTCAGCAGTTATTTCGATGTCAGGATAGGGTGCGCATTCTTTACAGAGCTCTTTCTGTATGTTCCAGCAATTTCTGCGGCAAACCCAGCGTAAGCAATGAGTGCATTGAATAAACTCCGGTTTTACTTCTGTAACAGCGGCGCGAAAGGCATTATCCCGCGCTTGCCACCAGGCAGATGAGCAGACTCGCTCCGGTTCATCGCGTGCAATACCGAAGATATTGCTGAATATCGTGCTGGCTGTGCCGAATAGCTCGGTAACAGGGCCTGAAGCCGCGGCTTGGAACTCAGTGCGGAAGGTAGTGCCGCAACGATCGCAAAAAAACTCAAATTGAAAGCCGCGTTCTGTGCTGAGGTCATCATAGTTGCGTACAAATTCCAGTTTCTCACCCATATGACTAGCGCCCCCTAGATATTACCATTCCTTATTGGGGTTATTCGTCACGGTGAAAACAAATCCTGCCGGTATGGTCAATGATTTGGCTAAGCATAAAGCCGGTGGCATCACAGGCGACCAATAAATATGCAGTATGGCTGTGGATGCCGTTAGGACCTGATTTTGCCGCTTCGCCATGCAGGTGTCCATAAACACAGATCTGAACAGCAAATTCATCCAGTAGTTCTGTAAAGCCGGTTGGTCGAAAGCTGGAATCGGTAGGCGGAAAATGCAGCATAACGATGATCTTATTATGGCCAGCCTGTCGTGCCGCCTCCAGAGATAGGCGCAGTCTGCCTACTTCTCGTTGATAAATCACCAGGTCATTTGTTTTGAAATCCTTGTCTCCCGGGCAGATCCAGCCACGCGATCCACAGATTGCCCAGTCGCCGGCTGAAACAAAGTTGTTTTGCAGAAAGATGAGTTTATCATTATCGACAGCCTTGTTCATTTTGCTTACTGTTTGCCACCAATAATCGTGATTGCCGCGGATTAATATTTTCCGTCCCGGCAATGCAATAATTTCGCTCAAATCGACCATCGCTTCCGGCCAGCGCATTGCCCATGACAGATCGCCCGGCAATAAAACGATATCGTGATCAGATACTTTTTGCCGCCAGTCGGTCTGGATTTTCTGCCAGTGATTCTGCCAGCGGCTGCCGAATATGTCCATAGGCTTAACCGGTGGATTACCTGATAAATGGAGGTCAGCAATTGCGTATATCTTCATTGAATGTGTCCTTTCATTCCCTTGCTACATTCATATTACAAAGTTTTGCTGTAACCTGCAAGCCTATCCATTTTTGGAATAATAAAAATGACCGGCAGAGACAGCTGGCTGTGCCATGCTTTCCGTGCCGGCAGAATCGCGGGAAGCCTGGTTAGCGTCAATCGGCAAGGAGCTGAATCATCCCTTTACCTTATCCGGTAAAGTCGTCTTGCCACTCACCGACAGTAGGTTTTGCGGCATACTGGTTTTGCTTCAGCCAACCGCCCAGTTCGCTAAGGACCTGGTTACGGACAGCTTCCACTTCAGAGCCGTGCCATTGTTGTCCGCTATCATCATCAACCCACCTGTCGGAACCGGATGAGCTGCTGGCCAGTGTTTCCTTGGCCGCAGACATAATACTATCATACATACTTTGTTTTAACGTCTTCCGATTTGATCGGGTATTTACTTTCTCCGTTGTTTTGACACTAATGCCCTCTTCTGTGAGGTAAATATCGATCTGGCTTAAATGTTTGCCGACCCGGCCGGCCGTCCTGACTGCTTCTTGCGCGGCAGTGACCGCGCAATCACGCGATATACTATCTTCATGGACGGTGATTCGAACATTGCCGATAATCAATTTATACATGTTACACCTCCTCAGATGGTATAGTTTATGCTTGTTTTCTTCCTGGCTAGAACTGAAGCGCCACATTGCCACAGATTGACTTTTATTGCTTCCTGGTTTATACTAGTAGCGAAAATCCTGCGATGCAGAATAGTAAGCGATTACATGGCGGCACAGAAAATTGGCGGTTTGATGCGAGCCAATGCGCCTGAACGCCCAACTCACTGCTGAGGAGCATCGGGAAGATGCCGTCTGACCTCGTTACCGGTTTCAAGCGGGCGGCTTAGCCGCCAAACAGGGTGGTACCGCGAGAAGAAATCTCGTCCCTGGCAGAATCGCCGGGGGCGTTTTTTGGTTCACTTTATATTTGATATTGTACATAGGGGGATAATCATGAACGAAAAGTACATGCCAAGAGACATTGAACCCAAATGGCAGGCAACCTGGGAACAGGAAAAGAGTTTTTCTTGTGAAATGAATCGCCAAAAACCGGAATATTATGTATTGGAGATGTTTCCCTATCCCTCAGGCAATCTACATATGGGCCATGTTCGCAACTATTCCATCGGCGATGTAGTCGCCCGCTTTAAACGGATGAAAGGATTTAATGTACTGCATCCGATGGGCTGGGATGCATTTGGCATGCCGGCGGAAAATGCCGCTATTAAGCATGGCATTCATCCGGCAAAATGGACCTGGGAAAATATTGCGAATATGCGCAGTCAGCAAAAAAAGCTGGGCCTTTCCTATGATTGGGATCGTGAAGTCGCAACCTGTCATCCCGACTATTATCGCTGGACACAGTGGTTGTTTCTGCTGATGCTGAACCGCGGACTAGCCTATAAAAAGAAGGCTGCTGTCAATTGGTGTAACGAGTGTAACACCGTGCTGGCCAATGAACAAGTGATTGATGGCCAATGCTGGCGTTGTGATTCAACTGTCATCAAGAAAGAATTGGAACAATGGTTTTTCCGGATTACCGAATATGCGGACAGGCTGCTTGCCGATCTGAGTGAGCTGGACGGATGGCCTGAACGGGTAAAGACGATGCAGGAAAACTGGATTGGCCGCAGTGTTGGCGCCGAGTTCTCTTTCCGGCTGGCAGAGGGAGAAGGGGAAATACCGGTTTATACTACCCGTCAGGATACGGTGTTTGGCGTCTCTTATATTGTGCTCGCTCCCGAACACCCGCTGGTCGAACGGTTAATTGCCGGAAAAGATACGGAGGCCGTGGTTCGCAGCTTTGTAGACCGGGTCAAAAACCTGAGTGAAATTAATCGCACCTCGACTGAAACGGAAAAAGAGGGCTTGTTTACTGGCGCTTATGCGTTGCATCCGTTTACCGGTGAACAAGTACCGATCTGGGTTGCCAATTATGTTCTGTATGAATACGGTACCGGTGCAGTCATGGGCGTACCGGCTCACGATGAGCGTGACTGGCAATTTGCCACTAAATACAATTTAGCCAAAAAGCTGGTCATTCAGCCTCAAAACCAGACTTTGCAGATTGATAACATGGACAACGCATACGATGGCCCAGGCATCTTGGTCAATTCCGGCGAATTTTCCGGACTGGATGTTGAAGCCGGCAAACAAGCCATTGCCGATTGGTTTGAACAGAACGGTGTCGGCAAACGCCGGGTGAATTACCGGTTGCGCGATTGGCTGGTTTCCCGTCAACGTTACTGGGGTGCTCCGATCCCGGTTATTTACTGTCCGGAGTGCGGAGCAGTGCCTGTTCCGGAAGCAGACTTGCCGGTTATGCTGCCTGAGGATGTATCCTTTGACACGGGAACAGTTTCGCCATTGGCCAAAACGGAAAGCTTTGTGAAGTGTCAATGCCCGGTTTGCGGTCATGATGCACGGCGTGAAACCGACACGATGGATACCTTTATTTGCTCCTCCTGGTATTACCTGCGTTATACCAGCCCGGAATCGCTGAACGGTCCGGTTGATGCCCAAAAGGCTAATTACTGGATGCCTGTTGATCAATATATTGGCGGCATTGAACACGCTATCTTACATCTTTTGTACTCCCGGTTTTTTACCAAAGTACTGAAAGATGCCGGGGTTATCAATGTGAACGAACCATTTAAGAATTTGTTAACCCAGGGTATGGTCATTAAAGATGGCGCCAAAATGTCAAAGTCAAAAGGCAATGTAGTTTCACCTGAAGAGATTGTTCAGAAATATGGCGCTGATACGGCTCGTTTATTTATCCTGTTTGCCGCGCCGCCTGAACGTGACCTGGAGTGGAGCGATCAGGGTGTTGAAGGATCTTACCGTTTCTTAAATCGCTTGTGGCGGATTGTCGCTCAATATATGCCTCAGATGAAAACGACTCACGAACTCAATCCGGCTAAATTGACAAAAGCAGAGAAAGAGCTGCGCCGGATTTTGCATGTTACCATTAAAAAAGTCGCCGACGATATCGAGACCCGTTTCAATTTCAATACCGCCATTAGTGCGATCATGGAATTAGTTAATGCCATGTACCAGCTAAAGGAGCAGGAAAATACGGCAGACTCGGCCTTAATGAAGGAAACTGTCTCCGCACTGCTGCGAATGATGGCAGTGTTTGCTCCACACATTACAGAAGAGCTATGGTATGAAGCCGGCTTTGCCGGCAGTGTCCATCAGCAAGCGTGGCCAACCTATGATTCCGATGCAGTAAAAGTGGATGAAGTTGAGGTCGTACTCCAAATCAACGGTAAAGTCAGGGATAAGATTCTTGTACCGTTTGAAAGCGATGCGAAGGAACTGGAGACACTGGCGCTCGGTCAAGACAAGGTGCAATCGCTGATTGCAGGTAAACAGGTGGTCAAAGTGATTTGTGTTCCACAGCGTCTGGTTAATATTGTTGTAAAATAGTCATAAGGCATTTGGCTTTAGCCAAATGCCTTTTATTATGACAGGAAAATGCCGATTTATCGCGAATAGTAACATCACTACAGCTTGCGAGGTAGATAATGGAAGCATCGCAAAAGAAACAATACCTTTTATTGGTGCTGTTGATGACGATTGTTCTAGCCGGCACGTATTCTGTTTGGCGTGAACAAAGCCGTCCTGTATCGGTGATGCCGATTGCGTCAGTGCCTGCTCTGTCAACTGCTGAGACGGAGACAGGCCGCTATGTTGTGTATGTCAGCGGTTATGTCGTTCGACCAGGGGTGTATAAACTCTCCGGAGAGCCCAGGGCAATTGATGCGGTGAATATGGCGGGAGGCCTTAGTGTAGGAGCGAATGCTTTTGGCATTAATTTGGCGCAAAAATTGACTGACGGTATGCAAATCCATGTTCCCGGCCAATTGTCCGGTATAGTTGCCGCCAGTCCGGAATCTGATAAGATTAACATCAACCAGGCGGATAAAAAACGTCTGGAGACCCTGCCGGGAATCGGTCCGGCTCTGGCGGACCGAATTCTGGAGTATCGTTCGGTTCGGGGGAGTTTTAAGACTCTTGACGAGTTGAAGCAGGTATCAGGCATTGGTGAGGCCAAATATAACCGGCTGAAGGATAAAATATCTCTGTGAACAATCTATGTTACAGGCTGTCGAGAAAGGCCGAGATGCTAGGCAGCCCGAGGAAGCGCGTGCAGACAGTACGTTCAAAGGGTACGGCAAGCGCGCTCCCGCAGGGGTAACAACGCAGATTGGCCTTTATCGGCAGCCTGAGCCCTGCAGAGCAGGGCTTTTATACTAGGAGACAGTATTAATAGGGTTCCCTTGAGCAAAAGCAGCAATATTTTTAGCTAGCAACTGAATCAGCCGCTGTCTGGACTCCAGTGTCTTCCAGCCAATATGGGGAGTAAGCAGGACATTATCCATAGAAAACAGGGGATTATCCAGTTCCGGCGGCTCAGGATCTTGTACGTCAAGTGCCGCACCGGCCAGGCGTTTGCTCTGCAATGCAGCAATTAAATCTGCTTCATGGATGATGGGGCCGCGGGCGGTATTGATGATGCAGGCTGACGGCTTCATCAACGCTAATCGCTCTTGATTGATCAGATGTCTGGTTTGGGGCGTCAATGGGCAATGGATACTGACAAAATCACTGCAGGACAGTAATTCTTCCAAACTGACAAACCGGGCTTGGAGATGATCCCATTGTTTTGCTGTACGGCTACAGACCACTATTTTCATTCCTAAGGCATGAGCGACTGTTGCGGTTTGATGACTGATGGCGCCCGCGCCGATTAGCCCTAAGGTTTTATTCTGTACTTCATAGTGCGGGGTCTGCAAGTGGCGGGTAAAATTACTGTAGTCTTTTTGTTTTATCATGGTTTGCTGCAAGCTTAAGGAAGAACTAAAGTTCAAGATATAGGCAATCGCCAGTTGCGCTACCGCTTCAGTGCTATAGCCGGGAACGTTGCAAACCGTGATATTCTTTTCGCGTGCTGCGGCAAGGTCAATATTGTTATAGCCGGTTCCGGCTTCACAAATCAATTGGACAGATGACGGGAACTGCCGGATCAAATCTCCGCCTACCGGCAATTCTTTAGTAATAACAATTTGTTGATTCTGTACCCGTTCGATTATTTCTTGCTCGTTGCTGGCTTCATGTTTCGTCAAAACGATTAAATCGCTTAACAGTGTGAAATCCAACTGATGGTCAAAGTCCAGTTTTCCCGCGTTGAGCATTACGGCATGTAACATTGGCTTCCCTCCCTATGTAGTGTATCATGCTTGAGTATAGTTAAGAACTCCGGCATTGTCAACCGCCAAGTATCAGAAAGTGTCTAGCGTTTATCCGATGGGCAAGCCGCTCTAATGCTCCCGCTTAGTAAACTGGAAGTTAAGAGCGGCTAAGCCCCTGGATAAGTGCGACAAAGCTTCAGATGGGGTTAAAACTCCGCCTGAAGCAAGTCTTTCTTTATCACGGATTCGCAGTATGATAAAATAATCACAGTAGTTTTGGTTTGTTCAAACCTGGAGGATACCCATGAAAATATGGAAAAGAAATTTAATGGTGTGCTGGTTTGGTGTGTTAGCTACTTCTGCGGGTCTTAGCCAGTTGACACCGATTTTGCCTCTGTATATCGAACAGCTCGGTGTCCGCTCACTTCCCGAAATTGAACAGTGGTCCGGGTTTATTTATGGCGTTACTTTTATCTGTATGGCGATTTTTTCACCGCTGTGGGGTAGAGCGGCCGATCAATATGGCCGGAAACCGATGCTGCTACGGGCCAGCCTGGGTATGGCTATCATCATTAGCGGCATGGCTTTTGTCCAAAATGTCTTTCAGTTGGCTGGCCGCATTACGTTTATTGCAGGGAACGATTTCCGGATTTTACTCGGCGGCTATCACACTTGTCGCCACGCAAACTCCGAGAGAACGTTCCGGTTGGGCGTTAGGAACTCTGTCAACCGGAGCAGTTTCCGGGATGCTGTTAGGTCCGCTGCTGGGAGGATACCTGGCTATGGTCATGGGAATTCGCAGTGTTTTTATTGCCATCGGTATTTTATTATTTATTGCCTTTTTAGCATCAGTGTTTTTTGTTAAGGAAGACTTTACTCCTTCCAATAAACCGTCAGTGGGGCTCCGTGAAATCTGGCGGCATTTGCCGCAGCCGCAAATCATGGTCGCGATGTTGGTCACTACAATGATTATGCAATTTATCAGGCAGCAGCGCCCATGTCGCGCTGGTCTCCGGGATGGTTTTTTCAGCTTCCGGCTTAGCCAGCATTATGGCGGCACCCCATTTAGGCAGATTGTCAGACCGGATCGGGCCGCAGAAGGTTATGGTGGTTGCGTTAAGCGCTTCAGCCTTGCTATTTATTCCGCAGGCTATGGTTGACAGCCCGTGGCAGCTCATGGGATTGCGGTTTTTGTTAGGCATTGCTACAGCCGGTCTGTTGCCTTCCATTAACAGTTTAGTGAAACAGTTGACTCCTGATGAATTTGTTGGCCGGGTATTTGGCTACAATCAGTCGGCGCAATTTATCGGTTCATTTGGCGGAGCTTTGCTTGGCGGGGGGATAGCGGCTTGGTTTGGCATTCAATATGTATTCTATTTTACCAGCGCTTTGCTATTGTTGAATGCTGTTTGGGTATATAAAATGGTGTATGCCGGAAAAAGGAAGGACTGCTCGCCGGCATAGGGGGTATGATGAATCCTGTAATCTGGTGTGTGCTGTCACTGACCGCCGGGATTCTGGCGGCTGGAACCATCTCGGTTTCAGCCATCATTCCAATTACTTTAGCAGCGCTTTGTCTGCTGTTTGCCGTCTGGTGCATCCGGCAGAATACCCCGCGCGCTATCTGGGTATTGGCCGCTGGTTGCTTTTTTGCCGGCATGGCCAGGGCCTTGCAAGGGCAATTATTACCTGCTGATGATATTAGCCAATTTATTGGCCAGCGTGTTGCAATATATGGTGTTGTTGATGGAACACCTGAGGTTTTCCGCTTAGATCAGCAGACGGTGTCTGTGCGCTACCGGCTGCGGGTCGAAGCCGTAAAGGCCGGTCATCTGCCGCAGTCAGCCGGCGGCAAATTATTTGCCAGTGTGCGTCAGGGAGCAGACCGTCCTGTTTACTGGCATGGAGCCAATATTGTTTGTGAGGGCGCACTTCGCGAATTACATAGTTACAACAACCCGGGCACGCCTGATCTGGTTGCCTCCTGGCGCAGGCAAGGCTTTACCGCCCGGCTTGTTCCCCAAGGTGAAATTCGCTATACCGGGGCAACTGAGTCAGATTGGCGAAGCAAGCTAAACGCATGGCGGGAAACCATGATCGCCAACATGAAATCAGCTATGCCGGAAAGCGATGCGGCGCTGTTGCGAGGCGCGTTATTTGGTGGTTATAGCGGTATTTCCGCTGATACAGTTCGTGAATTTGCTGCAACCGGCATTATCCATATCTTATCTGTTTCCGGATCGCATATCGCATTGGTAGCCGGGGCTGTCCACTGGTTAGGTGGTATGCTCGGGTGGCGGCAGCGGTCATCTGCTTTGCTTGCGGGATTTGCCGTGATTTTCTATGCATTGCTGGCCGGCTTGTCTCCACCGGTTGTCCGATCTGCGTTAATGGGCTTGATTGCCCTCTTTGCCGCTGTTTGGGGCAGAGAGAATGATGGGCTTACCGCGCTGGCTTTAACGGCAGGCGGTATGTTGCTGTTTGAGCCGTCACTTAGCGAAGATATTAGCTTCCAACTTTCCTTCGGCGGGACGGCCGGTTTGGTATTATTATATGCTAAAACCGCGGACAGGCTATCCTGCCTGCCTGCGTGGCTGGCCAGACCGGTTGCGGCGACGGCAGCGGCGCAGCTTGGTGTGCTGCCGGTACTGTCCTGGTATTTTAACAGTCTGCCGTTAATGTCTTTTGCGGCTAATCTGCTAGTGGTTCCTGCCATGGAATTGACAGTTGTGCTGGGACTGGCTGGCAGTCTGATTTCCCTGCTTATCGAACCGGTTGGACACTGGCTGTTAGTTGCCTGCAGCCTGATTGTAAGTGCTGCCAGACAGATTAATTCCATACTTGCATTACTGCCGCTTGCCGTGTATTTACCGCCGCTTAATTTATTGATGTCTGCCATGTATTATAGCTGTGTGCTCTGGCTATACGGCTATTTACCCTGGCTGCCCTGTGCTTATTCGCTGCGACGGCACCGGCGGCAGGTCTTTCTTGCTATGGCGTTAGGCTTCTGTATAGTGGTCGGAGCTATTATTTGGCCGCGCCCTGTATCGGTGCATTTTATTGATGTGGGGCAGGGAGATGCCACGTTGGTGCTGACACCGCGCGGACGGGCCGTGTTAATTGATACCGGAGGATCTGCCGGCAGCACTTTTGACGTTGGTGAGCGAGTTGTTTATCCCTATATGCGGCGCTTGCATGTCACTGAACTCGACTATCTCATCCTGACTCACGGGCATCAGGATCATGCCGGCGGTGCGAAGGCGATTGCTTCCACCGTTCCTGTTACGCAAGTCCTGCTGCCGCCTGAAGAGCCGTCATCTGCTGTTAATTCGTTGAGACGTCTGAAAGGCTTAACCCTGATTCCCGCTTATTCGGGGCAGTCGCTATTGGTGGATGGTGTTCAATTTTTGCTGCGACTTCCCGATTTGCCGGCTTCAGGCAATGCAAGTCGAAACCAAAATGAGAATTCCTGTGTTGTCGAGATTCGTTATGGCTCACATAGTTTTCTGATTACCGGTGATCTCGAAGGGCAAAGTGAACAGGCTCTGCTCACCCAGGGCCTGGCACCACAAACTGTATTGAAGGTAGGCCATCATGGGGCGAAAGCATCAAGCTCAGCCGCCTTTTTAGCTGCGGTAGATCCGCAGTATGCGATAATTTCCGTCGGTGCCGGCAACCGCTATGGGCACCCTCATCCTGATACCATACAGCGTTTGCAGGCCGGTGGCAGGACGGTGTTCCGTACTGACAGGCATGGCGCTATCGTTTTTGAAACAGATGGTTCCCGGTTAACCGCCAAGCCTTATCGTAACAACTAGTGGAGGGAAGAGCATGACAGTATATGAACTGCTTCAATCATTTAATAAGGGTAAACTCCATGCCGTGTATCTTCTGTTTGGTGAAGAACGCTATTATGCGCGGCAGGTGGAAAAAGCGCTGATTGCTGCTGCTTTATTGCCTGAAGACCGGGAAATGGGACTGCAAATCTTCGATCAGGATCCTTCTGTATCCGAGCTCCTGCAGATGATTGAATCGATGCCGTTTTTCGGCGGTAAAAATGTTATTATTATCCGTGATACAAAATTGTTTCGTGCCGGAAAGGGCAACGATGCGGAAGAGGCTGCCGATAAAACAGATCCGAGATTATTGGATTGTTTACAACATATTCCCGACTATACGCATATCCTGTTCGTTACCGGTGATAAGGTGGATAAACGCCGTAAGTTATATAAAGCGGTTGAGAAAGCCGGTGCAGTCGTCGAACTCGTTCCGCTAAAGACTCGCGAAGCCCGAGTATGGGTTCAGGAGCGGCTGCGGGAATCCGGTAAAAGCATTATGCCGGAAGCATTGGATTATCTAATGACTGGCATCTCATTCATGCCGCAGATATCTATGGGCTTTTTAGATCAGGAAACGCAAAAGATTGTGCTTCATAGCGGTGAACGGCAGCGGATAACGCTAGAGGATATCAAAGCCAGTATTGCCGGCATTCCTGAAATTAATATATTTGCGATGATCGATGCTATGAGTCAGAAAAATATTCGCTTGGCGTTGAAGCTGCTTGATGAACAGTTAGCTACCGGTGAACCACCGATGCGGATACTCATGCTTTTCGCCAGGCAAACGCGTTCTTTGCTGTATGTAAAGGAACTAGCTTCTGAAGGCAGGACCACGCAAGATATCGCAAAAAACCTGGGCTTGCATCCTTTCATCGCCGAGAAAATGCTGAGCCAAACCCATCGCTTTGCTGAAAGTAAATTGAAACAAATTGTCATGAGGATATCTGACGTTGACCGGGCGATCAAGTCAGGTCGCGCAGGCAATGTGTCGCTTGAGGGAATTGTCATCGAAATGTGCAAAGACTAAACAACTAAAATAAAGCCTCCTGATCCTGCTCCAGACAAGAAGCAGGATCAACGCTTCCAGCCAGTTGGTCTGGAGCTGAGGAGGCTTTGTTACAGTGTATGCAAAGTGATGCTGCAATATGCCAAGGCCGTCCTTACGGACGGCTTTATCTAATACTGATTATAAACAACGGTGACCAGCGGCCACCGTTGTTTGGAGGAAAATAACCGAGGCAGTTACCGTTTGCAGTTATCGCAGTCCTTTTCCAAACGGCGTTCTTTCTTTAGATTACAAAGCTCGTTGGCAAACTCAAGGTTTTTTTCATTCCTATTGTTCTGGCGCTGCTGGTTACTACATTGTTTTTTGCTCATGGTATTTCACCTCCTATACTATTATGATCTGGGACCTTGAATTCAATAGCAGGAGGATGTTGCCAATAAAAAGACAGGTTACTCAAAAATGAGCAACCTGTCTGTACTTTATTCTGTGGCATTTTGAAGCAAAATGGCTGGTGATTCATAAAAGCGAAGGGAAGGATTTTGTTCAGCAACCCAACGCAGCGACCATTCAGTAGTGAACATAGCAACCAGTAAATTATGCTGGTCCCGGACCAGTGCCGTTTTTTCCAGGCCTTTGATCGGTTTGGTTTCGTCGTAGCCGCTAATCCAGCGTGCTAATCCAAACGGCAGCATGGAGAGACTAAGGTTTGCTCCGTATTCGTTTTTCAGCCGGTATTCCAGAACCTCGAACTGTAAAGTGCCGACAACGCCAATAATAAAGAATTCTCCAGGCATATCGGGCTGCTGGAAGACCTGAATTGCCCCTTCCTGAGCTAATTGCTCAATCCCTTTAATGAACTGTTTGCGCTTCATCGAGTCCTTGACCTGTACTTTGGCAAACTGCTCAGGCGGGAAGACGGGAAAGTCTTCAAAGCGGAACTTCCGGCCTTCGCATAATGTGTCACCAATACCAAAGATACCGGGATCAAATAAACCAATAATATCGCCTGGATAGGCTTCATCGACAATCACCCGTTCCTGAGCCAGGAACTGCTGCGGTTGTGAGAGCTTGATCGATTTTCCGGTTTGCATATGATGTACCGCCATGCCCCGTTGAAATTTCCCTGAGCAGATGCGGATAAAGGCGATGCGGTCATGATGCGCCGGATTCATATTGGCTTGAATCTTGAACACAAATGCGGAAAAGGCGCTATCAGTCGGATCGATCGGGCCTCCGGAAGACTGACGGACGGCAGGAGCCGGCGCCAGTTTTAAAAATGCTTCAAGAAATGGACGAACCCCAAAATTAGTCATTGCACTGCCAAAAAACATAGGAGTCAGTTCTCCGTGCTTTACCTTGGCAAAATCAAATGATTCGCCGGCGGCATCAAGGAGTTCAATATCGTCGATTAATGCCTGGTGTACATCGCGGCCAATGATCTCAGCAAAGGTGGGATCATTGACGCTGCCCAGTGTAGAGGGCATGATCCATTGTCCATGGGTGCCGCCGCTTTCGAACAGCTCAATTTGCGCCAGCTCGCGGTTGTATACTCCCGTATACTCACCATCTGTACCGATAGGCCAGTTCATCGGGTAGGCACGAATGCCGAGAACCTGTTCAATCTCTTCCATTAGCTCAAAAGGGCTTTTCCCGTAATGATCCAGTTTGTTAACAAAGGTAAAGATGGGAATGCCGCGTTGTTTGCATACATGGAACAGCTTCTTAGTTTGTTCTTCTACCCCTTTGGCAACATCGATCAACATGACAGCACTATCGGCCGCCATTAATGTGCGATAAGTATCTTCGCTAAAATCCTGGTGACCAGGTGTATCGAGAATATTGACGCGGAAGCCATCATAGTCAAACTGTAATACGCTGGATGTAACGGAAATGCCTCTTTGTTTTTCAATTTCCATCCAGTCAGATACCGCATGCTTCTGCGCTTTACGCGCTTTGACCGAGCCGGCCAAACGAATAGCGCCTCCATACAACAGGAGCTTCTCGGTCAGTGTGGTTTTACCGGCATCGGGATGTGATATGATAGCAAATGTACGGCGTTTTTCTACTTCTGACGCCAATCCTGGCAGTGTGTCTGGCATAATTCTCCTCCAATACTCATTTACGAAAGCTAACCTATCATTAAAATCGGGATCTTGTCAAGATGGTATGCAATAATAATAGAAGATTCAACAAAAAAATACAAGTATCAGAGAAGAGTTCGGTTGCCGGCGTTTGTTTGACTTTTAATTTATCGCATGATACGATGAATATCCAAACACCTGAGTATGAAAGATGGTCGCGGGCGGGGAACCGTCCGAGGAAAGTCCGAGCTCCATAGGGCAGGGTGCTGGATAACGTCCAGCGAGGGTGACCTCAGGGACAGTGCCACAGAAAGAAACCGCCTGTTCTGCAGGCAAGGGTGCAATGGTGCGGTAAGAGCGCACCAGCGGTCAGGTGACTGGCTGGCTAGGTAAACCCCACCCGGAGCAAGACCGAATAGGGAAGTAATGAAGCGGCCCGCTGAATCTTCCGGGTTGTGTCGCTTGAGCTGGCAGGTAACTGTCAGCCTAGATAGATGACCATCACCGTTGTCAGACGGAACAAAACTCGGCTTATTGATTGCTCAGGTGTTACAAGGAAAAAACCGCAGTGCATTTGCTCTGCGGTTTTTCTGTGTTCTAGTCAAACAATAACGGCTCATGAGTAATACAGAACAGTGCCTTAGTGAATTCTGCCAAATGCTCTTTCTCTTCATTCATGATATGACAAAACAGTTCTTTAACTTCCGGCAGATTCGCCTCTTGCATATAGGTTTGATATTTGTTAATCGCCAGTAGTTCGTCGACGATAGCTTGAGTTAATACATCAACAGTTTCCATTTCTTCCAGGCTCGGCGGTGAGACAGTATCATCTTCCGGTGTGCTTTCCGCAGATGCTTCCTGCCACTTGGCATGATTCTGCTTGTGGCGCGGTATCAATAGAAAGGGAAGATTCATTTCGGAAAATATTCTTGCCTGAATCGGATCAAGGACGGCAATGAGCTGCATAAGTTCCATATAGTGATGCATTTCATCTTCGGCAACATTGAGAAACAGCCCGTCTAAGCAAGTCTGATGAGCGGCGCGCAGGTAAAATGCCGCAGCCGTCCGCTCATCAGCCGCCGCGTCGCGCAGCAACAATAAATCCGGATGGCTGGGACATTCCGGGTTATTGTTATTACATGGATCAATCGGTCCGGGAAGGGGACATTTACAGTGCACCTTTTTAGGTGGCATCTTTTTAGAACAGAACATATTACTCACCTCCAACCAATACTTTATATATGTTATGTAGTATTAATTGTTTTTGTGTGATCAGGTAAAGGAGCAATAATTATTGTAAATAAATGTAAATATAAAACATAAATTACAAAATATGTAATTTAAATATAAAATTTAGGTAAAACGAGGCGTTTAGCATACGAATTTTTGTCGAATCAGGGAGAGTTTTCACTGCGAAGGCTCTTCAACATGGATTTGTTTAACGGCAAAGGACTTGCCGATGGGAGAAAAGCATAAATTATGTCGTTTTTTTACGAAAACTTAATGCCGGGATTTAGAAGGTAATACATAATTTTACAAGAATAGTTACATATACTTGCCAATGTAATTTGCTTTTGAAAGAGGTGCGAAAAATGTTTGCAACTGAAAATAGCGAGTATCGTACGTTATATATCATGAAAGAAGACGATCCGAAAGAATATTTTAAATCTGCCAAGATTGGCTTGATTTATGTGGATAGCTCCTGCAAGGTCCGAAGCATTAACCGGGAAGCAGAGAAAATGTGCGGCGTCAATCGGGCTAAGGTAATCGGCCAAACCGCACATGAAGCATTCTGCCATTTTGGCGATCAGTTTGTCCGGTTATTTAAGTTGGCTGATTATGAAGATTTCCAAACATACAACAGCCGTTTTTTACAACAGGAAAAGACATGCTATTTTCATGCTGATGCGATTCGTTTGCGTGATGCGCAAGGTGATTCAACAGGTATTGTTGTTGTCTTGCAAGACGTATCGGAGATTCGCACGACCCTGAGGCAGATACAAACTACGCAGCTCTTGATGTCTATGGGGGAGCTGGCCGCAGGCGTTGCTCACCATGTGCGCACTCCGCTCACTACGATTAGCGGTTATCTGCAAATTATGCTGAACAGACTGGACAATGACCAGTATACAGTCAGAAGAGATATTGTTGAAATGCTGCTGGATGAAGTCTCTTATATCAATAATGTTGTGAAAGAATTGATTATGTTCGCAAAGCCGCCCTTGCAAAAACAGCCGGGAGTCTCGATCAATCAGATTCTGGATGAAAGTTTGCTGTTGGTATTCAAAGAATTTGGCGGTGAAAATATCAATATTGCTAAGGATTTGGCTGAGAATTTGCCCAAAATCAATGCAGACGCCAATCTATTGCAGCAGGTATTTGTCAACATTCTCCAGAATGCCATGGAATCTATGCCGGAAGTGGGTGAAGTGGGGCTTCGAAGCTGGCTGCACGCAGACTTGAATATGCTTGTTGTCGCCATTACCGATGTTGGCTGTGGCGTGGATCCTGGCATTATGTCCCGGATATTTGAGCCCTTTTATACCACAAAGCTGGATCGTGTTGGTCTCGGATTGCCGATAGCACATCGGATTATCAGCGAGCATGGAGGGTTTATTCATGTGAACTCCAATGAACGCAGGGGAACAAAGGTTCATGTATATCTGCCTATCGTTGATGACCGGCTGAGGCAGATCTCCGCAGTTCACCAGCAAATCCTCAATCTACAATAATCGTCAGGACGAGCCAAAATACTGGCATAGCAGCACAGAGCCTTTCATATATCTTATTATTGCAAATGAGGTATATGAAGGGAGTACTCTGTGCTGAAAATTTTGGCAATGCTCATTTGTTTCATGCTTTGCACCCCGCTATCCGCCAGGTCGTCGCCTCTGGCTGCAGGTGATTTGGTCGAACCGCAGCTGGTCATCAATCTGCCTGGCAGGATACTCGAATTGTATTCGGCTAACCGGCTGATTAAACGCTATCCGGTGGCCATTGGCAAACCGTCAACACCGACCCCTCTTGGCAGTTTTTCTATTCAGGTCAAAGAAGTCAATCCTGCCTGGTATCCGCCCGACGCTCCGGGAAAAGTGGTTCCTTCCGGACCCTTTAATCCGCTTGGATACCGCTGGATGGGTTTTTTACCCACTTATGGGGTGCATGGAACCAATAATCCTGACTCGATTGGGTTGGCAGTTTCCAATGGCTGTGTACGAATGTTCGAGACTGATGTAGAAGAATTATATGAACTGGTTGGACTGCACACACCGTTACATATTCGTTATGAAAGAATCCGTGTTGGGGTAGATGAAAAAAATCGCGCATATATCGCTTTGTATCCCGATGTTTACAGATGGCAGCAGGTATCGATCACAGATATGCGGGCAAAGCTGCGCCAGCATAACTGGGATGATTTGGTTGATGATTCTGTGCTTAAGCAAATGCTGCAAACACCGGATCCTGTAGAATATATTTTGCCGGTATACCATCTGTTGGTTAACGGCAAAATGCTGACAGATAAAGTGCAGATAACAAATGATGGATTGCTGCTGCCGGTTCAGTCTATCGCTGCAGCTGTTAACGCCAATATCGCCTGGGATGAAGCAACCGGACAAATCCGGGTAGGGTCATACTCTGCTCCGGGAGTGAAAAAAGGCTCATCGATCTATGTCTCTGCAGACAGTATTTCCGCCCTGTTTGGCGGCAGTCATCAGATTCAGCAAGCTGCAAGCACGGTGGAAGTGGAGATTCTTGCCCTTACTTTAAACGGTAAAGCTGTGACGGGAGATTTTCCTTTGCTTAGGGAGCTTCCGCTGCTGCCGGTTTTGACGCTTCAGCATGTCCTGAATAAAAAGGTGGTTTGGAATGAAGCAGCGCAGGAACTTACTCTTAACAGGATCAGAATTCCTGTGGAAGTGATTAACGGCAAACCCTATCTGCCGATCAACAAAGTATATTCAACTTTTGGCGCTTATGTTTATTGGGATGAAAGCGCCAGAATTATTGATTTGACGTATCCTTTCAATCAGCCGGAGGCAGATTAAGCATAGCCGGCTTGATATACAGATAACTTAGAACTAGAAAGGGTTTTCACATTCTCCAGACAAATGGTATACTGATAGTATTGTTGAAAACCTTTAAGGCGGTGAGCTTATGGCTCGTACATTTGTTATTATAGACGGAAGCAGTTTGATACATCGCGCATTTTATGCTTTACCCCCGTTGACGACTGCTTCCGGGCAACACACTAACGCGGTATACGGTTTTGCCAATATGCTGATTAAGTTATTGGCAGACATCCGGCCTGATGCGGTCGTTGTCGCGCTCGATAAAGGCAAAACAACATTTCGCAATCAGATATATGCGGATTACAAAGGGCAGCGCAAAGCGATGCCTGTCGAGCTGGCTGAGCAGCTCAACTTGTATGAAGAGCTGCTGAATGCGTTTGGCATTGCCAAAATTGGGCTTGAGGGCTTTGAAGCCGATGATGTGATTGGCACACTGGCAGATAAGGCCAGTGCTTCCGGCTTTGCCGTTACTATCGTGACCGGAGATAAAGACGCGTTGCAACTGATTACTCCAACAGTTAAAGTCTTATTAACCAAAAAGGGGATATCAGAGCTTGATCTGATGGATGAAGCTGCTTTTATCGATCGATACGGCATTACACCAGACCGGTTTGCTGATGTAAAAAGCCTGATGGGGGATCAGTCGGATAATATCCCCGGCATTGCCGGGATCGGCGAAAAGACTGCCCTTAAGCTGATCCAGGAGTTTGGCAGCCTGGAGAATTTGCTGGCACAGGTGGATGAGGTATCCGGTAAAAAGACACAGGAATTATTGCGCTCTCAGATGGATAATGCCAGGCTTTCGCAGCAATTAGCGAAAATAGTTCAGAATGTCCCGATTGCATATGATCCCGACGCTTATGAATGGAAACCGGATGCAGCCAGACTGCAGGAACTGTTTTTGCAATTGGAATTCCGCAATATGTTTGCCAGACTGAAACCCCTTCTGCCTGACTGTGGACAAGTCGTTGAGATTCAGGCGGAAGCGCTGCCACCGGCCGAAGGCTTACGTGATGATGCCGATGCAAGGCATTTATTAGAGCAAATTGCGTCCTCTGGCCTAACGGTATTACCGCAATCCAGCGGGCATATCCCGAATTTGGAACTGACTGGAATGGCGGTTGCGGTTACTGAAAGGACAGTCTTTCTTACCCCGTCAAGCCCGGGGTGGGGAGAGATCTTGCATTTATTGACCGTTCCCACACAAATCAAATCCACCCATGATGCGAAACACTTGATCAATATCGGCCGGTCCGATAAGCTGAGCTTTTCCGGGCTGGACTTTGATTCCCTGCTGGCCGCTTATTTGCTGGATCCGGCAGCAAGTCAATATTCTTTGCCGGATCTGGCGACCACCTATCTCGGGCGCCATACGCAGCAATGGAAAGAAGCCGAGATTATCCAGGATCCTCGCTTCGCGGTCTGGGGTGCGGGTATTATCTGCAATTTAAGACCGGTAATGGAAGAGAAGATCAAAGCGGCCGGATTACACGAATTGTATCAAACGGTCGAAATGCCGCTTACCCGCGTATTGTCAGCCATGGAGATGAATGGCATAGCTATTGATCAGACAAGCCTGGTGAATATGTCCGGAGAGCTGGCGGTTCGGATTGAACAACTGTTGCAAGAGATTTATGCTATTGCCGGCGAAGCGTTTAATGTGAATTCAACCAAACAGCTAGGTGTCGTACTGTTTGAAAAGCTCGGCTTACCTGCTATGAAAAAGACCAAAACCGGGTATTCGACTGATGCCAGCGTGTTAGAGAAACTATCCGGACAGCACCGTATTATTGATAATCTCCTTGAATACCGCATGCTGGCAAAGCTGAAGTCGACTTACCTGGATGGGATGAGTATGTTGGTTTCCGGGGAGAGCAACCGTATTCATACTACCTTTAACCAAACGGTAACGACGACCGGACGCCTGTCCAGTTCTGATCCGAATCTGCAGAATATCCCTGTGCGCACAGACACAGGCCGGCGAATCCGGGAGCTGTTTGTGCCGGGAGAAGGATGGGATTATATTTTATCCGCTGATTACTCGCAGATCGAGCTGCGGGTATTGGCGCATATGTCAAAAGATGAAAATCTCATTGATGCTTTCTGCAAAGGACAGGATATTCACACCCGCACTGCCGCAGAAGTCTTTGGCGTGCCGATGGCTGAGGTGACGGGGATGCTGCGTTCCCGGGCAAAAGCCGTCAATTTCGGCATTGTCTATGGAATTAGTGATTTCGGCTTGTCGCGTGATACCGGTGTCAGCCGTAAAGAAGCCGAACATTATATTGAAAGCTACTTTTCCCGTTATCCCGGTGTCAAACAGTTTATGAATCAATCGGTTGAAAACGCCAGACAGCATGGCTATGTCACCACTCTGTTTGGCCGCAGGCGCTATTTGCCTGACATTAATGCCGCTAATTTTAGTCTGCGCTCATTTGCCGAACGGACTGCAATGAACACCCCGATTCAAGGAACGGCTGCCGATATTATCAAGAAAGCCATGGTTGATGTGTATGAGCGTTTGCTGCAGGCAGGCATGAAGAGCCGTATCCTGCTGCAGGTGCACGATGAGCTGTTGTTGGAGGTTGTTGCTGACGAGGCAGATAGTGTCTGTCAGATGGTTCGTGAAGCGATGGAAGGAGCGGCTGCACTATCCGTTCCGTTAGTTACTGATATTAAATGGGGAAAAAGCTGGGCTGCGGCTAAATAGGAGAGACGAATATGCCTGAATTGCCTGAAGTGGAAACCGTTCGCCGCGGCTTAACGGGAGTAGCCGGGCGCTGCATCGAATCGGTGGACATCCGTTTAGCACGTATAATTAAGTGGCCTGATCCGGCCGCCTTCGCTGCCTCGCTGCAGGGAAAACGGATTGATTCGATTGACCGGCGCGGTAAATATTTATTATTGCAACTAGAGGACGATTTTGTTCTTGTCATCCACTTGCGCATGACCGGTCGTCTGTATTTTCGCCAAGCGGCGGAACCCATCGATCCGTATACCTGTGTGCAGTTTTTGCTGGATTCCGGTGACCGCTTAGTCTTTGCCGATGTCCGGACCCTGGGTACGCTTTATCTCTTAAAATCCGAAGAATTGCAGCGAATCCATGGGTTAGCATCGATGGGGCCTGAACCGCTCAGCGATGAATTTACTGCCGATTATCTGGCCTCAGTTGTTAAACACCGTAAAGCGAAAATTAAGTCACTGCTATTAAATCAAGAAGTCGTCGGCGGCCTGGGCAATATTTATGTTGATGAAACCTTGTTTTTGGCGGGTATTCATCCTGAGCGTACCGGCGACAGTTTACAAATGGAAGACATTGACCGCTTAGTGGAGACGATAAAATACGTTATCAATGATGCGATTTCGCATAAAGGGACGACAATCCGTGATTATCTTGACAGCAACGGCAGAGAAGGCGCCCACCAGCATCATTTGCTGGTTTATGGCAAGAAAGGCAAGAACTGTCCGGTCTGCGGTCACGTCATTCAACGCAGTGAAGTGGGGGGGCGGGGAACTCACTTCTGCCCTGCCTGTCAGCAATAGGGGGAAGAAAGATCGTGTATCAGATTGGTTTGACCGGCGGCATTGCCAGCGGTAAAAGTTCTGTTAGCCGGTTGTTGGCTGAATGGGGAGTACCTGTCATAGATGCTGATGCAATAGCGCGTAGAATTGTTACACCCGGTCAACCTGCCTGGCAACAGATTGTCAGCGTATTTGGCGAGCAGATTTTACAGCCGGATGGAACCATTAATCGCCGGCTATTAGGAGATATCATATTTGACGACGCGGAAAAGCGAAGAAAATTAGAGGAAATTACCCATCCGGCCATTTGGGATCAGATTACTGTCGAAGTTAAGCAAGCAGAAGCTGCCGGTCACCGGGTGGTCGTATTAGACATCCCCTTATTGCTGGAAACAGACTGGCATGATCGGGTGGATGAAATCTGGGTAGTTTATGCAGATCGTCAGACGCAGCTTCAGCGGTTGACGCTGCGCGACCAACTGACACAACAGCAAGCGGAAAGCCGGATCAACTCTCAACTATCATTAGAGGAAAAAAAACAACATGCCGATATTGTAATTGACAATAGCGGCAGCTTTGATTTGATGCGTAATCAGGTTGAGCGCATATGGGAAAATTTGCATCAAAGACATATTCGGTAATTGTTGAATGATATGTGCAGTGGGTACATATTCTTTCATAGTAATGCGCTATGGTACGGAGTGATTATTTTTGCGTGTATTCTCCCGATTGATGATTCCGGTGGCGATTTTTCTTATCGGCTTACTTGCCTTTTATACTTATACCAGTGACTGGTTTCAAAAACGATATATCTATCCATTTCCCACCCAGGATATTGTGTTTCACTATTCCCTGCAAAATGATCTGGACCCATTTTTGGTCGCGGCTGTTATTCGTACAGAGAGCAAGTTTCTACCGCGTGCCCGTTCGCCGCGAGGTGCGTTCGGCCTGATGCAAATGATGCCGGAAACAGCTATGTGGGTGGCGAAAGAGTCGAATGAAACCGGCTTTAATCTGGAAAGACTGGCTGAACCAGAAGTCAGTATCCGAATGGGTACTTGGTACCTTGCCAATCTGAATCAGGAATTTAAAAGAAATCCTGTGCTTGTTCTGGCTGCTTATAATGCCGGCCGGGGCAATGTGAAGGAATGGATTCAGTACCATGGCTGGTCCCGGGAGTTTTCTGACACTGCTCAAATACCGTTTAAAGAAACACGCGAATATGTGGGCAAAGTTCTTAGTAGTCGTCAGCGCTATGCAGAGCTTTATGGCCGTTAGATTGAGGTGATTTTCATGCGGCGCAAACCAATTGGCTATATGGCAATCTTTATCCTGTTGTTGCTGCTGTCTGGTTGTTCGCCAGATCAAAAACTGCAGGAAGCTCCTGCTAAACAGCCGGTTGCCCGGGCTGGCGGTGAAATGGTATACGGCAGCTTGTATGAGCCGGTGACCCTAAATCCTCTGTTGTCAGATTTGGTCAGTACGCATGAGGTGGCTAGCCTGATTTTCAGCGGGCTGGTCTATATGGATGATCAAGGGGGGTGGCAGCCTGATCTGGTGACAGAAGTGCCCAGCTTGCAGAATGGCGGAGTCAGCCCTGATGGGAAAATCATTACCTACCGTCTGCGCAGTAATGTACAGTGGCATGACGGCAGACCCTTTACGGCTGAAGATGTGGTATTTAATTGGCGGCTTATCATGAACCCCAAAAACAATGTGCTCACCAGGGAGGGTTATGATCGAATTGCTTCAGTCGAAGCGATGAATAACAGCACCGTCATCATTCGGTTTCGCGAGGCGTATCCGGCGTTTCTGAGTTTGTTTCCACAAATTCTGCCTAAGCATCTGCTGGAATCTGTTGAAGTGGATAAAGCGGCGTTCAATCGCTTGCCAGTTGGGACAGGCCCATTTCAATTTGTTGACTGGCGAATGGCCGAAGCCATCCAACTGAAAGCCAATCCCCGGTATCATCTGGGAAAGCCCAATCTGGATTCTCTCGTCTATAAAATTATTCCGGATATTCACATCATGCTGACACAAATCAAAGCGGGCAATGTTGATATTGTCGGTAATTTGGATCCCAGCTTAATTGAGCAGGCGCGTGCGATCGATGCTTTTTATGTCGCCACCAACCCGACGATGGTCTGGGAACATATCGATTGCAACCTGGACAATGCCATACTGCAAGAGGCAGGAGTACGGCAAGCCATCTCCTTAGCCATTGACAGGCAGGCAATTATTGCAGAGGCGTATCGTAACGCTGCCGCTGCGGCCGTTGCTGATCAATGGCCGGTTTCATGGGCTGCGCGCAAAGATCTGAATCCTGTGACACGTAATATTGATGCGGCAAAGGAACTGCTGAAACAAGCGGGCTGGCAGCAAGGCGCGGACGGTATTTTCAACAAAGGCCGGACCCGTCTCAGTTTGTCACTGGTCACAACAACCGGTAATAAGCAGCGCGAAGTTGCCATGCGGCTGCTCACCCAGCAATTGCGTGAGGCGGGCATTGAGGTTATGCCACGGTTTAGTGAAGCTCCTGACTTTTTTACCGGCATCTTGCCGGGACGCCGCTTCGATATGGCTCTTTATGCATGGTATTTGGGGCCCGATCCTGATAATAGCCGGCTATGGCATTCTCGCAATATTCCCGGGCCTAACAACCGTTACCAGGGAAAGAATTATCCAGGCTGGCGCAATGCGGAAGTCGACCAGTTGTTTGATCAGGCGAATAGCAATCCGGACATCACCAGCCGCAGGCAAATATATTACCGCATACAGGAACTGATTGCACAGGAGGTTCCCGTCATTCCGCTGTATTTCCACTCCAATATTGGCATTGCTAAAAAGACGGTTTTACATTATCGCCCCAACGCCTCGCCTTCCGGAAATTTATGGAATGCCTGGCAATGGGCTCACGAAGCAAAGTAGATACCAAAATAATTTATGAAATATCGCTTGACGCTATTATGGGATTATGGTAAGATAATTTACGTCGCTGAGATGTGACATTATAACATGCGGTCGTGGCGGAACGGCAGACGCGCTAGCCTCAGGAGCTAGTAGGGGCAACCCTGTGGTGGTTCAAATCCACTCGGCCGCACCATAATATCCTACCACGCGGTAGTGGCGGAACGGCAGACGCACCAGCTTGAGGGGCTGGCGGGGGCAACTCCGTGCTGGTTCAAATCCAGTCTACCGCACCATGAATCTGTACAAAAGTGTACAGATTTTTTATTTTTTCAAATAAAAAGTTATCAAACCGTAATAATTATCAATACAATAAACGCTGCAAGTAAACAAATTGCCGCATAGAACATACTGATAAAAAATATAATTAAACTTTAACGACATTAGCAGGAATCAAGTAAAAAAACAGCGAATAAAAATAGGGCAATACAAGATAAAAGGAGGACTATGATGATTTGGCTTGGTGGATTAATCGTTATTTTAACATTTGTCGCAATTATTAAAAAATTTGAAACGCGCATGGTTCTGTTCTTATCCGGTCTTTTAATGGCAATCCTCTCAGGGAAGCCGTTGGAAGCCATTACTGCTTTTCAGGCGGCAATGGTTAACGGGGGCTTGGTTCCGGTCATCTGTACTGTTATGGGTTTTGCTTTTGTCATGAAATTGACCAAATGCGACAGCCATTTAGTGCATATGCTGGCCGGTCCTCTGACTAAGTTCCGCGCGATTCTTATTCCGGGAGCAGTTATTGTCACCTGGGTCATTAATACTGCGCTCCCCAGTGCGGCGGGCTGTGCCGCAGCTGTTGGCGCTATTTTGATTCCCGCGTTAATGGCGGCAGGTGTTCATCCGGCTATGGCGGCCAGTGCTGTTCTGGCAGGTACCTGGGGCAGTGTCATCAGCCCCGGCAATTCGCATAATCCGTATGTAGCGAATCTGGCGAAAGTCGACGTGATGACGGTTATTGCGACATTATCAACAGCCGCCTTGGTTACCGCCGCGGTAGTTGCGATTGGATTAACCATCACTGCTTTTGTTCGCAAAGAACATCAGGGGTATAAAGCTGAAGTAACAATATCTGATAACGATGACTTCAAAGTAAACCCAATTAAGGCACTTGTTCCGATGGTGCCGTTGATTTTGCTCATTCTCGGCAGCAAGCAGGTAAATGTCATTCCGGGCGGAGTTACTGTGCCGCAAGCGATGATTTTTGGTGCTATCCTTGGCTTTGTCGTCACCTGGCAGAATCCGCAGGAAATATCGAAGCAATTCTTTAACGGCATGGGTGATGCGTACGCTAACGTTATCGGTATCATTATCGCTGCCGCTGTGTTTACCAAGGGGATGCAATTAATCGGGTTAACCGGCGCGCTGATTGATGCAATGAAAAATTCACAGTCGATTGCTAAGCTGGCAGCAGCCTTTGGGCCTTTCGTTGTTGCTATCTTGTCCGGTTCGGGTGATGCGGCGGCGCTTGCCTTTAATGGCGCGATTACACCGCACGCACAGCAATTTGGCTATGGAATTATTGAAATGGGCGCAACCGCTCAAATGGTTGGGGCGTTAGGACGCTCCATGAGTCCGGTCGCGGGTGCCGCTATTGTCTGCGCACAGTTGGCTAAAGTCAGCCCGATGGAAATGACCAAGCGCAATGGCCCGGTTATGTTTATTGGCGCTATTGTAATGATGACTCTCATGATGTAATTGTTGTCAGCAGCCAGCAGCTTGTTGCTGCTGGCTGTTTTATACCAATAAAAACTAGGAGGTTATGTGATGATTTTTACTGTTTCTGACGCAATGGCAGCTAAAATGGTGGAACGGCGCCGTGATTTTCACAAACACGCTGAAGCCGCTTGGACAGAATTCCGCACCGCCGCCATGGTTGCTGATGCTCTGGAAAGTTTAGGTTATACTGTTCAAGCCGGTGATGAGGTGGTTGCTGAAGAAGCGATGATGGGAGTTCCCTCGGCGGCAGAATTGGAAAAGCATGCAGAGCGGGCGCTGAGTCAAGGCGCGAATCCTAAATGGGTGGAAAAAATGCGTGGCGGCAAAACCGGTGTGATCGGTGTGATGACATTTGGTAAACCGGGTCCGACGGTTGCACTGCGTTTTGATATGGATGCCAATGATGCCAATGAAAGCGCTGAGGAAAAACATCGCCCTTCTAAGGAAGGCTTTGCCTCGATCAATCCGGGCGCTATGCATGCTTGCGCCCATGACGGACATACCTCTGTTGGCTTGGCGGTTGCCGAGCTGCTGGCAGGAGCTAAAGAGCAATTAGCCGGTACTATCAAACTGATCTTCCAGCCGGCGGAAGAAGGTGTTCGCGGCGCTAAGGCCATGGTGGTCAAGGGCGTTGTTGATGATGTTGACTATATTGTCGGCATGCATTTTGGCATGACCATGAAAAAAGTGGGGCAGCTTGCTTGTAAGACTTACGGCTTCCTGGCTACGACCAAGATTGACGCGACCTTTACAGGTGTTCCGGCTCACGCGGGTGCTGCGCCTGAAAACGGACGTAATGCGTTGCTGGCAGCCGCTACCGCATCAATCGGCTTGCATGCGATTTCACGTCATAGCCAGGGTGTATCGCGGATTAATGTCGGCGTTATGCAGGCTGGATCGGGACGGAATGTTATTCCTGCCAGCGCGGTGATCAAGCTGGAAACTCGCGGTACAACCAGCGTGATTAACGAATATATGAGAGAAGAAGCTGTCCGGGTAATCGAAGGCGCTGCCGCCATGTATGGCGTCAGTGTCAGCATGCAGGAAATGGGCGGCGCTGCAGGTTGTGAGAATGACGAAGAATTAGTGGCCCGGCTGCGCCAGTATGCGGAAAAATCCCAGATTTTCTCCGAACTGGTGGAGGCAGGCAATATTGGCGGCAGCGAGGATTGCACCTATTTCATGGAGCGAGTGCAGCAGCGTGGTGGTAAAGCCGCTTATATCATGGTGGGAACCGAATTGGCGGCAGGACATCATGATTTCCTGTTTGATTTTAACGAAGCAGTGATGCCTAAAGCAGCAGCCTTCGTCAGTGGAGCAGCCGCTGATTTGCTGACAAACCCATAAGGAATTTACTTGACAGAGCATTGTCCGGTTGTTATTATAAGAATAATAACAATTGAAGTATCCTTTAAACAGGTCCTGTGAGGCCGTGAAGGAAATGCTCAACAACGCTTGTGCAAGCCTTTTATGTCCTTACAGACATAAAAGGCTTTTTTATCACCCGATCCTTTAAGCTGGTACTGTGAGACTGGCAAGGATTAGCGGGACTTCTGCATGCCGCTAACTCCTTGTGCTCGCAACAAGGAGTTATTATTATTTAATGGAGGAATGAATGGATGATGAACGCCGGAGCTAAGCCGAAGAGCAATGATCTGCTTGGACTCAGAGAAATGGATGTATCCAGAATACTGGCTATCCTGGATACGGCCCGCGAGATGAAAAACATCATTAACCGGGATATTAAGAAATTGCCGACATTGCGCGGGCGGGCAATTGTCACCTTATTTTACGAACCAAGTACGCGAACCCGCACCTCATTTGAATTAGCCGGCAAATACCTGGGGGCCGATGTGGTCAATATTACGACAGCGGCCAGCAGTGTGCTGAAGGGGGAAAGCCTACGCGACACCCTGTTAACGATCGAGGCCATGGGAGTCGATGCCATTGTCATGCGTCATTCAGCATCAGGGGCAGCTCACTTAGCTTCGCAGATGGTTAAACCGGTCATTATTAATGCCGGCGACGGAGCGCATGAACATCCTACTCAGGGGCTATTGGACTTATTTACAATCCGGGAAAAAAAGCATACCCTTGAAGGCTTGAAGGTAGCCATTCTCGGAGATATTCTGCACAGCCGGGTCGCCCGCTCCGACATCTGGGGCTTGAAAAAGCTGGGTGCTGAAATCCATGTCGCCGGACCTACGACACTGATGCCTGTCGAAATAGCGCAAATGGGTGTAACCGTGCATCACCGGGTAGAAGAGGCGATTGCGGACGCGGATGTCATCAATGTGCTGCGAATTCAGAGAGAACGTCAGGAAAAGGGCCTGTTTCCCACTGCGCGTGAGTATGCCCGCATCTTCGGCTTAAATGCCAACCGGTTAGCCTTGGCGAAACCTGATGCGCTTGTGCTGCACCCTGGTCCAATGAATCGCGGACTGGAAATTTCTCATGAAGTAGCCTATAGCGATCAGTCATCAATTCAAGAACAAGTACAGAATGGGGTTGCTATCCGTATGGCAGCACTGTTTCTGGCATTGACAGGAGGTAAGTCGCTTGAAACTGTTAATTAAAGGTGGACATGTTGTCGATCCGGTCAATGGCGTAGATCAAAAAACGGATGTCTTGATCGACGGAGAAAGAATTGCAGGAATTGGTCAAGATCTCATTGTGCAGAATAGCACTGAGCATATCGAAATAGTTGACGCGACCGGCTTGGTTGTCTGCCCCGGCTTGATTGATATGCATGTACATTTGCGTGAACCGGGTCTGGAAGCTAAAGAAGAAATCCGTACCGGTACTGAGGCAGCGGCAGCGGGTGGCTTTACCGCAGTAGCCTGCATGCCAAATACGAAGCCGATAATCGACAACTCTATCCTGGTTGCCGGTATTATGGAGCGGGCCCGCCGCGAAGCTGTTGTCGGTGTTCATGTCATCGGCGCCTTGACTAAAGGGCAAGCCGGCAAAGAATTAGCCGAAATTGGTGATATGGTCCAGGCCGGAGCGGTCGCTCTGTCAGATGACGGTCATTTTGTCGAAAGCGCTCAGGTCTTTCAGACCGGTCTGATGTATGCCGCGATATTTGACACGCCGGTAATTACCCATGCGGAAGATGAGACCCTTGTTGGCGGCGGCTGCATGCATGAAGGCTATGTTTCCACGGTTTTAGGGCTGAAAGGGCGGCCTGCCGTTGCGGAAGACATCGCGGTAACCAGAGATATCATGCTGGCCGAATACGCTCAGGCACGGCTTCATGTCGCCCATGTCAGCTCAGCCGGTGCGGTTGAACTCATCCGTCAGGCTAAACGGCGCGGTGTCAAAGTTACGGCAGAAGTCACTCCGCATCATTTGAGTTTAACCGACGAAGCGGTGTATGGCTTTGATACCGCTACCAAGGTAAATCCGCCGCTGCGCCCCAACGATCATGTCCGTGCGTTGATTGAGGGACTAAAAGACGGTACAATTGACGCGATTGCCTGCGATCATGCCCCGCATGCTCCGGAAGAAAAGGATGTGGAATATTGTCTGGCGCCCAGTGGCTTTACAGGGCTGGAAACCTCGCTGGGGGTTATCCTCACGACGTTATATCATAGCAAAGAATTTACGCTCAGTCAGATTGTACAGTTCATGTCTGCAGCGCCGGCCGCCATTCTCGGCGTACCGGGAGGCAATCTGGCAGTTGGCCAGATTGCAGACATCACCTTGTTTGATCCGGATAAAGAGTGGATAGTAGATAATAAACAATTTTACAGCAGAGGCACAGCTACACCGTTCCAAGGCAAGCGATTGAAAGGCAAGGCTGTTGCTACCATGGTAGCAGGCCGCTTTGTGATGAAAAACGGGGAGGTTCAATAGTGGAAGGAAAACTGGTAATTGCTGACGGCAGTGAATTCTACGGACAACTGCTTTTTGAATCTGCCGGTTGTGGCGAAGTAGTGTTTACCACAGGTATGACAGGCTATCAGGAAACGCTGACCGATCCATCATTTTGCGGTCAGATTGTCGTGATGACATATCCGTTAATCGGAAACTACGGTGTGGTTGCAGACTTTAATCAAAGCCGTCAATCGTTTGTCAGAGGGTTTGTGATTGATCAGTTGTGTGAGCAGCCGAGCAATTGCCGGACAGAAGGGACTCTGGCCGATTATTTGCAGCAACGTAAAATACCCTGCCTTTATGACGTCGATACCCGGGCTGTTACCCGCGCTATTCGCATTCATGGCTCGATGCCTGGCGTCATTGTTCCGGGGAACACTACAAAAGCAGAAGTTAGAGCCTTGCTGAGCAAGGATAATCAAAACCGGCTGGTCGAACAAGTGACTACCGAGCGGATAACCCATATTCCAGGCAAGGGTCCGCGGGTCGTTGTTGTGGATCTGGGAGTGAAAGAGAATATCCTTAGATCATTACAACGGGTTGGTTATGATTTGTACATCGTACCTGCCTATCTGGATGCCGCTGGTATCAGAGCGCTTAATCCTGACGGTATCTTTCTCTCGAACGGCCCCGGTGATCCGCAAGTGCTCACCGGCGTGATCGCAACCGTCCGGGAGTTACTGACATACAAGCCGATTTTCGGCATCTGTCTGGGTCACCAGATACTGGCTCTAGCCCTTGGTGCCAACACCTATAAGCTGAAGTTCGGACACCGCGGCTCCAATCATCCGGTAAAGAATCTAAAGACCGGACGGGTACACATCACAGCCCAAAACCATGGCTATGCTGTTGATGAAGCGTCTTTGCAGGGGCTTGAGCTGGAAGTTACCCACCGCGCTGTTAACGATGGAACGATAGAAGGCATGCAACACCGCAGCCTGCCGATTTTCTCTGTTCAATTTCATCCTGAAGCTTCACCCGGCCCGGATGATAGTGAATATTTGTTCCAGGAATTTACGTCATTGCTAATGCAGAAGGAGGGCTGAGAATGCCGAAAAAAAGCCACCTCAAGAAGGTTATGGTCATTGGCTCAGGGCCAATCGTCATCGGCCAGGCAGCTGAATTTGACTATGCAGGCACGCAGGCATGCCGCGCTCTGAGAGAAGAAGGCATTACAGTTGTCCTGGTGAACTCTAATCCCGCCACCATCATGACTGACACCACTGTTGCCGACAGAGTCTATATTGAACCCTTGACAGTGGATTTTCTGGCTGAGATTATCCGCAAGGAGCGGCCGGATGGTATCTTACCCACCCTGGGCGGGCAAGTCGGTTTAAATCTGGCGGTTAAGCTGGCGGAAAGCGGTGTGCTGCAAGAATATGGCGTGGAAATGCTTGGTACGCCTCTATCAGCGATTAAACAGGCGGAAGACCGGGAATTATTTAAGGACACTATGCAACGAATTGCCCAGCCGGTGCCTGAAAGCGCCATTGTTGAGAGTTTAGAAGCCGGACGGAGCTTTGCGCGCGATACGGGCTATCCCCTGATTGTACGCCCAGCCTATACGCTGGGGGGAACGGGCGGCGGCATTGTTACCTGTGAAGCTGAGTTGGATGAGGTGCTGAACCGCGGATTAAAAGCCAGCTTGATTGGGCAGGCGTTAATTGAACGCAGTGTTGCCGGCTGGAAGGAAATCGAATATGAAGTCATGAGAGACGCCGCAGATAATTGCATCACTGTCTGCAGTATGGAGAATATTGATCCTGTCGGCGTTCATACCGGTGACAGTATTGTTATTGCGCCCACGCAAACCTTAACAGACCGTGAGTACCAGATGCTGCGTTCCGCTTCCATCACGATTATCCGCTCATTGGGCATCGAAGGCGGCTGCAACGTACAATATGCGCTGGACCCTGAATCAAGCCGTTATTATGTGATTGAGGTCAATCCCCGGGTCAGTCGCTCGAGCGCGTTGGCATCCAAGGCTACCGGCTATCCGATCGCCAAGCTGGCTGCGAAGATTGCGCTTGGTTACCGGCTGGATGAAATAGAGAATGCGGTGACCAAGAAAACGACCGCCTGCTTCGAACCGACGATCGATTATGTTGTTGTCAAATTTCCCCGCTGGCCGTTTGATAAATTTGCGATTGCTGATCGCACACTGGGCACCCAGATGAAAGCCACCGGCGAGGTGATGGCAATTGCCCGCAGTTTTGAAGCCGCTTTGCTGAAATCAGTCCGCTCCTTGGAAATTGGACTGCAGCATCTGGACTTGCCCGGACTGCGGCAATTGAGCCTGCAGGAGCTGTTGCGAAAAATTCCTGAAACCAATGATGAGCGGCTGTTTGTCATCACCGAGGCCTTCCGGCGCGGTGTCAGTGTGGATGAAATCTTCACAGTGACAAAAATTGACCGGTTCTTCCTGAATAAAATTGCCTACATTGTCAAGCTGGAGCAGCGGCTGCGTCAGGAACCGCTGAGCAGCGAGCTGCTGCGGGCGGTTAAGCAGGCTGGCTTTACCGATACCACCATCGCCGGCTTAACCGGCAAGCCGGTTGAAGACGTGCTTGCCATACGCCAGGAACAAGGCTTGAAGCCCTGTTATAAAATGGTAGATACCTGCGCGGCAGAATTTGAAGCGTACACGCCGTACTATTACTCGGCATATGCGCAGGAGGATGAGGTGCAGCCCAGCAATCGCCAAAAGGTGCTGGTTCTGGGGTCTGGACCGATACGCATTGGCCAGGGAATTGAATTTGACTATTGCTCGGTTCATTCTGTCATGGCTTTACGCAAGAGCGGTATCGAATCCATTATTATCAACAACAATCCCGAAACAGTCAGCACTGATTTTGACACAGCCGACAGGCTCTACTTTGAACCGCTGACTGTTGAAGATGTCATGCATGTCATCGATAAAGAGCAGCCGGACGGCGTAATCGTTCAGTTTGGCGGGCAGACCGCGATTAACCTGGCAGCTCCTTTGGCAGAACGCGGCATCAAGATTATTGGAACCTCTGTCGATGATATTGACCGGGCGGAAAATCGGGAAAAATTTGATGAACTGCTGACTGAACTATCGATTCCGCGTCCGGCCGGCATTAGTGTGATTAGTGCTGAAGAAGCGTTAGCCGGCGCCAATCGCATCGGTTATCCGGTGGTCGTGCGCCCTTCCTATGTATTGGGCGGCAGGGCGATGGAAATTGTTTATAATGACAAGGAGTTGTCTGAGTATATCAGTCGAGCGGTTGTCGCATCCACTGGTCATCCGGTGTTAATTGACCGCTATATGCAGGGGATCGAGGTAGAGGTGGATGCCGTTTCCGATGGCTCGGATGTATTGATTCCAGGTATTATGGAACACATTGAACGGGCCGGCGTTCACTCTGGTGACAGTATCGCCGTGTATCCGCCGCTGACACTTAAACCCAGTGAAATTGATACGATCTATGATTATACCCGTCGCTTAGCCCTCGGCTTGAAGATCAAAGGGCTGATCAATATTCAGTATGTTATCTCTGACAATATGGTTTATGTCATCGAAGTGAATCCCCGCTCCAGCCGGACAGTACCCTTTCTCAGCAAGGTTACCGGTATTCCGATGGTGGCGATGGCCACCCAGATCGCGATGGGTAAGCCGCTCGCGGAGTTGGGCTATGGAGTGGGTCTGTTACCCTTCAAGCCATACACCGCGGTCAAAGCGCCGGTCTTTTCCTTCGCTAAAATGCAGCAAGTCGAGACTTCTCTCGGCCCGGAAATGAAATCAACCGGTGAAGTCATGGGGATTGATTACCATAAGTCCCGCGCGTTATATAAAGCGCTCATCGCATCCGGACTTAATGTACCTGACGCCGGAACCGTCCTGTTCACTGTAGCTGACAAGGATAAAGCAGAGTGCGGTGAATTAGCGAAAGGGTTTGCTGCGCTTGGCTATACTTTAGCCGCTACTGCCGGTACTTCGAAATACTTAAAAGGACTGGGCCTGGAAGTAGAAACCGTATCAAAGGTCAGTGACAACGGTGGAACGAGCATTGTTGACCTAATCCGGCAGGGACGGATTCAAATTGTCATTAACACGCTTACCCGTGGCAAAGAACCGGTCCGTGACGGCTTTAAGATTCGCCGTACCGCTGTTGAACACGGTATTGTCTGCCTGACCTCAATTGATACAGCCAAGGAAGTCCTGTATGTGCGCAACGCTATTGATCACCGGCGTCTGGTCTATGTTCTCGCCCTGCAGGATTATCTCGGAGGCAAGAATGATTATGAATAATCCCGTTATCGCGACCGTAAAGGAGCATCGTTCACTTGCACCGGATGTACGCTGGTTAGTATTGCATTCTTCTGATCTCGCGCAACAAGCGCAGCCAGGTCAATTTGTCCATATTCGAGTCGGTTCGGCCTATGACCCTCTGTTACGACGGCCCTTCAGCATCTGTCAGGCTGATCCGGAAAGGGGTACAATTACTCTGGTGTACCGGATTGTTGGCAGAGGAACGGTTTTGCTCTCCCAGACCAAAGCAGGCGATCACATTGACTGCATGGGGCCGTTAGGACGCGGTTTTAGCCTGGAATGTGAACGCCCTCTGCTTATCGGCGGCGGCATGGGAATTGCACCGCTTGTCTATCTGGCGCAACGCTTATGTCCGCGCCATGTCAGTATTGTGCTCGGCGGCAGGAGTAAAGAGGAGCTGTATTGGCAGGATTTGTTCACCTCGCTTTGTGATAACATTCATATCACAACTGATGACGGATCGCTTGGCAGGCAGGGGGTTACTGTTGACCTCCTACCTGAGCTGCTGGCCACAGGCAACTATGATCAAATCTATGCCTGCGGTCCTCAGCCCATGTTGGCGGGTGTTGTCAAAGCGGCACAAACCTATAAGATTCCCTGCGAGGTATCGCTGGAAGAACATATGGCCTGCGGCATTGGCGCCTGTCTTGTTTGTACCTGTGAGACTGTCAACGGACGCAAAAAGGTATGCAGTGACGGCCCTGTCTTTCGTGGCGAAGATATTCGATTCGAATAGGAGGGAATATAGTATGAAACAGCCGGCAGATATCATCGTTGCTCTTGATGTTCCCGCTGTGGCAGAAATGAAACGGTTGGTTGGCGATTTGGGTGATACGGTAAGCATTTATAAAGTAGGCATGGAGCTTTTCTACAGCGCCGGACCGGAAGCAGTGCATCTGGTGCGAAACGCCGGTAAAAAGGTGTTTCTTGATCTGAAGCTGCATGACATACCGAATACAGTTGCGCAAGGCGCAAAAGCCTTAACCCGGCTTGGTGCAGACTTTATCAGTATTCATGCGGTTGGCGGCACACAAATGTTGCGCCAGACAGCCGATATTGTCGCGGAAGCTGCAGCGTCCCAGGGCGTGCCTCGTCCTAAGTTATTGGCGATCACTGTTTTGACCAGTATCAGCCAGCCACAATGGCAAGAACTGAATTTTTCCGGCGCGATTGGCGATCAGGTGATCCACCTGGCAAAGCTGGCGCAGCAGTCCGGTATTGACGGCGTAGTGGCTTCCCCGCAGGAAGCCGAGCATATCCGCCGCGCCTGTGGCGAGGATTTTCTCATTGTCACTCCTGGCGTTCGTCCGTCCGGCTCGGCTATTGATGACCAAAGCCGTGTTGCCACTCCGGCAGGGGCAGTCAGAGCAGGTGCAAACTATCTGGTGATTGGACGCCCGATTACCGCCGCAGCCGACCCGCGTGCGGCAACTGAAGTGATTAGACGGGAAATGGAGGCATGCTTATGAATGAACAGGAAGTGAAAGCATTATTACTGGAAACTGGTGCGATTCTTGAAGGCCACTTTTTACTGACCTCGGGATTGCACAGTCCGATGTATGTTGAAAAATTTCAGGTGCTACAGTATCCGCGTCATACTGCGGCCCTCTGTGCCGCCTTAGCAGAACGCTTTGCCAACGATGATGTGCAAGTCGTGATTGGTCCGGTGACAGGCGGTATTTTATTGGCACATGAGGTAGGCAAAAGCCTGAATACCCGCGCTATCTTTTCTGAACGGGAAAATGGTGTTATGACCCTGAGGCGCGGCTTTACTATCGAGCCTGGGGAACGCGTGCTGGTTGTGGAGGATATCGTTACAACCGGCGGCTCAGTTCATGAAGTTCTCGACGTAGTGCGCCGAGCCGGCGGAGTCGTAGTCGGTGTGGGTATCCTGGTTGATCGCAGCGGCGGCAAGGCTGACTTCGGGGTTCGTGCCGAAGCGTTGCTGCATCTTGATATTCAAACCCATGCACCGGAGACTTGTCCGTTGTGCGCTGATAATGTTCCGATTACCAAGCGGGGCAGCCGGAAGCTGTAATTGACATTCTGAAATGCATTAACCATGATGCAAAATGCGAATTTTTTAGAACGAAGGTCTTGCATCATGGTTAATCTTATGTTATCATTTAATCCTGTCAGAGGTATTCTGAATAACGCGGAAGTAGCTCAGCGGTAGAGCATCGCCTTGCCAAGGCGAGGGTCGCGAGTTCGAATCTCGTTTTCCGCTCCATACAGGGGTATAGCTCAATTGGTAGAGTAGCGGTCTCCAAAACCGTTGGTTGAGGGTTCAAGTCCTTCTGCCCCTGCCAGAAAAAACAGAGAGCATCTCAATCGAGAGGCTCTCTGTTTTTAATTTTTGAGCTCCCTAAAATTGATAGCTACTAAACATAAAATATAAAAAGGATTTATGTGGAAAATGATGAATAAATTATAGTGGAGTCAATTATGTAACGGAGGTTGAGTATGGAACAAGCAGCAGAAAAAAGAATCAGCTGGGAAGCGTTTGTTAAGCAGGATGTGCTTAATTTTTTAATGCAACATAACTTGCAGGCAATTACCGTCGATGACGGCGCCGGTAAAAAAGCGGTGATCAAACACACCTCAAAAGGCGATTACTCGGTACAGATTACATCCAATGAAATTGTCTGATGCATAGAACATCCACAGGATTCACCTGTGGGTGTTCTCAGGCCGTCGAGAAAGGCCAATCTGCGTTGTTAGCCCTGCGGGAGCGCGCTTGTCGTACCCTGCAAACGTACTGTCTGCGCGCGCTTCCTCGGGCTGCCTAGCATCTCAACCTTTCTATCCCGAAAACCTGGGATGGAACAGAATACATAAACGTCCCCGAAAATGCCAATAGAAAAGTAAGCCCCTGTGTAGGGAGCTCTTAGAAGTCGTAGCCAACTAACCGACTAGCGGGCTACTAAGGAAACGCCGACCCCCAACTTCCCTATTTCATGAACAAGATATTTCAGTCGATGCTCTTTGCGTTTTTCTGTATGGTAGTTACTCCCTAGCTCCATATAAGGCTCATCCCGCTTCAACATACAATACGCAATAATCAAGATCGAATGCCCCACTGCTATGGTTGCCCGTTTACTCCCGCGTCGTGCCCGGAGCCGGTGATATTGATCAGCAAGAAAACAATCCTTACGATGAGATAATGATCGGGCGGCTTGTACAAGATGAGAGCGGAGGTGAGGATTGCCCGGTTTCGTCTTTCCCGACTTTCGTTTCCCGGCACTTTCATTATTCCCTGGAGCCATGCCAGCCCACGCTGCAAAGTGTTTAGCCGATGGGAATCGACTCATATCAAGGCCGGCTTCAGCAATAATCACTTGGGCAATCCGTATCCCTATGCCGGGAATGCCGTCTAATAACTCCAGGGCCCGCTTAAAACGTTCATCATCTGCTGCCAGTCGGTCCACCTGTGTATCAATCTGCGCAATCTGCCTATCGAGAAAATCCAGAGCCTCCAATTGTAAAACCAGCATCGTTTGCCCTAATTCACCGAGGTGACCCTCCAGTGCTTCGGTCAATACCTCTTGGCTGGCTCGTAACTGACTGCCTGCGGCAATACTGGCGACCCCTTGCGGATCTTTCTGTCCCGCGACAATTGCCTCAAGAATAGCCCGTGACGTAGCACCAACTACATTAGAAACAACCGAAGACAACCGGATATTGGCACATGTTAAAATCTTCTGGATACGTTGAATCTCCCGGCTTCTTTCTTGAATTTTTGCCGTGCGAAGCCGGAGTAAATCACGTAGTTCCCTTTGGTGTCTGTCTGGAACAAAACTGGCTTTAAGCAGGCCATGGCGAAGCAACGAAGCAATCCATTGTGCATCTTTGACATCTGTTTTTCTTCCCGGTACCGCTTTCATGTTATGAGCGTTAGCAAGAATCACTTGGATTCCTGCTTCTTCAAACAAGTTATACAGCGGTTTCCAGTACACCCCTGTACTCTCCATGGCAACAACGGGAACATCATGCTGTTTTAGCCAAGCGATACACCGAGTGATTTCCCGTGTAGTGGTTCCGAATCGCTGCCGTTCTTGGGAGTTTGAGGTTAGGATACAGGCCTCGATCATCTTTTTGTGAACATCAATTCCGCAGCACCGTTCATAAAGAACCCGAATGTGGCTAACCATGACAACGCTCCTTTTGCGGCCATCGTTTGCGACTGGTGCAATCATCTTGAGGAGATATTCTATCCCACGTACTCCCTAGGGGGTAACAATTCGTGATGCACCGATGATTGGGGTCAGTCTCGACGTCAGGATCAGTGTCCTAAGAAAGCACGACCTCCGGTCGCCAGCCGCAAGGAAGCTTTCGACATGTTTTGTTTTCATTCCTTGTGATGCCAGAATTTGCTGGCATGGGGGTCTCGACGGCCTGAATCTTAGGTTTATCAACAGTCTGAGAACACCCACAGGATTTACCTGTGGGTGTTCTAATCCCTATTTCTTTGCCTTAAATACTTCATCGCGCAACTGCAGCCAGATCGTCTGGTATAAGGCATTATAATGAGGTGTTGTGCGGATGCTTTCAATATCGCGCGGCCGGGGCAGATCCACGGGAATAATCAGTTTGATTTCTCCGGGCCTGGCAGTCATGACCAGTACCCTGTCGCCGAGACAAAGCGCTTCATCAATGCTATGGGTGATAAACACAGTGGTTTTGTTGCTGCCTTCCCAAATCCGCAGTAATTCTTGTTGTAACAGCAGCCGGTTTTGTTCATCCAGCGCGCCGAACGGTTCATCCATTAACAGGATTTCCGGGTCGTTGGCAAAGGCGCGGGCAACGCTTACCCGCTGCTTCATCCCGCCTGACAGCTGACAGGGATAGGCATTGGCAAATTGAGTAAGCCCGATCATGCCGATATAATAGTCGGCAATCTCTGAACGTTCTTTTTTAGGAATTTTTCTCATCCGTAAACCATATTCAACATTTTGCCTTACTGTCATCCATGGAAACACGCTTTGCTCTTGAAACACCATCGCATTGAGCGGCCGGGACTTATCGGTCGCATTGATATTGACTTCACCATGAGTACAGCTTTCCAGACCTGCTAATATGCGGATTAGTGTACTTTTGCCGCAGCCGCTCGGCCCTACTATGCAGAAGAATTCGCCATCTTTGATAGAGAGTGTCATATTATGCACAGCGTTAATTTCCGTTTGATTGCCGCTGAATACTTTGCTCACATTTTTTAACGAGATTCGAATGTCATCATTCATAGTTGTCAACTCCTAACGGCATTGTTGTTTCCATGGCAATACCCAACGTTCGATAGCGTCGAGCAGGATGGTAAATAAGTAGCCGAGGAAAGACAATACAATCAATGACACAAACATTTGTTCTATATCAAACATGTCATAAGCCCGCCAAATCATCCAGCCAACGCCTGCTTTCGCTGCCGTTTGTTCAGCCGCGACAACCAGGATCAACGCCATGCCCATCCCCAGTTTGAGACCGGCAAAAATCATTGGTAACGCGCCGGGAAAGGCAACTGTCAGATAAAAATCCTTACGGCTCGCCCCAAAGTTTTTTGCCACATCCAGATAAATCTTTTCGATATTTAGTACGCCGGCCATTGTGTTGATGATCACCAGGTAAAAAACACCGATTGCAATGGTGAAAACCTTAGACATTTCGCCAATACCGAATACTAACAGAATAAACGGCATGATCGCTAACTTAGGAATAGGGTATGTAGCTTGAATCATTGGTTCAACTGCGGAGCGAATAAACGGCGATAATCCCATGCTCATGCCCAGCAGAATTGCCGGAATAGCGCCGGCGGCAAAGCCGAGAAATATCCGTTCCACGCTGATGGCTGTATTGTAAAGCAGTTCACCGGATAACAGCAGGGGAACGAGGGATTGGAAGATCAATGATGGGCTGGAGAATAGGCGAACGTCAATGACCTTCATATAGGCGAATAGTTCCCAAAGCAACAGGAGTGTTAACGGCGATAGTATGGACAAGAGACGGATAGCGGCAGTGTGATCTTTGTTTTGTTCTGCCATCAGTCACCTCCAAGTGACGGAAAATACTTACTGGTATTTTCCCAAAGTTGAGAGCGCGAAATCGACAAAGCTATTATCAACTGTGTCTATGGCTTTCTGATCAGGTGATTTTAATAAGTTATTGGCTTTATACCATGTGATGTCTTGTTCGAGGCCTTTCATTCGTACATAGCCGTCAGGGTTAAGGCCGGTAGGATACATTTGCTCGTAAAGCTTAGGATCTTTAATGACCGAGTATTTAACAAGGATATCGATGATTTCTTGTTTATTTTTATTTTTGAAGAAAGCATCATTGTAGTCGCGTACAGATTTCACATATGCGGTCATGAATCGATTGGCGACATCCTTATTTTGGGTCATTTTCGTACCGAATACCACAAACGCAGTTTGTGCGTCAGGATCATATTCGGCAGGATCTTTCCAGGGGTCAATGAGACCTTTTGCTATGCCCTGTGTCACAAACGGCTCGATCAGCATAGCGGCATCGATGCTTTTATTAGCCAGCGAGGCCAGGATATCCGGAAAGGAACGGATGACTTGCAGATCAATATCTTTGTTGGTCAAGCCGCCTTTTTCCAGTACGCGGACTAATGCAATCTCATCCAATGAGGCTGTACCGACAATAGCAATCCGTTTACCTCTGAGATCCTGAAAGCTCTTCAATTCAGGAACTAGATCTTTGCGAATCACTAAGCGGTAGTAGCCTTTGCCAGGTACATTGATCCCCTTATCGGCGACAATTTTTACCGGGATGTCCCTCGACATAGCATTCAAGAGCCCGGAAGCCGTCACGGTTGCGCCGACATCTAACTGACCGGCAGCCAATTGGTTGATCATTTCCTGACCGGAATTAAACTGCACACCTTCAATACGAATACCCAGATCCTGATAGTAGCCTTTAGCCATTCCGATTAGTATTCCCGCATCGGAAATGACCTGCTTCATGCCTGCGGTTACTACAACCTGCTGTGGCAGAGGCAGAAGATTAGGCGCCCAAGCCGGTCCTGTGGATAACTTTGGTTGTTGTGCCGGTGTTTGCTGTGAACAGCCGGTGATCAACAGCAGCAGAATCAGGCTCAGAATAAGCAAGGCAAGAATTTGTTTGCTTTTCATATTTTTCCTCCATCTGTATTTAGATTACTCCATAGTATTCATGCTTAACGATTTTTGTTACGGTTAGCAGGGTTTTGTTATTGTGATAAAGAAGTAATGGCACAGGAGTGAAGAACATTGGACACGATTATTGAGCAAATACGGCAATGGGAATTTTTAAATACTTTGCCGGAAGAATTGCATGGTTTTCATTTGGAACGGGACCAGATTCATGAAGAGGGAAAGTTGTTTATTTTCCGGTATCATTGCCCGGATACCTGTCGCGCCTTTTATGCGTCATATGATTCTGCTACCAAGGAGTTTATGGCACATACCGTGATCGGCTTGTTTAACCTTTGCGATATCCAGTATATTACCCCGGATCTGTCCGCTTTTGAGCAGCTTTTACAAAAATCCATGAAACAAACACTAAAAACACTGGCTGAGTTTGACAGCTCTGTATTGGGCAGTATCTTTAAGGAAAAAAAGATTCTTGATAGGGATTGGCAGCCTTTATTGCCGACAGAAATGTATGGATTCAGGTTATTTATCCGTCCGGAGCAACCGGTTAAAATTGTCAACGGTTCATTTATCATTATTGACTATAGCGATTTTGTCGCAGAGAGTAATCTGACTATTTACTATAACATTTACCGCGATGAATTCTTCAGCGAGCGTCGGGTCCGCAAATTGCCACAGATTGTTACAGATTTTGACGCAAAAACTGTGGAGAGTTTGGCAGAGAAACTATCAGACAGGCTGGAGCCGGCACTTTGCGAATTGCGTAAATTATTGACTGAATGCGAATGAGAGGAAGTTATTGATGTTGAAAACAGCACTGACGATCGCCGGTTCTGATTCTTCCGGCGGCGCTGGAATACAGGCGGATTTGAAGACCTTTTCTGCACTGGGTGTTTTTGGAATGAGTGCGATTACAGCGATTACGGCACAAAATACACTGGGTGTTACGGCTATCTGTGAATTGGACGAATCGATTATCACCGCACAAATTGCCGCTATATTTGATGACATTGCCGTTGGTGCAGTCAAAATCGGTATGCTTTCCAGTGCGGAGATTACCCATACAGTGGCGGCGTCATTGCGGAAATATCACGCTAAATCGATTGTGGTCGATCCTGTCATGGTTTCAAAAAGCGGCAGCCGGCTCTTAAAGCCAGAGGCGATAGCAGCCTTGAAACAGCAATTGCTTCCATTGGCAGATGTCGTAACGCCGAATCTGTTTGAAGCAGGGGAAATTGTCGGGTTTACGGTATCCAACCGCAGCGACATGGAAGCGGCGGCACGGGCGATACATGATCTGGGACCTAAATATGTTGTAGTAAAAGGCGGACATTTGACAGGCGCTCCCTGTGATGTACTCTTCGATGGTGATCGCTTTATCTATCTGGAGAATGAACGCATTAATACTGTCCATACCCACGGAACCGGATGTACTTTTTCTTCGGCAATAGCAGCCGGCCTGGCTAGAGAGCTTTCTATGGAGCAGGCTGTGCAACTGGCAAAAACATATATTACAGGTGCGATTCAACACGGACTGAGTATCGGTCATGGTGTCGGACCCACGCATCACTTTTTTGAACTGTACCAAAAAGCGGGCTGGTAATCGAAGGGGGCACAGTATGGCAAGAGTCCTTATCTGCGATGACTCAATGTTTATGCGCATGATGATAAAAAAAGTATTACTTGACCAAGGTCACACGGTAGTTGCTGAAGCGGAAAACGGCGTACAAGCGGTTCGGCAATACAAGATGCATAAGCCTGATTTGACTACCATGGATATTACCATGCCGATCATGGAGGGTATTCAAGCTGTGCAAAAAATTCGTGAAGAGGACCCAAATGCGAAAATTATTATGGTAACTGCTATCGGTCAAAAAGCGATCATGACCGAGGCCATTGATGCAGGAGCGTCCGGGTTTCTTATCAAGCCATTCGAGCCTTCGCAAGTGCGGCAAACTATCATGGATGTGCTGGGAATGAATCACCAATAAATTCCTCATTGATTTTTTCAAAAAAGTAGTTGACATAGCCTAGCTATTTCTATACAATAGATTATGCGATGCGGCCCTGTGGTGTAGCGGTCTAACATGCCGCCCTGTCACGGCGGAGATCGACGGTTCAAATCCGTTCAGGGTCGCCATTTTTTATTCGCCGCGGTAGCTCAGTCGGTAGAGCAGAGGACTGAAAATCCTCGTGTCGGCGGTTCGATTCCGCCCTGCGGCACCATACATATGCGGAAGTAGCTCAGCGGTAGAGCATCGCCTTGCCAAGGCGAGGGTCGCGAGTTCGAATCTCGTTTTCCGCTCCATTTCATGGCGGCATAGCCAAGTGGTAAGGCAGAGGTCTGCAAAACCTCTATTCCCCAGTTCAAATCTGGGTGCCGCCTCCAACCATCTAAACACCGCCGTTCGGGCGGTTTTAGTTTCACTGTTTTATGCGAGTGTGGCGGAACAGGCAGACGCAACGGACTTAAAATCCGTCGGTTGGTGACAACCGTACCGGTTCGACTCCGGTCACTCGCACCAGAAAGACATAGCTTTCCCTTGTGGGAGGCTATGTCTTTCTTTATGCCTATTGAAGGTCGTACTTTCTGTGGTCTGTTGAAACCCGTATTGAAAACGCCGCAGAAAAGTACTATGAAATATACAGTATCGGCATGGTTCCTAAGTGTCGTGACAGCTTTTCCCTTAAAAACGCCTCGGCCTCTGCGCGTATACCGTTTCGGTAACAGTATTTACCGCGGCCGCGGCCGACCATCGTTTCCCGATCGAAAAGCTGTACGGAATTTGGAAACGCCTCCGTGTTAATCGCGTTTTGTACAAAGCTGTAGGTCATCAATATGATTTCTATGAAACCAATTTGCTTGACCCTGACGCTCAGCTCATCTGCAAGGCACTCTATCAGTTCCGCGTACAGGCGCTTCCAGTCTTGAAGCAGGATGACAGGCGCAATCAGCAGTCCCGCCGGATATCCCGCCTCCGCCATAGCGTTAAGCGCCCGGATTCTTCCCGGCAGCGGCGAAGTGCCCAGTTCTATGCGGCGTATTATTTCCCGCGGGTTCACACTCATACGGAATATGGTCTTTCCTTTGTGGTCAAGATTTAATAACGGATTTACCATATCAAATTTAGTCGGAAACGTCAGGCTTCCGCGCCCTTCGCGCGCAAAACGCTCAATCGTATAGAGCAGATTATCCGTTATTGTGTTTTCCAGGAGTAAATCGCTGTTGCTGCCAATCTCAAAGGTTTGCGGGACAGGAGCGGCAGTGTCCTTTTTGAGCAGCTTGTCCAGCATTTGCTCACGGTTGACAAACAGGCGCAAATAGGCACATTTGTTGTAATTGCATACCAAGTAGCAATATAGGCACATGGCTCTGCAGCCGGAGGATGTATATGGCACCAGCCAGTCGGAAACCTTATGATTCGGCACGTAGCGGTGCGTCTTTCTGGTTCCGATGATCAGATGGTTTTTCAGCTTTGGGAAGTCCCGGTTGTCCGCCGCTGTCATTTCCGGTATACGGTTATGATTCTCTATCTGTATCCAAGGCAGATTGGCGTATTTGCTCTGCAGCAGCCGTCCCAGCTTATAATCAAGCGCATTCGGTTCATAATATACCGCGTCAAAGTGCATATTCATATGAACACCTCCTAGTGATAGTATTCCGGAAATGGTGGAGACTATTTCCTGGAGGATTCATTTGAATAGATAAAACTTTTTTACCTCACCTTTCTGGATTTCGCACCATACGGGCGCTTTGCCTGATTTCTTTGCTAGCCTTAGACGAAATACAGTTTGCAGCAGATCGGCATATCATAGGCAATATCTGATGCAATATATAGTTATACTGTTGAAAATGGCAATATAACTGCTGGGGAGTTTCCGGAAGTGTTGATGAAGTATTGATAAGGAAGATTTAAAGCATATAAAATAAATATTTGCTTTGCTTATGCGATAGTGTACACTTAAGTTCGCAAAAGTAAAAAGGAAAAGCCATCGATACTCCGAAAAGGTAAGTGTCCAGCAAACCTAAAAGGAGTAGATAATCGATGGCTTACCAAAATTCTAACGTACCTTTTG